>Ga0209777_10004280_pt1 | contig 16971 bp, 22 predicted proteins | sample FrelakmetHBP12HB_FD_187147 | JGI IMG/M metagenome (GOLD analysis project Ga0209777, IMG submission 187147) | Freshwater lake sediment microbial communities from the University of Notre Dame, USA, for methane emissions studies -HBP12 HB (SPAdes)... | ecosystem: Environmental > Aquatic >...
TATGTATCGCTCGCCGCAGCCTTCGCTATCGGGATATTCTTCCTCAACTGTGTGATGGCGTCGTACAACATCGGCGGCACGATCGAAGGATTCCACGATCCGAAGTTCAAGCGTATACCGAAGTCGATCCTCGCGAGCCTCGTCGTGTCAGCAGTCGGCGGGCTTTTTGCGTTGCTTATAAGCGTCATGTTGCCAGGAGGGATTTGACATGGCTGAAGGTGAACGATCACCACGACAGCTGATGGTCATCGGTATTATCGGTGCCCTCATCGGCATCTATCTCGCCTACTATCTGAACAGTGCGACGGGCACCGCTTGGTTCTCGTTTATAGCTGCACTTGGCGCGGTATGTGCGGTGTATTATGGAGCAGACGCAGTAAGGCGAGTTGCGAGCTATGGCCTCGGTACCGGCGTACCGTCGATAGCCATGCTATCTTTAGGAGCTGGTCAAATAGCAGTGTTGCTCGGTCTAGCAGTTGCAAAGAACTACAACCTTCCAGTAATAGCCCCTATTGTCGTGCTTATTTTAGCGGCGATTATAGGGCTCGTGAATGGGGTCATGGCGAGGCGCGTTATTAAAATGAACATCGCCATAATGGAGATGTCGATGATGGAAATAGCAATGGCAGCGTCACTTCTCATTCTCGGTTTCAGCACGGCGATCGCAGGTAGCTTCACGTTCAACGCGATCATGAGCTACGTTGTTGCATCAGGGTTTATCATCGCGGTATTCATCGTCGGCGGGATGGCAATGTTCCATCCGTTTAACGCATGCCTAGGTCCCGACGAGAGACAAAAGCGAACGCTCGATCTCGCGATGTCAACAGGTTTCATTGCCATGCTCGTAGCGGGAATCGCCGCAGGCGCTATCAACGGCGTTCAGGCCGCAATGCCCATTTTGATAATAGCGATCCTCGGTTGGGTCGTCTACTACCTGCGGTTCTTCGCAGACACGAAACAGGATGCAGCGGCGATACTATCGACCGGTCTGATACCGACGGAGGAGGAAGTAGCATGAAATTCGTTGACATGTCTTCTGACGTCGGCCTACGAATGGACGTAGATGAGTTTGTCATAGCGCAGGAGCGTACAGACCTTGTCTTCTACTCCTTGGAGTCCGTTTCGGCTCAAATTGAGGAGTATGACGCTATAGCAGACGGCGTGGTTAACTCGCTTTCAGCGAATAAGCCGCTCATCGACACGTATCCAGGCAGAGAGACAGCGCATTACTGGGCGGGCATGTGGACCAACGCGTTCTACGGGTTCACCGTCGCGATGATCCTCCTCGCTCTCGTGACCATAGTCATTCGCGTTAGAGGGGGGATATAGCCGTGGCAGAAAAAGTTGCACCCGCGCCTAATTGGCCGATCGTCAAGGGAGATTTTTTCTTTGGAGATCCGGAGAGTCCCGTCGCGGTGGTGACCTTAGGGTCTCACTTCGGCAAAGTCTTCACTGATATCGGAGCAGCGATCGAGGGCACGGCGAAGACCGAGAACATCGGCCTCGAGAAGGTTATAGTGAACATCATCTCGAATCCGAACATACGGTTTCTGATCCTCTGTGGCTCAGAAATCATGGGTCACGTAACCGGGCAATCTCTCGAGGCATTATACAAGAACGGCGTTAAGGAAGGACGCATAATCGATGCGAACGGAGCAATACCGTTCATCGAAAACTTGAACGAAGAGCACCTTGAAAGGTTCCAAAAGCAGGTCGAATTCATCAGCATCATTAACAACGAGGATGTCAGTGCGATATCCGCGAAGGTTAAGGAGCTGATTGGACGAGATCCTGGAGCTTACCCGGAACCTCCAATCGTCGTTGAGATTAAAGAAAAAACAACAGAGGAGGCCATTGTAGAGGCCCCTATGGCAGCAGAATTAGCAGCGATACAATCCCGCGTGCAACATCTGCAGTTCCACATGAAGACCATCGGCAACTTTAACAAGTACGCCGCCGGCGTTTACGCTGGAAAGGTCGAGGGTGTTGTGATCGGACTGCTGATTTCAATCGGAATCTTAGGGTTACTAGCCCTAGCTTGAGGTGAAAAATGGCAGCAGAACGTTTTGGAGGGGGCGGCGAGGAGACGGCAGCAGCCGGCGAAGAGGTCGCACCCACAGCAGCTATTGAGTTCGACCAGGGCATAGCTAAACCCATGGCGCCGAGCATGGAATCGTTGAATGCGCTCATGAACGATATAAGGTACCGCGCGCTACTTACGACGCGAACGCTCAAACTTGACTCCGCGTACGGGGGGAACTCGATACTCGGGTTTGCATTGGGCTTCGGAGGCGCGTGCCTTGTTGCGGGACTGCCATTGCTCTACTACTTCTTGAAGTGAGGTGTGAATATGCCAAAGCAATTCCCCCAGGTAATAGTAGATCAAACAGACTACCGCGAGCTCCAGAAGAAACTTGACTTGATCGAAGAGCGGTTGGAGTTTGCAATGGCCGAAGTCGCGCAGCGGTACGGACAGCGCGTTGGTAGGGACATAGGCATCGCCTATGGCCTCATTGGAGGCATTATCCTATTTTTCGCGCTCAGCGCACTGCAGCAGATGTCGGTCTTAAAGCTATTCGGATGAATGACGACGTGAGGAGGTTCATATAGCATGTTTAGATACGATAAAAAGCAAACCGTTTTTGAGATAGGCGGTTTTCACGTTGGCGGTCAGCCCGGCGAATATCCGACCGTACTCGCCAGCTCGATGTTCTACGACAAGCACAAGGCGGTTTTAGACGCCCAGAAAGGTGAAATTGACAAGGAACTCGCCGAAACGCAATGGAACACGCAGGTCGAGCTGTCGGATCAGACAGGGCTCGGCTACTGGAACCAGCTTATCGCTGAGACCGAAGTTGCGATGCAAAAGTACATCGACTGGCACCTGAATATCGCCCCAGGCATCGCCTTCCTGGTCGATTCTAGCGTGCCGGCGGTGCGCATGTTCGCGGCAAAATACGCGGATGAAATCGGCGCGGGAAAACTCGCCATTTATAACTCTGTCAACGCAAGTGCGCTTCCAGAAGAGTGGGAGGCGATAAAGCAAACAAATGTCGACTCAGCCATCGTTTTAGCGTTCAATCCGACGGACGTGAGCCCGAGAGGCCGCCTCGACATACTTACGGTTGGCGGTACAGGACAGGAACAGGGACTCCTAAAGTCTAGTGAAGATTCCGGCATTACACGGCCGCTGCTCGATGTCGCTTCGCTCTCTCTTGGCGCAGGCGCGGGACAGTCTATCCGATCGGTGGTCGCATTCAAGGGCACGCTTGGGTTCCCGACCGGAGGTGGACCACACAACATCCCTGATGCGTGGACGTGGTTGCGCAGATACAGGAAGGCCGGCCACCCAGAGGTGTGGGAACCGTGCAGTATCGGCGCAAACATGATCTGCGGTATTGTCGGAGCCGACTATCTCTTGTATGGTCCGGTCGAGTTGTCAACGATCATCTTCCCCGCTATGGCGATGATCGACATCATCAACGAGGAGAGCACTAAAGAGTTAGGAGTCGAACCGCAGACGGAAAACACGCCGCTGATGAGGCTGGTTTAAGACCAGCACCTTTTTCTTTTTTTGATTTTTTTAAGTGCCGCACCAGTGCACGTGTGATCTTTCATCCAACAGAGTTGTCTTATCCAATGTCAGTCTTTGACCCCCCCCTTTCTGCCTGCAAAAAGAATCGTGGATTTGTCCCTACCCATATCAGCTGATACGGTGACATATCCTGGCGATCCTAGTCCTATAATCGAGGTTCTCAGCACGATCGACATCGGAGGAGCGAACACAACAAGGATCGTCTTGAGTGCACATGCTGGCACTCACGTCGACGTGCCATATCATATTCTAGAAAGTGGTAAGACCGTTGACGAACTACCTCTCGAAGCGTTCTGCGGCAACGCGCTGACGTACGATCTAACGCACAAAGCGCTTGGGTCATGCATTTGTCCAGATGATTTAGAGCCGGGCACGCCCCTGCGGCACGGCGAGATGGCGCTGTTTTATACGAGATGTAACGAGACGACGACAAGCGGTTCAGCGAGTCGCCAATGCACATGCCTCGATACGGCTCTAGCGGACTGGCTGATAGAGAAGCGAGTCAAAGCAGTAGGAATCGACAGCTTGTCTGTAGATTCACTTAACTCATCTGAAAGTGAGGTGCACGAGAAGCTCCTCCGAAATAAAATTGTCATCTTTGAAAATCTTTCGAACAATCTCCGGCTCTTGGTGGACAAGCGCGCGTTATTCTTTGGGATGCCGCTGAGACTGGAACATGCTGATGCTTCTCCCGTGCGTGCTTTTGCACTACTCTAATGGGATGCGTGTACCAACTAGTTAAACTCGTCCAGTCGTTGTTCAGATTCAATAAGCATTAATACACATACGCGCGAATGTTCTGCAGGAGGGCGCGAAATGGGCGATCCAGTTGCTCTTGACATGAAAAATAACGCAATTACTATAGGTGCTCACGTCAAATACGCTGGTACGCACACGCGCGGAAAAGTAAAAGAGTTAAGAGTTGATGGCGATAAGACGTGGGTGCTCATTGACTCTACCAATCTTTATTACGATCCTAAGCACCTCGAGCTAGTCAGTAAAGAAACGGAAACGGCAGACAGAGAGGCACAATCTCTCGAGGAGTTTCGAAAACGCTTGGATCAGAAAAGAGAAATGCTTCACGTGACAATGGAAGGCTTTGACGAGCCCGGCGGTTGACGCACGGCGTGTTAGATGAGACTCGCGCGCATTCGAGCTGCGTGCCTACGTTACTCGTTAATGAACTTTCTCGTCTCTTCTTCCACGAATTCGAGGATCTTTTCTATAGTCTCCTTGTTTGCCCTGAACGCGAGGAGATCTCGAGAAGTCACGTCAGCTAGTCCAGTTTCTACGTCAGCATAGGCTGATACGACGTCAGTGTTAAACTCTTTACACACTGCAATTATTACCTTGCTTGGAATGCCGGGGGGTAATACAAGCTCGTAAACGTCCTCGTTTTGTTCTTCGGTGTCCTTTTCTGCGTCTGGAGACATCAGACGTACTTCGACTTCTTCGTACTTCTATGTATCGACAATCGGTTGATCGCGGACGGACCGCGCATTGGCATTTCACCGCTTGTGCGGCTAATCGACAGCAACGTGCAAAGAACATCCTGCAGGTCCTATAATTTAGCCACCAAAGCTTTTTTACAGGCGAGGCTCAAGGCATGTATGACAAAGTTTGCGTGAGCGTATTTAAGAGCTTAAAGGAAGGAGAATGTGGCGGACACAATACAGAGCCCTAAGGAAAAACTGAGCTTCATCATAGAAGGTCCGAAAAGCGTTTGGAAGCTACTAGGAATTCATCCGCGTTTTGGGCCTGACTGGGCGCGCGTGACGAAAGAAAACGATGAGATGACGTACGAAATATCGGGATCCATGGGCGACGTTTTCAAGATTGATTCCTCTGATTTTGACTACACGTTTGTGACTATCGCCGAGGGTGCGATTCTCAAGGAGATCAACTACATCGTGTTCGAGGATTTCGCTTATTCTATCTCTCGGCGTTGGTATAACATCCAAAAAAACACGGGAACATTCAAAGGGAACCTTGATGAATGTGATTGAGCATGTTTAGTGTCTCGCTTCCCTATTCAACCATGACAGTTGTAAACGTGTAGCGCGACTTAGCAAGTGCTTCTACTTATCGCTTTTTTCGAAGCAATGCTGAACGCCTGCGATATCGATCTATTTATTAGGCGCCACTAGCATGTCATGCACGGGAGACCTATGCGCGTAAGGCCTTCAAAGCAAAGCAAAAGGCGTATTCCCACACAAGCGCGAGGTACGATGACGAGCAAAATTGAACTACACGCTGCACCAAAAAAATATTGCGTTGACACTCACAGGGTGATGCCCCCCTCAGAAACTCTAGAGCGTATTCAATCGGCCGTCCCCGAGGTTGGGATAACGCGGGTAGCCGATATTTCTGGGCTAGATCGAGTAGGGCTGCCAGTGTTTTCCGCGATACGGCCTTCGGCAGCAGACGGCGCGATTTCTGTCTACGCTGGTAAGGGCACGACAGAATCGGAAGCCCGCGTTTCAGTAATAATGGAAGCTGTAGAACGGTTCTCCGCTGAGGTCAAGAATTTTAAGGAGCGGTTTTTGTTTGATTCTTATGAACATCTTTCTGCTGACAACGGCGCCGTTAACCCCACTGACCTCATTTTACCAGGCTTTCTCTCCTCTGATACGAAAATTGAGTGGTATTCAGGGTGGGATCTCTTGAATGATGAAGAGGTACTCGTTCCGGCAAATGCTGTTTTTCACCCATACTCACCGGTACGGGGTAGTTGGCAGCTCTTTCGAAGCAATACGAACGGTCTCGCATCAGGTAACGTAATGGAAGAGGCGATCTTTCACGGGCTGATGGAAGTCATTGAGAGAGACGCAGTAAGCATCGCAGAGATTAACCGAGATCCCGGTCTTGGACTCAACGTAGATGCTACTCGAGTTAGCGCTATAGTCAACAAGTTTGAACTGCAAGGCATCCTCGTTCGGCTCTGGTGGCTTCCTACTGACACAGGTGTTCCGACAGTTGTCGCAGCCTCTGATGACGAAAAAATGCGAGATGCCGCTCTATTAGTTATGGGTGCCGGGAGTCATAATGATCCCGAAATTGCCGCTCTTAGAGCACTTACCGAAGTCGCGCAATCGAGAGCTACGCAGATTCACGGCGCTCGAGAAGATACTAATCGGGAATCAGTTTCCCGGATGATCGGGTATGAGCGGATGAAAAGGCTCAACAAGCACTGGCTCGAAGAACCGCGCGAGACGATCGATCTTGACACAATTAAAACAGCGGCTACCTCGTCCATTGACGGTGACATCAGAGTTGCGCTCGATCGCTTGCACAGTGTTACTGAACGCGTTATTGTTTCTGACATAACGGTAAGCGCCATTGGCGTTCCTGCTGTTCGTGTGATCATTCCAGGCTTTGAGGTCTTTTTTTTGGATAGGGAACGAAAAGGAAAGCGCGGCAAAGAATGGCGAAGCACGACTGCGTAATATTCACCGGCCCAAGCCTATCTTGGTCTGAAGCGACTTCCTTATACAAAGGGCTTCAATGTTGCCCTCCCGCAGTGCGAGGAGATATCTCGAAAACCGCAAAAAATGGCGTGAAGATCATCGGATTAATTGACGGCGTTTTTTATAATCGTGCTGCGGTGTCGCATAGAGAGATTATAGCCGTAATGAAGTCGGGCGTGACTGTTATGGGTGGATCCAGTATGGGGGCGCTACGCGCCTCTGAACTCGACAGTTTCGGCATGATTGGAGTCGGTAAAATCTATACGTGCTTCAAGGAAGGGGTAATTGAAGCGGATGATGAAGTTGCTGTAGCGTACAATCCAGTAACATTTACGCCCTTATCTGACCCACTCGTCAATATCCGTGCTGCCCTGCACTTGCTTTCTGAAGCTTTGATTGTGAACACTGATACGAATAAAGCTTTGCTGAATCTCGCAAAGAGCTTGTTTTACATGGAACGAAACTTTCCCCTACTGTTAAAGACAGCTGAATTGAGGGGGCTGATAAGCAGCAGTGACCGCGACGACATTGGACTATTTCTAGCTAGCAACGACTATGATCTGAAAAAACGAGATGCGAAGCTCGTAATTCAAGAAGTCGTGAGATTTTGCGACCAGCGGTAATTGATGCACCCATGATGAATGAATTCGAGTCCGACATTAATCACCTTGTTGGGGGGTATGTCGGTTCAAACATCGCAATCTTGGGGATTGGAAATGAGCTTAGGCGAGATGATGCTGTTGGACTCGCTGTTGTCGATAGGCTTAGCTCGTTCATCGATGACCCTTCAATCGTATTGCTCAACTGTCAAAATGTCCCTGAGAACTTCACTGGGTATGTCAAACGTTTCAAGCCAACTTGCGTAGTGCTTATAGATGCAGCGGATTTCGGTGCTGTGCCCGGCGATGCTCGCATCTTTCAATTAAACGACCTTGAAAGCCCCGAGATCACAACACACCGAGCTTCTCTCGCAATGTTAGGCGCGTACCTTCAATCAGAAACAAACTCTACCGTTTTTATAATCGGTATCCAACCAGCAGACTGTGATTTTGGGAGCGGCTTGAGTCCCTCGGCAAGCACAGCTAGCGCTGCAGTTGCGGAAGCGATTAGAACAGCTTTAAATCGTTTCCGCGCGAAGAAGGGTTGAGGTTCCCTTAATGGTCTCACCTGAGTTCAGACAACTACCGTGGATAGTGCCATACAAAGACATCCTCGCTATCGCAGGAACGGATTGCGTTGAGTTGATTGAAACAACTAACTGTTATGGTGGCGCTGCTTGGGCCCGATACCATTATTCTCAAACGAGTCCTCTGATCATCTCGAGCCGTTCTTTGGGAAGTACGACTCGGTACCTCATCAAAGTGGGAACGTCGCATCTTAAGCTTAGAGCTTCTGTCTCTGCTGGCGGCATTGAGTCCGTTGAACTGTTAAAAGACACTGTTAAAGTGACGTACGCTGGGCTGGGAGGCGGTGGCGTAGGTGCCACTATGTGCAGAGCGCTGGCTCGTGACGTCCTTGATTACGATCTGACACCCGCGGGAGGGAGTAAAATGAGTCGAGGGACGCTTACATTGCCAAAACGGTCACGCATCATCATTGGAGTTGACGATACAGATACAAAGGAAGAAGGTGCGACTTGGTCGCTCATTAACAATATAGCTGCAATGGTCGACAATAAAGCGCTCCGTTACGTCTCCCACGCTATTGTTCAGCTCTATCCTGTAAAAGCGAAGACGAAAAACTGCGTGGCAACCGTAGTCGAATTTGCGAGTTTGAACGGCAACGAGCCGATCAAAAAATTTAAAAAGCTTTTGGAGGATCTGTCGCTTTCAGATAGGACTGGAATGGCTGTCTTGGAATCATTTGATGCTGAACGCCTTTTAAGCTACGGCGACGCGGCACGTTCGGGTGAGGTGTTGTATTCTGCGGCCATCGAGGCAGCTGACGCGGTCGGAGTCGAGGTTTGCTTGGAAGGGCGAGGCATTATTGGTGCGATCGCGGCTCTCCCTTTCTTTTCACAATCTGACACGTCTGTTAAACTCGATAAGATTTTACAGGCAGAGGGCTTGTAACATGCAGTGCTGCGTTGAAGTTGACTTGTCGCATTTAAGCGGTTACAGTCGGACGCGTGAAACTTGCCGGTTAGCTACAAACAATCAGCGCAAAAAATCAGGCCAGGGCGAACTGTGTGATTAGCCGCCGGAAACCACTTTTAACACACGCGTGGTTCCTGATCGCACTTGTTCGTCAAACGGTACCGACTCATTCTTTACAAAAACAAGGACTTCTTCAGGATTTAACTTGAGCTCGCTCAGTAGTTGCTCATAGTTAGATTCAGCGGGCAAATTTACCACGCGCTTCTGTCCTTTCAGCTCTACGGTGATACAGAGGTGCTTTTTTGGCATCCAATGGATTTTATAGAAGTTTTGCTATAAGAAATACGCACATAAATATGCCATGCCGGGGTGGCAGAGCGGACTAATCGGTAACGAGTCCCAACGCGGCAGGCTCGAGACCTGTTGATGCCTTGCATAGAGAAGCCTGCGGGGCTTTTATAGAGGATGCATCGCTTGGGTTCAAATCCCAACCCCGGCGTACGATTTTATCCTAGCTGCAAGTTGACGACAGCGATCAGCTAAGTTCGAGTAGATTCTGAAGATACGCCATAAGCTGCGAGTTTTTGAGGTAGACCTCAACTAGGCGTTGTTTAACGTTTCCAACGTCGGTTTCATCGTCGCCGGTGTATACGTACGTCGACATTTCTGTTAGAATTTCGCCAACGTCTTCATCTGGCAGCAGTAAAAAAAAATCGTTGCGAAAGTGATTGTACTTTTTAGTGTACTGATTCACGTCGATATAAGGGTCGGTCAGGGAGCGGTCTAAGGTACCTTCTAACAAAGCAGATAGCTCAGTAACTCCGCGTAGCGTCTTTTCAAGCTCTGCTTTTATTTTTGGATCTATCGGCGTCAAGTCTCTTCACTTGCCTCACTGAAGAGAAGACCGCATTATTGTGCGAGGACTGCGCGTCTGCCTAGTAGTTGTGTTCGACCGAACTTTTCCCTTGCACTTTGCTCAAGATTTCGAACGTGGTATCTTTCACCTTGTCCAGAGACTCGTCAGTACTTCGCACGCTAATAATTACCGTTCCCATACTCATTGAAACCTCGTTTATCTTCTTAAACTGCAAAGGTTCCTCTGCTGCCATGTCAATTTCGTCCATGTTATCTAGCAACACACTGTAACTCTTCAAACTTCTAATTTTTGTTTGAATGCTTTAATACCGATCGTTTATAACCCGCCTTATCACAATAGCGTCACCATTATAGGCGTTCGACGCGTGTATGAGTTCGATGATCGAGGTCGGGATCGCTGGTGTTCCTCTAGCACTTAAAGGGAAGAGTACAGGAGAGGGCATTGAATACTTGTCGAATATCGGTCTCGATGCGCTCGAAGTACAGTTTGTAAGACGCGTTTCAATGAAAGAAGAGACTGCGTTTGAGGTTGGCAACGTAGCGAGCAAGGCCAAGATCGATCTCTCAGTTCACGCGCCGTATATGATAAACCTCGCTTCAGAAGATCCGACGATCATCGCAGAAAGCATCAATCGGATAAGACTCTCCGTTGACAGAGGGCACGCGCTCAGAGCGCATATCGTCGTGTTTCATTCGGCCTACTATACGAAGAAGTATACTAAGGAAGAGACGTTCGAGCTAGTGAAAGACGCTTGCGCGGGCCTGCTGGATTACATGCGCGACCAGCGTATCACGCAAACGCTTCTCGGTGTCGAATTGCTGGGTCGTCAAAGTCAGTTTGGAACTGTTGAAGAGTTGCAGAGACTGCAACAAGAACTGCCAGACATACGCCCCGTTATCGATTTCGCGCATTTGCACGCCCGCTGTGATGGATGTTTTCACACTGTCGAGGACTACGCGCGCGTGCTAGAGGCGCTCATCAGTAACCGAAACCACGTGCACATTCATTTCTCCGGAATTGAGTTTTTGAAAGGCAACGAGCGTCGGCATTTGCCCGTTGATCCCAACCAGTTTAAGCTGCTTGCTGACGCGCTCAAGCAAAAAGCTTTCGATGCAACGATCATATGTGAATCACCGCTCCTAGAACAAGACGCCGCAATGATGAAACTTTTTTTCAAATAAAGAGCGTTATGGCCATTGTTTAGTTCAAACTGACCAAATTTAGTTAGAAAGTTTTATCTATCATAATGCTTTTGTGTTTGTTAGATCCTCAAGGGAGGCACAATATGACAGACGACAACATAATCTACGTAGGCAACAAACCTGTAATGAATTACGTGCTAGCAGTGGTAACACAGTTTAACAACGGAGCCGACGAGGTCTTGATTAAAGCTCGAGGGAGAGCAATTTCACGTGCAGTTGACGTGGCAGAAATTTCGCGAAAGCGGTTCCTTACAGAAGTAGACGTAAAGGACATAGCGATCTCCACTGAGAGTCTTCCTACCGAGACTGGCGAAACAAACGTCTCGGCAATCGAAATAACCGTAGCAAAGTAGCTAGCGTCTTTAGTTACTTTTCTTTTTTGAAAAGCGAAGTTAAAAAAGGCACTCAGCACGCATGCTGAGCGCTATTTAAACACTACTCCAGCTTTCGCTATTGCACTGCAAAGGGAACTGATTACGGCCGGCGCTGCAAGCAGTCTGAGCGTCCGCTCAACTCTGTAAGATCTCGCAAAAGCCCTTTTCTCCCTCCAAGCTTCGCGATCGATTTCGAAGCCATAAAGTTGCCGTAAAGACCTGACTCACGAAGGTCTTTGCCCGTCAACTGTCCGTACAAAAACCCAGCTGCATACGCGTCTCCTGCCCCTACAGTGTCAGCTATGTCCGATTTGTAAGGGGGTAAATCAAGGCTTTTGCCTCTCGTTACGACATAAGATCCTTTATCTCCTAGTGTAACGGCCACTATCTGAACCCCTGCATCAAGCAGAGATGCTACGTCTTCAACGTTAGGCGAGCCGGTTAAGGCGAAGGCCTCTATTTTGTTGAGAAAAAGCACGAAGGACCGCTCAATTAGCGGTTTTAGTTCGTTTAATCCAAGCTTCGTATATATGTTGCCGGGGCTGAAAGAGATTTTCGCTCGTGATCCGCGAAGTTGTTGAACACATGAGATCTGCATTCTAAGTTGATCGATACCCATAAACGAAGTGAGGTGTAGTATTTTGGCTTGCTTGGCATAATCGTGATTCACTGTGACGAACATGTCGTTGACGCTCGGTAGAATATAGATAGCTCTCTCTCCGTTCGAGTCTATGAATATCAACGCCGCACCGGTATCTCCATTTGCTTTTGTGATACCGTGCAGATCGACGCCTTCTCTCTTTAAATCATCTAGCAAAAGCGAGCCCTCTCTATCGCTGCCTACAGTGCCTATAAACCCTGTTCTGACGCCTAAGCGAGCAAGCCCTACAATCGTATTCGCTGCAGAGCCCCCCGGCTGCCTTGTGACTGAAACGACGCCAGTCTCTCGTCCCGGCTGTGCTAGATCATCCACCTGAAATATCTTATCACAGTTAAGCGCCCCGAAGCCGATTATCTCTGCACTGTGCCCCATTTGGTCTCCTACTTGTATGATCGATGCCCCTTTAGGGACTTAACCATATTGCTAAGGCGGATATTGTCTTTTTACATCGTTTCGTAGTTCGAGGAGAGCGTAACTTCCTGCCTCTGCACGAAACATCATCCCGTTTATCCTGAGCAACGCTCCAGTCTTTTTGAGTTGTGGCGTTTTATACAGTCGAGAGCGCTCAAAGCGTAGGTGTCTGCGTGATTCGAGAATATAGTGCGCCTAGTTTTACCTAACACATTGTGTCGGATCGGGAGAAACTTAAAATACGTATTACGTCCTTTTTAGGAACAATGTATGTCAGAAATGTTGAAATAACTGGCATCAAAACTGAATCTAGAGACATCAAGACCTTCTTTTTAGATTGCTCGTTTCATTTCATACCGGGCCAATATGTCATGGTCTGGATTCACGGCGTTGACGAGATACCAATGAGTTTGTCGTACGCAAATGGAATCACAGTCAGAAAAGTCGGTGATGCCACGGAGGCATTATTTACGTTGAGCGTGGGTGACACACTCGGAATGAGAGGTCCATTCGGCAACGGATTCGATGTAGCAAAGCTGCCTGCGCTGCTTGTTGCAGGGGGCGTTGGAGCCGCTCCATTAGCGCCTCTCGCTGAGACACTGAAAGACAAGGTCACAACCATTCTCGGTGCGAGGACAGAGGATGAATTGTTGTTTCGCAAGCGGTTTGAGAGCTCAGGGCCGCTCTTGATAGCAACGGACGACGGCTCTGCTGGATACAAGGGGTCGACCATTGATTTGCTTGATCGCACGAAAGGTCATAGTGAAATAGTGTCGTGTGGTCCTGAAAAGATGATGCGAAAAGTGCTAGATCATGCAGTTGCAGCGGGCCTGCATAGTCAGTTTAGCTTGCAGCGTTACATAAAGTGTGGCGTTGGGTTGTGTGGTTCGTGTTGTATCGATCCTTCAGGTTTGCGCGTGTGTATTGACGGTCCCGTTTTTACGGGACGGCAACTGGACGAAAGCGATTTTGGGAAATACATGCGCGACGCGACGGGCAGAAAGGTGGAGTTATGATCGGCCGCTTCAAGGTCCAAGAGGAAGTTTTTTTCGGGACTTTTGACGGTAAGTATGTACATCGAGACGGCACTACATATGACGTAGCGGATATAACAGTGCTTGCGCCTACCTGTCCTAGCAAGATTGTTTGTGTAGGTTTGAATTACATTGACCACGCACACGAACTCGACTTACAAGTCCCAGAAAAGCCTGTCATTTTTCTCAAACCATCTACGAGTGTGATTGGCCCTGGCGAAAGCATTGTGTTTCCGGCTTCTAGCGCTCGCGTCGATTATGAAGGGGAGCTCGGGGTGGTTATAAGTCAGAGATGTAAAAACGTTGAGAATCCCGCAGAGGTTGTGCTAGGTTATACATGCTTCAATGACGTGACCGCGCGGGACCTTCAGAAGGAGGACGGTCAGTGGACTCGCGCAAAGAGCTTTGACACTTTCGCGCCTATCGGCCCGTTTATTTCGACTGATCTCGATCCTCTGAATGCCGAGATCATGACGCGAGTCAACGGCCGACTGCGGCAGAGTTCAAACACAAGAGAGCTCATCTTTGACGTTGATTTTCTGGTAAGGTTTGTATCACGAATCATGACGCTTGAAGCTGGGGATGTAATAGCGACTGGCACTCCTCGGGGTGTCGGGCAGCTGAGATCTGGAGATATCGTTGAGGTGGAGATCCTGGGCGTCGGAACGCTTCTAAATAACGTTATCAACGAGCCTAATGGGGCGCTTTTGCCAACGAATCATCTAAAGCCACGTTTGTGAGGGAGTATGGCTATACCGAAGAATTATGATCATCAGTACATCGAGTCAAAATGGCTTACCGCATGGAACGTGGATATGTATCGGTTTGGCGGAGAGGGCATTAAAGAGCGCTTTATAATCGACACGCCACCGCCATATCCGACGGGCAACTTTCATCTTGGAAACGCCCTCAATTGGTGCTATATTGACTTTATAGCGCGCTACAAACGTATGAAGGGCTTCGACGTTAAGTTTCCTCAGGGATGGGACTGTCATGGGCTTCCGACTGAGGTTAAGGTCGAGACCACCTATAACGTAACGAAAAACCAGATCCCACGCACAGAATTCAGAGGACTTTGCGAAAACTTGACTCGAGAAAATATCGCGTTGATGAAAAGAACGATGCAACTTCTCGCTTTTTCAATAGATTGGTCGCAGGAGTTCATGACCATGGACAAGGCGTACTACGTTAAGACGCAGAAATCTTTCGTGCAAATGTACCACAACGACATTATTTACAAGAGCGAGCACCCCGTGAACTGGTGCCCCCGCTGTGAAACAGCGATTGCATTTGCCGAAGTAGACTACGACTCAAGGTCGACGATCCTATATCATCTCATTTTTCAAGGGAGCGACGTAGAATCAGTTGAGATAGCTACAACGCGTCCTGAGCTCTTAGGTGCTTGCGTCGCTGTTGCGGTGAACCCAAATGATGAACGCAATGTCCGCTTGATCGGCAGGACAGTACGAACACCCCTTTACGATGAGGCGGTTGACGTTATTGGTGACGAAGCGGTCGATCCTACATTTGGCACTGGGGCAGTGATGATTTGCACGTTTGGCGACAAGCAAGACGTGCGATGGTGGAAAAAGCACAATCTACCGCTCAAAAAAGTAATTGGCAAAGATGGTCGCGTAATAGACAAGAGGTATGATGGCGTAACCATCGGCGAGGCAAAAGAGCGCATCATCTACGATCTGTTAGACAATAAGCTCGTGCAAAAACAGGAACGCATAGAACAGAACGTAGGGTTTCACGATAGATGCAAAACCCCGATTGAAATTCTTTCTGAGAGCCAATGGTTCGTGAAGATTAACAAGGGCGCTATACTCGCCCGAGCAGCTGAGATTGAGTGGATTCCGTCGTACGCATTTCATCGTTTGAAGAATTGGACCGAGAGCGTCGAATGGGACTGGTGCATCTCTCGTCAGCGCGTTTTCGCTACACCAATTCCGGTTTGGTACTGTGACGGATGTGGAAAGGTCTTGGTTGCTGAAGAACGCTGGCTACCTTTGGATCCCACTGAAGAAGCGCCGCGACGTCCGTGCGAATGTGGCTCATCGAGCTTTACGCCTGAATATGACGTTCTTGACACGTGGATGGATTCATCGATCTCTGCTCTGAATGCAGCAGGCTGGCCGGATGCCAAGTACGTGCAGCAGTTTCCCACACAATTGCGTCCGCAAGGTCACGACATCATTAGGACGTGGGCGTTTTATTCCATACTGCGGTCAGACGCTCTCGCCGGAAGCAAGCCTTGGGAACGCGTTATTGTCAACGGAATGGTACTTGGAGAAGACAACCAGAAAATGAGCAAGTCGCTCGGGAATATTATCGCTCCAGAGAGCGTAATCGAGCAGTACGGAACAGACGCGGTGCGACAATGGGCAGCAATAGGAGGCTCAGTGGGATCTGACGTTCAATACAACACAAAAGACTTGACGGCTTCTTCAAGGTTTTTGACCAAGCTATGGAACGTCTTTAGGTTCGCCATGTTACATCTAACCGAAGGAGTGCAGCCTGTCACTTATGGACTTCAAAATCCGAGTGAGATATGGTTAATCTATAATCTTGTTGATTTGGTGGAATCTGTCACTTCCAGCATGGATCGTTTTGCTTTTGATGAAGCTCTTAAAGAGATTCGTTCGTTCGTTTGGAACACGTTGGCTGACCACTACGTTGAAGCCGTCAAAGGAAGACTATACGAACGAGACGCGTGCAGCCGCGCCGCTTTATATCTCGCTCTTGATACGATTGTCAAACTATTAGCGCCTTTTTGCCCGTTCTTTGCAGAGGAGCTGTTTTCGCATATTAACCCTGGTGCTGATAGTGTCCATTTGCACTCGTGGCCCACGCTTTTTCTAAGACCATTAGACATTATAGCCCCCGAACCAATAGCAACCTCCAGCGTCGTCCAGCAGATCACTGTTGTGGCATCTCAAGCAGAAGCTCAAGAAGCACGGCGAATAGGTGAGCTAGTCAAAGAAATCATTGCTAGCGTAAGGCGATACAAATCTGAGCAACGTATCGCGTTGAACGCTCGAATAGAAGGGGTATGTGTCTATATCGACCGTGATATGTCTCACGGAGCGCCTGATATCAGTAATGCACTCAACGCAGATATTGAGTACAAGCGAGGCAGGCCAGATATTCACAAGCTTGTTACTGAAATTCAGCCAAATCTTAGCTCGTTGGGCCCACGTTTCAAGTCTGAAGCAAGACGTATAGGGGAGCTAATAAGGAGCATCCCCGTT
>Ga0209777_10004281_pt1 | contig 16969 bp, 17 predicted proteins | sample FrelakmetHBP12HB_FD_187147 | JGI IMG/M metagenome (GOLD analysis project Ga0209777, IMG submission 187147) | Freshwater lake sediment microbial communities from the University of Notre Dame, USA, for methane emissions studies -HBP12 HB (SPAdes)... | ecosystem: Environmental > Aquatic >...
GGTGAAGGTCTTATGTTCAAACTGCTCGGTATGTATGCTCACACTCCAGCTCTTCTTGTGGACAGCCATGCCCACGTAAATGTGTTGACCTCCAAAGTCAAGTTTGTTACTCTTTTCCCTGGCAAGCCTCCTTGGGGTATTTATGTTTTGGCAAACTAAATATACTATAACAAAGTTGTGACTTGCCTTTGTATTTTTTTAACATAAGGTCTGACAACTGCCCAACACTGAGGACTTGTAGGTGTAGTCAATAACCGAGATAAAACTTGATTGGATGTTTCGTCAAGTCAAGTATAGGTCAGAGATGAGAAAAATAGAAACCCCTCGTGAAATATTTTTTTCTTGCGAGGGGTTAACGAGAACCGCTTATGCCGTCTTGTCTTTTAAATAGACTCAATACGTGCATAGTAGTATCTCGATTGTCTTAACATTACTTTCAATTTTAATTTAGCAATCTATATGCCACATACAATAATCATATTTACTTCATTATAAAAAATAAATTTAGCCTATAAAATCAATGATAAGTATTTGTTAAATACAGGCTAAACAATGAATATGAGCAACCTTGCCGATAAGAATAATGATGATTCTCACCAAACCCTTGTTAATTTCGCCACCAATAATTAATTATTCCCCGTCATCATAAAATTAACCTTCGTCCCCAATATGTACCATATTAAATTAAAACTCTGTCATTTTAAGTTCTATAATAGAGGCTAATTTTCATCCAAAGTGATAACTCTCTGTAGCGTTTCAAAGGAAAGTGGACAGATAAAGGGATAAAACAAGGTTCATGTATTACACTTGGCAAATAATATGAACGTGTCAATAGAATAGCAGTTATTCGCACTAGTGATTATTTCGTTACTCTCTTTCCACCAGTAACCCTCAATTATGACAACTATCCCCAACTGAACAGTAGTAGGTGAACTACAGATTCACTCTTTCCATTTACCTTAGCGATCCACCGTATTTTATAACATACGATAACTTATAAGAACACAAGGTGAAAGCTGTAAGTGAGAGCGTACTGTATTTTTCTCTAAAAATTGCTTTGCCTCACAGCATCCTTGAGTGTGTCGAGTAAATCGTGTCTGGTCAAGTCAGAATGAATCGGTGTAATCGTTATATAGCCGGAAGCCAGCGCGCCGACATCGGTATCTTTCTGTTTACGGGCGGATTGAGATTCACCGGCAAACCAGTAATAAATATTTTCTCTGGGGTCTACGCGCTTCTCAAAAGTTTCGACAATATTGCTCTTTGCCTGCCGGACAACCACAACTCCTTTGATTTTTTCACGGGGAATGCAGGGAATATTAACGTTAATAGCGCTTCCTTTAAGCTGTTCCTGATTGCTTAGGATTAATCGGGTCATCTGGCGGGCAAATTTGGCGGCATAGGAGAAATCCGCTTCCTTATGAGTGTCAAGAGAAACGGCCATAGAGGGAACGCCCAGTATTGCACCTTCGGTCGCGGCGGACACGGTTCCCGAATAAAGCACGTTTATACCGGCGTTGCCTCCTCTGTTGATTCCCGAAACAACCAAATCCACCGGCTTATCCGATAATTCTTTAATCCCTATTTTCACGCAGTCCGCCGGTGTTCCGCAGACGGCATATCCTAAAAAGTTATCATTTTTGGTTGCACGTCGCACCATCAAGGGACGAGAAATTGTAATGGCGTGCCCTACCGCGCTTTGTTCGATTTCCGGAGCGACAATCAGGCAATCAGCTTCCTGGGAAAGTTCCCGATAAAGAGCGCTTAAGCCCTTGGCGTAAATTCCATCATCGTTGGTAAGTAAAAATCGCATTTATCTTTTATCCTTTCTCGTTGAACCTATTTTACCTGTTCAAATTTCCCATTTTTAACTCTCAATATAAAGGGAGTCTTTTGAGCAACTCTATCTGAATCAAAATAAATACTGCCCGTTGCGCCATCGTAATTATTCATTTTCTTCAGGGCGGCGGCAAATTGCCCGCGTGTTTTAATTTCTATGTTATCCCAAACGCCAATGATGATTCCTGCTGTATCATAAGCCAGCGCTTCAATATTTTCCGGCTCACGGCTATACTTTGTGTAATATACATCAACAAAATTGTTCGTTTCCGGATAAAAACTATTTGTAAAAAAACTATCAGCAAAGACGGCTTCCTCCATAGATTTCGTGCCATTTTTCAGCAAATCCGGCGAGTGCCATAAACTTGTACCCAAAAGTTGAAAGCCTTTCACATCATAAAAATCAAGTTGTGAAATAATCAGTTTTACCCGCGAAGAGGAATCCGGAATAAACAAAGCTTCGAAATCAACGGATATTGTGGTTTTACTTTCTGCTTGATCGTCACGTTTTTTTTGAGGAGCATTAACAATAATGCCGGTTAATTTATTGATTTCTTCTTTAAAATCTGTTTGATTCTTGTTGTAGGAAATTGCTTTCTCCACCTTGCCGCCTAGGCGCACTACTTCCTCACGAAAAATTTTCACCATTTGCTCGCCATAATCATCTTTAGGATATAAGACGGAAAATATTGCGCAATTCAAATCATCCATGGCATATTTTACTAAAGACCTGATTTGCTGTGTAGGGGTCAAGAAATTCTGGAAGACATATTCGCCTATAGAAGTCACTCCTTCTTTGGGTGTTATTAAAATTAACGGCACTTTCCACTTGTCTGCTTCGCGGGCCGCGTCCATGGCTTCCGCCGTTCCGGTAACAGCAATAATCGCCATGACATTTTCAACATTGGCCAAATGTGCTATGGCCGCTTTTGTTCCTTCCGGCAATCCGCGGGAATCTTCAAAAATAACTTTCCGCGAGGTTTTATTTTTCTCATCAGATATCTCCTCAGCCAACAAAATGGCATCCCGCGCTTTATTTCCCAAATCAGCATACTGTCCGGAGAGGGGAAGCACACATCCTAAAGTATTGCGGTTGAGCTTGCCGGCCGGAGGTGTAATTGCCGGAGGTTCGACCGCCGGCGGTTTTACTGGCAATGATTTTACTTCCGCAGGTGGAATCGGGACAGGATTTTCGGCGGCAAGAGCAGTAGAAAACGTAGTCGTAATCAAAACAATACTGCCCGCCAATACAGTCATTATTTTTTTCCCGAAAGAAAATCTATTCATGGTCATCCTTTATTGTAACACCAAGTTGCATGGAATATGCCGCTTTATAGGCGTCAATTCCCGGTAAGGTAAAGGCTGTTTTTATTGCGCTCCTTTTTAGTCGCGCTCCCGGTACAAGAATCAGCTTCGGCAAGGAGGATGTCCCGCATTAGCCAAATACCAGAGGCGCGTCACGCAAGAGAGCACATAGTAAATAAAGTTTTTACCTTACCGATAAGTTACCACCTGCAAGATGGCAACTTACATGCAATTTGTTGTAAGTATTGTATAATATTTTTCAGCATAGGTCGATATAAAAAAGCCCGAAACAGCGCGCGCCATTTCGGGCTTTTGAGGTTAAATATTTGCTATTTTACTTCTTCAAAGTCGGCATCGACCACATCGTCATTTTTTTTGCCTGAAGTCTGTTGCTGTTCGCCGGCCTGTTGCTGCGTTCCGCCGCTTGCTCCCGTTCCGCCCTGTCCACCGGCTGTCTTTGCATACATGGCTTCCGCTAATTTATGTGAAACAGTCATCAATTCATCTTGAGCCTTCTTGATGGCCTCAATATCATCGCCTTCCAGAGCTTTTTTCGTTTTAGTTATCGCTTCTTCAATTTTGGTCTTTTCCGCCGCATCAACTTTATCACCAAATTCTTTAACGTTCTTTTCCACACTGTACACCAGAGAGTCGGTGTGATTTTTTGCTTCGATCAATTCTTTGCGGCGTTTGTCTTCTTCCGCGTGCGCTTCCGCTTCGCGAACTAACTTCTGAATTTCAGCCTCAGATAAACCGCTGGAAGCAGTGATTTTAATGCTCTGTTCCTTTCCTGTGCCCAAGTCTTTGGCGTTGACGTGCACGATACCGTTGGCGTCAATATCAAAGGAAACCTCAATTTGCGGCACGCCGCGCGGCGCGGGCGGGATGCCCACAAGCTCAAAACGTCCCAGTGTCCGGTTGTCAGCGGCCATCTGGCGTTCACCCTGAAGAACATGAATACTCACCGCCGGCTGATTATCAGCAGCCGTGGAGAAAATCTGGCTCTTCTTGCAGGGAATGGTCGTGTTTTTTTCGATGAGTCTGGTCATAACTCCGCCTAAAGTTTCTATGCCTAAAGACAGAGGCGTTACATCCAGCAATAAGACATCTTTCACATCGCCTGCCAGAACACCGCCTTGAATAGCGGCGCCGACGGCCACAACTTCATCTGGATTGACGCCCTTATGAGGCTCCCTGCCGAAAAGTTCTTTGACCTTCTGTTGCACGCGCGGCATACGAGTCATGCCGCCGACAAGGATGACTTCGTCAATATCCTTTGTTGATAAGTTGGCATCTTTAATTGCTGTCTGACAGGGCCCGACCACTCTATTAATTAATTCTTCCACGAGTGATTCCAGTTTGGCTCTGGAGAGTTTCATATTCATATGTTTGGGCCCGGAGGCATCCGCCGTGACAAACGGCAGATTGATGTCGGTTTCCATAGTCGTGGAAAGCTCCATCTTCGCTTTTTCCGCCGCTTCCTTCAAGCGCTGCAGAGCCATCTTATCGCTGCGCAGGTCAATGCCCTGATCTTTCTTGAATTCAGCGACCAGATAATCCATGACGCGTTGATCGAAATCTTCACCGCCCAGATGTGTATCACCATTGGTCGATTTGACTTCAAATACACCATCACCAAGTTCCAGAATCGAAATATCAAATGTTCCGCCGCCCAGATCAAAAACAGCAATTTTTTCATCTTTTTTCTTGTCCAGACCGTAAGCCAGAGCCGCTGCGGTGGGTTCGTTAATAATACGCAACACATTCAATCCGGCAACTTTGCCTGCATCTTTGGTCGCCTGCCTCTGAGAATCGTTAAAATATGCTGGAACAGTAATAACTGCGTCGGTTACTTTCTCTCCCAGATAATCTTCGGCAGTTTGTTTCATTTTTGTCAGAATCATAGCCGATATTTCGGCTGGGGAATAATTCTTCCCTCTTACGGTAACCTGCGCGTCGCCGTTGGAAGCTTCCGTTATTTTATAAGGAATAATCTTTATATCATACTGAACTTCTTTGGATGTATATTTCCTGCCGATCAGTCTCTTGACGGCGTAAACTGTATTTTCTGAATTAGTAATGGCCTGTCTTTTGGCTACCTGCCCCACCAGACGCTCGCCGTTTTCCGAGATGGCCACAATAGACGGCGTAGTGCGATTGCCTTCTTGATTGGCTATAACAACAGGGTCTCCGCCTTCCATTATGGCTACGCACGAATTTGTCGTTCCTAAATCAATTCCAATGATCTTTCCCATTTTTTCCTCCTTATTCTTCTATATCCTCATTTTTTTCACATTCATCATTTTCTTTATTTGTCTTTTTACAAACACAGACCTTTGATGGTCTTAAAAGCCGGCCGTTTAGTAAATATCCTTTTTCCATTTCACTGACGATTTTGTTATCTTCATGCTGGTCGCTTTCCAATTGCATTAAAGCTTCGTGAAAATTCGGATCAAAATTCAAACCTGCGGTTTCAATCCTTTCCACGCCATGCTTTTTCAAACAACTTAAAAGCTGTTCCTGAATCAGAACAACGCCATCTTTAAATGCTTGGACATCGCCGGTGTCGTGCTCCAGAGCCCGATCCAGACTGTCGATAAAAGGCAAAATATCGCGGATGATCTCTTCTTTGCCAAATTTGATGATATCGGCTTTTTCTCTGGCTGCCCGCTTTTTGTAATTATCCAATTCCGCAACTGCACGCAGATACTTATCGTAATTGGACGCAGCCTCTTTTTCCTTTTCTTCGAGCTTTTTCTTTAAATCTTCATTTTCGTGGTTATGATTATCCCCAACAACTTTATTTTCATGGTGCTCGCCGGATTGATCATGTTTAGCAATATGTTCAGAATGTTCTTTTTTATTCTTCACCCTTACCTCTGAAAAAAAGTTCTTATTATTTTAAATCAGGTTTTTGAAAAAGTTTTATATCTACTAATTCACAAATAGCGTGACCTGCTGTAATATGCGTTTCCTGAATACGCGCAGTACTGGAGGAAGACACGTGAATGGAAAAATCAACAATCTTCGCGATATCCCCGCCGTCCTTGCCGGTGAAGGCGACAGTTATCAGTCCCATTTTTTTGGCCATTTCGAGGCCTTTCAAAACATTGGCAGAATTGCCGCTGGTGCTAATGCCCCACGCGACATCTCCCGGCTGACCTATGGCCCTTATTTGCTTGCTGAATATTTCGGAGAAATCATAGTCGTTGCCAATGCTGGTAATAATGGAAGTGTCGGTGGTCAGAGCTATAGCCGGAAGAGGCGGACGTTCGATTATGAAACGGTTCACGAATTCCGCCGCAATATGCTGCGCATCGGCAGCCGAACCACCATTGCCGAAAAGCAAAATTTTATTGCCCACTTTTAGCGCCGCAGTCAACGCGTCAATAACATTAACCAGTTTGCTTAGATTTTCATTAATAAAAGTATCTTTGACGCGACTGCTTTCTTTGAATGTTTTTATTATGTGATCTTCCATACTTATCTGTCCGGAGTCCTTATAAAATTATGTCCAGCAAAGCGCGTTTAATATATTTACGGGTATATCTCCTGTCAAGGGCAGAAGGTTGAATTTTCTTATCTTTTAGATATTTTAATTGCCGGCATAGTAATACAGACAGCATTAGACAATTGTCCGGAAGGTCTTGACAAGAAAATTTTCATAAATATATTTAGATTAAAAATAGGCAAAATAACTAATAAGAGCGAATGCTTATGTAATAACGGATATGAAACCCCACTTGTGCGGGATAATTCGACTTACCAATTTCAAGGCGCTACGCTTTTGAAATTGGAGTCTCATTAGGAGGAAGATATATGTTCAACCCGAGTCTATGGAGAATGAAAAAGTTTGCTGATAGTGTTCCGGAAATGATGAACTTACAACGGGAAATCAACAGACTCTTTTCCAATGTAGGGCAAGGTACTGCATTGGATTATCCGGCAATCAATGTCTGGGAAAAAGATGACAGCATCATTTTAACAACAGAATTACCCGGAATGGACCCGGGGAAAATTGATATTTCCGTTACAGGAACCACATTGACACTTTCCGGAACAAGTAAGGCAGATCCTATTAAAGAAGGTGAAACTTATTTGCGTCAGGAAAGAGAGTTGGGCAATTTTCAGCGGAATTTCCAGTTGCCTTTCCATGTAGATTCTAAAAAGATTGAAGCAAGGTATGAAAAAGGTATTTTGCACATTACTTTGCCCAGATTTAAGGAAGATTTACCGAAAAAAATTAAAATTAACTCATAAGAAAGGAGGTCAATATTTATGTCCGAAAAAGACCTGCAAAAAACTCAAAACACAACAGCTACGGAAAGAATCCGTAATGTTAAAACCTTCGTGCCGCGTGTTGATATTTATGAAACAAGAGAGGCTCTCATTTTAATTGCCGATATGCCGGGAGTTGATGATAAAACTGTCGATGTAGAACTGGAAAAAAATATTTTAACAATTTCCGGACGAGTAGAAGATGGCAAGTTAATGGATCATACGCTGGTGTTTTCTGAATATGAAGTAGGCGATTACGAAAGAGCTTTTACTTTATCCGATGAGATAGACCGGGAAAAAATAAAAGCAACAGTTAAGCAGGGTGTTCTGCGCTTGGAGCTACCGAAAGCAGAGAAGGTAAAACCGAAAAAAATTACGATTAACGCGGCATAACAAAGTTTTAAGATTTAAGGATTAAGGTACTAATCCCGCTTTACGCGGGATAATTCGATCAACAAGCTTCAGTGCACTTTGTTTCTGAAGCGTGGATCTCATTAGGAGGATATGATTATGAAAATAAAAAATTTATTGCCGGATGTAGTCCGGAAAGGAAGAACAAATGATGATCATCCCTTCTATTCATTGCAGAGGGAGATGAACAGTTTATTTGATAATTTCTTCCGGGGATTTGATGTGACGCCGCGCAGGTTTGCTGCCGGCGGTATGGGAATGTTCACGCCTTCAGTAGATGTAAAAGAAAATGAAAAGGAATTTATTATCAAAGCGGAAATAGAATCAAATAAAGCGGAAGCGAGTTTCAAAAATGGGGTTCTGGATATTAAGATTCCTAAAAACCAGAAGGCAAAAGCGAAAGAAACCAAAGTTCCCATCAAAACCGTTTAATATAAAGCCCGCCTCTCTTATATAAGGGTGGCGGGCTTCTTCAAATCTAATCAAGAGTACAGTGCGTTTAAATCCTAGTTATAGCCTTCGTCGTAAGCAATCATATCCAGATGCAAGGTGGCAATGTCTTCAACATCAAGATTTGGCTCTTCGCTTGACTTAGGCAATTCAACGGTTTTGATATAGCGCCGGCATTTGTTACAGACATCTACCCGGTAACGCTCTTCACCTTCCACTTCAAAATAAGCGAGAGAATGCTGTTCTTCGTTGCCGCAAAATGGACATTTGATCCGGTGAAAATACCATTTAAAGCCGCACTGATGACAAAATAGATATCGCTTTCCTTCTTCCTCGTCCCTGATTTCACCAATTTTGGGTTCTTTGCCGCAAATGGGGCAGTATCCTTCTGACCATGTAGATTTTTCTACTATTTCCCCGTATTTTTCAGCAATGATTTCCAGTTCCGGCCTTAAACTTTCCTCAGTAAAAAGATCAATTAAATCAATGTTTTCTTCAGCTTCGCGACCTGCCAGTAATCCTTGAGCATCAGTATCTTCAACCTTGTGGCTAAAAGAAGCACGAATCATTCTTTCCCAATCAAATTCATGACTTTTAATTATGTTGATAATATTTTGCGCCACTTCGGGCATTCTTTTTTCAGCAATGGAAATTAGTGAATTAAAATATTCTTTGGGACGCGTTAAATCATACTCTTTTCCCGTAAAATCAATTAACGGAAGTCCCCCTTCCATTTTTTGGGTTATTAAATTTTCGTCCACACTAAAAATGGGATCTGACATATTATTGCGGTATTCTTCCCGCAAGATTAAAATGTCCGCCATTATATCTAAAAGTTCAGTGTAATGAGGATTGGCTGATTTGTAATCCTCTATTGTTTTTAAAGATTTACGCAGTGTTGCGACCATATTTACTCCTTCCAAAAACATATATCCATATGTCGGTTAAGCGGTCTATATCTGCTTTCCGGAGTATCTTCAAGAGATATTTTCTTTGGAGGTAATATGGTGATTATTTTTAGAAAATCAAGAGCTTACATTATTAATAAAATATAAAAGTCATAATAATGAATAAAACCACTAAAATTGGTATGGAGTATTTAAACATATATCCAAAGAAGCTGGGCATCTTCACACCGGCTTCTTCGGCGATAGACTTAACCATAAAATTGGGGGCGTTACCGATATAGGTATTTGCTCCCATGAAGACTGCTCCGGCTGATACTGCCATCAGATAAGGAATTCTTTCCACAATCAGCCGGGCAACCGCCTGAGATTCCGGCATCCCCGGGTAAAACTTGCCGATCTCGCTGTTTAAAAAGGTCAAGTATGTGGGAGCATTATCCAGAAAACTAGAAAGTGCGCCTGACGCCCAGAAATATTGCGCCGGAGTGTTTATTGACTTTATTAATAATGCTAATGCTCCATTTTCGCCTGCTTTCAGAATCGCCAGTGCCGGGATGATGGTCATAAAGATACCCGCAAAGAGATAAGCTACTTCTAATATGGGGGCACAGGTAAACTCATTGCTTTGCCGGATTTCTTTTTTTGTTGAAACCAGCGATAAGAGTCCCATAATAATCAAGACGGCATCTCTGATTAAATTTTCAAAGGATTGATGAATGCCGAAAATATTTACTTCGCCAAGTTTAACAATGCCACTAAATAAAACCCCGCCGATTATTCCCGCAAGAAATATAAAATTGTGAGAACCTTCTATTTTTAAAGGTTCTATTTCCGGGCTTTTTAAGGCGAGCTTATCTTCCTTTTTGCAATAGAATGAATCTAAGATGAAATACATGCCCAAAAGTATAAAACTGGCAAAGATCATCTGGGGTAGTAGTTTTAATGTCCAGAAGAAGGGGACGCCATGCAAAAATCCAAGAAATAATGGCGGATCGCCAAGCGGTGTCAGAACTCCGCCAATATTGCTGACTAGAAAAATAAAAAATACTACCGTGTGAACCTTATATTGACGCCAAGCATTGGAGCGCAATATTGGTCTGATCATTAACATGGATGCGCCTGTAGTACCGATGAATGATGCCAGAATGGTGCCGATCAGGAGGATAAACACATTAACACCGGGCGATCCTTTCAATGTCCCTTTGACATAAATACCGCCGGATACGGTAAATAAAGACCATAGCAGCAAAATGAAGGGAATGTAATCAATGATGATAATATGCGCTATTTCATGAACGGCAACTTCCCTGAAAAAATACAAAAAAGGCACAGCGAAAACCAGAGCCCAGAAGGCAGAAACTTTAGGGAAATGATGCTCCCCAAAATGGGGCACAAATAACGGAATTAATGCTAAGGAAAGTAAGATGCCAGCAAAGGGCAGCACAGACCAGAGCGAAAGTTGCGTGCCAATATCACCGACAAGTACGTTTGTCGCGGAAGTATTGGCAAAGCCGGTCGCCGGGGCAACGAATAATAAAATTAATATTATGGATAAAAAGCAGCCAAATATTTTCTGGTAATTATTTTCAATTTTGCACATGTGATATTATTCTAAATTTCAGGAATTATCAAAACAGGCAAATTAATAGCATCAATAATATTTTCGTCAGGACTATCAAAAAATAAAGAATATAATTTATTTCTGTGCTTGTGCCCGGTTATTATCAAATCAATGTTATTTTTTTCACAATATTTCATGATTTCTTTATCCAAAGCGCCTTTGGAAACAGCATATATGATTCTTTGGTTTTCCAGTAATTCGGCAGGAACAACTTCTTTTACTCTTAGAGCTACCGCATCCTCATGATCCGTGGTATGGCGATAACCGGCTTGCACGTCATTGACGTACAAAATATGTATTGAACAGTTAAGCATTTGCGCAAATTTTAAAGCCTTCACTACTGAAGAAACATTTTTTGAATCCAGATCTATTGGATATAAAATATTTTTAAAATTGAGCATATACACCTCCCCAAAATGAGGAATAATTATATATCATCAACTATATATGTCAATCTTTTATGATTAATAGAGTAACAAATACATGGCAGTCGGCTGGTGAAAAAATATTCTCCTCGCTTCTCCTGAGGATAATTACCGCGATTATGCTTGACAGGTTCTATATTTTTGTTAAAGAAGAAAGCACAAAGAATAGTTTCATCATTATCATTATTGCAAATAAAAAAACAGGAGGATAAATATGGCTTATAATAACATTACCGTTTCAACGAAAGATTTCGTAACTACCGTTACACTGAATCGTCCGCCAATGAACTCTGTAAATATTGGCATACGCGAAGAACTGGATCAGCTCGTAACTGAGATAGAGAAAAGCAAGGATACCAGAGTTGTCATTATTACCGGTTCTGGAGAAAAGGCTTTTTGCGCGGGCATGGATGTTTCTGACATAGCGAACATTGATAAAGGACCCAACGGCATTGATGTTTATAACCGGATTGAACGTTCCATCAAGCCTTTCATTGCGGCTATAAACGGACACGCTCTCGGCGGTGGCTGTGAACTGGCTATGGCCTGCCATTTTCGTTACATGACAGATAATCCCAAAGCAGCTATCGGATGTCCGGAACTAAATCTTGGCATTATCCCCGGTTGGGGCGGTGTGCAGCGTTTGCCTAAAATAGTGGGCAAGTCAAAGTCTTTGGATCTGATTCTTTTCAGCAAGAGACTTACTCCACAAGACGCACTGGCTGTTGGTCTTGTAGATAAGGTAGTCCCGGCCGCCGATTTAATGAAAGAAGCCACGGATTACGCAATTGCGATTTCCAAGAGACCTCCTCTGGCCGTGAGCGCGGTTCTTGAGGGAATGGCTATCGGTTTGGAAAAAGGTATGGATGCAGGCCTTGCCTCCGACAAGAAGTGGATAGAAAAACTAAAGACCAGTGGTGACGCTGTAGAGGGAATGACAGCTTTCTTTGAAAAACGCGAACCGAAATTTAAGGGAGAATAAATCCATCAAGTTGATTTATTAAGTTTACACCTCCGTACCCTTGTGAACAAAAAGGGGACGGAGGTGTTTTTGTGTTTGTTATAGCCAATCGTTGGTGCCATTATCCTAGTCGATTATTTGTTTGCAGTTTTTCTAAAGGTACTAGTTAGAACATTTGTAAATTCTCCTTAGTTTTTTTATAATCAATCTGTAAAATGCAAAAGCTAAATGGGTTTAATATTCAATGCCCGCACGGTCTTTTATGCCGGCGGCGTAGTGATGTTTCACTTCCTGAATTTCACTGACAGTATCGGCAAGTTTTATTATTTCTTTCGGCGCGTAGCGGCCGGTTAAGATTAGGTCAATCCCTGCGGGTTTATTATTGATAATATCGATTACTTTCTGCAAATCTATAAGCTTAAAATCCAGCGCCACGTTGATTTCATCGAGAATGACCATGTCATATTTTTCGCTGTTAATTGCTTTTTGGGCCTCATCCAATCCTTTTTGCGCTAGTTCAATATCAATGGCCGCGGGATTATCGCGCATGACAAAGCTATCCAGACCAGACATGCGGATGGTTAAGTGGGGAAGATATTTTTTCGCGGCAATAAATTCGCCGTATTTCCTTCCCTTCATAAATTGCAGAACAAAAACTTTATAACCTTGTCCGATGGCGCGCAGAGCTTGACCAAAAGCGGCGGTTGTTTTTCCTTTGCCGTTTCCCGTAATTACTATCACCAGACCCTTGGCTGTTTTGACGGCAGGCTTTTTCACTGCCGGAGATTTCTTTTTCTTGATCGTTTTGGGAACAGGTGTTTTTTTGTTTTTTGCAATCTTCATTTTTCTTCCTGGTTTTTAAAAAATCTTTGGGCAATTTCTTCCGCCACGGAATAAGGATCGGCTTTTCTGTTTTTTATCTTTTCCGCAAAACGTTTCAGGTCACCGCTTTCGGCAAGCGAGCTCAAAACCGGTTCCAGAAGGCAGGCGCTCAGAGCGTCTTTTATTTCCGCCATCGCTTTGCGGTGCATCCTCTCGGTAAGTTTGCCGCTTTGCTGCAGATAAATATGATGCTCCTCTATTTTTTGAGTAAGCTTAGCAGTATCTTCGGCAAAAGTAACAGGTTTAAAAGCATCGCCGATCATTACAATAGGCGGCTTCCAGCCGTCGGCGGTTTTAGACGATAAATTGAGCATAGAGGTCAATTCAGTTTGTAATTGCTTGGCACCGGCGCGATTGGCTTTGTTGATGACGAAAATATCGGCTATTTCCATTAATCCGGCTTTCATGATCTGAATTTCATCGCCCATTCCGGGAACAAGGACGACCGCGACGCTGTGCGCGTGATTAATAATGTCAATTTCCTGTTGGCCGATGCCTACGGTTTCAACAATAATTATATCTTTGCCCATTGCTTCCATAACGTGAATAGCATTGCCCGCGGCCTGCGAAAGGCCTCCCAGCGCGCCACGTGTGGCCAACGACCGGACAAAAACTCCGGGATCTTCGGCATGGCGCTGCATACGGATTCGATCACCCAGAATAGCGCCGCCGGTAAAAGGGCTGGTCGGATCAACAGCCAGCACGCCGATGGTTTTATTTTTTTTTCGTAGCTCTGAGATCAGCGCATCAGTCAAAGTGCTCTTGCCTGCACCCGGCGCGCCGGTTATTCCGATGATGAATGATTTGCCGGTATGGGCGTAAAGTTTTTTGATTTTGGCCTTGGCTTCGGGAATCTTATCTTCAATATCCCTGATGAGGCGGGAGGCCATGCGGACATCGCCCGCACAGATTTTTTTAATGGTGAAATCCATATTTTGTTTGCCGTTTAAAAAAAGCTTCAATACCATCTTTAAATCAAAGCGTTATTTTTGTTGGCGTCGTTGTCGGCTTCCTCAACGTATGTTAAATACGCCTCATCGCCTCCGCCTAGCCGCCTCAATATCATCTTTGATTTAGAAGCGGTATTAATGCGGTTTTATGTTTGTTCTAATCCATTCCACAATGGAATCGAGGGAAGCGCCGGGAGTGAAAATAGCTTTGATACCGGAATCGTAAAGCATAGGGAAATCCTGTTCGGGAATGATTCCGCCGCCGATGACGGTAATATCCTGAGCGTCTTTTTCGCGTAATATTTCCACAACCCGCGGGAAAAGCACACGGTGAGCTCCGGAAAGACAGCTCAAACCCACTAAATCAACATCTTCCTGAATAGCGGCTGCCGCGATTTGCTCCGGCGTTTGATGACAGCCCGTGTAAACAACTTCAAATCCGGCATCGCGGAAACAACGAGCGAGAATACGAGCGCCGCGGTCATGGCCATCCAGCCCCGGTTTGGCAACCATCACACGAATTTTTCTTTCCGGCATATAAATCTCCTAAAAATAAAATAACGGTTTTGGAATCTTATCCCTATGGCTTTCAATTTTATCCAACTATCCCCATTCGCTTTGCTCAGGGGATAATTCGACCAGCAAGCTTCAGTGCACTTCGTTTCTGACGCTTGGATCTCATTAACTTCGCTACGCTCGTTTTCAGCGAGTGTCATTAGTACAATCCCGGGTCGCGATATTCTCCATAAACTTCCCGGTAGACGTCGCATATTTCCTGCAGGGTAACCAGATTTTTCACCGCTTCGATGCAGTGCGGCATTACATTTTCGCCTTTTTTGCATGCATTTTTTATATTATCCAGCGACTTCATGGCGGCGCGGTTGTCGCGTCTACGGCGCACATCCTTGAGCCTTTTAATTTGCTCTTCGCCCACCTTTTCATCAATATCAACAAGCGGAATCGGATGTGTAGCTTCGGTTGCATATTTGTTCACCCCGACCATGATCTTATCGCCCGCATCCAACTGCCTTTGAAACCTATAAGCAGCTTCGGATATTTCCATCTGCGGGAAACCTTTTTCAATGGCGGCAATCATACCACCCATCTCATCGATCTTATGAATATATTCCCATGCTTTTTCTTCCATTTCGTTGGTGAGAGACTCGATAAAATAGGAACCGGCCAGCGGATCAATGGTATTGGCCACGCCCGTTTCTTCGGCTAATATTTGCTGCGTACGCAGAGCGATTTCTACGGCATGCTCGGAAGGCAGGCAGAGGACTTCATCCAGTGAATTAGTGTGCAACGATTGTGTGCCACCGATTACTGCCGCCAGGGCTTCCATTGTCGTGCGGACAACATTGTTGTACGGCTGCTGCGCTGTCAGTGAACATCCGGCCGTCTGGGTGTGAAAACGCAGCCACCACGAGCGGGGATTTTTCGCCCCGAAACGATCTTTCATAATTTTAGCCCACATGCGGCGCGCGGCCCGTAGTTTGCAAATTTCTTCGAAAAAATCGATGTGAGAATTAAAAAAGAAAGACAAGCGCGGGGCAAAGTCATCAACGTCTAATCCCTTGCGGCGGACGACATCTTCGACGTATTCGATGCCATCACGAATGGTAAAGGCCAACTCCTGAATGGCGGTAGAACCTGCTTCGCGAATATGATAACCACTAATGCTGATCGTGTTCCAATTGGGAACAAATTTTGTGCCGAATTCAACCGTGTCGCTGATAAGCTTTACTGAAGGTTCTGGCGGGCACATAAAGGTTTTTTGTGCGATAAATTCTTTGAGCATATCATTTTGGATAGTGCCGCCGATTTTGGTAAGCGGCACGCCCTTGACTTCAGCCGCCGCGCAATACATCGCCCACAACACGGTCGCCGGAGGATTAATTGTCATGGAAGTGGTAACCTCATCCATAGGAATGCCTTCCATGAGAGCTAAAAAATCTTCCAGCGTATCGATGGCCACGCCGCACTTGCCCACTTCGCCCAGAGCTTTGGGTGAATCGCTGTCGTAGCCCATAAGTGTGGGAAAATCGAAAGCTGTGCTTAAGCCCGTTTGCCCATGACGCAGCAGCATGTGCCAGCGTTGGTTGGTATCTTGCGCGCTGCCCATTCCGGAAAACATGCGAAATGTCCAATAACGGCCGCGGTATCCTGTCACCTGATTTCCCCGTAAATACGGAAATTCACCGGGGACGCTGATATCTCCGGCGAAGTCGGTATCTTTAATGTCTTCCGGAGTATAAAGCCTTTTGATTTCCAGATCGGAAATGGTGGAAAAACGATTTTTTTGATCGGGATTATTTTTCAGCGATTTTTTTACTTCATTTGCCCATTTTTTAGTGAGTTTTAATGAAGCTTCCTGCATTTCCTTGGAGAAATACACAATTACCCCTCCTAATGTTATTGTTCGGAATAATTAAGAATACCTGTGAACAAAAACTAAAAAGCACTAACTCAAATCTTTTGTTTTTGTCAAGATATATTCAAAAGTGCGTCAAAGAGAGAGCACCACCTGTCCAGATAAGCTTTCATCTGCGAAGTCATGGACCAGAAGTAAACCGGCACGCTGTGAATGATAGCGTCCGCTTCCACACCCGGTGTCTTTAGCGCCAGCCAAAGCTTCATCAAGGAGAATATCACTGTTACCGCCAATTCGCGGACTTCCCATAATTTCCAGTACTTTCATATTAATCCTCCCGATCCTAATATAGATATCTTCGCCGGTATATTTTCCTTCTTAATTCTATTCTCGACTACGGGCGGATTGACATCAAAGTGATCAGCGATTTCTATTGATATGTGGACTGCACCCCTGCGGTTAGACAGATTGGGTTAGAGCAGTTGGACAGGGTTTATGGTTTTTAAAAAACAGTTCTTCAAATTCCACCGGCGGTCTGTATCCAAGAGAGGAATGTAGACGTTTGCGG
>Ga0209777_10004282_pt1 | contig 16967 bp, 27 predicted proteins | sample FrelakmetHBP12HB_FD_187147 | JGI IMG/M metagenome (GOLD analysis project Ga0209777, IMG submission 187147) | Freshwater lake sediment microbial communities from the University of Notre Dame, USA, for methane emissions studies -HBP12 HB (SPAdes)... | ecosystem: Environmental > Aquatic >...
AATGCAGTCAATGTGACGAATTTCGCAAGTCCGTCAGTCGGTGCGTTAATAGTGTCTGTCAATGCTTTTGAAAAACTGTTTACTAACCCTTCCGTTGGTGCGGGACGCGTGTCCGATAATACTTTTCCAAATAAATTTACCAATCCATCCGTTGCTGCAGCGATTGTTTCTGTAAAACTTTTTACCCATGCACTTGCACCAGATGCAGGATATAATGATTCACCTGGCAGACCGTCAAACCAAAATTTGTTTGTACCTTCATCTTGGAGTTTAACTCCCTCGAATGGTAGACCGTCAAACCAGTATTTTTGCCCACCGAGTGGATCAACTGCGCCCATTATGAAACACTCCAATCGTCAATATTTATCCATCCACTAGTATGTCCTGCACCGCCAGAATTTACACAGAACTCCAAAATAGCATCATCTGAGACTACCGCAGTTGTATTTGTCAATAACTCAAATGACCCTTTTCCTGCATCTGTTGCAGTTGCAAGTACGGTGTCTGCCGTTATTCCTGCAGCAACATTCTTTTTTAATACCAAAGTTGGATATACACCATTATATACTGCCCCATCTCCTGCCGTACTTGCACGAACATATACATTAACCGTTATCGTGCCGCCACTTGCGACTGCCGCCTTTTTGTGACCTGATTCTGCAACACCCGAACTTCCTGTGGTGACTGTTACCCTTTCACTTGGAGATGCGGTTCTCCACAAACCTGCAGTTGTATCTATATCAATTATTCCATATTTTTTCCATGTCCTATGTTTTCCTGCAGTTGCATCGTGTTTTGCAGACCTTATCATATCATATGTATCATCATTAAAATTTGACTGTCCTGTAATTTCAGTTCCAGATGCCAAGTTGCAATTACGTAATACAATATTACTACAAGACATTCTAGTACCTGATAAATTAATATCATTTGTATGTGTCGTCAACCCTGTTCCTGCGACACCAAAATTGCAATTTTCGAAAAATATATTTTGGAGAAATCTGGATGTAAGATATATGCCGTTTGTTGTCGCAAAAGTTGAATCTCCATTAAAATTACAACTATTGAATATAAAATCTGTAAAATAATAATCGGTACAAAAATTATATAAATTATTTCCAAAAAGAACTACATTTGAAAAAGTTAGATTTTTATTTGTACTTGTCATTCTTATACCTGCTTCGCTACCCGCCCCACCATTATTTCTCCAAAATTTACAATTAGATATTGTGCCGTTAGTTATATCTTGAGTCGAATCAAATCCACTTTTAAAATTGGAATGAGCAACATTTCCTGAAAATGTACCAAGTGGAACAGTGACTTCTTGACATATAAATGCAGTTCCATAAATACCACTTACATAATTATTGGTTATTGTACAACCAATATCACTTAAACTAAAACCATATGAGGAAGATGCCACAATTCCAATGAGAATATTATTGGAAAATATATTTGTTCCACTTGTTGCTGTTAAAAAAATCATGGATGTTCCAGTGGTAAGATTATATAGATTGTTGTGATGTATGTTGATGTTACTTCCAGATGCACTTACCACAAAAATCATATACTGTTTACAGTCACGAATACTACTATAACCTATGTTGCACGTTCCTGTAGTTGTCGCAATCTCTATGCCTCTTTTTCCTGTGGTTGATGTGCCAATATACCTGAAATCAGTCCATGCTACTGAGACTGTTGATGTTGCCGCTAAATAACAATATGCAGCTGCTGTTAAAGTAGAACCAGTGCGTATAGAAACATTACGATTCAACAGAATACATTCTGCGGCAGTTGGTGTTGAACCACTGTGGATATATGTTGTTGCCAAAATACATGAAACTGTTGATCCTGTTGCATTGGCGTAAAGTTGCCTTGATTCATATTCAGAATATGTCTGCCTTGTCGGTGCAAGTGCAATATAATCGTTCTGTAACCAACCAGTATCCCTATCTACTTGAAGTGTTTTAGAACCTGCTGCCGCATACGCATTAAGATAGCAACTTACGACGCTTTTTGCCGCCGTGCGTGATTGTCCCTGTGAATAAAACGTACCACCGTTCTCTACTTTTAAGCCAAAATCCCCATCTGAGACACAATCAAAATATAGACTTGCCGTACTTGTCCGAGGTATCGGTGTTGCAACCGTACCGATGTTCAATATCCCGTCACCCCACACTTCCATGACACCACTTGTTTTTAATATGTACGCCTTTGATCCCATCGTTTCATATTTCAACGTACCGATATTTCCTATTTCAATCGCACCATAATCTGTTGCTGCAACGGAATTCATGTAGATTGTTATCGGTGTTTCTGCCGCCGCACCAGTCTGTTCTCCCGCAATGTAAAGAACGTCTGCTGCCGCAGCAGTCGCTGTTGTGGTTGTTCTTACAATACGTGTCCATTCGGTAGTCGTACTAGAATAAAATTTTGCATTCGCTGCTGAACCTGCCTTGATTCTAACACTATAATCTGCACCACCATCTGCCGTCAATGTCGCAGCGAACTTAAAGAATACCCACGAAGGATTTGTTGGCAAATCTGTCGCATTTACTTGAAGTCCGTGATCAAATAGTGCACCATTGAATATCGCAACTGAAACCGTACTTGTCGTGGTCAACTGTTGGCAATAACACAGAACACCATCTAATACATCAGCATTTGTCATTGTAAAAAATTTACTTTGTACCCATGCTGCAGTTGTATCGGTTGATGCGGCATGTGAAATCTGTTTACAAGTAGCCCCAGTTTCTGTAGTCTTGAATACTGCTGTTGTAATACTGCCAGTAGACGCAGAAATTAGATCAACCATAAAACTCCTATGTTATTTCTTGCCCGATATATGCAGTCAGGTTGTCTTTTATCGTGTACATCTGATTCAATTTTGACCGTTCATCCGCAATCATATCCTTGACTGCCTGTACTGCACCGTAGTTCGCATAGAACAGTTTGTACGTCTTTGTTATAACAACGCCACGTCCAACGTCCTCGAACTTTATGTTCACGTTTATCGAACCAGACTCAACCGTATCTGGATATACATTTACCAAGTATGACTTAAAAGCCATCCCTTTAACCTCCCTTTTTGATTAAACTTTCTTAAAGTTTAACTATATGTGACCGTCCATGTTGCCTGAAGTGAATCTCCTGCCGCCTTTGTGACTGCAATCGTCGCAGTAGTCATCATAGTCGCAGTAGCCAATGTAGAAAACATCCCTATCTCGGTCAATGTACCTGAATCTGTACCTGCGCCAAATGTACATACTGTAGTCACTACCGCACCCGCAGACGTACTTGATGTCACCGCAGTTCTTGCACCCGCACACGGAGTTGTCAAATCTGTTGCACCGACACCACCCATCGCACCAGTACCACATTTCATAAATTGATATAGTCCTGCTGCCAAAGCAGGTGAACTGTCCACCTGTGTTGCCACTGCAGTCGCATGTGCCGTCTGGACTTGGTTCATCGTCATGCCGTTTGCTTTCTCATTTCCATTCTCATCGTAGAGAATCCACGATAATTGTCCGACTGGTTTAGAAATCGTTTCTTGTTGATTCATTATTAATCCTCCAATTTAAAAAGTTCTTCAAAATCCTGATTTTCTTCAAAATTTTTTATCTTGTTTTTTTCTTCACATTTTGATAAATGATAAATTTCCTTGTGATTCTTTTTATTCCTAAACGTCCTCATAGTCTCAACTCAAAAAAGAAAGAAAAAGAAAAGAGAGAAGTTATCTCTCTTAACCGTTTATGATGTGTCCGATTGCATTTGTGTCTAGTGCGTGAGTTCCCCAATACATCCAGATTGTTTCTCTCACTTTGTCACAGTATGGTATGCGTTCTTCCTCGAACTTCGGATGCATTCCCCATGCCTCTCCGACTGCTCTTGAAGAATCGATAATAACCGCCACTGTGGTTGCACTTACTGTGGTACATGATGCGGCGTTACATGTTTCTATGACTTTTAGACCTGCGACTTCAATAAGATGGTCACTGCTATCGAATTTGATTGCGGGTGTCATTATTGACGATGGCGGAAATTCGCCGTCTTTGTAATATAGGTATGCCGCTATCGTTGGGTCCATCATAACGTAATCAGGATGCATCCCACGGTGTTCCATCTTTTTTGCCACGTTGACTATGCCGTTGTATAAATCAGTTCTTAACGAACAACATGACGCACTATAAACTGGATGGTCACATGATGCAACTGAACGTAAATGGTAGCGCTGTCCTGAATTTGCTATTAGTGCCGCCCATATTGCGGTGTCTCTTGCAGATGCCAATCCCTTTGCCATCTCGTTGAGTATCTTGTCTTTTACTGGTCCGTTCGCCTTCCATAATGAGTAACTGCACATTTCATCGTAATCACCATATGGTTGAATCGTGATTGAATACGTGCCAAGTGTACTTGAAGTTGCACTCAGACATTGACATGCGTGCATGGGTCCTTGTGCCACTCTTGCAGGCACATAACGGACTTGTACTATTCCACCAGTTCCCTGCGCAGCATCGTAATCCAATGCAGTCACGACACCAGATAGTTTACCATAACAGACTGATGCCTCAAGTATCAAATCTGCGTAGATATCCACTGGTATCCAAGACGTAGCTTCTGTATCTCCGGTTAATTGTTCTAAAGTATCCATTTACTTGCCCCCTTTTCGCGCGTATTCGCCCTGTGATAGTCCTTCCATGATTTCGATGTATGACCTGCCTGAAACCTTCAATCCCTTGTTTTGCGCCGTCTTTATGAATGATGCCTTGAATTGTTCCAGACTCTTGTTCCCTGTGAGATTCATGGATTGCTGAGTTGCCGTCTCATTGAGTTTTGACTTGCCGTTGTAACCTAATTGTGTCTTCACCTTCTCCGTGATTCGTACTTCTAACTCCTCTTGTTCTTTCTTTTTGAGTTCTTCTTGCTGTTTTGCAACTTTTACTTGCTCTGCAGCCAACTCCACTTCGAGATTATGCTTTCGTATAGCATCTAACTCTAATTGGAGTTGTTCAACTGTTTTTTCAGTCATTTATTTTTTCCTCCTTTGTTTTTCAATCTCAATTTCTAATTCTAACTTTTTTCTAACCTCATCCTCATCTTGATAATTGCCCACACCTGCCGCCTTTGCAGCCGCCTTCAACTTCGGCATCGCCTTGTCGCCGAACGGTGACTGCGGTGCTCTTGCAAGTGCGTTCCGCAGATGCGGCAAGTCGACTTTCCCACTTGCATCTTTATATGGAAAATGCCTAAGACTTCTCGGTGTTGTTTTGCCTGAACTGTCCTTAGTCCCACCAGGTTCGATGTATGCGAACGAACTATCTGGCAAGTCATTGATGTATTGTGATGTCCAAACTGCTAAATCCTCTGTCAATTTATCAACCTCTTTTTCTATTTCTTTCAAATTTAATCCTATGCCAATCCCGCATCCCGCCTTGTCATCACATGCACCCTGGAATACCGTACTCAATGCCTGAAATTGCAGGTCGTAAAGATACGGCACTTCGTCATTCTCCTCATAACCCTGTTGCTGAAAACTAGTCCCTGTCGGGAGTTCATTCGCTTTCACTTTCTTGTTAGAACCCCAAAAAGACACACTTACGTTCGGTGTGCGCCCTGCGTCCTTGCTGACATCTATAAAATTCTTCCACGTGTTGTAATGTGGTGCTTTCTCGTTCACAAAGATGTCCGTTTTCATCTTCTTGCTTATCGGATCGACTGTTGTGTTCTTCTGATACCCGATTATATACTCTATGTTCGGGTTGCCGTCCGTGTATGTCGTCCCCCAATGGTTTATGTCGTGATATGCACCGTTCATTGATTCTGCGGCTTTTGATATCTCACTGAATGCCAGAAATTTACCATGATAAAACCTGTCTCCTATGACTGCAACCGCCGTATATTTGTTGCCTTCAGTATTACTAAATTGTTCTTTAACGTCCGATACAAACTCGATTGCCTGGTCGCAGTCCGCATCAAATGTATATAATTCTTTCTTTGGTGCTGATTGCTGTCCTCTCCCACCATCTGGTGTCGTATCATCACCACCTGGTTGTTGCGGCATGTATATCGGTCTTGCATCCCAACCAACTGCTTTTTCTAATTTGCACCTTTGAATAAATGTATCTTTAGGTTCATTTTGTGTTGGGATAGCCATGTCCTCGTTGCCCTTTGCTGAGTATCCCTTTGACTTGTGCCACATGGCATAACAGACTGCCGTTGCCTGCTTGTTGTCGTTTGCTGTCCCATCCTTTAATACAATCGGAATGCACCGACTGATGTAATCCTTCTCACTTTCCCCAACTTTAACATCAGGTATAATCCTCACCGTCCTTATTGTTCGTTTAAAATATTTATTGCAGAATGATGTACATAATTATGACATGATTTGCAAAGTGTAATTCCATTATTAAAATCTAAAATTATTTAACTTCTGAATTTGCCTTTTTGACTTCGTCTTCAATCTCTTTTTTTATGATACCCTGCCATTTAATCTGCTGTTTTACAGGCACAAAAATATCTTCATCTTTCGCCATGTCAAATTGCCCTATTTTATTTTCATCCTGTAATTTTTTCGTATTCGCCTTTGTCTTTTGCCATGTCGGACAGTACCATTTCTCTGGCGGATTGACATAATAAGGTAATTCTTTTCGTATTGTTTCATCATTTAATATTTCATTCAATATCCAAAATGCAGGGTCACGATACGCCGTGTCTTTGTCACACACCCACATCAAGAACGAACCCAAGTCGATGATTATGCCTTTATGATAATGCGTTCCCATGTGCGAACCTGCTTCGATAAGATTTGTGTGTATCTTTCGTATGACTGGATTGGGTGAATTAAACAGATCATCATGCACAACATCCAAGACAGTCTTGCCTTCAGGTATCACAATGCCGTATGACTTTGCCTGTTTCGTAAGTTCGCGCTGCGCGTACCATGCAATTAAACGCATCTTGAGTTTTGGGTCATCTGCGAATATTATATCTGACATTATTTCAGTTCCTTCGCCTTTTTTACTAATTCATCAAGAGTCTTATTATCACGCAATATTGTCGGCAACCTGTCCGCCATAGGTAATTCATTTCCGTCAGATGTGTTCACCTTTTCAAAAAGTTCCTTATCCTTCAATTTATGTCCCGCGAGTGTCCATTGCCATAGATATTTTAATGTCCTCATCGTTGATTCGTTGAACTCATCCTCACGGTGTTTTCTCTGTGCGACTATACCAACGTATTGGTTTTCCAACATATGAAATGAGTCTATGTGATGTTGTATGAACTTGCTCTTTTCCTCTTTCTTAAGATGCCTTTGGAATCCACCCATCGGCACGATTATATCTTCTATTTTAAATTCCTTCTCAAGTTCCAAATCTGTTATTGCTTTCTTGAGGTTGATTAATTGTATTCGTGTCTGTTCTTCTTGCTTTACCAATGCTGCTAATTCGTTATTCCTTTGTGACAGTTCTTGAAATGCCTGTACTGCCTTTTCATCAAATGCACCCACTTTTACGGGCAACGGTTCATATTTTTCCTCTTGCTTTACTTCGTGATTATTCTTCTTTTCTTCCACAATTACCACACATTCCCAATTCTATACTCCAATAGTTTACACCCGTTTTGCCGAACCTTCGTTTGCATTTGACACATATCATAGGAACTCGTAGGTGTCTTTCACAATGCGTTTGAACTGTTCTGCCGTCATGCTCACTATGTCGCCGTCATCATCTGTTATGTCCACCGTGTCGTTCGCCACGTCATATTCCACTTTAGGACAACATCCCCCACTTGGTCGTCCACATCCATATATCATTTTCATTTCTGTTTCTCCTTTTGATTTTTCATCCACATTAAGTCGGCTATCGTTATTTCATCTAATTTCCCACGTGGGCATTCAAGATTTGTGCATACCAATGTATCCATGCACCATATCAGAGGTTTACCGCATTCACACGACGGTAAGTCATCCTTTGGAACTCCGATAAACATCTCCTCAGACATTATTCTCACTCAATGATTTCTCAATCAACTTGATTATCTGGTCGGTCTTGTCGTACAACGCAGAACGCAAAAACGGACGGTAACTCGGGAACTTGCCACTTACAGGACCCATGTAAACGTACGGGTCTTCTGGTGTGCCCGCCTCCATCTTGAACGTGCCGTACTCGACATAGTCAGCGTAATCCGCAGATGCCCTGACTTCCTGCGTCAAGTCGCTTATTTTGTGGTGCATAATGCTCTTTTGAAGTCGTCCCGTTGCGACTGGACATCTTAATTTTGCTTCACCCTCAACAAGAATCGCAGACTGTTCGAGTGCATTACTTACTTTTTCCTTGTTGACAATCTTCCCCAAATCCACCTGTAATTTTTCAAAACCATCCAATCGTATTGATATGTTCATGCGCCCTCCACGACTGGATAAATCGTACACAAACAATTTGGGTGTTCTGGCGGTTCAGGATCACCCCAGTCAAACACCTGCCCGTGATTTTCCTGGCAGATGTCACAACAATAATATCCCAAAGTCGCCAACCACTGCCACTGTGAAATGCCCGCCTTTTGATATGTCTCTGAGATTGCCGTGTTATAACTATATGCGATTTCCGTGCGTGCGATGGTCTTCGCCCGTGCACTGTCGATTCCTATTTGGTTGCTTATGTTCTTGGCGATCTCGTTTGTTCCCATCCCTTGCTTTATCCCATCTGTCATTATTCCCAACAGATTCGCTTTCATATCCTCGGTCATCTTTGTGACCAAGCCGAGATTCCTTGTGTTTAAATCCTCGATTGCACGCATGTCGTAGATACTCAGTTGCGGGTCAATCTTGATTGTATTCAAACGTGGATTTTTAGATGCCCTTTTCTTGCCAATGCTGTAACTGTTCTTGATACTGTCATTAATTACTTTAGGCGCACCTGCATAGATTGTTGCGTCTGCAGTCGTATTCAACTTGTCACTGAACTCTTTTAAGAATCCCTTTTTGACTGTCGCCAATTCCACATTCCTATCCAACATGCGCATTAAACCTGGTTTCAATTCATTATCAAATTTGTTAAATAATCCTTGCAGTTTCTTTCTGTAACTTTCCCGCAACATCGTCGTGTGTGTCGCATCCACGAGTTTCACATTCGGAAGTTTTAATTTTAAAACCATTGCGATCCAACATAACTTTCAATATATTCGGTGTAAAATGCATTAAATGAAATTTCAACTGATTCAACTGCACTCATTTGCCTTCCCCTCATCCACGCATCTCGGACATTTCTCGCAGTCGCCCTCACCATAGAAACATGCGTGCTTTCCACAGAATTTGTATGTCATTTTTTTACTTTCCTTTTCTCTTTTGAATTCTTACAAGTAGATTTCGCTTCATTTATTTTTCACCTCTGATTTTTCCTTCGCCTCCTTTAGGCGTTTCTCCTGCGCTTTTAATTCCAATTCGCCGAGTGTTTTCTCCCTTTCGATTTTCATCTTCTCCTCAGTCGTCAGAAGTCCCGCATAGAAACGCTGAGTCGCCACAGGGACGTTCACAGGGTTCGGCGTTGGTATCGGTTGTATGATTGTTGTAGGCGGTGGTGGCGGTTGTTTTATAGGTACCGCACCCTCAAGGACACTTTTCCCACTTAATTTCTCGATGCCATCCTTTGCAATCTGTCTGTACTCATCCTCGTTTATCGCAAAGGAATCCATCATCAATTTTGCACCCTCCGAACGCAACTTGAAAATCTGTGCTTCGCTTGTCTCATCTATATAAATATTGTTCCAAACAATCTCATAGTTGTCGAATGTACTGCCGTTGCCCTCTAAAACCAACTTATAGATTCTTTCCAAAATCGGCGTGAAGATTGTTTCCTGCAGGTTTATGATGTTCTTGTAGTAGTCCGCAAGACCTATCTCACTGCCTGTCAGTTGTCCTGGTTGAACCCCCGTCAAAACATACTGCGGCATATCTAATACTGCGGCGATGTTGATGAAGAAATAGTCATAAAATTCCTTTGGCGACATCATGGATGGATTAAGAACCTGCCATGTCGTGTTCTCATCATGCAGATTTATTTTTTTTCTAGTTGTGAGTTTCTTTTCCGCTTCCTTTAAATCCGTGTCCGATGCACCCTGCAATGTCGCATCAAAAATACCGCTTCCCGCCCACTCGATGAACTCACCGAAATACTTGTCCGCGTTCATCTTAGATGTGAGAATCCTATGGCAAGTGTAGATATCACTTATACCGAATAGGTGTCCAGGCAGACGTTTCTTGACGATATGTATGATGCGGTTTGGATGCATGAACGTCTCCGAACTCTTGCCTTTCAACGGTGCGGTCTTGTAGATGTAATACTCGACGTCGTCCGTCTTGCTTTTTCTTGCCGTCTTGTCGATGTACGCCGCATCCAATACATTCAAATCGACTGGCGCAGATGTGGGGATGTCATCCGTTATACTTGCGTTTAATTCCTCGAAAACAATCTCTATGAATCCATCGCCAAAGGTATTTGCACTGACACCGCCGAGTTGCAACTTGTATTTTATGTTCGACTTCTTGTTGAAATCCTCTATCAAAACCTGGTCGGCAGGGTCCATGTCGTCACCCGTCTCCTTGTTCACGATTTCAAACCATGCCGAGAAGATATCTTTATTCTCCTTCCATATCGCCTTGCGGATCATCGGTTCTTGAACCATCACGTCACCCAGTGTTTCCCGCGAGATGCCCGTGTTCGGCGCTTTCTCATCTGCCATCCCAAAATAGAACTGTTTTTTTGCGGCTGTACTTGGTTCTTGTAAGTTGTATCTTACCTTCGCCCTTTCTTTCCAATATCCCATTTACTCCCCCTCGTTTGATGAAACTTTCCAAAAGTTTCAAGTAAAAAACTTCATGTTGCGGTTGTAGACCTCAAACTCGCTTTCCATCGTACCCAACAATTTCGTTATCGCCAGATAAATCATGTATTCCTGTTGCCGTTCCTTACCTGTCAAAACTGACGGGCATGACAAACTTCCTAAATGGTTCATATTCACTCACTAGATATCGCAATGCATCAACGGCGTGGTCATCTTTCTTCACGGGTTCTTCGTTGTAGTTGCCCGTCGCCTTGTCTTTCTCATATCGATATGATTCTAACTCTTTGACGACATTCTTGCAGGATACATCAATAAAAATCATGTCTTGTTTGAACAACGACTTGACTTTGCTCATCCCACTGTTTGCGCCTATGCGTGTGTTGTCTGCGTCCACTGCCCGCATACCTTTGCGTTTGAATGTCTCGATTGCGTTAAGCCCTGATGGGTCGCAGAATATCTTTCTGAACTGATACTTGAGGAACAACGGCTTTATGTCCTCGGCAATCTCGTCGTTTGTGCGGTCTTTTCGGTAGTATTCGTGGATGATGGTCAACTTGTTGTCAGCATCCACGCCACCAATAAGCAGACAAGCAGGATTACGGTATCCGTCATCATATCCTGCAATGTAGTGTTTGAAAACCTTGCCACTGAAATCGCCTACGTGCTTCTCTTTCTTAAAGTCCTTATAAATCAAACCCTCGAAGTCGCCCCACTTTCCCTGCAGATAACGCCTTGTGTAGTCGACATCGTATGAGTCTTCCATACTCTTGATGTATTGTGGCGGCAAAAATGTGTTGTCATATGTCGATGTCTCGATTACTTTGTATTCTGGTCGCTTTTTTTCCCCAAAGAAATACTGATACACCCAACTCAGATATCCTGATGGGTTGCCCGTCAGCAACCCTATTTGATTCTTAACCGACGTGCCCCGCAAACGCCCCTGCAGCATCAAGAAGATACCCTCGTCGATGTCCACTGGTTCGTCTAAGCCAAAACCGTCTAAATTAAGGGATTTAAACTTGCTCGGTTCTTCGCAACTTCTAAATAGAATCTCACTGCCGTTGTATGCATGCCATATCGTTTCGCTTTTATTCCATGACTGCGTGAGTTCGATGTTAATCCCTTTCTCTTTTAATGCGCTTTGATACAAGTCCAGTTCCTCAAAGAAAGTATGAATAACAGTATCCCGAAGCATAGGGTAAGTCTGACAACCAATAAGCCATCTGCTTTTTGGGTTGTCTATCGCCTTCCCTAAGATTGCGTTGCATAACAAAATCGTTTTTCCTGCACCAAATGCCCCACTGTATAGAACATACCTATATTCTTTGAGTGCATCAAGAACTTCCTGTTGTTTCGGCAGGAACTTTCTCGGTCTTTCTATCTTTATCTGCGTCATAAAAAACTATCTTGATATTTTCCCCAGAATGCTCGATTTTCAATTTATTATCTGTGCCTTCTACAAACTCTAAAAATAACTTTGCCGCAGTCATGTCGCCACTTACGGCTTTATCGTAGACCGCTTGAAGTACCTGAGGTGTGTAATTCTTATGGTACTGCTTGATTCTCTTTATTCTTTCTCCGTCAAAAACAGCATTACCTTCCCAATTATACATGGTGCGTCGCGGTATCCCTGTTTGTTCAGAATACTCTACCTTTGTCTTTGGTGTCCTCAATGGCACAGGTTTGCAAAGCCATTCTAAATAAGTCTCTTGCTCGGGAGTAATATCCTTTGTGCCGTTTTGTGCTGTATTATCTGTCATCTAAATGCTTCCTTCCGTAAAAATAGAACCAATTAAAAAAGTCGTCTTCAATCTGCTGTTCTTTATCCATGTTTTTCCGTTGACGCTTTTATCTAAAAGGGTTGTGATATACCGTCATAAACAGAGTGAAACAAATGCCTATATAGGTCTTCTAATCCACGCCGATTAAAAAGATACTCTTGGCTCTGGTTATGATTTCGGCACACAACCTTCTAGTTTCTTGCTTAATGATTTAATATGTTGGACACTCATTCTATCTAATCGTTCACCTAACGTCATTGCGTGTCGGCGTCTGTCATCAAATGCTAAATCACTTTCACTCATTTTTAAATTCTACTCTATCCTCAAATTCCTGTCGTTTACCCTTATTCCATTGATCCACAGGTCGTATGTATCCCACAACCCTGCTGTAGACCTCGGGTTTCTTTGCTATGAATATCTTGCAATCGTGACAGACCCAGTTGTCGTTGACAAGCGATGCAGGTTTGTTGCATTTGTCACATCTTACAATGTCTGTCATAATTGTTTGCCCACCATCCACCCGCTATTTAAAGCGCCCCTGAAATGATTTGAGAAAACTATTCTCAATATAAGGATGAAACCCAAAAGAACATATATATAAATATTACCAATAGTTATTGGATAAAAAACTATTTTTTACAAAGTCTTAATCTTCTTAATTCTTCTTTTATTTCTTGCGATTCTTTAACAAAATCTGGCGAACCGTCTTTGTTTGTCGTCATATGTTCATCAAAATCTGTCGTACCCAATTTCTCGACTCGGTTTATTTTGCGATACTTTCTCAGATAATCTTTCTGTTTCTGTTTGTCTTTATATGGCATCCTTTTAATTCCCCCACCAATACTTCCCTTTTTGTTTTGATTAAACTTTCACAAAGTTTAACATGGCGCACCTTTGTCTTTAGTTTCTTCAAAGGCAAATCGTTTGTTGATAATTTTAATTATTTCTTCTTTCGGTCTTTCTATATATGGGTCGCCTTCAAAATCACTCAAATCATCAAGATCGGCAATGAGTTTCCGTCTGAGGGTTTCGATATCATCAAGTAAAACAAAGGGATATTTTAAATCAGATTTTTTACCTTCAGCATCAGATACTTTAATTGCACAATCATTTAATGTTTCAATATTCTTTTTTCTATCTGTAATTGTTGCCCGTGCAACTGCATATTTTCCGTCTTTTGTTGGTGTAATTATTCCAATCCAATTATTCTCTTTTGACGCAACTTTCTTAAAGTTGCTACTACAATCATCTTCGGTCATTTAATCACTCCAGTATAAACCAATACGCATAAAATTACTGCAATCCATGATGATATAAACGCAATCGTACATAGAATGTCATATAATTTGTCGTTCATCTGATCACCCACCAAATTATTAACGCAATCACTACTATAGACAGATATACGGCGTACCTTCCAATCTTATATCGTCTTGTGTCACCCCATTTGGGCAGGAAGTGCCCCTCGAAGAAACCGTATGCAAGATTCACGAAGCCGACAGTAAGAAAGCCGAATTTAAAGACTAGATCGGTGCAAAGCAAGCCGATAATGATGTGCAATAGTCCGCTTAGTATTCCCCCCGCATAATAGAACCACGCGTCGTTCGTGGCGTTGTTCCTGTATGCCTGCATACTTAAATCAAACACCTGTATGTCGCCCGTGTCTGAGAGATGTTCGCATTTGATGTGTCCGAGTTCGTGCCAAAGGAATGACGTGAACCATGCGTAGACGAATACTAACGCCAATTTCAATACAAATAATATGTCGTACATTTCTATTTCTCTTTCCTCTTTTCAAATTCCCTTTCCATTTCAAACCCCTTTTTACACTTCTTGCAGTAGAACTGCCTGTTGCCCTTGTATTTCAGTGTATTCCCGCAATAATGGCATTTGTGGTCTTTGTCGTTCATTCTTTCTCCTCGATTATTGGATACGCCTTTTTGCATCTCTTACAGTGCCAGAGTTTGTGTTCCTTGAAGAAGATGATTTCGACCTTGCCTTTGCACTTGGGACACTTGTCGACCATCTATTCACCATCCTCTTTTTTGTCTTTTATTATTCCTAACTTTTTCCACATCTTGACGACATCCTGTGCTGATTCCCAGAAATCCTGCGGATATGCATTGAAGTTAGTAAGACTGCATTTAGGACAAGTGACCGCATGACCATTCTGCACTGCAAAAATGAATTTATCATCGTATCCGCAATGAGAACACTTTATTTTCATGGGTTTGAGTTCACCCAACAATTCCTTGATGAACATCTGCGTGAATACCTTGTCTTTTCTTGCCAAAATAAATTCATTCATTTCTTGTGCTTTGCCTTCGACTTCCTTGCTTATATAATCCGTGCAGTCTGTGAAATAAAAGAAGTCGGCTTTTTCAAAGTCGGCACGGTAGATATTGCCCTCACGCCCGTTTGCTTGGTTTATGAATAGTTGCAACCATGTTTTAAGTTCTTTTCGCACTATCTTTTCCGAATGTTTGTCAAGTCCCCATTTAGAAATTTGTTTGATTTTATTCTTCATAATTCACCATCCAACAGTTTCTCAACATATCGCCTTGCATCCGTAAGCGGTTTGAATTTCTTATATTGCGTCGAAAAAACAACGTCGATATATTTGCTTTCATTCATTGTTTATTCCTCCTAAAATGGTCTCTGAAAAGCCAGGTCAATATTCCGCCTGCAAAAAGCCAGAAGAAGATCACCGCGATTATGTCGTTAATCATATTTTTCCTCCTTTGAAAAACCATCGTGACCATATTCGCCAGAATGTCCTGATATGTTGTCAAATTTAACTCGTGCTTCTTCACCAATATATTTGAATAAAACATAATGCATCGTTTCATGTGAAAGTATATCTGACCATACACTATCGTCTTTACAACTCAAATGTCCTTTCCACAACATAACTCCACAAAGAAATATGTGATTTGGTGGATTGAAATAAGCATCTATAAATCCCGTGCCATATTTTAGTTTCATAGGTAAATAATTTCCAATTACATATCTTGCATTATGAAAATTTCCAAGTCCAATGTAAATTTGAATATTATCAATATCTGAAAATGTTTTCATCTCTTCACTATAATGAAACATGGATGTCACCCCTATTCGGTATTATCACCAATTTAATCACGCCGATGTCTGTCGGTGGAAGCATCCACTTCTCACAATATGAACTACTGTCTTCCGTGTAACCCGTTAAAAACGAACCAGTGACACCCAATATCTTCTTTTTCTGTTTGATATGCACCTTGTTGTCGCCATACAATTGCGTCTTGATTTCCGATGCTTTGATGTGTGCGTGTGCAATCAGATAGATGTCCGCGTTGACGTATCCTATGAGGTCTTCTAACCAATTTATCTTGTTTCCACCTTTCCTTCCCCCGACACGCCCGTGCATGCTAAATATGTCAAAGGCGTTCTTCTCGTTGCTTCCTTCCCTTGCGAATGTGAGTCGTATCAATGCAGAATCTTCCAAAAGTTTTATGTTAAATTCTTTTTGAAATTCGTGCATGACATCGAAATGATAGTGTAATCGGATTTTTTCTTCGTGGTTTCCCCGATGCATCCCCAAACACTTGTCTTTGATTGGTTCTAATATCTTTATCGCATCTTCGACTTGCATCGGTACGCAGTTGCTTAAATCCTGCAGATACTTGTTTTCGATTGTAGTCGGGTCGAACCGTGCGTCTGTGTAGTTTATGCAGTCGATATAATCACCCATCCCTATCCAGTAACAATTCGGTTTGTCTTTTATCCATTGCACCATGTCTTTTAATTTCTGCCTTTCGCACCCTTTGTTGCCGATATGGCTGTCGCCTAAAGGTACAATACTAAATTCATCCAATCTGCTTTTATACGGGATTTTCACCCATTCTGTTTTCATTTCTCTCCTCCAAATATGTTCCTTTTAATAAGCGTTTTTCCATGCAACCGCAACATAAACACATATCAAAATCAATCCATCTTTGATAAATGACATAACCTATTTGCGTATCACATTCATCACAAACAAGTTGTTCTGTTTTCATCATTATTTAATCTCCTTGTTTGATTGAACTTTCTCAAAGTTCACATTTAATATAAAATCATAAGTCGCATTGATTTCTTCCAATAGTGCGGCGTAAAGTTGCTTACTGTCGATTTGCGTCAGATGGATTTCAGTCTTGCTTTCATTGGCGGTTATGTTCATTCAGAGAACTCCCCCACGTTGCGCCTACCCGTGTACGTCTTCTGATACTGCTTTACCCATTGTGTTTTTGGCAGTCTGAAATACGGGTGGTTATGCGCCTGTCCACAGGTGCAGTAAAAGAACGGGCGCGCATCGTTCGAGTCGAT
>Ga0209777_10004283_pt1 | contig 16966 bp, 15 predicted proteins | sample FrelakmetHBP12HB_FD_187147 | JGI IMG/M metagenome (GOLD analysis project Ga0209777, IMG submission 187147) | Freshwater lake sediment microbial communities from the University of Notre Dame, USA, for methane emissions studies -HBP12 HB (SPAdes)... | ecosystem: Environmental > Aquatic >...
CTGGACTATCTGCTCCTCTTTGAATCGCTTCTTTTTCACTCCTAACCTCCTCGTTAGGAGAGTGTAACATTTCTAGTTGTACTGTTTTAGGGGAGCATGCCCGCTTCTCTTGGAGTTTTCCTCTTTGTTTCCATATACCTAATCGGGGCCTTGTTTAGTATCATCGGCCCTTACAAAATAAAGCGGATAGAATTGTGGAAAACTATTTTTCTGTTAGCCTCTTGGGGTAATACCATTATGCTATTTCTATTAGTGATAACTTTAACCTATTTAAACTTACATGCTAAGGCAAGGCAAAGCGCGGCATTGGTGGACCTCTGGTCAGTCACTAACTCTGAAATAGCCTATTATTCGGAGAAAAAGGTATGGTCTGATAGTTTTGAGGATATCGGATGGGGGCCGGCCAGCAAAGTCAATTATTCATTTTATCTGGCTGATAATTATGATTGTGACTATTATGGCTCGGGTGAATGCAAAACTGCAATAAAAAGAAGGGATTTTAAATTTGGCAAGAAGATTACTCCTCCAATTGGTTTATATGGTGGAGCGATCTATTTGATTGGAAAAGAAATGAATATGCAGGAAGAATCTGAAAGAGAAGTTTTGCATAAAACGGCTTTTAAATATGGTATTGGCGCATCCCCCGGCGGATTTACCGCGGTTGCGATAGGGAATATTGATGATGACCCCGAACTGGATGTTTGGATTGTAAATCAAGAGAAAATGCCTAAAAATGTTCAGAGCGATGTGAACGACTTGCTTTCCAATATCTTGTCTTCCCCTATAGAGAAATTAGATAATGCCACGGTTATTTATCCTGACCGGATGATAATCCCATTGATATTCCTTAATCTGGCATTTTGGGGGGCTACGATGATAATAAAAGCCCGCAAAAGCAAAATAGCATGAGCGTGAAAGAAGCAGGTGTACCAGTCGTACGCCTGGAAGGTGAATACCCACCCATTGGCTACTTATCTTATCCTCGTCCGTAGGGACTGTGGTCAAGATGAGGTACCCCCATTCTTAAGCGAGAATCGAGAAAAGATCAATAACAGCCCGCGGTTGTAAATTATCGAGTGGCCTTCTAACCTTAGTTTATAAGTATTCTTTCTCCTTTTTCCAGCCGGGAGGTGTTTCTCAGAAGATGGGGGCGAAGGGCGGAAACCTCCGATTAGGAATAAAGGATAAATCTGCATCTGGAAGGAGCCAAATCCGTGGAGTTGGTTCTCAAGAAGGGCGTGACGGACTTGATGGGAGAGGTTGTGGGGCAGGGTCTTTGCACGGTTTGCGGGGCCTGCGTGGGGACGTGCCCGTATCTCAAGGTGTACCGCGAAAGAATCGTGATGATAGATCAATGCGGGGTAAAGGAAGGCCAATGTTACGACATCTGCCCGCGCACGCGCACCGATTACGAGGCCTTGAACCGCCGCATTTTCGGCGGAGGTCGGGATGATTACATCCTGGGGACTCATCGCGCTATGGTCAACGGCCGCGCCGCCGACGCCCAAGTGAGGGCGGCGGGCCAATACGGCGGGACGGTAAGCGCGCTGGCCCGTTTTGCGCTCTCGCGCGGCCTCGCCGATGCGGCGATCCTTGCCGGGCGCAATGTTAAATTCCCGCTGCTACCCGAGCCGATGATCGCCACGCGACCGGAACAGGTTGCCCTGGCTGCGGGAAGTAAGTACACGGCCTGTCCGAACCTCTCGCTGCTGGATAAGGCCCTCAAGGTGTATCGCGCGCCCCTGGTGGTGGGGCGGGGTTGTCAGGTGGTGGCCGCGCGCAAGAAGCAGGCGGTCAACGCCGAGGCCGAGCGGGCGCCGCTGATCATCGGCCTGTTCTGCATGTGGTCGCTCAACTATCGCGAGCTGGAGCGATTCCTGTCTGACCGGATTGACGTTACGCAAGTGAGGAAATTCGACGTGCCCGAGGGCGAATTTGTCGCCGTGCTGAATGGCGGAGAGCGCCGGAATTTCCCCTTCGAGGAGGTCAAGCGGCGTCGCCTGTCCACTTGTGACCTTTGCTACGATTTTACAAGCGAGCTGGCCGACATATCCGTAGGCAGCACCGAGCTGGAAAACGATTGGAACACCGTAATCGTCCGCACTGAACGCGGCGAGCGGTTCTGGAGGGACGCCTGCGACGAGAGGGTCGTTGAGGAGAAGCCGTTCCGCGACGATCGGCGCGAGATTCTGCGAAAGGCCGCGGCGGGCAAGAAGGGCCGCGCCATCAACCTGCTCAAGGCGCGATTCGGCGGCAAGGACAAAGACGCGCCGCTCGGATACCTGAAACTTGGCGATAAGGAAATAACGGGGGTCTCGCAATGAGTGTCACCGAAGATAAACCCGGCAAAACCCTCCTGTTCATGGGCAACGAAGCGATCGCTCGCGGGGCGATTGAGGCGGGCGTGGATTTCAGCGCTTCCTATCCCGGCTCGCCCTCGAGCGAGATACAAGAGACCCTGGCCGCAACGTCAAGGCATTTCGGCCATTATGCGCAGTGGTCGGTCAACGAAAAGGTGGCGCTGGAGGCGTGCATCGGGGCGAGTTTCGGGGGCATGCGCGCCCTCACCAGCATGAAGCAGAACGGCATCAACGTCGCCTCCGACATCCTGATGACTGCCAACCTCTCGGGCGTCAATGCCGGGGTGGTACTGGTTGTCTGCGATGATCCGCAGGGCCATTCGAGCACCAACGAGATGGATTCGCGGCCCTATTCGCGGTTCGCGGACCTGCCCCTGCTCGAGCCCTCGAGCGCGCAGGAGGCCAAGGAGATGACTCGCTGGGCCTTCGAGCTGAGCGAGCAGTTGAAAAGCATCGTGATCATCCGCAGCGTCACGCGCATATCTCACGCCCGCGGAAACGTGACCCTCGGGGAAATTCCGGCGCGAAACCGCAAGCCCGGCTTCGGCCCGAACGACCGCTACTTGAGCCTGCCGCCGATCTTCCAACATCAGAAGATGCACAAGAAGATGGCTCAGGCGAGAGATATCTTCGCAAAATCTCAATTTAACGAATACTTCGGCCCGGCCAATCCGAAACGCGCCATAATCGCCTGCGGTTCCGGGGTAATGTACTCGCGTGAGGCGATACAGCGCATGGGTCTCGGCAATGAAGTCGGCCTGATGAAGGTCGGCACGACTTGGCCGCTGCCGGAGGAGAAAATCGCTGGGGCTGTCGGCGGGGCGACTGAATGGCTTGTGGTCGAGGAGATTGATCCTTTCCTCGAAGAGAACCTGAAATCGCTCATCATAGACCTCGGGCTAACGGTCAGGAAGGTGTATGGGAAGAGGTCTGGGCACGTTGGCGGGATGCTAGGCCCCGCGGTTGGGGAGATGAATCCCGATCTTGTGATGGGGGCCATTGAAAAAGCGTGGGGGTATCCTCAGCCTGCGAAGCGGCAGATAGCGTTATCCGATGAATCGAGGTCGCTGGTCGGTATGGGTATACCGTACCGAGAGCTGGCGTTCTGTCCCGGCTGCCCGCACCGCACAAGCTTCTGGGTGACCAACCAGGCGGTGAAGCTCGATGGTCGCGAGGGGATCGTCATGGGCGACATTGGCTGCTACTCGATGGGGGCGGGCCGCACGGGATATTTTCTCCCGCGCACCATGCATTGCATGGGCAGCGGCATAGGCTTTGCCAACGGACTGGCCCAGCTCAAAGGGCTGAACAAGCCAATCATGGCGTTCGCGGGAGACTCAACATTCTTCCACGCCTGCATACCCGCGCTCGTCAATGCTAAATATAACCAGGCCAACCTCACCCTCCTCGTGCTGGATAACAGCGCCACCTCGATGACCGGCTTCCAGCCTCACCCCGGCACCGGCAAGAACGCGCTTGGTGAGGATGTCGAGCCTGTGGACATCGCCGAGGTGTGCAGGGGCATAGGCGTGCCCACCTTTGTTCTGGACCCCTTCGAGGTCGAGGCCTCGACTTATGGGCTGACCGACCTGATGCAACAGGAGGGGCTTAAGGTCGTGATATTCAGGCGTCCGTGCGCGCTCGTGGAAGCAAAGCAGATCAAAAAGGAAGACAGGCCGAAGGTTGTGATAGACACTGAGGTGTGCGTCGGGGCGTCCTGCGGATGCGGCCAGTTTTGCAGCAGGGTCTTCGGATGCCCGGCCCTGATATGGGATGCCAAGCAGGGCCATGCGGCGATAGACGAGGTGCTTTGCACGCGCTGCGGCGTGTGTGCGACGCTTTGTCCCCAGGGTGCGATAAAGATTGCGACGTGATTTAAAACAATCTGTCGAATTATATTTGCAATATTTTTTATTTTGTTTATAATGGGGGTGCATATTTGAAAGAAAGGTTTGCGGTTGGCACAAAGAAAAAAAGGGGACAGGAAGCGGGCCAAGACGGAAATGAAACAGGATAGTGGACAGATCAAGGAAAAGGTGTTCCATACCCGGAAATACCCCCGAGTGCCACTTGCAATGGATGTCGAGTATCAGAGCGGTGAGAGATTTGTTTCCGGCCAGTCCCACGACATAGGACATGGCGGGATGTTCATAAAATCGGAATCGCCGCTAGGCGATGGACTCAATACGAAGATTCGCTTCGTGATGGATAAGGAAAGAGAAGTCGTCGAGGTCGAGGGCAGGGTCGCATGGACAAACAAAGGGCAGGAGCGTAAACGAGAAACGCTCCCGAAGGGCATGGGCATTGAATTTGTTGAAAGCAATCAGGAGAAAAGGAAGCTTATCCACGATTTCGTCCGCGATCTGACGGACCTCATGAGGATAATGGCGATAACCAACAAGAGAAGGGAAAGCTGAAGGCACAGCGTAAAAATATGGCGCAATCAGACCTTATAAATATTGTTATAACAGGCGTTGGCGGCCAGGGAAACATATTGGCAAGCCAACTGGTGGCGCAGGCCGCGATTGAAGAGGGCTGGTTCTCATCAATCGGCGAAACCTACGGGGCGAGCCAGCGCGGCGGGTCGGTAATGAGCCACGTAAGGCTTTCGCGCGGTTATCAGGTCGGGCCGCTCATCCCCCGCGGAGAAGCGGACGTCGTAGTCGGCTTCGAGCCTCTCGAAACATTGCGGGTGCTGCTCGATTACGGCAACCCCGACACTCGAGTCATCGTGAACCCCCGCCCCACCTACCCCATCGGCGTAATGACAGGCGCCATAACCTACCCCGAAGTGAGCAAGATCGTCGCCGCCATGTCCGGCGCAGTGGCGAAGGTCTGTGTTGTGCCCGCCACCGATCTCGCGCAGGAGAAAGGCGTCGCCATAGCCCAGAACGTAGTCATGGTCGGCGCACTCGCCGGGAGCGGTTTCCTTCCGCTCAAGGTCGAAAGCTTCCATAGAGCCTTGCGGGAATCCTTCTCCCATGACAAGCTTGAACTCAACCTCGGCGCATTCTCATCGGGTATCGCAGGCATAGCCGGTTGTCTTGGCGCTTCCTGAACCGCTTTACATATCAGGCGTTAGGCATTAGGTTGCAGGCAAGTGCTGAATTATGAAGTTCGGAATATATAATTATTAATAAATCTAAAATCCCAAGAGCCTCTTGCAAAAATCGCCCGTAGGGGCGAACCTGTGTGTTCGCCCGCTTGCAACACACTGATTTCATTAGACTATTTTTACTCGCTATTAATGATACCTACAAAAAAAGCGATTTTTGCAAGAACCTCCCAAATTATTCTTTTATTCAATGCGCTATTTCTTTAGTATGAGTGTGAATTCTTTTGCCTTTGAAAATGCCTCCGCTAAAGCCGTTGGACGATTCTTGATTGCGCCCAACTCGTCAACTTGATTGACAAAAACCTCTGCGTTTTTGTTGATTTCGAGGACATCGTGGAAGTATTTGATTGTGAGGCGGATGGAGTCGAACATCTTGAGGCTTTAGCGGCCGCCGACGGCGATTGTCATGCCGCACCAGGGCCTTTGGGGGTCCCGGACGTTCTGTTTCAGCTTATATTTTCTCGACCAGAGACACTGGCAACGGTCAATGACGATTTTGCCCCATGCGCAGACGCCCATGAAATAGATGGGCATGGCGAAGATGAGCAGGTCTGCCCCGAGCATCTTGTCCATGAGGGGCGGAAAGTCGTCCTTCTGGCTGCATAGGCCGTGCTTTTCACAATATCCGCACGAGGCGCAGCCGGATATGCTCAGTTCTCTGACGCGGAAGTATTCGGTTTCCGCGCCCGCTTCCTGTGCGCCCCGGATCGCTTCCCGGAGGAGCAGGTCGCTGTTGCCGTTTTTGCGCGGGCTGGACGATATTCCCAGAACCTTGACCGCCATTAAAACCTCCAATATAAAAGGCTTTAGGCCTTAGGCAGTAATGATGAGTAATGAGTGATGAATGATGAATGAAGAAAAAGGAAACCCTTTGTCTCTTTGCTTATCACTTATCACTCATCATTTTCCTAAAGCCTAAGGCCTAAGGCTTCTCCTCATCTGCCGGGCTTCCGAACTCGGGTCGCTCCTTGAGCCACACGCGGCCCTCCTCGCCGTCCACCATAATTACCTGGCCATCCCTAAAGACGGAACACGCATGCGGCACAGACACCACCATGGGCATGCCCGCCTCCCTGGCCAGTACCGCGCCGTTCGATAAGACCCCTCCGGATTCCGTGACAATTGCGCCTGCAAGGGTCAGCACAGGCGCCCAGTTTATATCCATTCGGGGCGCGACAATAACATCGCCGGGCTTCAGGCGCGCGTATTCCTCCGGGCGGCGCAACACCCTCGCCGGCCCCCTGTGAGTCCCGAAGCTTGCCGCCACGCCTGTGAGGTAATCCACGTCATCGGCAAGCAGCGCGGGCGATTGATCCATATCGGGAGCGCCCGCGTCCCCGACAATGACTGGCGGCGGCTCCTGCGACGCGGCGAGGTTCTCGTATTCCTGCTTATGTTCCCGGACAATCTCTTTGGGGTCTCCCGTGAATGGGAGCATTCCGAGTATTTTCTGCAATTCTTCTACTGTAAGGTAAAATACATCTTCCTGTTTTTCGATGGCGCCCCGCTCGGCGAGCCTTCGACCCGCTTCTTTGGCGAGGGTTCGCGCTTCGCTGAAGATTTTTGCGATGTGGAATTTCAACGTGTCGCGCTCGATCATCGTGTTTCGCGCCCTTATAAGCAACGGGCGAAAAAGCGGCCTCGCCCAACCCGGCAGTGATCGCTCGTTTTCCCGCTCCGCTTCCCGCGCGGCGGCCCGAAGTCGCTCGGCCCACATCGCGGGGTCTGCGCTGTCGGGGGTCTTGAGGGTGGTCTCAATCATCGAGTAGACCGCGTCCGGATTTTCGGCCCACCGCGGGCGGCTCAACTCCGCCTCCTCCACGCACCGCTGCCCGAATTCGTCAAGAAACGCCTGAAAGCGCTTGAGGAAGATGTCGCCGTCGGCCCGGAGCACGGCGCTGGTGAAATCGCTGTACTGGCGCCTCGTCTGGATCAGGTCCGTAAGCTCGCAGGCCTTTGCCAACCGCCCGAGCTTCCATATATCCAACATCGGTCCGGCAGACTTGATTCCCCCCATTCCAGTGAACAGTTTCCATATCAACACCGGCCTCGATCTATCGGCGTATCGCGCGAGCAGATTTTTAAGCGCGCTGAAAAGAAAAATCGTATGCCACGTGGCTTCAAAAAGGTGGCTGAACATCTCCAATGTGTGCCCGCCGAGGGCCTCCTCGAACTTGAGATACAGCGCCGCGTCGGAGCGGGATTTTATATCGGCGCCGGTGAATTTTTCGTGGTGGTGGAGGAAATTCGCAATCGCCCTGCTTGCGCGCCTCTTTCTGGAAATCATCAGGATCGCGGCCCGCAATCGCCCGGGCAGCGCCGCAAGCTTTCCCAAAAGCGACGGCTCGGGAGCGGCGCGCGGGCGCAATTCGATCGGCGCTCCCAGAAATTCCCCGGCGCGCGCCAGGTCCATGAATGGTATTTTCTCCAACATTTCGGCGGCGGCGCTCATGTTCAGGTAAACCCGCCCGCCTATGTTCCCCCAGATATCAACTCGATTTGGCGCGCCTTCCAGCATCTCGAAAAAATGTTGCGCGCTGTTCTCCAAGTAACGCCGGCACATTGACCACGTGAACGGCGTCGCAACCCCCGGCAGGGAGCCGCCGAGGGAAAACCTTCCCCAAACGGTCAGGCCGCCTTTTGTGAAATCTATATTCGCCGGCCGCGCGCCTGTGATGAAAAAATGGCCCTCCGAGAGGCTCCATTCGATTTCCTGGGGCGCCTTGAAATGCTCCTCCACCCCCGCCCCCAGGCGCGCGAGCGCGCGTGAAAATTCCTCTGTGAGGCCGCTTGGCCCCGACTCGCCGCAGTTTCGCTCGACTATGGAATATCCCGACCGCTCGATATTGAAAACCTCGGGGGATGACTGCGCCCCTGCGTTTATCACGACGCGCTGCCTGTCGCCGCTCGATGGATCGCAAGTGAACATGATGCCCGACACCTCGGAGTCCGGCGCGCGCAGAACAAGCACAGCCGTAAATTCCGGGAAAGCATCCCTACCCTCTTTTGCCCGCAGCGCCGCCCGCTCCGCAAAGTACGAAACCCAACAGATGTGAACCGCTTTAACGACTTCGTCCGGCCCAACGGCCATCGTAGAGGCGAAACCCGAGTCCGGCAATCCCTCAGCCGCATGGCTTATTCGAACCGCCACCTTTGGGGACAAGCCGGGAGCCAGGTTCTCATAAGCCTGCCGAATCGAGGCTTCAACAACGGCGGGGATCGAAACCTCGAGGAACATTTTCCGAAGAGATTCGATGCGTTCGGGAACCGCATCCGGCGCCGCGCCTGGCAGACCGTCCAGAGCGCTTGCGACAGCCTTTGTAATCCCGCTCCGGCCCATCACCTCGGCCAGGGCTTCCGATGTAACCGCAAAACCCTCCGGAACCGTGAACCCCGCCCGAAATAGGCTGCCGAGACTGCGCGCCCTCGCGCCCACCAGCGACACGGGCGCGCGACCGCTTATCTCCGAAATGGACAGGATGTACAGCGCTTTAACCATCGAATTTCGGACCTCAGGCTTAAATTACCATGACAACGCCTTTTTCGCATTCGTTGACACGCGAATATAATGTATTTACCTTCTGAAAATCATTGGAGGCAGGATTATCAAAATGGATAAAATCCCCATTTTTTCGCTCAAGCGCCAGCATGAAGCTCTCGATGACGAAATACGAGACGCCATCTCTCGTGTTTTCGATGCGGGAATTTTTATCGGGGGGCCTGAGGTGGCCGCCTTCGAGAACGAATTTGCCGCCTGGGTCGGGACGAAATACGGTGTTTCGGTGGCCTGCGGGTTCGATGCGCTGAAGATCGGCCTCATGGCGCTCGGCGTGGGTCGCGGAGACGAAGTGATCACGGCGGCTAACGGATGCCCGGCGACGCCGCTCGCCATTGCCGCCACGGGCGCCACCCCGGTGTTTGTTGATTGCGATGAAAATTACCTGATAGATTTAAGCCTCATCGAGAAGGCCGTCACCCACCGCACCCGCGCAATCCTGCCCGTTCACCTTTACGGCAGGCCGGTTGATATGACCGCGCTCATGAAGATCGCCCGGAAGAGGGGCCTCAAGGTCATCGAGGACTGCGCCCAGGCCCACGGCGCGGAATGGATGGGCAAAAAGGTCGGCGTATTCGGCGACATCGGCTGCTTCAGCTTTTACCCGACCAAGAACCTCGGCGCCGTCGGCGACGCAGGCATGGCGGTCATGTCGAACCCCAAGCTCGCAAAACTGGCGCGCAAAATAGCGAATTACGGCGAGCGAAAAAGGTTCGATTCCGATATCCCGGGCCTCAATTCCAGGCTCGATCCCCTTCAGGCCGCCATTTTGAGAATAAAACTCAAGCATCTGGAGCGTTACGTGAATCGGCGGCGACAAGTTGCAAAAATTTACACAGGTATTCTGAAAGACAGCCCCTTGAAACTCCCCGGCGACCCGCCCCACGGCAAACATGCCTTTCATTTATTTGTGGTTGAAACAGCTAAACGGGAAATTGTCCGCAAACGGCTCGACAAGGCGGGAATCGGCTCCTTTGTGCACTACCCGATCCCGTGCTCAAACCTCGGAGCTTTCAATGACCTGGGCAACAAGAGGGGTGATTTTCCCCGCGCCGAGGGCGGGGCGAAGCGCATCCTCAGCCTCCCCATGTTCCCTGAAATGACAGACGAAGAAGCTACACGAGTCGCTCGCGAAGTTTTAAAAGCAATCGGGTAACAGACAAGGGGTTTAAACCCCTTGTCTTAATTTATAATATGGCTAAGATGCCCCTTTCGGCTATTCGTGCCAGACCATGCTTGCGAAGGTCACGGCGCTGCGTGTGGGCTGGTCGTCCCAGTGTTCGTACCTGAGCAATTTCCCCGTGGTTCCCTCCAGCATCCTCAGCATAGCGTAAAGAGGCGGCATGCCGCAGATATTGCGGCGGTCTTCCTCGTCGGCAATGTACTTATAGAAGGCGCGCGAGTCGCCTTTTGCGGCGAGATCGAGCATTGCGTGATCCTTTTCCGAGCAGGATTCCAGATCGGAGGGTATGACCGCGTTCGAGTCGCCATATCGCGGCCCGATATGGGCAAGGTCTCCGCCGACGATGTAGGTGATCCGCTTTCCCGATTCTTTCGCTGTCTCGGCAAGCGCATCGAGGAATCCCGTGATGTCAGCGTTTTCCCAGGGCGGAGCAGCTTCATTGATGGGCTGCCCGAAGCCCGCGAGAACCGGCAGCGCCGGGGCTTTCGATTCCGGCCCGAGCGCCTGTTGCAGAAAGACAACCTGAAACTCGATGCTGTGCTCGCCGCGATGCACGATGTCGTGGGTGAGCCATTCAGGCGAGAATTTCTTAAGAAGTTTGTCCGCAAAATCCGTATCGGTTGGCATTATCCCGAGCGGCGTCATGTAATCCTTCAGCGTCAGGCTGAACGGCCCAGGGCTGGGATGGTGCGCGGTGCCGAAGATGACATAGAGGTCTGCCGCGGGCGCCTGAGCAATCTCGCGATATGCCCAGGCGAAGGTTGGCCCCCCGCTTCTTATGTCTATGTGAGGCGCCAGCAAACCGCGAACAAAACGACCCTTCTTCGAGGGCCTTCCCGGCCCATCTTCGGACTCATAGAAACCTTCAATCATCTTATTGAGCTTCTCCGGGTCCTTTTCGTAAGCCTGCCCCGCGTGAAACGGCTGGCGAATCCTGAATGCCCTCCAGAAATGGACGGCCATGTCAATTGTCTCATGGAACCGCGGGCTATCGAGCAGCAAGTTGGAATCAAGCTCAAACATGAGCTTTTTGATGTCGCCGATCGGCACTATCTGCCCGCCCATTCGGCGGGTAAGGGCCGCCTGAATGTCCCTCAATGTATTTTTTCCGTCAAGCATTAACAGGATTGATTCGAGGTCTCCGGGCAGCATCACAGTGTTTGCCACCTGCTCGGGGTCCTGCACAACGATGACTTTTTTACCCTCGGCCTGTGTGCGCATGAGCATCATTGGCCGCAATTTCGGCTTGAAATCGTCTTCCATGTCAATTGAGAATCGGGCTTACTGGGGAGGTTGTCAACAAGGCGGAAACTGAAAGCGGGGGCGCTCACAAAGGAACGTCCCCGCTAAAAAACCCGGCGCCGGGATTTAAAATAATTTATAATTCTCTTTGCCCGTCAGTTGCCTGAACCACGACTCGGTGACGCCATTGCGGTCGTTCTCGAACTTGTTCATATCATCTTTAACTTCCGCCAGACGCACCTCGACACTCTGAACGCGGCTCTTCATTTCGATGAGTCGCAGATCGTAAATCTGGTTGAGCACATTCCTCAGTTCTCCTTCGATCCTTTTCTTTTCCTGAGCGTTTTTAGTCTGGTTGTATTTGTTTGCGAGGGACTTTGCCTGTTCGCGTAAAGTCTGGATTTTTTTCACTCGCTCCAAGTCTTCCGGATTGCGCTCCTTGCCACGTTCCATTCTGTTTATCCGCTCTCTTGCGCTAACCGGACCGTTTAAACGAACGCCTGACCCCAGTCCCTGCAGTTCGCCGAGGTCGAAAATCACCCGAAGCTCCGGATATTTTTCAATCATGTTCATAATGACCTGCGCGTCCTTGGGATGGTCACGATGGAATTTATCCCACATCTGCGTCCGGGCTTCGTTGCCGGTCGCCGGTCCCGGCTGACCAGAGGGCGGCCCCATCGTACCGCCGGCCGGGGGAGGCGGGGGCGGTCCTGGTTGCGCAAGGGCTATTGCCAGGCCTATTCCCAGCGCTAGAATCGCCATTATTATCGCTAACTTACGCATTACGAAGCCTCCATCAGAAATTCTGCGCGTCATACTGGATTTCGTCCAGATCGGAATCAAGATTTGAAAGGCCCTCGTGTGCCACGGAGTTTAAGCCGCTGTCAACCACGTTATCACTGAAATCGTTGCTCGCAAACAGGCTATCCAGATCGGTATCAATGCTGTCCATATCGGATTCCATCTGGGCATACGAAGGAACATTTGGGTAAAAAATCGCCGGAATATACACCCTCACCGCCACAAATGCCACCAGCGCAAGGGCGACCGCCGCGGCCGCTGTTGTGAAAAGAGGCCTGCCTTCCGGCGCGCGGAAGAAATGTCTCAAATTGTCCCACAGAGATGCCCTCGAAGGAAGCGCCGCGGCCTGGGGAACCGCAACCGTTTCCGCGCGATATGCGCCGAGAACGCGCTTATGGTTCTCCAGAGTCGTCCGGCATTCCGCGCAGCCCTTAAGGTGCGTCTCAAACGCCCTCGGATCGTCAGCCTCGCCGTACAGGTAAAGAATCAACGTCGAGACGGTTTCAGGACATCTGGTTTCATTTTGAGCATTCATGATGGTTCCTCGATAACTTCCTTGAGTTTGTTAAGCGCATAATGCATTCTCGATAACACGGTCCCGAGAGGAGCGCCGGTGGCTTTTGCAATGTCCGCGAAACTCATCCCCGCCTCCTCTCGCATCAGGAATACCTCCCGCTGTTCCTCTGGAAGCGCCCGGATGGCCTCGGATAATCTTCCAACCGCTTCCCTCCCCGCTGCCACGCTCTCGGGGTCGGCGGCGGCCGCGTGTTCCATCTCAATATCATCCCTCAAAACCTCTCGCCCGCGCGTTCGCAGGTGATCCAATGCCCGGTTTTTAGCTATGCTCCACAGCCACCCCCTGAACGGCTTCGAGGGATCGTATTGCCGGCGATGCCGCATCACGCGCTCGATGGTGTCCTGAAAGATGTCCTCCGCCGCCGTTCGCTCTCCCACATGACGGAAAATCGCGCGAAAAAGCGGCACCCTCACCCTCTCCACCAGGACTTCGAGCGCAACTCCATCTCCCGCCCTGTACGCTATGAACAACTCTTCATCGTTCATTTCGTCCATGGTCTTCTGTTCTTTATTACGGTTCTCCATCTGCTTTTATTGTATAAACAATTGATTTTTCTGCTAACTTCGCCTTTTCAGTTGCAATATCCCGAAGTTTGACCATATTGTTAGACAATGGTTCGCAAGAAATTATCAACCAAAACCAGCGCAATTCACGTTTATACGGGGGATGGAAAGGGAAAAACCACCGCCGCCCTCGGGCTTGCCCTCCGGGCGGCCGGCCATGGCCTAAGGGCAAAAATGATCCAATTCATGAAGGGCGGGATCGCCTATGGGGAACTCGAAACGGCAAAAAGGTTCGGGCCGCTCTTTGAAATAATACCCATGGGGCGGCCAGATTTCGTGAACAGGGAGCATCCCGAGCCGGTTGACATCGAATGGGCCGAAAAGGGCGTCGCACTCGCCCAAACCATCATGAAAAAATCCGCATGTGACTTATTGATCCTGGATGAAATAATTGTGGCTGTGGATTACAACCTTATCGTGCTCGACGATTTACTCGCCCTGATGGACGAAAAACCGACGAAAATGGAGCTTGTCCTTACGGGGCGGCGCGCGCCGCCCGAAGTCGTCACCAAGGCCGACCTGGTCACTGAAATGAGAGAAATTAAACACTATTTCAGGCGCGGCATAACATCCAGACGCGGATTCGATCATTAACTAAAGCGGGCAGTTCACTGTCCCCCTTAGTTGTGGTTAACCCTCACAAGCGGATAATTTCACCTGCGATTTTGCCGGAATCAATATTAAGCAAGCCGATAGAGTTAAACGGAGCAAAACGCCTATCGGTGGGGCTGCCTGGGTTGAACATCAGCACACCGCCTATGAGGGAGTTTATGGGCGAGTGTGTGTGCCCGAAGACGATCGCCTCGACGTCTTTGAATTCCCTGCGGACCCGTTCGACTATCCCCGAGGGCGCTCCCCAGCCGTGAATCAGCCCGATGCGCATTCCATCCAACGTGAGCACTTTTTTGACGGGCAGCTTTGCCGACATTTCGCCATGATCCATGTTCCCGCATACGGCGTCCACCGGCGCGGTTTCCTCAAGTAAATCAAGCACTTCCTGCTCGACCAGGTCGCCTGCGTGAAGTATGCGCTCCACCCCTTTGAAATGTTTTTCCACGATCTCCCTGAGGTAATTCAGCTCCGGCTTGTTCTTGTAGATCACCTGAGTCGCCACCTTCCGAAAACCGAATCCGCCAGTCACGATGTGGGTATCGCTGATCACTCCAATCTTCATATAGCTACTCCATACCGGAAAAACGCCCGGCCATTGCGGCGTTCAACGTGGCCAGGTCGGGCAAGGCCGACACCGCCCCGAGGGCCTCGGTCGTCAGCGCGGCGGCGGCGCATGCTTTTCTGACCGCTTCGCGGACTCCCCCGGCGTTATCGAACGGGCGTTCGCCCAGGTCGTTCAATCCGCGCAAAAGCCCCGCCACAAAAGCGTCTCCCGCGCCGGTGGTGTCTATTGCGTTCACTTTGGGGGCGCCGACGTGTCCCGAACCGGCGGCGCAGGAGAAATATGCGCCGCGGGCGCCCAGTGTCACAAGCACAAGTTTCGGGCCACGCTTTAAAAATTCAGAAGCCGCGCGAATCGGATCGCGTATTTTAATGAGGAGGTCCGCTTCATCGTCGCTCACCTTCAGCACGTCCGCCTGAGGGATCATTCTGGCGGCCCAGTCGAGCGCCGCGTTTGGGTCTTTCCACATGTGCAGCCTGATGTTCGGGTCATACGAAATCATGGCGCCCGCTTTTTTCGCCACGTCCACGGCATGTCTCGTCGCGCTTCGCGCCGGCTCCATGCTGAGCGACACCGTGCCGAAATGCAATACCTTCGCGCTGCGAACCAGCCCCTCATCCACTTCCGCCGCCTCGAGCATCAGGTCGGCGCTCGGCCTGCCGTGGAAAAAGAAAGAGGGTTTCGAGTCTGTATCGAGACTTACAAATACCAACGGTGTTTCATGCTCGCGGCTGAACCGCAATCCCCGCGTGTCCACTCCAAACGCGCGAAGCGAATTATCGAGAAACCTCCCGAAAGGATCGTTTCCCACCTTGCCAATGAAGGCCGTTTTCAGGCCCAGCCGCGCGCAGCCCGCGGCGACGTTCGCCACCGCGCCCCCGCACGCCTTCACAAAGCCGCGCGATTCCTCAAGGCTTGCGCCCTTGTCCGTCGAGATCATGTCCACCAGCAGTTCGCCGACGGTCACGACATCAAATGTATGATTATTCATAAAATAAGTTTCGGTATGCCAAGCAATCCCGAATCGCGCGGCCGACCGCAGAACAGGTTGGCCGCCGTCGCCCTCACCCGAATCTCGATTCGATTTGCCCCGGCAACGAGCGCCCCGGCAACATCGAAGCGGTAAGGAGGCCACAGCCTTTCGCCGACGGAGCGGTCGTTCAACCGCGCTTCCACCACGTCCCTGACATCTCCCAAGTCCAAAATAGCCGTCCTGTTTACTTGCGGCGCGTCAATATCTCTGCGGTAAATTACCTCGCCGAGGTAATTCGGCGCGCCCTGCCGTGTCCAGCTTTGGCCCGGGAGAATTTTCGGCGCTCCCGCCGTGATTGCGCCGCCTGATACCGTGAAATCGCCCCGAAGCGCGATTATCTCCGGCGCATGGATGCAGGGGTACTTGGCCGGGAAATCGGGCATGCGGCTCTCAAAAGTAATCTCATTTTTCCCGGTTTTCACAAGTCCCGCGATGGGCGCCACCCGATTACACTCGTCCCACACGTCCGCCGGGGCGCCTTGCGGCGCGGCGACGCCGTTTACCCGGATCGAAACCGCCTCGCCCACGTCCTCATAAACAATCTCCAGGTCGCCAGGCGCGCTTTCGATAATGATAGTGCTTTTCATTACATATACTTCGCCGGGCGGCGGAAACGGCGCGCCCGCCACAATCCTCATGGGAATGTAATCCAGAACCCCCTGTACGCACTCCATCCCTTCGTACAGACCCATTTTATCGAAAGATACGCCGAGGATTTTTTCGGCTGTCGGTATGCGATCCTGACTTGCCCCGAAGTTGAAGAATCTCTCGAAGCGATAGCGCCGCTCGGGCCGCACAATGGGGTTGAGAGCATGGACAATGGCCTTGCCGAGGCCGATGACGACCCTTGCCTGAATCCCGTATCGCCTGTCGCGGCGCAATTGTGTGAAATTGCGCACCGTGCGCTGGCGGCATTCAATGCGCCATGGCTCCACAACGTAAAGATTCTTCCCCTCGAGATTGCCCTCCCATCCCCCGCCCAATTCGATGACCCTCGTCTTATAGGATACGCCTGTCACATTGGCGGCGCGCCGCTCTGAAACAACCGCTTTGTTATTTTCATCACATGCGAAGATAATCGAAGAACCCGCCTCGAAATAATGCCCGATAATCAGGTCATCGCCTTCTTTCCGCGCGCTTTCGCATGGGTGGATTTCTCCATTGTCGGGATTCCAGACCTCGATCTTTTTCCCCGCCATGCCCCTCAATACCACCGTCTGCTCGCCGGAATCGGGAGCGAGGTTCGCAAGGAAGAAAATATGAAGGCCTTCGATCTCCCTGTGCAGCGCAACCGTCCGGCGGGCCATCGGGCCACGGACGGCCACGGCGGCGGGGGCAATCCGGTCGAGAATGGGGACAAGC
>Ga0209777_10004284_pt1 | contig 16964 bp, 12 predicted proteins | sample FrelakmetHBP12HB_FD_187147 | JGI IMG/M metagenome (GOLD analysis project Ga0209777, IMG submission 187147) | Freshwater lake sediment microbial communities from the University of Notre Dame, USA, for methane emissions studies -HBP12 HB (SPAdes)... | ecosystem: Environmental > Aquatic >...
CAGGGTTATCCGACTGTACGGCAAGGATGGCGTCCACAACATCGTGCCTGTAACCCATGTCCAGCAGGACGACGCGCAGGCGTCCAGCCAGGAACTCCAGCACCCGTGCCTGAACCTCGTCGCTGACCGGGACCGGTTCGAGGGCGGCAGCAGATTTAACCCCATCGCACAGATTAAATGCAATTTTATGCTCGATAAGCGGTTGGACCACGCCAATGGCGGCACGCCGCAAGCCGAAGGGATCTTTCGTTCCACTGGGGATCAAACCCACTGCAAACAATCCGACCAGTGAATCCAGCCGGTCAGCCAGGGCCACCAACAGGCCAGGTTTAGTTTTGGGGACAGGTTGATATTGCTCCCGAATGGCCTCCGCCACAGCCTGATTTTCACCAGAGCGCAGGGCATACTCGTACCCCATACCGCCCTGCAGAGAGGTCATTTCCACCACCATCTTGGTCACCAGGTCGGCTTTCGCCAGGTGGGCGGCACGCCGCGCAAAGCTTGCTTCGCCCGCTTCCAATCCCAGCATGGGTACCAGTACACTTGTCAATTTTTCGATCCGTTCCGACTTGTCAAGCATCGAACCCAGTTTCTTCTGGAAGGTGAGTGAGCTCAGCCGTGGGCGGAAATCTTCAAGCTTGTGTTTCAGGTCTTCGCGCACAAAAAAATCCGCATCCGCAAAACGGGCGCGCACCACGTGCTCATTCCCTTCCCTCACCAGCTCCAACTGGCGGTCATCGCCATTGCGGACGATGACAAAATTCGCCATCAATCTTCCTTCTTTCTGGATCGGGAAGTATCTCTGGTGGTTCTTCATTACCGAAATGAGAACATCCTTCGGTAAAACCAAATATTCCGGATCAAAACTTCCCAGCAAGGGGGTGGGTAGCTCCACCAGATTGGCAACTTCGCCAAGCAGTTCGACCGGCAGGATGGCCTCGCCCTCGACCGAGGCAGCCAGCTTCCTGACCCCGGCTTCGATAAGTTTCTTACGCTCTTCCACTGCGAGGATGATGTTGTTCTTCTTAATAATGGCGAAATACTGCTCGGTTGAGGGAATATTGATCTCCGGAGAGCCATAGGGACGCAGACCGATAGATTTGCGACCGGCGGTCAGGCCGGCATATTCGAAGGGGATGACAGATTCTCCCAAGAGTGCCACCAGCCAGCGCAATGGACGCGAGAACGATACACCGCTCTCATTCCAGCGCATGGACTTGTCGAATTTGATGCCCGCCACCAATCCCGGCAGGGATTCAAACAGCACCTCCGGTGTGGGACGGCCAGCCTGCCTGACCAACGCCACCACATACCTGCCGCCGTCCACGTCCCGCACCTCGAGGGCTTTCACATCCACGCCCTTGCCCCTGGCGAATCCGATCGCTGCCTGTGTCGGGCTGCCCTCCGACCCAAAGGCACGCTCAGCGGAGGGACCCTTTTCCATGTCCTCGCGGTCAGGCTGACGGGGAGCAATGGCTTCGACATAAACAACCAGCCGGCGCGGGGTCCCGGAGACGGATACCCTGCCATGCACAAGATGCAGCTCATCCAATAATTTTGGGACACTGACGCTTAGTTGTTCTATAGCCGAGTCCAGGTCGCTGGCCGGTAGTTCTTCAACACCGATCTCAAGCAAAAATGGTTCAACCTGGCCGCTACTGACAGGCAACTGGGTTCTACCAACTGTCTTCTGTATCCCCTCTGCTTTCTTCAGCAAGGGGTACTTCAATTCTTTCCTCTGCTCCAGATATGCCTGTGCAACTTTGCGAGCCAGGTCGCGCATCTGGCCAAAAAAAGCTTGTCGTTCGGTCACGCCAATAGCTCCGCGTGTATCGAGGGTATTGAAGGCATGCGAGCACTTGAGCACATAGTCGTGTGCCGGAATTACCAACCCCTCGGCCAGGCAGGCTTCGGCTTCGGCTTTGTAAAGGTCAAACATCTGGCGCAGGCGATCCACATTGGCTACTTCAAAGTAATATTTGCTATGCTCAAACTCATCCTGGCGGCGCACTTCGCCATACTTGACTGTTTCGTTCCAGGGCTCATCCCAGATCGCCGCCGCGTTGTTGATGGCAATGAGGATACGGTCCAGGCCATAGGTGATCTCAACAGCCACCGGATCAAGGCTTTGCCCCCCCACCTGCTGAAAATAGGTGAACTGGGTGATCTCCTGCCCGTCCAACCAGATCTCCCAGCCCAGACCCCAGGCTGAGATTGCGGGTTGTTCCCAGTTATCTTCCACCAGGCGTATGTCGTGTGCCCGCGGGTCAATGCCAATGGATTCCAGCGACTGCAAGTAAAGCTCAACCGGGTTGCCGGGATCGGGTTTCAGGATCACCTGGAACTGGTAATGCTGCTGGAAACGGTTGGGATTCTCACCGTAGCGTCCGTCATCCGGGCGAATGGAAGGTTCGACATATCCAACGCTCCATGGCTCGGGACCAAGAACGCGCAAAAAGGTGGCCGGATTCATCGTCCCTGCGCCAACCTGGGTGTAGTAGGGTTGCCAGATCAGGCAACCTTTCGCGGCCCAGAACTCCTGTAAACTTAAAATGATGGATTGGAAGGTGTGCTTTTCGGGCATGGGGGTACCATAGAATAATAATGGGATGAATTACAAAAGGATTATACCGCACGCCGAATGGATGCCCTGCAAAGTTTTGAACCCGGCAGAAAAAACCGCCATTAAAAAAACCGGGGATTAAAAAATATTACAGATGTATCAGCCAGATCGAAAGATCATCGGTGTTCATCTGAGGCTATTTGTGGTTAAATTCGTCTCATGCAATCAATCACGCAGAAACCAGGGATGCAAAAGTATGCCATCGTCATCGTCGGCTCCGGTCCGGCGGGGCTTTCCACCGCGTTGCACCTGGCTCAAATAGCTCCGGATTTAATCCCGCACATGCTGGTTTTGGAAAAGGCTCATCACCCAAGACATAAATTATGCGGGGGTGGATTGCTGGCGGATGCCGAGACGATCCTGCAGCACCTGGGCCTGGACGTCAGCGAGATTCCGCATGTGGACGTTGACTGGGCGCGTTTCGATTTCGACGGTAAAGGTTTCAAGATGCGACCTGATCCACAGCGACCATTCGCCTTCCGCGTCATCCGACGGCATGAATTCGACGCCTGGTTGGCCCAAAAGGCAAGGGAAAAAGGGATTAATATAAGAGAGGGCGTCAGTGTACAAGCCGTTCACAGCGGTTCCGATGGAGTAAATTTGGAAACCGACGCCGGAACTTTCAGCGCACAGTTGGTGGTCGGCGCAGATGGGTCCGCCAGCATAGTCCGCAGGGCGTTCAATCTGCGCGAAGATATCCATACCGCCCGCCTGCTCGAGATCGTCACCAAACCCCAACCGGAGCATTCCTTCCATATACAGACCGATTCCTATTTCGATTTTCTCTATGTTCCAGGAGGCATTTTGGGTTACACCTGGGATTTTCCCGCCCTCGAAAATGGACAGCCCGTGCGCGTGCGCGGTATTTTCGACAGCAATGTTTATGCTCTCAAATCTAAGATTTCGCTGCGGGATGCCCTGGCGGACGAGTTCCAACACCACGGCTATGAATTGGGCGAGTTCAAACTGGAAGGCCATCCGCTGCATTGGTTTGATCCGAAAAGTGTCTTCTCCGTCCCGCAAATCTTGCTTGTCGGTGACGCAGCCGGAGCCGATGCCCTCTTCGGCGAAGGGATCAGCATTGCCCTTGGATACGGGAGCATTGCCGCGAACTCTATTAAAGAAGCCTTCGCAAAAAACGACTTTTCCTTTTCGGGGTATACGTCAGCCATCCTGCGGTCCGAAATGGGCAAAGCCCTGCGGAGGCGCACATGGTGGGCCAGATTCTTCTATCACCTGCGCTGGAGAAGGATTCAGAGCCTGGTCTGGCACCACCTCGGACCGATCATTGAATTGATCATGGATAAATCCCTGATCGGATGGGCGCAGCGACAGGAGAAGAAAACGGGATAAAACCCGTCGATCCGCCGGATCGCCCCTATATTTTGATTTGCCTGATAAATTCAGGGGAATTCAAACTGCGTTCCAGCAGGTAAGTGACATAGCGTTGCAAGAGCACCTCGACCTCGTTCTGGACTTCAAGCCCGGGGTGGGCGTGTTTCGCACTGGTGTAGTCACTGCGCTGGAAATGACGCAGGTACTTGAGCGTTTCCACCGGCACCCTCCAGGCACCGGGCAGACCCGCTCCACACCGCGGGCATAACACTCCGCCTGCTGCGGGTGAGAAGAACTGGTCCACTGCCTGGATCTTTTCTCCACAATTGGCGCATTCAAAAAGGTGAGGACGGTAGCCAAGAAGATCCAGCAGGTGCAATTCGTAAAAACGGATCGCGAGCCAGGGATCATCTTCGTTTTCTATTCGACCCAGGGTCTCGGTCAGCAGCCGAAAGATGTTGAAGTTCTCAGACTCATCTTCATAGGTGAACCGGTCAAGCAATTCAGAAAGATAGGCCGCCTGGCTGGTTTTATCCAGGCTCTCCCGGATGGGCAAATAGGCTTCCACCGTTTCCGCCTGGGTGATGATTAACAGGTCGCGACCTTTCGCCAGTTGCAGGGTCACATGTGTAAACGGTTCGAGGTGCCCCGCTTTACGCGACCTGATTCTCCGCGCCCCCTTGGCAATGGCGCGAACTTTGCCACGCTCACGGGTATACAGTGTGAGCAGGCGGTCAGCTTCTCCCCAGTCGGAATGGCGGAGTACCACAGCTTCCACACGAAAAGAACGTTGTTCGGTCATAGCTCACAGGTGCATATTGACAATTTATCTTTACACCTTCAGATCCTTTGGAGTGAACGCACCCGGCAGCAAGCCGGCTACGGTGGTTTCCTGCAGCAAATGACCCTTTCCATCACTGATCAACACGAGTGTGTCGAGACCAAACTCCGCCATCACCTGCCGGCAGCCACCACACGGTGAACCGCCGTTGGGAGTGACCACTGCAATGACATCGAACTCCTTTTCCCCCTCTGAGATTGCTTTGAAGATGGCCACCCGTTCGGCACACATGCTGGTAGGGTAGGCAGCGTTCTCCACATTGCAGCCGGTAAATATCCGCCCGGAGCGAGTCCGCAATGCTGCACCGACTTGATAATTTGAATATGGTGCATAAGCCCGACGGCGGGCTTCGTTCGCCAGGTCAATCAAAGCTTTGCGTTCCACATTTGTAAGAGTTACCATCGTTTCACCGCTTGACCGTAAAGATTCTCTTTTTTTATCTGGTGTTTCCCGAAAAGGGATCACAAGGTTAAAACGCCTTGTCAGTCTTTATTCTGTTTCGCATCCGATTTTCTGATCGGACGGGCCGGCACACCCACCACCAGCGTATCCGCTTCCACATCCTTCGTCACCACCGCCCCCGCTCCGGTCCTGGCGTGCGCGCCAATTTTCACCGGTGCCACCAGCATCGTATCTGAGCCAATGAAAGCGCCTTCTCCAATCTCGGTAGGGTTCTTGTGGACACCATCGTAATTGCAGGTGATCGTCCCCGCACCGATGTTGACGTTTTCACCGATGGTGGCATTGCCAAGGTAAGAGAAATGTCCCATCTTTGTGCCGGGTCCAAGAGTCGAATCCTTGACCTCACCAAAATTTCCCATATGGACACCACTACACAGGTGCGCCCCTTTTCGCAACCGGGCAAATGGTCCGATGCCTACATTATTTTCGACCACCGCTCCTTCCATAACCGCAGCCAGGATTTTGCAGTGATTTCCGACGATTGTATTTTCCGCAATTGTGTTCGGCCCGATAATACAATCCTCGCCAATAACCGTTTTACCGCGCAGATAAGTATTTGGCCATATCATCGTATCCCGGCCAATTTGTACAGTAGTCTCAATATAGGTTGTGGCCGGGTCCACAATGGTTACTCCGGCTAGCATGTGCACCCGGTTGATACGCTGACGCATGGCCACATCCGCTTCCGCCAAGTGGACACGCGTATTGATGCCGATCGTCTCGATCAGGTCATCACACACCAGCGCCTGAACCGGCAGTCCGGCCTTCACCGCCAATTCAACTGTATCCGTCAGGTAATATTCGCCTTTTTGTGAAATCTTTATCCCGTGCAAGGCACTCCACAACCAATCTGCAGAAAAACAATATGCACCTACGTTTAATTCGTTGATGGACAATTGCTCTTCCGTCGCCACGGCTTCCTCGACAATGGCTTTCACATTGCCATCCGAAGCGCGTATCACTCTTCCAAAACCGCGCGGGTCGGCGGCAAAAACGGTCAATATGCTGATCGGGCCGGGGTTCTTTTTCTGAGTCTCGACCAATAATGTCAGCGTTTCTGGACGCAGGAGTGGCATATCAGCGTAGGTGACCAGCACCAGTTCCGTATTTCCACGCAGAATAGCCTCCGCCTGCTGAACGGCGTGTGCTGTGCCTAATTGCGGTTCCTGGATAACCCCGCGGGCCGTCCCATCAAGAAACTCACGCACTGCTTCGGCACCATACCCAACAACTACTACCGGTATCTCAGTACTGGCAGCTTTAGCCGCTGCCAGGGCATGCGCGATCATGGGCACACCGCAGACTGGGTGCAGCACTTTCGGTAAATCAGATTTCATGCGCGTGCCCTGTCCGGCAGCAAGGAGTACAGCGGTTATTTTCATGGGCATCTCCTAAAGAAAAGAGCCTGCGCTGCCAGCGGGCGGCGCGAGGCCCATTTCGGAAAAAAAGCCCCGCTTGCAGCGGGAAACTCAGGCTGGGGCGCCTGGATTCGAACCAAGATAATCAGCTCCAAAGGCTGACGTGCTGCCATTGCACAACGCCCCAAAGCGGCGCGAATTGTATCACAGCCCCGACAGCGTGGCTAGGATTTGTCCTCTGGGGCCAGGCCAAGTTGCTTTGCCTGATCGTAAGAAAGCATGTCCGGTTTGGAGGGCAGTTTTTGCTCATTGGTAGCGTTATTCCAAAACTCATTCACTTCAGAGGGCTTGAGTTTGTTTTTCGCCTCCTCGAATAATGGTTCCATCCCGCCCTCATTCTGCCCGGTCATATCCTCTTGGTTTAAAAGTGGCTCCTGTGCCGCAGAAATTCCAGGAAATGTTCCACCAAATATTTGCTCAATATTCTTACGAGCCAGCGAGAATATATAAACTGTTTTTAACAGCTGTTTCTCGCCAGCCAACCCATCTCCTATGACCAGTATCGAATTCGCTGCCCCAACCGGAGCAAAGATCAGATCATATTGACCGCCGTTGAAAACATGCCAGTTCGAGGGTGTTTTCTGACCGATGATCCCTGCCACCTTCTCTCCATCGCTATATACCGAGAGCAGGGAGGAAATCAGGGCGGTTTCAATGTTGCGGCCTTGTATATTCCCGGCTCGCGCCAGGATGCGCCCGGTGTCACTCAGCAGGAGTACGGCATTCGCCCCCAATTCAATCCGCAGACCTGCCAGAAGTTCCGGCAGGCCGCGCTTTATTTCGTGTTCCTCGATTGCGATCGGTTCGGAAGCCTGGGTCGTCTCGACCAAACCTAGCTGGCGTTCCACAGCATCCAGGAAATCAGCTATCGGAACGGGTTTGATGAAAAATGCATCCGCCCCTGCACCGGCAACTTCCATGCGGATCCTGGGATCAGTCTGTCCAGTGATCAGGATGATCTTGACCAAGGGGTGATTCTTGCGCACCTTATGCAAAAGTTCAATTCCCGTCATTCCAGGGAGACGGAAATCGGCGATCAACAGATCCAACTTGTTTCGTGAGCTTTCCAGGATGGCTTCCTCGGCGGAAGGAAGCTCAAGCACGACAATATCGTGCTCAAGGGTCTCAAGAGCCGAACGGAGCAGACGGCTGACTTCCCGCTGATCTTCAACAATGAGAATGCGATAAGGTGACATACAACAACCGTGAGACTATTTGGCTACCCAACAAGCAACCCAGTGATCCGGCTTGATCTCTCGGAATTCCGGTTCTTCCACCGAACACTTATCGATCGCTACCGGGCAGCGCGGGTGGAACCGGCATCCCGTCGGAGGATGAAGCGGGCTGGGAACATCACCTTTTAAAATTACGCGATCCCGTTTAAGGGTCGGGTCGGGAACCGGAATGGCAGACATGAGCGCCATGGTATAGGGATGTTTTGGGTCACGATATAGTTCGTCACGATCAGCCAGTTCCACCATCTTGCCCAAATACATGACCGCCACACGATCCGAAATATGCTCGACCACGCTCAGATTATGGGCAATGAACAGGTAGGTTAAACCAAACTCCCGTTGGAGGTCTTTTAAGATATTCAAAACCTGCGATTGGATGGATACGTCCAGCGCCGAGACAGGCTCGTCACAAATGATGAATTTGGGTTGTAAAGCGAGCGCCCGGGCGATGCCAATGCGCTGACGCTGCCCACCGGAGAACTCATGCGGGTACCGCCGGGCATGGTAATCTTCCAGGCCAACTTTCTTCAGGGTTTCCATCATGGTCTCGACCCGGTCGCGATGGGTACCAATGCCATGAACATTCAACCCTTCCATCACCGACTCACCAATGGGCATGCGCGGGTCAAGCGAGGCATATGGGTCCTGGAAGATGATCTGCATGTTACGCCGCATGTCTTTCAGCGCTTTCCCCTTCAAGCTCAAGACATCAGTCCCGTCAAAGAATACGGAACCTGATGTCGGCTCGATCAAGCGCAACATGCTGCGTCCAACAGTTGTTTTTCCGCAACCTGATTCACCCACCATTCCCAGGGTCTCTCCCTGGCGAATCGAAAAACTTATCCCATCCACAGCTTGCACCCAGGCAACAACACGTTGCAGCAGCCCGGAGCGGACCGGGAAATACTTTACCAGATCCTTTACAACCACTAAATCTTTTGGGGTAACAGGTTCGTTTGTTGCTGATATGGTCATTGAGAACTACTCCAATTAAGTAAGTGGAATGGTTATTGCCCCTTATTTCAATGGAGCATGATGCCCTTCCCGATCCTGATAAAGCCAGCAACGGACAAGGTGCTCAGATGAGGTCGTGATCAGATCTGGTTCGATTTCTGTGCAGATTTGCAATTGATACTCAATGCGCTCTTTACACCTGGGAGCAAAGCGGCAGCCAGGGGGTAAATTAACCAGATTGGGAACCGTGCCGGGGATAACTTCCAGGCGCTCTTTGGTTTTCCCAAGGATGGGGATGGAACCCATCAACCCCTGGGTGTATGGGTGGCGCGGATAGGCAAACAGGTTTTTTACGTCGGCCTGTTCCACGATTCGACCGGCATACATCACCGCAACACGTTCAGCCATTTCGGCAATTACCCCCAGATCATGGGTGATCAGAATTACAGAGGCACCCACCTTATTGCGGAGATCACGCATCAGGTCCAGGATTTGGGCCTGGATGGTCACATCCAGGGCAGTTGTCGGCTCATCGGCAATTAACAATTCCGGAACGCAAGCCAGCGCCATGGCGATCATGACGCGTTGCGCCATGCCGCCAGAAAGTTCATGGGGAAAAGCATCAGCCCGCTTTTCGGGTTCCGAAATGCCCACCATGCTCAACAGCTCGATGGCACGTTTCCTCCCACTTTCTTTCCCAAAATCCTGGTGAATATTAAGCACCTCGGCAATCTGATCACCAACTTTAAAGACCGGGTTGAGTGCAGTTTGCGGTTGCTGAAAGATCATCGAGATCCGGTTGCCGCGTACGTGAGTCATTTCTGATTCCGTCAAATTGAGCAAGTTCTGACCGTCGAAATTAATTTCACCTTCGATAATTTTACCTGGCTGGCTGATAAGCCGCATTATAGAAAGCGAACTGACACTTTTTCCGCACCCAGACTCGCCCACTAAACCTAGAACTTCGCCAGGATATACTTCAAAATCCACCCCATCTACGGCCTTTACGACCCCATCTTCTGTGTAGAAGTATGTTTTTAGATTCTTAACTTCAAGCAAAGGTTGAGTTCTATTGGTCACATGCCTTCTCCCGTGGAAAGGTGTGCATTGTTTTCATAAGGAGTGCCAGTCAATAATCAGGCAATATAATAACACGACTTGATTATATCCAAAATACCCGTTTTCACCACCATAATTGGTCATGAAAACGGGTATATTTTGATTCAAATCCAGATCCGGCTTATTTCTTCCTCTTCATGGAATAGTAGCTGGCGGCCCCGATGATCCCCATGAACAAACCTGCCACCCCGGCTGCATAAATGAGGAAATCAAGGAGGAATGTAGACGGAATAATATTCAGCACCATCAAAAAAGGCACGATCCAGGCAATCAGGACCAGGACAAATCCGGCCAAGATCAATTGGACCGGCCGTTCACGAATCATTGGAATAGCCAGCACTTGACCAGGTGACCGGGTTCGGGTTCAAAATCGGGAGGCACCTTTACATCGCAGGTATCGGGAATCATCCTCGAGCACCGCGGGTGGAAACGGCAGCCCGCAGGCGGTTTCACCAGACTGGGGGGTTCACCCGGGGGAATTTCCTTGAAGGTCTTGGCGTTGTTGGCATCTGGGACGGAGGTGCCGTTCAGGAGGGCCAGGGTATAGGGATGGCAGGGGTTATAGAGCAGCCGGTCGACCTTGGCCTTTTCCACCAATTCCCCGGCGTACATGACGAAGATGCGCTCGGAGAAGTAGCTCACCGTGGACAGGTCGTGGGTGATATAAATCACAGACAGGTGATGGTTTTCCTGCAGGCCGCGTAGCAACTTGAGAATCTCCACCCGCACCGAGGCATCCAGCATAGAGACAGGCTCGTCGGCCACCAGGAAGTAGGGGCCCATGATCATGGCCCGGGCGATGACCACACGCTGCTGCTGGCCGCCCGAAAGCATGTGGGGATACTTGCCCAGGAAATCTTCCACCGGGAAAAGCTTGACCTCCTCCATCGCCTTCTGGATGCGCTGCTGGCGTTCCTCCTTGCTCTTGATCCCTCCAACGATCAACGGCTCTTCCAGGATCTTTTTCACCGCCATAAATGGAGCCAGGGCTCCATAGGGGTCCTGCTGCACATAACCCACGTGCGAGTGGTACCACCGCATGCCCTTGGCATCCAGGGTCTGCAGGTCCTGCCCGTCCATGATCACTTTTCCATTGTTGGGTTTGTAGAGTCCCAGAATGGTCTTCATCAGGCTGGACTTGCCGCAGCCGCTTTCGCCTACGATGGCGAGCGCTTCGCCGCGTCCCACATCGAAACTGACCCCGTCCACTGCCCGCACGTAGCCGGCGCGGCCAAAGCCGAAGCGCCGCAGCTCGAACCAGACATGAAGATCCTGAACCGAAAGCAGGGCCTTGTTCTCTCCGCTATATTTTTCGATGATCTCGTTTTGTGTTTTCGCTTCACCCGACATGCCTCGCTCCTCGATCACCTAATGGTATAACCAGCATTTCACCGTTCGTCCATCGTTTTTGATCATGGGCGGATTCTGGGAACACTTCTCAAAGCGCTGCGGACAGCGCTCTGCAAACCGGCAACCGATGGGCAAGTCCACCAGGCTGGGCGGCTGCCCTGTGATGAACTCAAGCTCCTTGGTCCCGCGCAGGCGTGGAACGCTGGCCATCAATTTCTGCGAGTACGGGTGCAACGGCGCGGTAAAGAAGCGCCCTGCATCTCCCGTCTCCACGATCTGCCCGGCATACATCACCGCCACTTCATCTGCCAGTTCGCTGGACGTGGCGATGTCGTGCGTGATCAGGATGAAGCTCGTTCCCAGTTCTTTTTTAATCCGCTTCAGCACGTTAAAGATGTTGGCTTGCGTCAGCACGTCCAGCGCCGAGGTTGGCTCATCCAGGATGATCAGGCTCGGTGAAGTCACCAGCGCCATCGCAATCGCCACGCGCTGGCGCATTCCCCCCGACAGCTCAAACGGATAGCGCGAAATAAAGTCTGCAGGAACTCCCACGTGCTGGAACATCTTCAGCGCTGCCTGGGTGGCCTCCTCTTTTTTCATTCCCAGATGGATCATCGCCGGCTCCGACACCTGCTCCCCCACCCGCAGCACCGGGTTCAGCGCATTCATTGCCGCCTGGGGCACCATCGACATTCCCACCCAGCGCACATTCAGGCGAAAATCCTCATCGTCCAGCTTCATCACATCCTGCCCTCCCAGGTTGACCTCCCCCGAATACTTCTCCACGTTCCGCGGCAGCAGGCGCAGGATGGCCTTCGCCAGCGAACTTTTCCCGCAACCGCTCTCCCCCACGATCACCACTGCCCGGTTGTAATCCAGCTCTATATCCACCCCGTCCACTGCCTGGACCGTCCCGTGGGTGGTTCGAAAATGCAGCACCAGATCCTTGACGCGTAACAGTTTTTCGTCGGCCATGTGTTACGCCTCCCTCAGTCGAGGATTAAAAATCCGATCCAGGGCAAAACCCAGCAGGGCGAATGATACCCCGGTGATCATCAGCAGCGCCGCCGGTTCCAGGATCCAATAATACCAACCATTGTACAGGGCTGCATTGTTGAAAGCATCGTCGATGATCTTTCCCCAGGTTGGCAGGGTGGGATCGCTCAGGCCAAGCACTGCCAGCGAGGCTTCCAGAAATACAAATGAAGGGACTGACAGCACCAAGGTCGGGATCAAGGTCGGGATCATGCGCGGGATCAGGTATAGAGAAATGATACGCCAGTTGCTGGCGCCATAGGCCTTGGCGGCCTCGACATAGGTCGACTCCTTGACCTGCATGAAGATGGCCCGGTAGGCTATGATCTGGCCGGTGAAAATGCTCAGGGCCACCGCAGTTCCCAGGATGACCCAGATGCTATGACTGAAGAGGGTGCCGACCATGATCAGGATGGGCAGGAAGGGCAGCACCAGATTGACCTCGGTGATGCGCTGGATCAGGCCGTCCACCCAACCTCCGTACCAGGCGCCTATGGCGGAAATGATCATGGTCAGAAAGGTTGTCCCGCCCGCGGCGATCAAGCCGAAGGCCAGGGCAACCGGCGTGCCCCACAGGAGGGCCACCATCAGGTCGCGGCGGTAGTTGTCCGTCCCGGCCAATCCTGATACCTGGCCGTGCAGGACAAACTCACAGGTGAGGTCAGAATTCGGTTCCCAGGTGACGCCGCTGATGACCAGTTGATAGGTGCCTTTGAGCGGAACCGGTTTGTTTGGATCCGGGGATTTCGGATCGGCGAACAATGCGATTTGGGGGGAAATCCCGTGCAGTTTCGCTTGCAGTACGGTGTCCTGAGAAAAACGATAGGTGAACAGGTTGGGAACCCCAAAATTGGACACCTGTATTTTCCGCCCATCCGGGGTCATCCAGACCAGGGAAGCAAAGGGTTGTTTCGCTTGGAACTGTGCTTTGAAATAAAGCAGGATATCCTGCGGGAAGTAATCATATTGATAGTCGAAGGAGTAGGTGAGCGTAATACTTTGGCTGCCGTCACTATGGGTCTTGACTTCCCTGGTCATCTGGCCTTGCTGATCGTTGATGACAAAGGAAACAGGTTGTTTTTTTGCAGTAAAGAAGTTAAACCAGGCCGGGGGCACATTTTTTGGATTCATGAACCAGACGTCTTCGCCACCGCGCCAGAGCGTGATCGCTTTTTGGTAGGGAATGGCGAGCATCGCATAGATGGCCACCCCGACCAAAACCAGGATCACAAACGCGCCGATGATTGCCGAAGGATAACGGGCAATATCCTGGAGGGTTTTTTTGAAGTTATTCATGGTCATCCACCAATTTTGACTCTGGGGTCAACCAGGGCATATACGATGTCGAGGATAAAAACCGTGAGCGCCAGGAGGTAGGCATAAATGATGGTCGTTCCCACAATGACCGGCGTATCATAAAATCCAATTGCCCGGAACAGGGTTCGACCCAGTCCAGGCCACAGGAAGACGGTTTCCGTGATGATGGCCCCCTGCCAGACGCCGATCAGCAAGAGCGCAAATTGGGTGACAATGGTGGGCAGGGTCGGGCGCAGGATATAGCGGCGTTCGATGTTGCGCGAAGTCAGGCCCTTTGCCTTGGCCATGTCCACGTAATCTTCGCTGGAGTAGATCAGGAAGAAAGTTCGCCAGTTATAAATGCTTAAAAAGAATGAAGCCAGGATCAGAGATGAAGCCGGCAGGATCAGGTGCTTTAACGCGCTTAAAGCAAAATCGACCGGGTTGGTGGGCACAGGTGCATCCACCAGGCCGCCAAAAGGCAGGAGGTGTAGCAGGGCTGCAAAGATCAGGATCAGGAAAATGCCATAGAACCAGGGTGGTACTGTGGAGGAGGGGGAAAGAGCGATGACCAGCTTGTCCCAGAAACTGGCATAATGCCTGGAAAGAGCCAGCGCCAGGAACAGCGTACTGAAAAAGAGAAAGAGTTCCGAGGTCCCCATCAGCAGCAGGGTCGCTGGCAGGCGTTCCAGGATGATCAGGCGCACCTGTTTGGAGCCGCTGTCGCTGGTCATCTGCTGGGCACTGCCCAGGTTCAATGTTAACGCGTTCCCAAGATAACGAAAGCTGCGGATGGGAAAAGGCGTGTTCAGGCCCAGGCGGTTTTCCTGCTGGGCAATGGTGGCTTGAAGAAGGGTCGCCCGGGTGGCCGGGGCCATTTGCTGAAGGCCTTTATTGTTCATGAAAGCACTGGTGGTGTTCTCGCGGATCTCCGCTTTCATGATCGTGTCGACATATCCCCCCATGTTGGCGATCAGGATCGTCAAGTAGACGCTGATCACCGTGGTGACGAACAGCATCACCAGTCGCGAGACCGTATAGCGTGCCACTCGCGTAAAGGTGCCGGAAGATTTCTTCTTCGCAGCACCTGTTTCAACCTGGACACCGACAGCCATGGGCTCACCTCGGATGATAAAAGGGAAGGATAGGGGCAAGGTTGCCCTTGCCCCTATCATTAATCTCTAATCGGAACCGCTTACGGTGCAACGGTCACGAATTGCTGTGTAACGAAGGTCGGAATGGCAACCGGGTTCGCTACCACAACGATGACGAGCTTGTTCGAGCCGGCGGTCAATGTGCCGGTCATGGCAGCGGTCAAAGCTACCTTGTACTGGCCTTCGGTGACCAGGGTCGCATCACCCTGATTGACAACCGTGTTGGTGGCGTCGAACAGGAGGAACTTGACCGACTTGATCTCGGCGGAAGGATAGGCGGCATTGTTGAAGCTCACGTTCACGGTGAAGTCACCTTCCTGTCCGATGGTCACCTGGGCAGGACCGTCAACGGTAACGGCTGCGACCTTGGGCGTTGTAAACGAGGCCCAACGATCAGCCGGATCCGGGAAGGCGTCGTAGTGTTTCATGGTGGCAGTCTTCTCGACCGGGGAGGCCTTGTCCAGATAATACGCACCGGTGCCAACCCAGAAGTTGCCGTGGGCGGCGTACCAAGTCTTCAGATTGGTGTAGGCAGCCACCGCGTCAGCAGGCTGGATGTATTGGCCCAGCGTGGCAGCATACGGGACATACTTGTCCGCGATGGCCTGATCCAGTTGCTTGGAAAGGATGTCCAGGCTCGGGCCACCGACATAGCTGGTCCATTCGACCTTATTGGCGGTCGATTTGTCAGTCGAGTAAGCCAGCTGGCCAGCGGCTTCGGCTAAGTTGGAAATTGCCAACACATGCCAGGCGCCTTCGCCGTACTGGTACTGCGGCCAGAGGCTGTATACATCCAGCTCGGCATCCGCAGCATAGAGATCCGTGTAGTACTCGACGGTCAGCGGGCTGGTGGAGGTGATGCGGAAGCCTTTGAAGCTCTGCATGAAGGACTGGAAGTTCGGGACTGCCTGATCGTCGTAGATCTTGCTGTCCTTGTTGGCGCGATCGAAGGTCATGATCATGCCCATCAGGAAGTCAGCTACCGACAGGTGGGTGCCGTCATGCCAGGTGATCTTGTCGAACAGGTCGGTCGGGTAGGTCACCGAGCTCATGATCTTGGCGGTCGGCAGGGCGGTTCCGTATTTTGTACCAGCAGTGATGAACAACTGCGCCTTGGCATCCCAATCGACAAATGCATCCGCCGGGACGGTGATGCTATCAACAGTATTGAGGGTGACCCAGTCGAGGGTCTTGCCGATGGGCAGGCCCTTGGTGACCGTTACAGTCGCCTTGTCGAAGCGCATGGGCCATTGCAGCCCGGTGTACGGATCGTATATCATGGCGCCATAGCCTTCGCCGGTGAAGTTGTGGTTCGCCTGGTCCCAGGCCCAGTTACTGCCGGCGACAGGGTTCCACGGGTCGGTGAACAGATCGGGGGCACCCCACTTCACGGTGCCACCTTCCTGCCCGGCGATGCGCAGCGTGTAAGGCGCCACGTTAGCACCTTCAACGCCCGCCGCCAGGTCATAGCTCACCTGGATGTTCTTGTTGTAGGGGACGAAGTTCTTGCCGTCGATCAGAGCAACCAACAGGGAGTCTTGCATCGACAGCGGCAGGGCCTGTGCCATCATCTGGTCGCGCTGATCCAGCGAAGTGTAGTTGCCATTCGCCAGGTCATCGCACAACTTCGCAAATGTGGGATCGATGCCGGTATTGGAGAGGAAAGGCTCGGTTCCCTGGACACTGTCGGGGGCGAAGAATTCCTGGAAGTTGATCTTCTCTTCGCGGTCAATGATGGTGGCGCTGTAGGCAGCGGTATAAATATTCCAGGCGCCCGTTTTGGGATCGCCCTGCCAGATCGGGCTGGCTTCGGAGGATTTCTTATATTCGCGGTTGATAGTGAAACCAACGCTCTCAAGCTGTGTGGCGACATAATCGCCGATTGGCTTGCGGGTGCCATCGCTGTCGGTGCGGATGAGGAAGTTGAGGGTGACGGGCTTGCCCTTATACTGCCATTTGTTCGTCGCGCTCGCGGCTGCGCTCGGGGTAGCCAGGGTTGCGCCCAGGGTGCCCATCTCGGTCGTGATCATGCTCAGGGCCGTAGCGGGGTTGTAGGCATACTTGGATTCGAGCCCGGCAGCCACAGCGGCATTGGCAGCATACGCCGGGAATTGAGTCGTGATGGCGAAGAATTTCGCCAGG
>Ga0209777_10004285_pt1 | contig 16962 bp, 7 predicted proteins | sample FrelakmetHBP12HB_FD_187147 | JGI IMG/M metagenome (GOLD analysis project Ga0209777, IMG submission 187147) | Freshwater lake sediment microbial communities from the University of Notre Dame, USA, for methane emissions studies -HBP12 HB (SPAdes)... | ecosystem: Environmental > Aquatic >...
GAGGATGATGCGGCAGGGGAAGTTGGCCTTGATGATGCCAGTGACCGTGGTGGCGTCCGGCCGCTGAGTGGCCAGGATGACGTGGATGCCTGCGGCGCGGGCCTTTTGGGCGAGGCGCTGCACGGCCTGTTCGATTTCCTTGCCGGCCACGAGCATCAAGTCGGCGAATTCGTCCACCACCACGAGGATGTACGGCATGGGCTCAAAGAAATCCTCGGGCGGCGTGTCCGGCGGGAGCTTGGAGAGGCGTTCCTCTTTGCTCATGCGGTTGAAGGTGGAGATGTTGCGCACGCCCAGCTTGGCCATCAGGTCGAAGCGTTCTTCCATCTTCTGCACAGCCCAGGTCAGAACGCCGGCGGCCAGTTTCATGTCGGTCACGACGGGGGAGAGGAGATGGGGGATGCCCTTGAAGTCGTGCATCTCGACTTGTTTGGGGTCCACGAGGATCAGCTTCACTTCATGGGGGCGGCGCAGGATCATGGTGCTGAGGATGATGGAGTTGACGCAGACCGACTTGCCGGAACCGGTCGTGCCGGCGATGAGCAGATGCGGCATGTCGGCCAGTTCGGCGACCAAGGGGTTACCCACGGCATCGCGGCCCAGGATCAGCGGCAGCTTCCAGGACTTGGCGCGGAACTGCGGCGACTCGAGGATGGGCCGCATGCGGACGGTGTGTTCTTCCTTGTTGGGGATCTCAATGCCAATCGTGTTCTTGCCCGAGATGGGATAGACCACGCGCACGCCGTTGCCGGCCCGCAAGGCAATGGCCAGGTTGTCCTGGAGGCAAACGACCCGCGAGATTTTGACTCCGGGGGCCAGTTCGAGTTCGTACATCGTGACCGTGGGGCCGCTGTGGACCGCGACCAGCTTGGACTCAATCTTGAAGTCCCACAGCGTCTGGATCACGGTCATGCCGCGTTCTTTCAGCGTCTCGCTGGTGATCTCCGGGGTGATGTCATTGGCGATCAGCAGGTCGTACTGAGGCAGGTCATATTTCTCGGGCAGTTGCGGCTTGGGTTTTGCGGGCGTGGCGGCCTCGGCCAGCTCTGCGCTGCCCCCATTTGCGGGGGAGGCGGAGGCGGGATTGGGCCCTGCGGCTTCGGCCAGGACGGCGGCGAATTTCTCCTGTTGTTTGGCGCGCTGTTCCTCCTTGGCGGCGCGCTCCTTTTCGAGCTTTTCGAGAGCCTTGGATTGCTGGAGGGCCTGTTGGCGGGCCTGTTCTTCGCGTTCGAGCCTGGCGGCATCGGCGGCTTCGACCTGGCGCAGGGCCTCCTGCCTCCGCCGCTCGGCTTCCTCTTCCTCGCTCAGTTCTTCCTCTTCGTCCTTGCGCGGGGATCTGGCGAAGCGCTCTAGAGCAGCTTCGTCATCGCCTTCGTCCTTGCGGGGGGATCTGGCAAAGCGCCTTACCGGGGCCTGATCCTGATCCTCGAGTCCGCTCAGCAGGCCGCGCCCGCGTCTGGTTGCGGGCTGAGGGAGAACGGCGACGCGCGCATTGGCTCCGGCGCCCAACTCGGCGGCATCCTGGCCGGCGTCGTTGGCCCCTGCGTTAACCTGGGCCAAGGCGGGTTGTGCGGGGACAAATTCCGGGATGCTCTGCACCCGGCCCAGGAGCCAGTTGGCGAGCCAAAGCCCGCTCGAAACCACACCGCGCCCCACGAGGCCCAGGAGGAACTCGGTCAAGCCGGGCGCCAAGAGCAGGCAGCACAGCAGGCTCACGGTGGTCAATACCATGTAGACGCCGACGCGGCCGAAATAGCTGATCAGCGGCGGCGCGAGAAACGTGCCGCCCCACAGCCCGCCGGGCCCGGCCGGGCAGCTCTCGGAAGTGGGCGAGCTGTCTCCGAGGGCAGCAGCCCAGGTGCAGACCAAGGAAGTCAAGAGCAGCGAGCCGAAGGCTTTGGCCAGGAAGCCGGACATGGAGCGCACGGCGCAGATCCAGGAGCCGCAAAGCAGCATGAGGATGACGAGCACCCAGGCGCCAACGCCATAGAGGCAGAAGGCATGATGCGCCAGTTGGGCGCCGATAAGGCCCGCCTTGTTCTGGATCTCCTGCGATTGCGCGGCGTGATAGTCAAGGACGTCGTAGGGAGAATGAGTGTAAAGGCTCACACCCGCGAAGAGGGCGAAGCAAACCAGGCCCAGCCCGGTGACAATGGCTCGTGATTCGCGAGATTCCTCGTTGTTCATCCTGTTAATTATCGGCAGGGGAGGGCGGGAACGTTAGCCTATGGTGGAATGCGAGTGGCGGACCTTCTTGTGCCACGGATATGCCGCCGCAACGCGGCGGCTTATCCGTGCTTCCCCCCGCTGGCACGGATGAGGCCGCGCCAAACAGCCGGCGCGGCCACATCCGTGGCACAAAACAGGCAACGCGCTCCCAATGCTAAGGGCGGGGAAAACGCCTTTGCCAAGCAGGCAAGTAACGCTAAGTTGTGGGGACGAAAATCACTGGGAAGCTATGGCAGAACAACACGCACCTGAACATTTTGCCGACTGGAATGAGCAGATGCTCCAGCGGTACGACCCGGAGATGTTTGAGCGTCACCCGCGGAGCATCGTGCGCTGGGTGGAGAACAGCCGGGTGCGGGCGGTCATCCGGCGGCTGGAGGCGCGTCCGGAAGAGCGCATTCTGGACGTAGGCTGCGGCACGGGACACGTGCTGGCCAAAGTGCCGTGCAGGGAACGGCACGGCGTGGATCTGTCGCCGCGCATGGTGCAGCGGGCGCAGAACTCCCTCGGCGGGGCCGCGAAGATCGTCCTGGGTGACGCGGAGAGCCTGCCCTACGAAGACGGCTACTTTGACCGGGTGATCGCCTCGTCTCTGTTTTCCCACGTGCTGAACCCGGAGCAGGTCGTTGCGGAGCTCAGGCGCGTGACAAAGGCGGGCGGCCGGATCGTGATCTCGGTGTGCGACGACGACCAGATCGAACGCGGCATGAACTGGGTGAAATCCCTGCGCCTGGCCCGGTTCTTCTTCGGCACAGACCAGGAAGGGCAGCCGCGGGTCTACAACGTGGAATACCACCTGCACCGCTTCTCTTTGCAGCGGCTGCGCGAGGTAGTGGGCGGAAACCTGGGTGAGCTGAGCGTGGTGCGCGTACCGTTCGTTTTCCCTGTGCACGTGGTGGTGGCATACATAAGGTAATTAGGTTTCATTATTCGGATTTAGCTGAATTCGAGCGTCTTTCTGCTAGAAAGACAACAGACATGCAGCAGTTCGTTCTTATTGGACCAAGCGGATCGTTTCCTGTGCCTATTGGCGAAAGCCGAATGGGGAGCGATGAGGCGTGCCCAATCTGCATCCGCGGAGACGGCATTCTGCCTGTGCACGCCTACCTCAGCACCGATGGTGAGACGCTGCTGATTCGCCCCGCGGCGCCGAGCGGCTCATCGCCCAACGCCTCGGCAGTGGGCAGCATGACGATCAACGGCGAGGCGGTGGCCGGGCCGGTAACACTCAGCAAGAACGCCGCGCTCGCCATCGGGACCGTGAAGATGCGGTTGCTGGTCAAGCGGCCCAGGTTGTGGAGCAGGCCGTGGGTGCGCCGTTCGATTCAAGTTTGCGCGTGGGGGGCGGCGTGCCTGCTGCTCCTGACGGCAGTTCTCTACGCGGTCTTGCGCTGGGTGATCCTGGACAAGAGACGGCTGGAGGAATCTCTGGCCAAGAGCATCCAGGAATACCTGCTTCGCGACGACACGGAGGTGGGCTCAATACAGGTGGACCCGTTCGAGGGCGTGGCCCGCATTGCCAACCTCAAGATCAAAGACCGGGAGAACTTCGGGGGCGGGCAGCGAGCGTTCATCATGATCCCCAGCGCCACGGTAAGTTTTGAGGTGTGGCCGTGGCTGCGGAGTTGGCGGCGCGAGTACCGGAAGCTGCACATAGTGTTGAACAATCCCGAGGTGAACATTGAGCGCTCCAAAAGCGATGGCACGCTGAACATCCGCGATATCCTGAACAGATATGCACAGGGCAGCGCGCGCATGGAACTGGGCCTGGTGCAACTGGAGGCCGTGCTGGAGGTGAGCGGCGGGGTCGTGCGTCTGCGCGACAATTACACCAATATCGGAGAGACCAGCCTGGAGGACATCACGCTGCGGCTGCGCCAGCCCGGCCAAGGGCAGCCGCTGCAGGTGGAAGAGTGCGAGATGAAGGTCAACGCCATCCCGGAGCCGGTGCGCCAGGGGGTGTTGAAGCTCAGCGGCCAACTCAACCTGCTCGATGCCGTGTCGGTAGTTGACTTTGCCAATCTCAACGACAGCGAAGTGCACGTGGAAATGGCAGACTTTGACCTGGCGCGGATCTTTGAGCACCTCGGCTATGCCTGGGAGCCCTATGGGATGGGCTTCAAGGTCGTGCTGGGAAAGCCCCTCAACGGGAAGGTGACGATCAGCATCTCCGACGCGCGGCACGTGCAGTTGAAGGGAGACGACATAGAGAGCGCAAGCCTGGTATCCATACGCGAGAAAGACCACCCGCCCCTGGGAAACATACCTATGGGGCTGAACTTTGACCTGTCCCTGGCCCGGAACGGCGAAAGATATCTGCCCTACAAAATGAGTATAGGGCTGAGCAGCGGGGCCGATCTGAAGAACCCAGCCACGAGGTACCTGAGCTTTCGGGCGGATGGCCGGCTGAACCGCGGCGGGACCAGCGAGTACAGCGCCAACCTGGAGTGCAACCTGCAAGACCTGCTAGGCACTGACGTGGGGCGGCGTCTGGGTCTGGAAGGGCGGCTGGGAGGGCGCCTGCAAGGCAACGCCAAGCTGATAGGTGAGGAAAACGGGGCCTGGACTATAGACGCGAAGCTGGAGAGCACGGATGCATTCGCCATGGTGGCCAACCCCAATGACGCCAGCCAGCCGCCGGTGCGGCAGCCGCTGCCTCTGCACTTCGAGTCCCATGCCAGCGCCCAGCCCAGCCCCGCCGGAGGCATACCGGATATCGTGGTGGAGAGCTTCAAGGTCAGGGCCCCGTCCTTCGAGGCGCATAGCGACAGCGCCGTGCCGGGCTTGATCAAGGGGCTGGACCGCAAGGGGGAGTTGACGGCCCAGGCCAAGTTCAAGCTGAGCTTGAAGGGGCGGGAATTCTGGCGGGATTTCAAGCCCATCCTGGTGTTGTTCGGATTTGCGCAGCCCGTTGAGGAAATCCTGGACCTGGAGGTCTCCCTGGTCGGCAGCCACGACCTGGTACAACTGGCCGCGCAAGGCAAGGCCGCCCGGCAATGGCAGCCCGACGACCCGGCGCCGGTGGAGTTGCGCACGTATGTGGCCTACAACCGCAGAGCGGCGGGGCCCCGCGCGGGCAAGGAAGCGAGCCCGTACCTGGAGCTGATGCTGGAGGCGGCGGCCAAGGAGGCCAGGGAGAAGCCTCTGAAAATCCGCGTGGACGCCTTCTGCCGGCGCACGGACAGTGGCGACCTGCTGACGCTGGAGCGCTTCGACGAAAACGACCGCGAGCACAAGACACCTCTGCCCGGCCTGGTGATTCAGTCAGACATCGTGGCCCTGCGGGAACGGTTCAAACCGTATATCGAAGGCTATCTCAACAGCCACGACCAGCAGCACAACACTGAGAACAACGGCTGGCTGAAATTCTACCGCGCCACGGCGCTGACCGGGGAGATCGAGGAAACCGGGCGCATCGTTTTCAGACGGGTGCTGGATGCCAAGGCTCAGGAACCCGATTCAGCCGCCTTCGACCTGAACATCGCGTGCAAGAGCCTGGAGGCCAAACTGCCTTTTGAGGCGGTCCCCGGCGCGGCTGCGGGCGGCAAGGAGCCGGGACGCTGGGCGTGGCGGGAGAACGCGGTAACCATCGCCTTGAAGGGCGCATATGCGGAGCGCTTGATGGGCAACAAGGAAGAGCCGGACACGCAGACACTGGATATTGAGCGCCTGGACGTCAAGGGCAGTGTCGGAGCGTTCCTGCTGAAGCTGCACGACCTGGACCTCTTCAAGCTGCCGCACCTGCGCGGACTGCGAAACCAGACTTGGACCGATTGCCTGGGAGACTTGAGCATGGCAGGGCGGCTGGATCCGCCGGCCTACGATTTCGCCCGTTCACTGGGACTGTTGGCCGCCGACAATCCGTTCTGCGGAACGCTCGCCTTGCAGATCGCGTTCGACCGGCAGAAGGATTCCCTGGACATGCGGAAGTTCGAGTTCCGGCAGGCCGAGCCAAAGGAAAAATCGTTCCTCAACCTGGACGTTTCGGGCGCCCTGATGAACGTGCGGGGGCTTTCCGCAAAGCTTTTTCCAGCAGGTGACGAAACGCCCTTGAACGAGCACGTGGCGGGACTTCTTCAGGAAGCCGGGCCGGCAGGGCTGCTGGACCATCTGGGGGAGGAGCTGACAATCGCCTCCTTGCAGGTGGAGAGCGGCCCGTTCCTGGCCTGGCTGTGCAAGGATTACGTGAGCGGCGTGCGGCCCCCGCCGGCGCTGCTGGCCGGCCTGCTGCGGAAAGACTGGCAGCCCCAGGGCACCTGGGAGGCCGCGGGCGTGAAACTGATCCGGCAAGGCGATCCCAAGGCCCGGACCTGGAAGCTGGTCGGGGCGAAGCTGCGCAACAACTTCACGCGCTTCGGCGCGCCCCCACAGGCCGGCGGCGCACGGCCTGTGGTGTTCGCCATGAGCGACGACTGGGCGCTGTGGATGGGCTTGTCGGTTGACGCGAACAACAACGTCATGTTGGCCGGCGAGATGGACCTGGACAAGGCGTCCCTAACCGCGCCACTGCCGGCGCTGGCTTACGAGTACAAGAAACCAGCCGGCGAGAAGTGCCGGCTGGAGCTGTCCGACTGCGGCTACTCGCAAACCCGCAGTCTGCTGGCGCATATCGGCAGACTGAAGCTCAGCGGCAACCCCGTGGCCGTGGAACTCAAGGACTTCGATGCCGATTACACGCGCGCGCCAGGAGGGACGTTCCAGATTGGGGAGCTGATCCTCGCCGGCGGGCCGCTGCCGTGCGTGATCACGGGCGCAAAATATGATCCCGCTGGTGACAGCCTGCAGGCGCGCATCAACGCTCCGGCCGCTGGACTGCCCTGGCTGGCCAAGCTCGTCTCGCTGCCGGAGCAACTTTCCGTGAGCGGCGTGCTGAAGGACCTGAGCGTCTCCTATCGAGGCAGTTTGATCAGTCTGCGGAGCACGGTGAAGATGGCGTTCCCTTGGCTGGGAGGGGAACTCAGTCCTGCCGCCCAGGCCCAGCTTCCGCCGAACGTTGAGCCGAACGATCCACGCCTTCAGGGTTTGAACCCGGAAGGGGATGTGCTGGAACTGGACGCAAACGCGGAGAATTTTGGCCTCGTGGCGCGGGCCGCTGAAGGCGCCAGCGCCCAACTCCAGCTGGGCGGACACCTGCACCTGACCGCGCGCGATCTGGCGTGCAAGGACCTGCAGCTCAGACTGGACGACGGCAGACCCCAGCGGACGTTGAAGCAGGTCTGCGCCGGGCGCACGCTGCTGGTGAATTCTGCCGACCCGCACTTGAGCCTGCTGCGCGCCCTCAAAGCGCCCGGCGCGCCCCTGAACGTGCACGCGGACCTGGCTTTCAGCACGGCCCTTGACCTGGCGCCGTGGCTGTCAGCTTATGAGACGTTCAGCGCGGCATTAGGCACGCCGCCTGCCCCTATCCCCTCCCCCGGCGGGGAGGGGGGGAAGGCGGGCGCGCCTGTTGAACGGCGCTTTGCAGCGCTGCTCCATTTGGTTGCCAGCGGAAAGCTCTCAGCCCCGGAGGTCTGTCTTTGCGGGAGGTCGCTTACGTCCGTGCAAGCGCCGGAGTTAGCGCTCAGGGACCTGAAGCTCAACGCGCCTGGATTGGCCGCCGATTGCTACGGCGGGAGGATCACGCTTAACGACGCGCTTTTCGACCTTTCCGAAGCGCGGGCGCGCAGGAACGGTGACAGTGTAGATCTGAAGGGCGTGCGGTTCAAAACGCGGCTCAAGGTCGCGGAGGCCGACGTGCAGCGCATGCTGGGCTCCGCGGGCAACAGCAAGGCTGGCTTCGGCTTCAGCGGGAGGCTGGATGCCCAGGGCAACCTGGACGGCATGGACTTCGCCGGCATGGAGCGCCACACTTGGGACGGCGCTATCAAGCTGAAGCTAACCGGCCTGAGTTGTCAGGCTCCTCGGGCCGCGGAGCTGCCGGCGGGTGTGTTGCCGCCCTGGGCGGCCTCGTTTGCGGCGCTGGGGCCGGGTTTCGCGGCAACGTTTGCCGCGGCTGCCAGCAAGACAGCCGTGAACGCTGCCGAGGCGGGCAAGGATTTGCCTGTGAGCGATCCTCTCAAGGCGGCCAACGGCCTGGCGTTGCTGCTGCAGGTCTACCTGGCCAGAACGTTCGGCGTCGAAGTGGAGCGTTTGGATTTCGACCCAGGCGAGCCGACGATCATGATCACCAAGGGGTTCGTCACCCTGGACCGCTGCAAGTTGGTTGGGCGCGGGCCGTGCGAAGGCGTGGACTTGGACCTGAGCAATCTGAAGGTCAACCTGGCGGATGAGGACTTCGCGGACGAGGTGCGCGTCAACCTGGCGCTGCTGCCAAAGGCCGCGCTGGCGGCCCTGAACTTGGAGCGCTGGCCTGCCGCCGTCAGAGACGAGTACCGGCGATCTCTGGAGGATGGCAAACTGGCCTTGCGCATTTATGGCCGGTTGGCGGGTCCGTCCGTGGCCTTCCCCTGGGCGCCACTGCGTTCCTTCGGGCGACGCGCCCTTTTCGGGACGGACAACCTCGGCGACCTGGCGGCGCTGGAACAGGCGCGCCAGCATCTGTTTCTCACGTGGGGCCGCTTGCCGCAGGATCTGGCAGCGGCGGCGGCGGTGGGCGATAGGCTGGGCGCCGGACTGCCTGCGACGTTCATGTCGCGCAACGAAGGGGAGAGCATCATTGACCGGGTGCCGGGGTTGCCGCCGAGTCTAATGCGCTGTTTGGACAAGACGCAGCCGCCGCTCAGCCCGGAGGAGTCGCTGAACAAACTGTTGTTCCCGGAACCTCCGCCGCCTCCGGCTGGCGGCGCAGGGAACAAAGGGAAGGCAGAACGAAATGCACAAAAGTAAGCTGATTGACTAACCAGCAGGCGCTAGATAAGGTGGTTATATGTTCGTGCCCCACCCAATTCCCTACCAAGGAAGCAAGAGGAACCTGGCTGACGATATTCTGCCCTGCTTCCCCAACAATGTTGAAACCTTGCACGAACCCTTCGCAGGTTCCGCAGCGATCACACTAGCCGCTGCAGCTCACAAGAAAGCTCGGCGGTTCCACATCAACGACTTGAATAAGCCACTCATGGACCTGTGGCGGGCCATTGTCAATGCTCCAGAGAGACTCGCCAAGGAATATGAAATGCTTTGGCTTTCTCAATTGGACAATCCCAGAGCATTCTACGACCAAGTGCGCGAGCAGTTCAACTTGGCGGGGCGTCCAGACTGCTTCCTTTATCTCCTGGCACGTTGCGTCAAAGCATCCGTGCGCTACAACGCGAATGGAGAATTCAACCAAAGCCCGGACAACCGGCGCAAGGGAGCCTGTCCGCGCACAATGAGAGAGCACATCCTGGCAGCGTCGTACTTACTCAAAGGCAAGACCACCTTTACGTCCAAGAACTATCGGGATGTTCTCACCTTGGCCGGCAAAGACGATCTAGTCTATATGGATCCCCCTTATCAGGGCGTTTGCGGAAATAGAGATAGCCGCTATCTGGGCAGCGTCCAGTTCTGTGAATTCGTAGAGGCGTTGGCGCACTTGAATTCCAAGGAGATAAGATACATCGTGAGTTACGATGGGCGAACAGGTGAGAAGGTTCACGGACGCCTGTTGCCGGACGCTCTAGGTTTGACTCGCATGGAGGTAAACGCGGGCCGGTCAACCCAGGCGACCCTGCTAGGCAGAGATGACGCGACCTATGAATCTCTTTACCTTTCTCCGGCACTTGCCGAGGCGCTGACGGAACAAGACAAAACCAAGCCCTTCGCACGCAGGCAACAGATGTCCCTGTGGGAGGCTGCCACATGACCGCGCCGAAACTCCCCCAGGAATTCGTGAAGCTGTGTAGGAATGTGACTGCAAAGCGTGCCAGAACCGTGATCCGTCATATCCTTAAGCATGGCTTCATCACCACACAAGATATCAGAGACAAGTACGGATACAACCATCCTCCACGTGCTGTGCGCGACGTGAAGGAGAATGGCATTCCCGTTGAAATGTTCCGCGTCGAAGGAAGCAATGGGCGCAGCATTGCTGCGTGCCGCTTTGGTGACCCGAAAAAAGCACGCTTCACAAAGCTCCTCGGTCGAACTGCATTCTCCAAGGAATTGAAGCAGACTTTGATTCAGAAATTTGGCGCAAAGTGCGCGATTTACCTTGAGCCATTTGCCGAACGCGACTTGCAGATAGATCATAGGATTCCCTTTGAAGTCGCTGGCGACTCACCTTCGGAATCCTTTGACCCGGAGGACTTCATGTTGCTCTGCGGTTCGGCAAACAGAGCCAAGTCTTGGTCTTGCGAGCACTGCGCCAATTGGCTGGAAAAAAAGGACCCGGCTATCTGTCGTACATGTTACTGGGCTTTCCCTGAGAACTGCACGCATATCGCCTTACGGCCCATTCGGCGTTTGGACATTATGTGGAGCGGTGACGAAGTGAAATCGTACGAGCGGTTGAAAAAGAGAACGGAGGAGCTTCAGCAGGAGATGCCAGCCTACGTCAAGAGGATCATTGAAAAGAACCTATGACTCTGATTGAACGGCCTGGTGGATGCTCTAAGCTGATCGCGCTCTCACTCATCTGCGCTGTGCGGGTTCTCACTGCCGAACCCGAAGGCCTTGGGCCGTCCAACCACCTTCACACTGGCGACGATTCGCAGGCTTCCCCCTCCAGCGCCACATTCAACGCGCCGGCGCTGAAGGTGAACACGCAGATTGTGAGCATCCGGCAGGTCGAGGGGATCTTCATGGACAGCTATCTGCTGATCCAGGACAAACTGCACAAGGGCGAGTTAGGGCCCGCGAGCCTTGGCGAAGCTATTCGCATGGCTTGGACCGAGGCGCTGGAGACGGCTACTCAGGACTCGATCATTGACCAGCGCGCGGACAAACGGCGGAAGGACATCATCCACATGTACCTGGCGCGCGCGGGGGGAGATGTGAGCGGCGACCGGGCGCTGGAGTATTTCAGACGCGAGGAGGCCTACTACGTGCAGCTTCTGAGGCGGGAGATGATCGCCGCGGCCGGAGGAGAAGAGGAACTGGCGAAGGCTTTGAAGCGCCGCGGCCAGACGATGCGGGAATGGGAAGCCGGCCTGTCGCGCGAGCTCTTCCGCCGCGATGTGCTGGCGTTGGAGCTGGGGCCGGCCTCGCGCTCACCGGGCGCCGCGCGTGCTTTCTATGACAAACACCCGGAGCTGTTCAAACAAAGCGAGGCGTGGCGCTTGCGGCGCATCCGGATCGCCAAGGACAAGTTCAAGTCGCCGGAAGTGGCGCTCGAGGCCGCCAAGATGGTGTGCGCCAAGATTGCGGGCGGGGCGGATTTCGAAGAACTGGCGTTGAAGGTGAGCAGCGACCCGGAGTTCGCGGGGCAAGGCGGGCTGCTCACCCGCGACGGCAAGACGGACCTGCCAAGCGGGGCTTTCCCGTTTGAGGAGCGAATCGCGGAGAACCTGCAGGACGGCCGGGCCGCCGAGCCGGCCGATGGCGGGGCGTGGTATGTGATTGTGCAGCGCGTGGCTTTCCGGCCCATGAAGATCCAGAGCTTTGAGGAGGCCAGCGACAAGGCTGAGGCGTTGGCTTACTCGGAGAAACTGAAGCAGAAACGGCGGGAGCTGTTCGACAAACTAAAGCACGAAAGCTACATCGAGGTGCTGCAAAAGGATCCGCCCGCGCACCTGCTGAAGGGCGTGCCGGCGGGCGGGGATTTCCTGCCGCCGGAGAAGAAAGAGCCCTGACCCGCATTTCCCACCAGATGCGGGTTGAACCCTCGGCCGCAGCCACAAAAAAAGTTATCAACATTCTCAACAACCGTGTCTTCAAACTTCATCTAAGCCCAACTCTCAAACCGGCTTACGCTGTTAATAACCTGTTTATAAATCGTTATGATTGCGTCAGTTTTTGCGTTGACTAAACACTACAGGTTGGGTATCATACAGTGAGTCGCTACAAAATGATGCGGTTTTGTCTAAACCTGAGGGAGCGGACAACCGATTACATTTTGGCCTGAACAAACGTGTTGTTTAGGTTAGATTTAGGATAGAGTGGGGCGGGAAGGACCGGTTCCAACTGAGTCAAAAGCGGAGGAGGGAGCATGGTTTACCCAACAAAAGGCGATGGACACCTTGAAGATGACCACAATAGGTTGGATACTATACCTGTGAAGGACCGTACAGATAGGCTTAGGCAAGCCACGGAATCCACGACTCACCGCAGTGGGGCCGCAGACCACCATGGCCCTGGCGATCCCGTTCGGGAGAATGGCAAGGAGTTGGGGCTAACTGAGAACTGTATCCGCGTCCTGATGAGCCGTTATCTCAAGAAGGATCCCGACGGACAGTGCACGGAAACGCCCCATGAGTTGTTTGCGCGAGTGGCCAAGGTAGGCGCAGCAGCAGAAGCAGAATACGGCGCATGCAGAGTTGACGTAGAGCGCGCCGAGAAAGCCTGCTACGACCTCATGGTCAAGGGCATCTTCATGCCCAATAGCCCAACGCTAATGAACGCAGGCCGCGAGATGGGCATGCTGAGCGCTTGTTTCGTCCTGCCTGTGGGCGATTCGATTGATGAGATTTTCGACACGGTCAAGGCCACGGCGCTGATCCAGAAAGCCGGCGGCGGCACGGGCTTCGCCTTTGACCGCCTCAGGCCCACCGGCGACTGGATCAAGTCCAGCGGCGGCACCACCAGCGGACCGATATCCTTCTGGAAGGTGCTGAGCGAGGCCACCAATGCAATCCAGCAGGGGGCGTTCCGCCGCGGGGCCAACATGGGGATGATGAAGATTAACCATCCCGACATCCTCAAGTTCATCTTTGCCAAGCAGGACCTGAGCCGTTTCCAGAACTACAACATCTCCGTCAAGGTGACCGATGCCTGGATGGAAGCTTACCGCAAAGACCCCAACCAGCCCCATGTCGTCACCAACTTCCGCACCCGGAAGAACTATGTCCTGCCCAAGGACCTGAAGATCGAAGAGTACCAGATCGGCAACCTGGTGCCGCTCGATACCTATAACGCCACACCGGCCGACAACCGGCCCAGCATCTGGAGCATGGCTGATCTGTGGGAAACCATCGTCCATAACGCCTGGGAGACAGGCGAGCCCGGCGTGGTCTTCATTGACCGCATCAACCAGTACAACGCCACTCCGCAGCTAGGCGAGATTGAAGCGACAAACCCCTGCGGCGAGCAGCCGTTGCTGCCCTACGAAGCCTGCAACCTGGGCTCACTGAACCTAGGCTATTTCGTCCGCGGCGGCAACCAGGGCCAGCCAGTTTACGACTGGGACGGCCTGGGCGAAGCCGTGCGCCTGGGCGTGCGCTTCCTTGAGAACATCATAGACGTGAACAACTACGTGATCCCGCAGATACACAAGATTTGCACGGAGAACCGCAAGATCGGCTTGGGCATCATGGGCTTTGCCGACGCGCTGTTCAAGCTGAAGATCGGCTACAACACGCCCGAAGGCGAGGCTTGGGGCGAACGCTTCATGAAGTTCGTCAATGACGAGGCGCACGGCGAGTCGGAACGGCTGGCCGAAGAGCGGGGCGTCTTCAGGAACTGGAAGGGCAGCCGCTGGGAGACCGAGAGGAAGCGCAAGCAGCGCAACGCCGCCTGTACCACCGTCGCGCCCACCGGCACCATCTCCATTCTCGCCAACTGCTCATGCGGCGTGGAGCCGCTCTTCTCGTTGGCCTTCTTCCGCAACGTGCTGAGCGGCCAGCGCCTGGTTGAGGTGAACGAGGAGTTCAAGAAGGTCGCCAAGGCCAGCCATTATTGGGGCCACACCGAGGCTGAACTCTTCGACCGCGTGGCCACAGAGGGCTCGCTGCTGCACGTTCCCAACATACCGGACGACATCAAGCGCGTCTTCGTCTGCGCGCACGACGTAAGCCCGGAATGGCACATCCGCATGCAAGCCGCCTTCCAGAAGCACTGCGATTCGTCCATCAGCAAGACGACCAATTTCCCCAATAGCGCCACGGCGGAGGATGTGCGGAAAATCTACACTCTGGCCTTCGACAGCGGCTGCAAGGGAGTCACCGTCTACCGCGACGGCTGCCGCCAGGGCCAACCCATGACGTTGAAGGAAAGCGAGAAGAAGCCTGTGGCGCAGGCATCCTCACCTGCCTCCGGCCAGGAAGCCCGAGGCATCACGGCCAAGCCGGCGAAGACCCCCAGCATCCTGCCTGCCGTGCGCATCCGCCAGAACACGCCTTTCGGCCACATGCACGTCACCATCAGCGTGGACCCAAAGACGGAACGCGAACTGGAAGTCTTCGCGCAGCTCGGGAAAGGCGGCGACATCGCCTCCAGCGACCTGGAAGCGATTTGCCGCATGGTCAGTCTGTTCCTGCGCAGCGGCGGCTCGCTGGACCTGGTCATGGACCAGCTCGAAGGCATCGGCTGCTACCTTTCCGTTCCCAGCAAGGAAGGGCGGGTGATGAGCCTGGGGGATGCGCTGGGCAAGACCATCCGGCGCTATTGGCAGGCCAAGAAGCAAGTCGGCTTGGCCGCCATTCTTATGGGTGAAGTGGATTTCGATACGGTCCAGATCGTGAATGAGGTAAGCGGCGACGGAGGCGACGGCGGCAACGGGGGCAATGGAGGCAAGGGCAGCAGCGGCCATGCTGGCGGCGCCACCCAGGGAAAAGGCCCTGGCACGGATACGGCCTTGGGACTGGCTGTGGGTCAGGCCCTCAGCGGGACACCAGCGCCCACCCGCGGCAGCGTCAAGGCCCATGTCATGGACGTGTTGCACAGCCAGTACAAGATCAAGTGCCCTAAATGTAGCACCGGCACGCTGATCTTCGAAGAAGGCTGCATGCACTGCCAGAACCCGGGGTGTGACTATACGAAGTGTGGATAACAAACAGGTCTACGACGGAGAGCATCCCTGGCGAATCATGTAGCCCTGATCGCTCTTCGTGAATCCAGCAACCTGGTTGATCCTGGTGGGCTGGTTCACCATGCCGAGCAGGTCAGCTTTGCCTGGACGCCAGTCGTAGGTGCCGGCAAGCAGGTCCTGAATCGCGGGACAGCAAGCCTCCGCAAGCCGCGCTCCTTCTTGCGCCTCCGCATCCGTCAGGTCCGGCAGCATGCATTCCCGCTCCCCTTTGAACTCCGTGTCTACAGTGTCCAGTTCGACGCTAATCGCAGGGGGCACACCGAGACGGGCTGAGTTCACAGAGGCGCAGCGCAGGCCGCAGCCGTTGATCGCCACAGTGGGGAACTGTTCGAGCATGTCCACGTCTTCCTGCACCGCGGCAGCCAAGGCCGGCACACACAGCAACAAGGTTTTCCCAGGAAACTTCTCTTCCACCAGGATGTACCCAGCCCGTTGGGCCACCCGTCCGCCTGTACGGCGAATACCCTGGCACGGGAAAATGGTCACGTACTTGGGAGCTCGCGGGGACGGGCGCGAATTCCCAGCCGTTTGGGAACTGGCTGTCTGTCCGTGCTGGCCGAGACACCCGCAACTACCGGCGCATCCGGGCGGCGGTGGCGCCAACTTCAGTTCTCCGGCAGGCTGGAAGCTGCTTAGCAAGGCGTCGTTCCGCATTACTTTCTCGATGCGCGCGGCCAGAGCTTCCGACAATTTCCTGCCGATTTCCTCAAGCTGCTGGCGGGTCTTGCCCGGCCCCATCTTCGTCTCGGACATAATCTGACCAACTTCTATCTTCGCGATAGGCCAGACGCCCAGTTGGTGGAAGATGTGCATTCCGCACCGCTCACCGCAGCCGTCAAACAGGATGACCGGGCTATTCCTGACGAGTTCCCGCTGTTCAGCATCACCGGCCATAAGGGCCGGCAAAGACAGCAGGGCCGTCCCTTCGGGGCATTTCTGATGGACCAGGTAGGCCGCGCGACGCGTGACGTTGGCCACGATTTTCCCTACGCCCATGCAGGGCGCTAAGACGATCTTCATGCTCATTCCCCGATCCTCATTTGGCGCCGGCTGTTTCCTGTGGCAGCGCCACCTCAACCTTTGACCGCTCGCTGTCAGGCACTTCGCGAGTTCGAATGACGTGCTGGTAAACGCCGGAACCTAGCAAGGATCCAATAATGGGGGACAGAATGCAAACGGTGAAGAAACCGCCGCGCGGCCCTGGAATAGCCACCTTACCCCAACCGGCAAAGTATGAGAAAAGCCTGGGGCCAAAGTCACGGGCGGGGTTTAGTCCCGCCTGAGTGAGCGGCGCCACAACCATAATCACAGTGGCCACGGCCAGCCCAATGAAGGCCGGCGCCATCCCCATGCCGGGCTTTTCGCGGTTGCGCGAATCCGTCAGCGCGAACACGAAGAAGGCCAGGAACGCCGTCCCCAGGCCTTCGGCCAACATGGCCTGGAGAGGCGAAACCCTGGCATACTGAGCTGCAAGGTCCGCGGAGTCACTCGGGTTGGGAAAGTACTCGCCGAACACCTTGGCCGAAAGCTCGCTTCCTGGACCGCCGCGAACGAGATGGTGCGCCATTTCATAGTCCACGATAAAGCTCTGGAACAGCCCATAAAGGACAGCGGCGGCGGCAAACGCACCCAGGACCTGGCTGGCGATGTACGGTGCGACCTTGCGCAAAGGGAATTGACGATGGACCGCGAAGGCTACGGTCATCGCGGGGTTGATGTGGGCGCCACTGACGGCGGCTGTGGCGTATATCGCCAAGGTAACGGCCAAGGCCCACACCACAGCGACCTGCCACAGGCCGCCTGGCGCGCCAGTGAGGACCGCCACATGGACGACGCCCGTGCCGAAGAACGCC
>Ga0209777_10004286_pt1 | contig 16961 bp, 18 predicted proteins | sample FrelakmetHBP12HB_FD_187147 | JGI IMG/M metagenome (GOLD analysis project Ga0209777, IMG submission 187147) | Freshwater lake sediment microbial communities from the University of Notre Dame, USA, for methane emissions studies -HBP12 HB (SPAdes)... | ecosystem: Environmental > Aquatic >...
CTTATAAAATTACTGAGTATAATTTTATAATCCCTCCGAGATTGGCATCTTCAACACTTTAGAACTAGGGAAGTATTCTAACGATGTTACTTGAAGATATACCTGCTACTTACATTTTTAACCTCCTCATTATTGTAAGTCCTCTAATCAACTCACTCTGATCTAATCAGATCAAAACCTGCTGTAGCTTTTAACTACTTCAAGCCTCCGGCTTCAGCCGGAGGTAGTTGACATGTATTTTCCTTCCTTTCTTTTGCCATACAAAACCTGTGTATATAATAATATATTCTGCATTCCAACTGTTTTATTGGAAAACTTTGTATTCCAGTAAACATTAGTAGTAATTTTAATAAATTAGACAGAAAAGGCTAATTTCGACAATTTTGTTTCTTCAAACAAATATTGACGCCATTAGAAAATATCGATATACATGGTTTTTAAAATAATAATAAGGAGTTCCAGGGATGGCTAAGAAAACAAAAGTCGGTGTTATTAAAAAGACACCAACACAAAAATCAGTAAAGAAGGTTAAAGAAGTTAAAGAGCCGAAAACAGTAAAGCCGGTCAAAAAAGTAACATCGGCTGCCGTTACGCGGCTGAAGGCGAGAATGGCAAAATGGGATGGCACTGCACCGCAGAAACCTGTCAAGGTATCCACCTCTGATTTTCTTGATTTTTTGGCAAACTCTCTCGAAAGAGATGCGGGGGTGAGCTATGCTTCTGAATATGGAATTTTGGCAGTAAAACTTAGAAGGCCAGAAGAACTGCAAACTACGATCAAGTATCTTAGACGGCGAGCGGTGAATGATTAATGGACCAATATTTAAGAATCGATAGGTTAGGTTGGCGACATGGTTTTTTCTGTGGAAGCAATCCGACCAGTATGCATATCCAATTTTACGGTGATACTTCCATTGGGCACCAAGAGAAAGATTTTGGATTTCAGAGCATGATGGCTGGATATTGGTTCGCTATCGTAAGTGAAGACGAGACAACGGAAGAATCTTTGAATCTTAATATTTTCAATGGTCTAAAAATTATCGCGAAAAGGACGGTGCCATTTTTTCGCGGTAGTTACCATCATATGGATTTCTCTTATTAACAAATTCTTTGTAGTCCTTTTTACTTCTCTCGGTTTGAAGCAGACCAAGAATCGCAGCATACAGATGTTTGCAGGCGTAGGGAGTTAAGTTTGGATTTCTTTGCCGTTTAGGATCTGTCACACGCTTTTCTACTTCGCATTCATAAATAGATGATGCTTTTATTCGCACTAGTGCCTGTTCGCAGTAGTACAGAAAGTATGGGCAGCGGCAGTGTACCCATAGTCTGCTGTCAGGGCGCATTAGATACTGTTTGGGATCTTTCGCTGATCCGTATATTTTAATTAGACATGAATGATACAAACCAGTTGAATCAGCATTTTTCAAAGCAACGCGCATGTAAATTGAACGGCATTGGCTTCTTGCCGATCCCTTCTCCATTTTGTCGAGCATGACAGTAGGTGATGCGTTACTTGCTCTTTTTCTAACTCGTCGCGGAGTTAGTTGCAATAATTGATACGGTGATATATACATAAGTATCCTTCTTAAATAGAACGTCTATACTTAATCTAATCTAAGGGTAGTGGCTTGTGGCTAGAAAAAAGAAAAAACTGACTTCAAAGCATTTTTCTGGGTATATCAATGGTGATGATGATTTAAGAAAACAAATTTTTAAAAACAAACCAGCTAGCCAGCAAGTTATTTTTGAATTGTTCTCTTGCATCGATCATATCTATTATGGTTTCTTCCAGTTTTTCTGTGCCATCCCTTCTTCAGGATTCTGGGATCTACTGGTTACTAGAGTATCCGCAGCCGCAGCCATCGCGGATCGTAACCGTAATTTCTGCGAAGATTACTCCATCTTAGAAAAAGTAGTCGAAGATGAGAGTGATTATAAAATATCAAGACCTAAAATCGTTGAATTAGTTGGTGCTGCTCATGACCTGTGGTTTGTCTTATCTGACCCTCACTACGAAGAATCTCCCGATGCTTTATCTCTTTGGCGTGCCCTTCATGAGATCAATTCAAGCCGCGTTGTTTGGGAATGGTGGCTCGATGCGAGATATGCGGAAGCTAAACAGCTTCTGGATAAACATAAGCATGAAATGAATGATCCTTATGTCATAGATAAATTTGAAAATTGGGCACAAGAATCCTTTGGAATAAAGCAGCCGCGAAAGCTCTGGTGGTCACTTCTTAGGCATCTCACTGAGACGTGTGAAGAAGTCAAAAAGTTAAGGGATAAGATAGCCAACCCATACCTACGTCTAGTCTACACAGTATCAAAAGGCGTAGCAGCATTTAACCAACCAGAACAGTTCTGTGACACATATGCGATAGGCTGTACTGGGCTTATGCGGAGCATTGCCAAATATGCACCGTCTATGTCACTTGCGTTCCCCACTTTTGCAGAACGCGAAATTAGATATGAAATCTATTATCAATTGTCTAACTACAATATTATTTCATTACCGCATCGCACATGGCAAAAACACCGTAAGTTTGAAGAAATGCGGATAGAGTATCACCGCCAACATGGTAAAGAATTGACTCTGCAAGAATTCATAGAGATTTTTTGTTTAGATAAAGAAGAAGTCTATGACGTGTATTCTCAAGTAGCTATGCAAAATCCTACGTCACTCGACCAGACGTTATATCCTGAAGAAGATACTCCGCATGTCTCCGTTGAAGTAACTCTCAAAGATAAATTGGAAGATCCACAAATTAAAGAGTTGCGCGGTCTGTTTGAAGATCAAGAAATTTTATTGCTAACTCTTAAGCGTATGCCGCTTAAGGATCGTAAATTTTTTATATTTTCTCACAACTTATGTGAATTAGTCCACGATGACATCCAGCCAAATAGGGATGAATTAGTCTCTTTCTTCATAAATCAGAGCGTCAAGAAATGCGATTTGTGACGTTTTTCTCTCCTTAATTAAAACAACTTGTAAATACAGAATACAACCAAAAATTGTGAGCATTGTTGCTCACTGAGTGGTCTAATTTTACATTTTTTAAAAGGAGTTTTTCATGGGTAGATCAATGGATGAAACCCCGTCAATGGGGGCAAAACAGCGCTGGGACAATTATGTCACACGATGGGAATGGGATGAAAAGGGAGGATACCGGATGGCGCGTCTTTATGGGGACGTGATAACGGAGTATATCCACCAAATGGAGACAAAGAATGGGAAATTTTATCCTGAATTTTGTCATGGTTGGGACGTAGATAACGGTACATTTTTTGATGATAGAAATGATCGCTGCCCATGTTGTGCATGTGAAGTTAAAGGTCAATATCGATATTATATCAATGGGATTGATATCGAAGTCGAAGAAAATAAGCCAAGCCGACCTAAACCGGCTTGGTCACCTATTCGATATATCGATTTGTCACCATCGCTATTCAATAGGCTCAAGGAATTGAAAACGGTTAATAATAATGTAATGGTTTCTGATACCGAGCATGGTGCGATCATTCAGATCAAATATAACAAGGATGCTGATCCCGGTAGTATGTATGCGGCGTCAATGGATACTAAAGATGTACCAATCACTGAGGAGCAAAAGGAGTACATCGTTACCCAAAAATATCCAGATGGCTCATCTAAAATCCTGCGCGGTAAAAATGGACTTCCTGCCCAGTTCGAGTACATCAGGTGTGTAAACAGTCGAGATGACATGGTTAAAAGTCTACGCCGAAATGGCTATTATGGAGAAACCGAACAGACCGCAGCGGCTGAACATTCTTTTGATTCTAAAACATTATCTCGCGAAGCAAATGTAGCGAAAGTTAATGCAGAAGCACCAATTGAAGAAATGGATTTGTCTCAAATTTTCCCAGGTACTATCCCAAATGTTGCTGATGAAGATCCTACTCCTCCTAAAGCTAAAGCTAAAGTCGCAGCAGAGACAAAGGTAATTGCAGAGCCGCATGAGGAATGCCCAACTGAATTTGGTAAGTGTGCTAGTACCATCATCTGTCTTACTGAATGCGGTGTCTCAAAAGCATGTCGATTGGCGACTAACACTAATGGTGTAGAGGCAGACGCAGCGACTACCCCCGCTGTTACACCTACTACTAAAAAGAAAAAAGAGGTTGCACCAGTAGATGACGATGACGATACAGTCTGATCCAGACAAGTATTACGAAATCATTGAATCCACTGGCTACCAGATCATCGTATTAGGCGAGATCGGGGAGCAGTGGAGTGATGAAGTATTAGCTGTATTTGAGGATGCAGGTTTAACCGTAAACCTGTTTCCTTGGCAGGACATTGTCGAGCTGCGCTTGCAGCTCGAACTTGTCTACTATCCCGTCACTCAACTTTGGCACTGTGGTAGCCTTCAGCAAGAGTTTGTGGGTTATCACAATGAGTCAATCAAAAACATCATTGAATTAGTAAAATGAGGACAACATATGAGTAATTTTCGTAGTCAATTAGCCGCGATGGAAGCCTTGTTAGATATTAACAAACTCCTCGATGAGAAAGCGCATGCGCAGGGGTTAACTTTCACGACAATGGATCCATCGCTTAGGGTAGCCAATGGGTTATCCACAGGCATTTATTCTTTTGATTTGATTACTGGTGGTGGGTATGCACCAGGGCGATTCTCTTATTTGTATGGAGACACAGGATCGTGCAAATCTACCACTTTGTACCATGGGATGAAGTCAGCTATTAGTAGATCTATTATCACTGACTTTCATGATCATGAATCATCAGTTGATCCAACGTATTTGAAAAAGATTGGTATTGATCTGGATGAAGTTTGTGGTGTGCGTAATAAGAAGGGAACATGGGAAGTAACTCCAAAGCTACGGTATTCGGTTGGAACAACGGCTGAAGCTACCTTTAAATTCATGAATCAAGTTATGAAAGGACTTCCAGATAAAATCCAAATGTGGGATCCAAAATCTGAAATTCATCGCTACTTTTTGATTTCTTCTGATTTTGAATATAAGCCAGTGTGGTCGTCCATTAACAAAGGGCTTAAGGAAGACAAAATCATTGAAGTTGAAGACTTTTCACCGCAAATGGTTTTTATTACTGATTCGCTTAAAGCCATGCTGCCCGATGCAAAAGATGAGGACTTAGACAGCGAGCCTATTGCGCTCCTTGCTCGCTGTTTCTCGACAAGTTTCCCTCTTGTCAAATCCTTGATTGGTAGAAAAAATTGTATCTATCTAGCTACTAATCATCTCAATATTAATCCCATGGTTAAATTTGGCTGCTTACATGCCGAAACACCTATTCCTTTTGTAGATGGGAGATCCTATCCTATTAGGGAAGTTGTAGAGAAAAAAATTGAAGGCGAGGTATGGTCTTACGATGAAGTGACTAAAAAGATTGTACCTGCTAGGATTGTAGATTGGCATTATAATGGGAAAGTTGAAAATCCTGATGATTTTATAACTATTATGTCTGAAGCAGTTGATACGGCAAATGGTGTGGCTAGTTTTACTTGTACCAGAGAGCATAAAGTATTAACTATTGATGGTTGGAAACCTGCCGAAGAATTGACTACTGATGATTTGCTTGTTACTAAGTATGAAGCCAAAATAAATAAAAGTTTAAAATCTTTTTTACTTGGAACAATGCTTGGAGATTCCTGTTTTGATACAAGATCAAAACCAAATGGCGCTCATCATATACGTTTTCAGGACAAACAAAATCTAGACTACGTGAAATGGAAACTTGATAAATTGGCTATGTTTTCATTTTATGAAAATAAATTAAATCAACATGGTGATGTTGTGCCACAGTATGTATCTGAGACTAGGCATGAATTTACTGTTTGGAAACGTAAGATTGGAAACCGAGATCCCTTAACTATATTAGAAGAAATGGATGATTTGTCGTTAGCTGTTTGGTTTATGGATGATGGGCATGGAAAAGTAGATAATGGTTATTACTCAGGTAGTATTTCAATAAAGCGTATGAAAGGAAATTTAGAAGGACTTGCGCGAGTAAAAAGTCTGTTATCGCGTAAAGGATTGGATTGTACATTTAATATAGCAAATGGTTTACTACGATTTAATAAAGATGCTTTCCATCTGTTGTGTGAACGTATTTGCAAATATATCCCTGAATGTATGCAATATAAATTACCACCAGAACTTAGGGGGAAGTATGACGAATTTGATTTAGATTTTGAACCAACTATTGATATTGAGTATGTTTCGATTCTTTCGCTTACTAGTGGATCAAGACGTAAGTTTAGGCAGAAAGGGAAATATGATATCACCGTGGAAGGGAATCATAATTATTTGGTAGGTAATATGGCAAATGGGTGTTGCGTACACAACTCGCCAGAGACGGAACCCGGAGGAAAAGCTGTTCAATTCTATCCTGATCTTAAACTTAAGATGCATGTTAATCGCGCACAAAGCAAGATCCTCGAAGAGAAACATGTCAGCGGGGAAGGCATTGACCGCTACATTATGGGCAAGACAACTGTACTTAAGAATAAGTCTGGTCCCTGCTTTCGTTCGGTAGACTTTCGCATTTGGCTTGACGAACAAGGGTCTCCAGGTCGAGGTATTGATCCTGTTTTCGACACCTACACTTTCCTAGATAGCTGCGGACTTCTTGACCATCTGTCAAAAGATAGTTTTGGGATTAAGTTGACTGGTTGGGAAACAACAAAATTCAATTGGAAAAAATTCAAAGAACTAATTCTTCTTCAAGAAGAAGGTCACGTCTTACGAAATCAAATTGACGCAATGTTGGCTGATGGTAGCGCACAGGAGAAGTATTATCAAACCATTGCAGCTAGTATGGGGAAAACGCCAGTAGCAGCCGCAGGTAAAGGAGAAGAGGAAGAAGATAAAATCGAAACGGTAGAGTTGTAAATAGAAGTAAGTGGTAAATGAGAAATTGTGAGTAAGGAAGTATGACATGGCAGTTTTGAAGTCAAGAGAATCGCTGGCAGTGCGTTATAGACCAAAAAGGTTGGAGCAGCTAATTGGTCAGGAAGATATTGTTTCTCTCTTAAAAGGGCAGTTTAAAAGTAAAGCAGGAATCAACCGAAGTTTTCTGCTGAGTGGGGCTTCTGGGTGCGGCAAAACGACCATGTCCAGAATTATAGCGCATTATCTTAACTGCGAAAACTTTGATGTGGAAAACTGCCAACCTTGCGGCACATGCGCCTACTGTAAGGACGCTGCTCGTGGTTATTTGGGAGGAGTTGACGAGATCAATTTTTCAAGTGATCGCGGTATCGATATGATTCGCTCTGTTATCGATTCTACGGCTTATGCTTCCCAGCATAATGCCCATGTGTTCATCTGTGATGAGATCCAATGTCTAACTAACCTTGCTCAAAATGCTCTCTTGAAAGTGCTGGAGGAGCCACCAGAAGGGGTTGTATTTCTCTTGCTCACAACAGATCCCCATAAGCTGCTTCCTACCATTATCAACCGTTGCTGCCCACTCACGGTAGCAAGGGTTGATAACGAAGAAATGGCTGAGTATTTACTTAAGATTTGTAAGCAAGAAAAGCGCGACTACTTCACCCCCAAAACTTTGTTTGAAGATCAGGAAACAGCAAAGGTTGAGTTAGCTAAGGCGCATACTATTTTTAAAAACATTGCTATGTTTTCAAATGGTCTTGTTCGCCAAGCTTTGGCAACACTCGAAGCAGTGCTATCAATGATTGAAGGTGGACATAAGTTTGATCCCCAAGATGCCGATGCGCTTCGTAAGATTGTTGGCAACTTTATTGATAACCCAGAGACTGAAACGAGTATTGCTACTTATCTTATTTCAGGTGTGTATAGCGGTCGTTATAGCCTTGCTCTTAGCTATGCTTTGAAACTCCTTCAGACTTCACAAGCAACTACTTGCAAGCAGTTATTTGAGCGCGTCACTGATACACATCTACAAGTTTTGTACTTTTTAATTGATCCCAATCGAAGGGTAGGGAATCTCACCGATCCGTTTTACAACGCCATCTACGCTTCAATGCGTGAGGCAGCAAACTCACCTGGAGGTTTTCAACTCACGCATCCAGCAGCCGCTGAAATTGTCGAAATATTGATGAAGCTGGTTTCTGATCTGGGAACTTTTCTTCACGATGAAAGAAGGCTCGTTGTGGCTTCAACCTTAAAGATGTTGGATGCAGTTAATAAGCATAAGGCAAATGCTTACACTAAAGCATCTCTTTTTCACAAAGTTATTTGTCCCACGCTGCTAACCGATAATAAGGAAGGGTAATTATGGTAGCGATACTTGATGTTTGCGTTGCACTACTGGTGCTTAGTCTTATTGGGTATGGGTTATATCGGATCATTGTTGGGGAAAAAGAGAAAGATATTAACCGAAAAGAGGAGGAAATAAAAAGAAAAGACTTAGAGATCGAGAGACTAAAAAAGGAATTGGATGTGTATAAAGTTTATAAATGATTACTGATAGAGAGGTTATTATGGATAATTTAGGATCGAAAATTGTACTTGGTTTAATCGCGGTAGGTATCGTACTTGCAGGTTTCGTAGGATGCCAAATGGTCAACACAGTGGATCGGGGGACATATCACATTAAGCAAGCTGCCATATCCGGTGAAATGACGGCAATCATGACGCCAGGGGTATATGCACAAAACTTTGGTAGTGTGCAAGTCTGGCCAAAAGCCGATACCTTTTATTTTACAAAAGATGCAGATGAGGGTGATAAGAAAGACCAGTCCATTACTGTTAGATTTGTGGATGGTTCTACTGCACAGATTTCAGGCACAGTGCGTATTACTATGCCAACCGATGAGAAGCAGGCTATAGCGCTTGTGACGACTTTTGGTTATCGTTCTTTTGATGATCTTCAGCATAGTCTTGTCTTAAAAGTTGTTCGTAACTCTCTTATGCTTACCGCCAACATGATGACTGCACGAGAATCCTACGCGGAGAAAAGAAATGACTATGTCTTTTGGTCATGGGAACAGATTCAAAATGGTATCTACGAGACAGAAGAAACTTCGAAGCTAGTAATTGATCCAACTACTGGGGAAAAATTGACAAAGACTTTTAAAGTAATAAAAAGGGATAAAGATGGAAAGCCAATGTACCAAGCTAACCCACTTAAAGGCACAGGTATTCTGGTTTCCAACTTTGAGATCAAAGATATTGCTTACAGCAAGGAAGTAGAGCAGCAAATTTCAGAACAACAGAAAGCATATATGTCGGTAGCTACCGCGAAGGCTGAAGCCTTGAAGGCAGAACAGGATAAGCTAAAAATTGAAGCGGAAGGCAAAGCAAAAGTTGCTACTGCACAGTACGAGCAAGAACAAGAAAAAATAAAAGATGTAGTCCAAGCGCAAAAGAGATTGGAAGTTGCCAAGCTGGATAAAGAATCGGCGGCACTAAAGAAGGCGAAAGATATTTTGGAAGGTGAAGGTGAAGCGGAAAAGAGAAAGTTGATCATGTCGGCTGATGGCGCTTTAACCCAGAAACTTAATGCATGGGTAGAAGTTAATAAAGTTTACGCGACAGAGTTTGCCAAACAAAAGTGGTCTCCTGACATTCAGATGGGAGTCGCCAGTTCAGGTAATTCTGCGCAGAATATGATCGATCTTTTAACGACTAAAACAGCTAGGGATCTTGGTCTTGATTTGAAAATGGAACATAACAAGAAATGATTGGGGGTGATTATGTTTACTGATGTTGTATTTGATGGCAATGGATATATAAATACTGAAACTGTATGTGCGTATCTAACGTATATGAATTATACGCCATCCGTTTGGTTACACAAAGCACGCAAGTATTTAGTGAATAAGAACCTTATGCTTGAACGGCATATCAAATATCTGACTACCTCTAGTGAGGTAGATGAAGAAGCACGTAAGCAAGTTTACCAGATAATTTTCTTTGGCGAGATTAAGAAGGTTGATCAGCACCCGCAAGGTCGATTAGTACAATCCTCTATTATTAATGAGGTTGGAATTATTAGGTTATGTCAGGCGGCAAAATTATTTGGTCATACTGCGGATGTAGCGGAAAAACTTTTGATCTATTTAGGCTTGAATGCATCTGTGATATTTGACGAGGTAAACCATCTAACTCCACAAATTATGCGTAAAGCCCCGACCGCCAAGGTGACAAAAGTGGAGACTAAGGTTGTTGACACTGTTGTGGGTGCCGTTGCTGTCGATGACGATGCTAGTGATGATGCCGATAGCGATGCTGGGAATAATGCTCTTTTACAAATTAACAATCTTGACGCAGTGTGTGAGGATTCCCAATTTAAAGACACACTCATTTGGAAAAAAGTAGACGTTATTCTTAGCTCCACGTTTGCCAGCTTTTGCGAAGCACCGACTAGCCAGATAAATCGACAAATTAGACGTAGCGCAGCTAAAGAAGATCTGGTAGAAGGTGTTGATTTTATTAAATTAGATGTTAATAAATCGTCGGCATTTTGTGAGATGAACGACGTGCATCTCAACCCGAAGGAGGCTAGAAATGGTCTCTATCTCTTAACTCAGGTCGGAGTTAATAACCTGTCCAAGTACCTCAAAAACGAGAAAGCAAAGATACATTCTGACGTAGTGTCATGCTCTGCAGCAATAATTCAAGATATTACAAGACAGGGTAAGTCATCAACGTGGTTGTCCGATCCACAAAAGCTGCTTAATTTCCTTAACAAGTTTACAGAGCATACAGACAAATTGACTGCGGCTAATAGCACACTAGCAGCTACCAATAGCATGCTATCGGATAAAATTACTGTCTTGGCAGAAGAATACAGCGATAGAGAAGAGAGTATCCTTGCCGCCTATGACAAGGCAGCACAGACAAATAAGGAAATATTATCTCGCATCCAAAATATGGAAGCCCCTTCTTGGTCTTTAGACGGTGGCAAGAAAGTTCTTGAAACTATGAAGGCTGAGTTGGGGGGGATATTTGTTACGAAGGATTCGATATTTAAAGCCAGTGGTATGCCATCGGAACTTATTAGTAAGAAAGAGCTTCGTGCAAAATGGATTCCAGGTGTTAATGGAGAAGTATGTAACGGTTTTTTGCGGGGTAAAGGGCATCTATTTGGGGATTGGTTACTAGAAAAAGAAGGTAGCCTTGATGATAGTAATCTTGTTAAGGTTCCTTCCCCTGTTCGAAAGGGGATAGCTGATCGGCAAATTGAATTTTTTCAAGAAGCTACTTACGTTAAAACTACAGATACGTACCATAAGTTCGCCATTGGTATAGACAGTGGACCTACAAATTTTCATGTATCAAAAATAAAGGATGCTACAGAATTGGCAGCATTTATGCGTTTGTTTTGTATGTACCATCCTGAGTATTTTTTTGATTTCAAAACAAAAGAACTACATCTTAGGTAGGAGCGGGTATGTAAAGAAGCAAAAGGAATTTTGCCGGATAAAACAGGTTGTCCACATTGTAATAGAAGTTTTTGTGATTAAAGGTGAATTAATGCTGGAATTTGAATCATTTGAATTTGCTGGAGATAGGTTTTACCAAAAGGCGACCTCGATGCCTCTTGACCTTCTTGGCTTGACGCTCCTGAAAGGTAAGAACTATGATGGCTCTACTGATGGTAAAGCCACAAGTAACGGTACAGGCAAATCCCGTCTTGTTCACATTCTAGAGGGCTTCATCTACGGTAAAAATCCAAGGGGTAACTTCAAAAAAACCATCCTTCCTGACTTTGCAGGAACCTTAAAATTTAAGGATGGCAGGGGGGATCACTGGTCGTTTGCCCACTCCCCAAAAGAAGCCGTTGGTGCCTGGACTATTCAGAAGAACGGGTTACCAATTAAGGTTTCTCATAAGCCAAGCGACAATCAAGAACATCTTCAGAAAACCTTGGGGATAACGCGAGATGAGTGGAATTATTTTGTTTATATCACACAAAGATCCCTAGATATTTTGATCAAAGGTCGTCCTACAGAGAGGCGCAATTACCTTGAAAATTTCTTCGGCATTGACTCCTTTTATTCCCTAAAGTTTGATGATTATAATAGTAAATGGAAAAAAATTAAAGATGATATCGAGGCAATTAAAAATGACCGCATTCGACTTGATGCAGTCAATGAAACGCGAAGGGAACTGCCGGGAGAGCAGTGGGCAATCCTACAATTAGAAAATTGTGGTACTGCCTTAACACTTATAAAAGATAACATAACAGAGATCACTGAAAAGCAAACCATACTACATACACAGATCGAAGCTTGGAATCAGTACCATGAGTTATTCACGCAGCTTCAAGGTTTGGATGCCAAGTGGTTAAAAAATGAACATGATCGATTAGTGAGAACTAAGTTGGGATTAGAGCAAAAGGCAAAGAATCGCCTTTTACTCGAAACATTTTTAGAGCGGAAATTCGCTCCCCACCAACTGCGAAAGCCAAAACGACTTACGGAGAAACCAGAAGACAGTAAGCCTGACAACAAAGAGATCACAGCAAAAGAAGTTGCCTTAAACCAAATGCGCGATAAGCTGCGGCTTAAGAAGCAGATCACACCACTCACCAAAGAGATTGCAGATTTGGAAGGGTTAATCTCTGAAGACTTATTCGTACTCGAAGCAAGAAAGGCATTACTTTATAAAGATAGACTTGATCAGGAAGATCATTATGCTTTGATTCAAAAAGGTAACGATGCCTGTCCTACCTGCAAGCAGCCGCTTAGTTTCATCTTGGAGGGTCTAACACCACAAGAGAGGAAGCGGAGCATTGAAGCGAAGATCAAAGCCATCAAGGAGCAGGAGAAAGAATGCCTGCGCCAAATCACACTGCATACCAATCTTGCAAAGCTGAATCAGCAACTGTCTATTTTGCAGGAGCAGTTTTCGCGCTACCCAAACTTTGGCGTCAAACTGACAGATGCAGAAGCAGAATTGATTAGTGTTAAAGAACTAGCCACTAAGTGGGAAGCCTATGATAGAGAGCAGGAAGCAGAAACTAAATGGCAGACAACTAATGATCTACTTATCACCGAAGCAAAGAGCCTTGGCTATCCTGATATCCTTGATGATGACTTTAGTGAAGAATTAAATCAGATCCAAGAAACGCTGCCTAACATAATTGAAGATTTAAAATTGTTTGATCGCTTTGATGCACTAACTGAAGTTGTTCTCAAACAGCCACAACTTTTAGAATTGGAATACCAAAAGAAGTCGGGAAAGGACGATCTTGGAATCCTATTCTCAAGGGTGGAAGAACTTAATGAATTCAAAGGTGTCTTAAGGACACAGCTTACCAACATCTCAGTTTTGAAATCCCAAGCAGAAGTCCTAGAGAAAAAGGTAGCCAAGCAGGAAGCGACTGAAAGTGAATGCAAGATCCTTGAACTATTAAATGACTTTTATAGCCCTACTGGTTTTAAAGTTTATGAACTTAAAAAGAGATGCCAGAAGCTAATTGAACGTGCCAACTATTGGTCTACATTATTCTTCCAAGAGAGATATGAGTGGTCGTTATCCGAAGACTTGGATGATCTAGATTTTTTCATTCAGCCCACGCAAGATCCCACAACCGAACCATACCCTATCGCGCTCCTGTCATCAGGAGAGTACAACCGCGCTGCTCGCGTTCTTTTGTTCAGTCAGCTTGAACTCATCCCCCCATCCAAGAAAACTAACTTGTTACTCTTGGATGAGATTGAAGGGCATTTGGATGAAGCAGGGATGATTGCTTTCTGCGAAGTGGTACTTCCCAAGCTAAAAGAGACATTTCCTGACCGCACAATTGTAGTGATATCGCACCAATCATCACTACACAATTCTGGTGTGCTAGATCATATGTGGCTTGCGGAAAGAAAGAATAGAAAAACTACACTTACAGTGTTCCCTGATTATCAAAGGAAAATGGCATGATGTTAGTATTATGGATAGTTTTTGGCATTGGTATCTGGTGGTATCCCACTTGTTACTTACGTGTGACGTTAGGTCGCACTATTTTTGTGTTACCTTTATGCATATTATTTTCGCCATTAATTATATTTTGGCTTTGTTTAATTTCACTATTGCTTTATTTCATTGAGAAGTATGGGAGTAAAAATAATGAGACTACTTGATCGTTTCATTTATTGGTTATGTCATAAACGAATAGAAAAATTGGTTAAGGAGCAGTTAAAAAATGTGGTGCTTGATGAATACATTAATCGGGAGCTTGACCTATCCAATATAGGGAAGGGAGAGCTTCAATTCAGAGGTAAGCATATTATTAAGATAATGGCGGCTGGTTTTTATGAGATGTTGGAAGATGCTAAAGCTGAAAACTACATTAGCATGGATCTTCTCTCCCAAGACTATGATCGCATGAATGTCGTTATTCAGCGCGTAGGCAAAGATAAGATGACGCCACATGAGAAAGCTAAAATGTGGGAGAACAAATATAATGATTTACTCAAGGAAAGAGGTTCTTAATGGCACAAATTCTTGGTTATGCTTTTCATTCGCCAATCATACTGCGTCAATTAACTCCACTCAAAGATCATATTCCGATCTACTTGGAAGCGCGGTGGATAGCTAGTGAGTTGACTAAAAATGTTTCCCCAATGCTAGAAAATGCGGAAGGCAAAACGCTGGTAATCCTTGCTGGCTCCCTCCCCATTCTTCAATCATTCCTTAAAGCGTTTCCAGATGCCGCGCCACTTAAGGTTGTCTTGTTTGAGTTTCCTGGGCTACTGAATCCCTTCCGTGATGACCTCATTACTTGGGTGGACTGTGATCATCAGATGGGGGGAGCGTGGCAGATTACCAAAAGTAAGTTATCCAGCTTCGAGACTTTGCTGCGAGATCTCTCCCCACTCGATGAGCAGGGCAAGGATCTCATTTTTAGAATGACGCGCTTTGTCGCTAGGGATCGAATCTCTGAGATTGAAAAGTTTCATGATTACATGCCAGCCAACTATAAAGAACTAATCGATTATGACATGACGGATCAGGATTCTGATAACAAAGCCAGTTATGATGCCGCCAAGGATACATCTTGGAAAAAGAAAACCTTTGTTGAAGTCCTGAAGGAATTCTTAGTAAATGTACCCAAGCCAAAACGGCAAGCAGTATTTGATCTCATTCTCGACTATCAGCTCAATCGAGTATCGAAGCGCGACTATAACATCAAGATTAAAACCCATGTAGAAAGCAGCACGATTCTTAAGAAGACAGTGATCATTGTTCGGAAGTGGATGGATGACGCTAAGCATGGCAGGGTTCTACATCGGGCATATTTAGATTATGTCAGTAATTTAACTAAAAGATGTTGGAAAACTATCCTGGAAGACCATGGTGCGATTGACGAATTAGATTTATTAACAGTGATAGCAAAACAGCATCGTGATACGGCGGATCTTTCTCTACTCTATGCGGAAGAATTGAAAGATATCAGTTGTTTACCATCTAATATGAATTTACCAGAACCAACCTTCAAATGGTTAGATGCATCGTTGAACTATCATCCAGAGCCGCCGCTACTATTAGATTTGTTTGATTTAACCTAGAGGGAGGAGAGTATATGGCAAAGGGCAGCAATTTGACTGAATGGTTACGCACAACACTTGAGTTACTGGTGGATGATCCGACTTCCGTTCGGCTTAACGAAATAGAAGGAGAGCAAGCACGAGTTTATGAAGTGACGGTAGCTAAGGCAGACATAGGTAAGGTAATTGGGCGCAATGGCAAAACGGCTGACTCAGTCCGCTGGATTTTATATGCCATCGCAGGAAAAGAGAGAAAACGATCTGTTCTTCAGATTGTGGATAACTATGACTAAATAGGAAGGCATTTGCCTTTCTATTCTATTATTTATAGTATATGGGAGCAAAACGGAATGGAAGAAGAAGCAGTAAATAAAATGCAAGAAGCAAGGGTGACGCAGCGAGAATTGCTAGAACGTGGTATCACAGTTTTTAGACAGATTCTTAATCAAAAGGTTTCTGTTACAAGAGATGAAATGTGCGATCTTTTGAACTTTGAAGTAACAGTGAATGCGTTTATTGCTAACATGAAAATGGTAGAAGGTAAAACCCCCGAAGAGCTGATGGAGCTAGCTAAGAACTCGATCCAGCCTTCGGTCTAAGATTAGATATGCTATCGTTAAGGATGACGGTAGCAGAACTATACACACACACAAGAGGAGGGAATTTAGCACTGTGCGGTAGGAAAGGAGAATATGATGATATCTCACAAAATGAGATTACTTTTCCTCTCTATTGGTATGATGTTTTTTGCGTCTGTCTCTAGAGGTGAAATAGTCAAAGATTGTGACCTTATCACAGCAGCTAAACAAGAAGGTGCAATTAATCCGCAATTAGTGCTGGCGATTGCTGAAACAGAATCGTCAAAGAACGGTAAAGTAGTTGGTAGGCAAGGTCGAGATGTTCACTATGGGCTTATGCAACTTAAGCCAGAAACTGCCCACATGCTGGGGTTTCGCGGACATTCAAAAGACCTTTTACAATGGCGAATAAACTTAAAATATGGAGTCAAATATTTAAATCAAAAACTGGTGAAGTACCATTCCAACCGAGCTGCAGCGGCTGCCTATAACGCTGGAGCAGCATTTTACTGTAAGAGAACATGCGAGTTGGGAGACTTCACAAATCAAGGCTACGTTGACATAGTAATGAGGCGGTATCACCGCACTAAAAAAATGAAATGCTAGGAACGTAGTAGCTACTGTAGGTGTTCATAATGTTAAGTAACTCTATCATGCGATGTTGATTTTAGGATTGTCGTGGCGGGATAGAGGAAAATAACTGTAGAGTGTTACTTTTTCTTCTTATGTGTGTGGGTATTTAATTATATTATGCAAATTTTGAGGGGATGCTAATTAGTGATCCAACCCAGTTTCTTTTTTCTTGTTCTAAATCTTACAACTTTTCTCTTTTTAATCTGTTTTAATAATTCTTGACAAGTAGCCTGAATTGATTGTGAGTTGATATTTAGTAGCTTAGAAGATCCTT
>Ga0209777_10004287_pt1 | contig 16961 bp, 18 predicted proteins | sample FrelakmetHBP12HB_FD_187147 | JGI IMG/M metagenome (GOLD analysis project Ga0209777, IMG submission 187147) | Freshwater lake sediment microbial communities from the University of Notre Dame, USA, for methane emissions studies -HBP12 HB (SPAdes)... | ecosystem: Environmental > Aquatic >...
CCCCAATACCCCCTACAGCACAATCACTTACGTGACCCTTTTAATTTTGTGAGCTTAGCAGGCCTGCTACAAAAAACCAGATAGTTCGTGCGCCATCGGGTATCGAGCTCCGATTTAGTTACGTCTAAATTGACGAAGGATTTTTTGGGACGATTTTAGCGATATGCGGTGAAAATAAAGAGGGGGGCTATGCTGCTCGACTGGGAATTATTTGTAACGGCGGGCACAACCCGGTATTGTGAGATACAGCCCCCACTTGTAGCCCTCGCGCTTATGAATACGGCGTCAATGGATGCTGGAATCTGCTGCTGGAAAGCTAAGTACGATTATTGGTATCCTAGGCCCATTCAGGCTGATCCGACCATCAAGACGGCTTTTCCCACTCCGAACTTTCCGTCGTACACCTCTGGTCACTCTGACTTTTCTGCCGCTGCTGGCGGGGTTTTAAGCTACATATTCCCGAAGGAGAAGAGCGAGCTATAAGCAAAGGTCCAGCAAGCGTCTCTTTCCCGCATTTACGCAGGAATCCACTACCGATTCGATTGCGATCAAGGGGTAAAGGTCTGCAGCGAAGTAGCTCAGCGCGCGATTCAACTCGGCGAACAAGACGGTTCACCGCAATAAAGACCGAGAACGATCCCGAGCAGCGCGAGTAACGCACATACTTTTCAAGTTGCATGCCGAAGATTTCGAGCTGTTTTTTTTGAAATTAGACGACGTACGCACCCAGAAAGGGGCGTTGCTCACCTCACTTATCACTCAAAGGTTTCACCCAGAAAGGGGCGTTGCTCACCTCACTTATCACTCAAAGGTTTTTTTGTCACGCTGTCAAAATAGTCCTCTAAATAAAACACACGCAGGTAGTCAGGCAATAAATTCATGCGCTTATTCATCTCTGTGGTTTGCAGCTCTGTCAGCGGCTTTGTCGTCTTTGCAAGTTCTGTGCGGATCGCGTGGCGTGTCTTTGTGTCCAAACGAGTACCCTCGATGTTTAAGTCTGCAGTAAGCCAAAAGACGAAACGACTAAAAGGGTCCTCGATGCAATTCTCGATTATTTTGCCCAGCACGACGGTGGCTTCATAGGTCTGCGCTCTTTCGTCAGCGTGGGAATATTTTAGGGTTGCTGTAAGCAAGGAGTGGGTAAAAACCGTGGCGGTTTTTTTCCATTTGATCTCGAAGTCAAAGGGGACCCCCCGTCTAAGACCAGTCTTTGATAGGTGTGCACCTGCTTCATCACTTGGCATGGTTAAGGCTTTAGAATCAACCCCGTTCCAAAGTAGTACTGGTTATTCTACTTTCGTAGATAATAACTTTCAAGCTCAGTTCGATGCGCAGAGCTGGTAATCAAAGCTTATCACAGGCATCCACGCCGAATCCTAACGCACAGCCTCACGTTGGTGGAAATTGTCAACCTAGCGAAGGCTGAACGAAAGCATTGTCAGGTTTTAGTTAAAAGCAGTCAACCATAGAGATGGCAGAGAAACCTCTAGCTGCAGAGCAGCTACTTGTTATCAGTGAGGTAGGTGCGTTGTGCGCTGCCCGCTCGGTAGTACGCTCTTATGTGTCTGATCCTGTGAGTAAGCACACAATTCCAAAGCTTCGAAGCGGGGACTCGCACAATACCAGGGGGCAAAAAAGCCATTCAAAGCGATTTTTTGTCAGCTCTCAGTTGTTTAGCATACTCAACTCCACGAGCTGTGAAGTTCAAAGAAGCTATCTTTCCGCCAAGAATAGGCCGCGCTTTTAAGTATCCCAACAGATCCAAGTCCATCGTGTAGCGATACACTTCTCGCTCACTGAAGCCAATAGCCTTAGCAAGCGCGTAAAGCTCACCGCGTTCGATAAGACGAGTGTTGTCATCTCCAACATGCTTTAACAGGCAGACAATAAACTCATTCTCGCGTTCCGACGAATCCACAATTAACACCACAATCAGAGTATGCCAGAAAAGATTATAATTTCGTTTCGCTAGTTTCACCACTCTTAGCTGCCCTTCTTGAGGTCACGATCAGCTTATGCGTTTTTCAACTCCTTTCTTTCTCTTTGTCTACGACTCCCGGTTTTCCTGTATTCGAGAACAAATGTTATTAGGCTTAAAATGGTAAATTGACTTATCATGTCGAGAGCGCGCAGCGTGCGATCCTTGATAGGCCGACGGGGCAACTCACAAGAGTCTGAACCGCTGCACTCTGCCCTCAATACTGTGAACGTCTTTTTAGGCAATACCCTCATTCGGAAGGTCATTCGTGGTCTTTGTATTGACGATAAACAGGCGATCTACGAAGCTCTGAGCTACTATAGCGGCCAAAGCGATCTAAATCCCTTAAAGAAGCTCAAACTGCTGCCGATCTGCGCGTTCTTTGAACTTGGAAGAATGTCCTTCCACGTGGACAAGTCCAAGATGAAAAACTACTTCAGCCAGCAAGTTGCGCGGCGCGGCCTATCGAATATCGTTAAGAGCATAGCTGAGTACGGTATCAGCAAGCCACTCAAACTTCAAGCGCCCTTTTTGGTCGTTTGGAACTACTCTAATGCGTGCAATCTGCGATGCAAGCACTGTTATCAGGGTGCGGGCAGTATGTCAAAAGACGAGCTCAGCCTCGACGAACGCCTCAACGTTGTCGACCAGCTCGCCGACAACGACGTTGTCGCTATTGCGTTCTCTGGGGGCGAGGCGCTCCTGCGAGACGACTTCTGGGAGGTCGCTCGTTATGCCTCAAGCAAGGGGTTGTTTATTTCATTAGCGACCAATGGTACGCTGCTAACAAAAGACGTGGTTCGCCGGCTTATAGACGTAGGCGTTAATTACTTCGAGATAAGTCTTGACTCAGTTGATCCGGCAAAACACGACGCGTTTCGGGGAGTCAACGGCGCTTGGGAACGCGCGGTGGCAGGAATCCAAAATGTCGTCGCCCGAGGAGGGGTATACTCAGGAATTGCGAACACGATTACCAGTGAGAATTACCTCGAACTGGATGACCTCATTACATTCAGCAAGAAGTTGGGCGTCAACAGGACGATAATTTTCAATTTCATACCGGTTGGCAGAGGTTCCGACATCATCGATGTGGATTTGTCGCCTGAGGCGCGGGAGCACGTTTTGCACGCGATGTTCGAATACTTCAGTGGGCCAGACAAAAACTTCGAGGTTCTCACCACTGCACCGCAATTCGCCCGCGTGTGCATGATGTGCTCACAAAATGGCGCTATCTCGCTCGCACACTTCGGCGCAGCAGGTTTCAGCGACAAGGTAGGCTTGCTCGCTGAGTTCATCGGCGGGTGCGGCGCCGGTCGAGTTTACTGCGCCATTCAGCCCAACGGGATCGTTACCCCGTGCGTGTTCATGCCGATACCTGTTGGCGATTTGCGATCGGAATCGTTTATTGATATTTGGAAGAATTCCGAGGTGATGCGGTCACTCAGGGTACGGCATGATCTTAAAGAGCACTGCGGTTCTTGCGATTACAAAAACGTATGCGGCGGCTGCCGAGCCCGCGCGTATGCGTATTTTGATGACATCAAAGCGCCCGATATCGGGTGTATCAACAACTTGAGTGCGTACAACGAGCTTATTCAAGAGGCTCGCGCATCAAGCGTCGGGTCAAGGGCCACAGAGACAGCTGAGTCAATCTTGTGAACCGACACTCCTACCGCGCGTGAGGATATTGGTCGTCTGAGTGCGGATCAACCGACGTGCCGAGAATAGGCGTTGATTTCATCTTGAGCGCCCCCTTAAACACCTTGTACATCACAAGGGCGAAAAGGAGCTTGTCTCGGCTCAATTGTTTAAAGACGTAGTGGGGCCTCAAGTAGAACTCTTTGAATGCTTCTCTTTGGGTGTCCTGCAGTTCTCTCAGCGTGAGGTCCACAGTCTCAAGGACAGGCATGAGCAGTGTAAAGTGCGTCCAATCCTTTACTTTGATAAGTCCCATCTTGCTCGCTAACTCGTAGAACTTGGTGCCCGGGTACGGGGTGGCAAGCGAGAAGAGGGCGTAGTCAGGGTTCACCCTCTTAGCAAAGCCGATTGTCTCATCGATAGTAGTCTTGTTCTCACCTGGCATGCCAAGGGTCATTGAGGCGATCGTATGCATACCGATGTCTTTTGCAGTCTTAAAGGCGCGTTTGGCCTGTCCTACCTTCGTGCCCTTCTGCACGTTGTCCAAAATCTGCTGATTTCCACTCTCTACGCCAAAAAGCAGCGTACGACAACCTGCCTTCCACATGGAGGAGAGTAGCTCCTTATTAAACCGGTCGACCCTCGCCGTGCACCCCCACACGACGTCAATTCCGCGACTGATTATTCCCTTACAGAAGCTATACACCCACTTTGGAAAGAGCGTGAAGGTATCGTCCATGAAGCCGATCATTCTGACTTTATACTCATCGACAACTCGCTCCATCTCATCGGCGGCGTTCTCGGGAGATCGGAATCGGACTTTTCGACCGTGCATTGCGCTTGAAGCGCAGAACGAACAGCCCATGGGACATCCTCGGCTGCAGATCATGGTGGCTAAGACTTGCTTGCGTCCAAAAAGCATGTACTCGCTCATGGGGAGTAGGTGTCGCGCGGGGAATGGAAGCGCATCGAGATCCTCAATAGGTCGTCGCTTAGGCGTTTCTACCAAACGGCCTCCGTCTCGGTAATTGATGCCGTCGATGTTGCGTAGGGGTTTTTCGTTCTCGAGAGCGTCGACAAGTTCAAGGGTGGCATATTCCCCTTCGTTCCTGACAACAACATCGACAAAGTCGTTTTCGCGTAAGAGCTGTTCGGGCATGAAGGTCGCGTGGTACCCCCCCATTGTCACGATGCAATCAGGGTGAAGCTCTTTCGTAATTCTCCCTACGGCCAGAGCTTGCTTGATGGTCGGTGTCGTTGTCTGCACTCCTAGCAGATCCACGTTCATTTTATCGAGCTTACGCTGATACCCTTGTAAATCCATATTGAGGGCAGGCGCATCTAAAATAGTGACATTGACGTCATTTTGCTCCAAGACTGCGCCTATATACGCAAGGCCGAGCGGCGGCGCAGTGAGACCTAAAACATCCTTATATTTGGACGTGATGTCCGGTGGATTAACAAGTAGGACGTCCATTGTAACCTCTCATTAGGTAAGTTTGTGCAAGATATAAGGTTAACCGCGAAAAGAAGTGGGACTAGTCCCCGCTTCGTGTGGCAGGGCTGCAAATGTTGCGATCAAACCTCACTAGGAACTTCTTTTTTGGTCAGCTGTTGCTTTAGTAACCTAGCGTGCTCGGGTTTTCCGCTGTCCGTAAGAGTGCTTAACTCTCGCAAGGAGAGCGCTTTGAAATAGCAGGCGTCAATGCAGGCCATATTTTGATAACCTTTACACCTGTCGCACTTAAGAGCCCTTTTTATCATTTTGGGCTTTCGCTTGCGTCTTCTGTCGACGGTCTTTGCTCTTTTACCAAACAGCATAAACAGCACGCTAGGCTCGTGCGGTTCGGGCGTTGGCGTTTCCCGTGTTTCATCGATGAAGATTGCATTGAACGGGCAGCTCTTAGCGCATTTTCCACAACCTATACATTTTTCTTCGTCGACGTATATGACACCATTTTGCTGGACGAGCGCATTCGGCTTGCACACTTCAATACACGTCGGGTTCTCACACTGCTTACACACGATAGGGAGCGCTTCGTTGTCAAATATGAGCCCCCGTGACTGTAAAACGTCTTTGACTCTCAAGCGCGCTTTTCCGCCGTGTCGCTCGGCGCACGCCATTTCGCAGACGCCACAATTTACACATCTATTTAGATTGACGGTCAGTACCTCAGCCATAGGGCCTCCCAAAAAACGCCGCTTTTAATAGCCGATTACAGCATGTTCTCCTTCGTTTAATAAGTATTTGTAAGCGCTTATTGCAGCTTTGGCGCCCTCACCTGCCGCGACGATGATTTGTTTTTCAGGAACGGTGGTAACGTCACCTGCTGCAAAAACACCTGGGAGGCTTGTCGAGCAATCGCAACTGACGATAATTTCGTCTTTTTTGTTAAGCGAGACTAAGTCCTTCACAACGGTCGAATTCGGGATGAGGCCGATTTCGATGAAAATTCCCGCCACCGGAAGCGTGACTGATGAGCCGTCAGAAAGGTTGTGGAGCAGTACTGAGTTTAGCGCGTCGTCTCCGTTCACTTCAACGAGTTCGTAACCGACAAAGCGTTCGATATTTGGGGCATCGCGAATTCTCTCCAAATATATTTCGTCTGCCTTCAAGGCGCCCCTATTGACGAGATAGACCTTATGTGCAATGCTCATTAACTCGTATGCAGCGGTAATCGCCGAATTTCCGCCGCCTACAACCGCGACGTCCGAGTCCATAAAGAGCGGAGCGTCGCACGTTGCACAGTAGCTGACCCCGCGACCGATCAACCTATCTAGGCCCTTGGCATTAAGCGTTCTCGACTTTTTTCCTGTTGCAATGATAATAGTTTTTCCGCGAAACTCTTCGCCCTCTTCCGAGCGCGTTATGAACGTCTCATCTGTTTTTTCTACGCTTTTTACCGCTGAAAAGACTTTGGTAACGTTGTACTTTTCGACTTGTTTTTCAAAGCGATCCATTAGGTCTTGTCCTGAAATGAATTGATAACCCATGTAGTTCTCGACGTCGAGGCTATAAAGTGCCTGACCGCCGATATTCTGCGTAACAAGAAGCACATCTAACATCTTTCTAGCTGCGTAGACGGCCGCTGTTAGTCCTGCCGGCCCGCCACCAACGATGATAATATCATGTAATGTAGGATCTGCGTCCATATTATGTTCAGAACAATTAATTCACAAAGAAATTTCTTAAAACGTTGCTTAGTTTAATTCTTGAGGAAAATAACAGCGATGATAGTGAAAAGCCATGCGTGCTTTTAACGTCCCTTTTACTCGTTTGTTGGTCTAATCTCATCAGCTGCAGGGGGCGTTGTTGTAGTGTCTCTAGGGGCAAGTGGTGATTCTTGACTCGCTGGAGCCTCGCTGTTGAGCTCTTGAGTCTCTCTCTTTTTCGGCCGACGCTTAATCTCGCGTGCGCTCATTGTATCGCGAGAAAGTCTGTCTATCACGGCCGTATCCCAAACGTTGCTCATAGTGATGGCGGAAACTGGACATATCATGGCGCACTCACTGCAAAATACGCAATGTCCCACAAATATTCTTACAGTTTTCTCAGATACACTCGTTCGAAGTGCAATAGCCCCAGCCGGGCAGACTTTTCCGCAGCGGCCGCACAAAATACATTTTTCCGGGTCAATAATAGGCACGCCTCGATAGGATGCAGGTACCTCAACTTCAGCGGAGCTCTTGATAGTCAACGTTTTTCCCGTTAACCCGACTAGGAACGATCGAACTAGGTCGCTAAGAAATCCTGACGGCATCTTACACACCCGCCCATCCAAACAGGAAGTGCATGTACCTTATGCCTGCCACATAAAGGACAAGGTCGACAATCGCTAGCATTGTGGGAACGGCCCAGTAATACCTGAGCACCCGGGTAACCCGTGTCCGTCCGGTCGTCGCCTGCCAAAACGCAATGAATACGGTCACAAGCAAAACTATAATCAGGAACTGGATGACAAAATTGATCGCTGGCTGGAAGTGGAATATCGCCGTTCCAAAAAACACCGCAGCTATGAGTGATGCATAGAGAAAAATCTTAAGCCACTGCCCGAGCTGTAAAAGGGCTAGATTTGGCCCTGAGTATTCGACATAGGGACCAGAAACGATCTCAGTCTCAGCTTCAGCAATGTCAAAGGGCTGAACCGCAGCCGCGGCAGGCAGCGTCCATATCGCAGCAATTGTCGCCAGCGGCAGGACGGTTACCCACGCTGTTGCCGAAATAGTATCCAGCTGGAACGAACCTGCTGCTATCGCTACCGCTGCCATGGCGACGATGAACGGAGTCTCATAGGCAATAAGGAGCGCAACCTCGCGCGCAGCGCCGATAGCTCCATATGGGCTTCCGCTTGCTGAACCGCCGAGGATCAGTGCAATCGGTGGTATAGCAAGGAGGTATATAACCACGATAAGATCGCCTGCGCCGACAGCCGATGTAGAGGCAGCTAAAGGTATGATTAACGCCGCAATGAGCATTGAAGCGGCGCTGAGGATCGGTGCGAGGTTGAACAGCAGCGGACTTGTCACATTCGGCGTCAAACTCTCTTTACTCATCAGTTTGAAGAAGTCGTAAAACGCCTGAAAGATGCTTGGACCCTTCCGAAACTGGCTGTGCGCCACGACGATACGGCGAATCCCTTGCAGCAACAGCGCGGCAACAAAGGCATAGACGAGCGCGCCCACTATGGAGACAATCATTAGATCCTTCCTGCCTTTAAGTCCCGTCCACTTACAACTTTTCGCTTTCCGTCTTTTATCACGGTCATTCGATCGGTACAGCTGAAGCAAGGATCGATTGAAGCAGCTATGATCGGGATATCGGCTACTTGACAGCCAATTAACTTCGGAACATAGGAAGGGATATTTGCGAGCGTCGGGGATCTAATTTTTATTCGCTCAAAAAAATTCGTACCGTTTGTCTCAACATAATGGATAAGCTCACCGCGGGGAGCCTCAACTCGGCCTACGCTCCTTCCTGGCGGAATCACGTCGCCGTCGTATTCGGCTTGGATCGGGCCATCAGGTAAATTAGCGAAAAGCTCCTTGGTGAGCCAAATAGATTGTTTAAGCTCTGCTAGGCGCACGAGAACCTGTGCAACGACGTCTCCGTCTTTTGCTATCTGCGGCTCCAGATCGAAATCGCCGTATGCTGCGTACTTGCACATCACACGTGTATCCTCAGGCACGCCACTCGCGCGTGCGTTCGGTCCGACCGCCCCAAGTCGGATCGCATCCTCTTTGCTGAGGCTGCCAACGCCCTTGCATCGTTCTGCGATGTTGCCGTCCTTAAGAATTGCTTTAGCGATCTTATCGGCAGCAGTGTCGAGATAAGTTAGAGCACCCAAGGCGGACCTCGCTTGCTCTTCGGAGATATTCCACTTGACTCCGCCGATTCTGTTACATCCGTGCATGACCCTGTTGCCGCTCAATGCTTCAAAAAGGTCCAAAACTTTCTCTCGCTCGCGCCAGGTGTACATAAACAGGGTGTGATACCCGATCTCTTCACCGGCGATTCCCGCCCATAGCATGTGCGAGTGAATCCGTTCGAGCTCTGCGTAAATTGTCCGAATGTACTTTGCCCGCTCCGGTACCTCGATATCCGCTATGTCTTCAACTCGTTCAACGTGGTTTAAGGGGTGCGCGTGTGAACAGATGCCGCAGATGCGCTCAACAAGATAGACTATCTTGGAAAAAGGCCGCTCTTGGCAGAGCATTTCGATGCTTCGGTGGTTGAATCCGATTTCGTAGTCAACGTCGATGACCTTCTCGCCCTCGACCTCAAACAGAAACCTCGCAGGCTCCTCCAAAGCAGGATGACTTGGCCCGATGGGAATCTTTAAGTTTGCAAAGCCGCGTTCATTGACGTCTACCATTATTACACTCTCCTCAGTGGTGGCGTTGGATCAGTATATTTCGGAGGAAGCTCGAGCGGTCTTGGATCTGGAATCCCAAGCACGTTAAAACCAAGCAAACCGATGAGCTCTCGTTCGTAAAGCAACGCTGCGGGAAAGTGGTTAGTTATCGTCGGAACGTCCGGCTTTTCATAAGAGGCCTCTACGATAACAGTATGCAGCTCCCCCAAAATCGCGAAGTGGTATAGCACTTCGAGATGATCCCGTGCATCCTTGCCCGTAATAGTGCTAAGCCGCGCCCCTTCATCCTTCAGAAATAAAAGTGCGGCATCGAGATTGTCGAGTGTAATACGGTAGTACGAGTTCAGGCCCTTGTGGTTTGCTTGTATTACCTGTACAGCGTCTTCAAACGATCTCTTCATTTTCCTGCCTCGGGAACGTTGTCCGACGACTGAAACTTCAGGTCCACTTCCGTCTCCTTTGCCATCGCTTCGTCTAATCGCTGCGTCGATCGGCCCCCCGTACCCTTTCGCTTTGAATCGAGCATTTTGGCTGCCTTTAGAATGCCTGATACTATGTTCAGCGGCCTTGGAGGGCATCCCATGACATAGACGTCGACTGGGATGAAAGTGTCCAGTGGCCCGGTCAACGAATATCCGCCGTCAAAAATGCCGTTTGACGTAGGACAGCTGCCCACGGCAACGACGGCTTTGGGATGGGGAATCTGGGCATAGATCATCGTTAAGCAATCCGCCATGCGCTTTGTGATCGGGCCTGTTACAACTAGTACGTCCGCGTGCCGCGGAGACGCTACCCGAAGAACGCCCCAGCGTTCCGCGCTATATCGCGGACTTTGAATCGCAAGCACCTCTATGTCGCATCCATTGCACGACCCGGTGTTTATGAAGTAGACCCAGGGTGACCTTGCTCGAAACATCGTTATCCACCTAGTATCGCGAGTGAGAGACTGTTGATGTGTTCTATGATAGCTGTTGGAAATATGCCCATCAGCACGCAAAGGATACTTAAAATAATTATGGGGATTATTATATAAATAGAGAGATGGGAAACTTGCGGCGCTTCCAGGCGTTCATCGACCGTAAGGAACGTCCTTTGAAATACCTTGATGTAGGCAGCGAACATCGGCAACGTTAGAACGAGCAACACTATAGACAAGGCTGGATAATACCCCCCTTTCTGGAAGCCTGCTTGGAAGATCAAGTATTCGCTGATAAAGCCGTTGAGTGGAGGAATTCCCGAAAGGGCCAACGCGCCTATCAAAAATCCCCCTGTGACGATGGGCATCTTGGTGGCCAGACCGCCGAGACTGTCGATATTTCTTTTCTTGGTAGCGGCAATAATGGCACCAACACAGAGGAACAAGAGTGTTTTCATAACCATGTTATTGACAATCTGAAAAATTCCCCCCGTCAACGCCGCCGACGATCCTATGCCAATTGCAAATAGTATAATGCCGGCTTGTTCGATCGACGAGTAGGCCAAGAACCTCTTTAAGTCCTTCTGTGTGTACGACATAATAGCGCCGACACCTACGGTGAGTAAGGCAGTGACTGAGATAAACAAAAGCACGAGGTCAAGGGCCGGATGCATCGCAAACAAGAATCGAATCAGGATAAAAGCGCTGGCGCCCTTGACGGTGCCAGCTAAAAAAGCGCTCACGGGGATAGGAGCTTCACTGTACGTATCAGGAACCCACGAATGCATTGGGACGGCGCCGATTTTCGTGCCCAAGCCTATGAGCAAAAAGAGGCTTATTAAAAGAATCGTATTGCTCGGTATGCTTCCAAAGGCCGCGATGTCGAGCGTGCCGTAGCTGACGAACATCAAAATACCTGCAATCAGCGTGAATGAGCTGCCTATACTGTTCAAAACTACGAACTTGGTCGCTGCCTCAAATGCCTGTCCCCTTCGATACGTTACAAGGATTGCCGTCGAAAGCGTGCCGATTTCAAGAAGAACGTAGAGCGTGGCAAGATTGGTGCTGATGACCGCGGTGGCTGTAGTGCTTATTATGACCAACAGGAGCGGATAGTAAATACGCCACGCGTGATGGATGTAAGCGTGACTGTACCAGGTGATGAATGTCCCGATGACGATCACAAGGTAGGCTAAAATAAGCCCCACCGTTGACAACCCAAGCGTGGCTGCAATTGAATTGAGGTAAGCTGTTGCGCTCGTACTGATAAACCAATTTGCAGTGAAAAGGACAGCGCTGATGGTCATTCCAATGACGGCTACATAGGCGGCCATTTTCGAGTTGCGACCGAAAAGGGCGCATATAGCGGCAGCGATCAGTGGAATGATCAGTGTATATACGATGTACATTTCAGTTCTCCGCTATCCGCGCAATCGCGTCAGCTTGCTACTATCTATGGTCTCATATTCGGCAAAGTCCATTACCGCTATTAGGGCTATCGTCAACGTGATGAGCACGACGAACACCTCTGCGACTGCACCGAAAATCGCAGTGTTTTCCCCCCACGTGAGCAGAAGTGTTCCAACGTTCTCAAGGATGAGTATTCCAAGCAAAATCTTCAGAATGCTTTTTTGACTAATAATCATCAGGAGAGCGACGCTGAAGAGCGCAATTAGGACGTAAGTTTCAGTGGTCCGCCCGACCGGAAATTGAGATTGCAATAAATAAGCTGCGAGATAAGAGAGCACAAGGGCAAGCAGCGAACCTAGTATGAGGGTGGGCACGCCAAATTTGGGTTGGGGTTGTTTTGTGCGAGATATGGCGAGCAGCACGATGACGGGCGATATTATTCCGAGCACCGTCTTTACAAGTGCCCCTGCCAAATCGGTCTCCGTTAGCAAGAACGCCGCGATGGTCAAGTTAAACGCGAGGAGTATTAGCGTTGACCATTTGTCACTTAGGAGTACCATCAGAATAGCGAATATCACCCACAGAATGCCAAACGCCAACGCGATCTCCATTACGGCCCCCTAAAAATCAGAAAAACGGCTCCGGCAAGGAGTAGCCAAACGAATATCCACGTTGCGTAGCCGACCACATCTCCGTTCTGCGCACGGCGAAACCGTATCGAAAGCGAATCCACGACACGGCCGATTGCTACGTAGACAGTGTCGGGATTGATCCATCCCAGTCGTTCGAACGGTTGCGTCACTTGGTATAGAAAATGCCGTCCAGAGGAATACACGTATCCTTCGGGCAGCTCGTACCCCGACCCGAAAAGCTGTTTGGAAGTTTGCGCAATTTCACGAGGCCGCCGCGTTAAAAATTCGTTCAGTATCAGACCCGCAAGGATAGCAGTCAAAAGCAAGACAGCCGCTAGCGTGGGTGCGAAACTCGATACGCCTGGTATTTGGATACTGGTGAGAATTACTGCTGACTGTGTCGTGACGGTGCCGGCGTATGGGACTTGAGTTATGATCGCGAGGGGGTACTGCGCGAAAAGTCCCAGCGCGACGCACCCCGCCGCGAGTATAGCCTGCGGTACCCACATCGTTGCAGGTGCTTCGCGCGCGTTATCTAGGTTCGTCGGAAGCTGCCCGTAGAACACACTAACAACTGCGCGTAAGATGTAGCCCGCTGAGAGTACGCTTCCTGCGAGAACGACAATTACAAAGACTTGCAAACCCGCTGTCGCGGGGACAATGCTGCTCGAGTAGATGAGCCATTTGCTGACAAACCCGACAAGAGGCGGCACGCCCGCAAGGGTTAATGCAGCAATGGTGAATGAAGCGGCGGTATATGGCATTTTCCTTGACAGCCCGCCCAGCTTGTTGAGATCCATGGTGTGCGCCGTGTGATCGACTGCCCCTGCCCCGAGAAACAGGCAGGCTTTAAAGAAGGCGTGCGCTAAGAAGTGCATCAGTCCCGCAACGAGTCCTACCGGTCCGAAGCTGAACGCAAGGAACATAAACCCGAGGTTCGAAATTGTACTATATGCGAGTACCTCTTTGAGATCGTTAGCACGTATGGCGAAGGTAGAAGCCAAGACCAACGTGAATCCGCCGATAATAGCGAGCACCCACGGCCACGCACCAGTAAACAGGGGAAAGAGCCGGGCAGCAAGATAGACGCCGGCGGGGACCATTGCCGCGCTGTGTAGCAACGCAGAAACGGGAGCGGGACCTTGCATTGCGCTGGGCAACCAAGAGAAGAACGGCGTTTGAGCAGATTTGGCGAATATGCCGATCAGAGCAAGAACGAGCAACGTGTTCATTTGCCAGGCGGGTGGCGTCGACGTTAAGAAAGCGGTGATGTTAACGCTGCCGGTCCACGCGTAGGCACCGACCGCAAACAGCAACAAAGCCTCTCCAGGCATGTGTGTAAAGAAGAAGACTTTTTTTGCAGCCTTGTTCTTCACGGGGTCTGCATACCAGAACCCTACCAAAAGGAACGAACAAATGCCTACGATCTCCCAGCCGATGTAGAAAACGATCAGATTGGCGGCGTTGACGAGCATCAGCATGCCGCCGATGAAGAACAACATGAGGAAATAGTAACGCCCTCTTCCCGCCTCATTTTGCATATAGCTGTTCGAGTACCATACGATAACACACCCCATGAACGCAACCACTAGCGAGAATAGGAGGCTCAGCGCGTCGAAACTAAAAGAGAAAAGCTGCACATCGTTAGCCATCACGCTAGGTATGGTCGCGGTCACGGATCCAGTGTATGAGACAGCGAGGACTGCCGCGAAGACAAAGGTGATGAGTGCGATAATTGTCGATATGTAGTCTATTACTTTTGAGCGAGTGAAACTGCCAAGAATAAGAGGTACTAGAGAAAGCACCGTAGGAGCAAATATTAAAGCAAGCAGAAGCGGCGACGTGAACAAACTATCCATATGAAGATTCCGTTTGCGAGAATAGAGGTGATAGTTGCTTATTAAATTGACGCTTTGTGCAGGGGCCGTCAAGTTAGTTTTTAGAAGCAGCGAAAACGGGGGTATTGGCAAATCGTTCGCCAAAGGCTTCGAGATGCGCTATCATTACATCAACGATAGTTATCTCTCGTCTAAAGGCTTTAATATAAAATAAAAATCCATTTCTTAATTATTAGCTATTTTTATGAAAATAATGAACAGAAACTTTTAAATAGCTATTCGTCGCGGTACTTAGATGCACTAAATGACTATACCGAGGTGTTTAGTTGAAACATGCGAAAAGAAAAGCTTCTAAAGTCCTTTTTTTGTTGGCAGCATCATCGCTTGTTGCAGCGTTGGTAATTGCACCGGCTGCGGCAGCGTCAAGTACATCTAGCTCTGGCGGGAGCAACGCTCAGCTTCTTAACGGTGCAAGCGCACCGCACACATACATCGATTTCAAGAGCAGCTGGGAAGCTCAAACAGCCGCAAACCTCGCTAAGTACGACGTCGTTGCCTTGCACTACACCGAAACCGCGGAGCACGTTCAAGCCATCAAAGCTATCAATCCGAACACTGTTGTTTTCGCTTACTTCAACCCGCTCTTCGGCGGGTCAGAGGGCAAGCCGCATTCAGAATGGTACCTTCGCGATGCGTCAGGTCAGACTCATTCGAGCGGGTACAATGAGCCCCTCATGGATTTGACAAACGCGGGCTGGAGGGCCATGTGTGTCCAGATTAGCCAGAATGCCCTACAGAAAGGCTTCGATGGACTTGTTCTTGACAACGGCATTACCTCTCCCAACGTTCTCTGGCCGGGAAGCTGGTCAGGCTCAGATAGCCAGTGGCAGTCGAGTACGATTACACTCTATAAGAGCATTAAGCAGGCAGCGGGTGGTAAGATTGTGATCTACAACGGTGCCTACTTCATTCCGGGATACGTTGACGCTCTCGATGGGTGGATGGATGAGGGGTTCCCGTTCTACAAAGGGTGGGATAACTCAATCGGTTTTGCTCTCGACGCATCAAACAAGGGCAAGCTAACTCTCTTTTACGCTCAGGGGAGTGCGTCTGACCGGTACTTCTGCTACTGCTCAGCTCTGCTAACCGACGGCTACTTCTTCTACGCTCCGACTGGGACCAAATGGTTTGACGATTACGGTATCCACTTGGGAACAGCGTTGAACAAAGCTGAGAAGAAAGCAGACGGCACGTGGCAAAGGGATTATCAATACGGGACCGTAGTGGTCAATCCAGGCTCCAAGACCGCACACATTGATCTGAAATCTGGGAAAAACGTGCAGTTCGCTTCAACGCCAACCCCCACGCCAACAGCGACGCCAACGCCGAACGTTGCGACAACAGTAAAACAAGCGACGATAACGCAAAAAGTTGAGACAACGGCATACAAGCGACGATAACGCCATAGGTACGACCCTGGTGACGACGAAGAGTGCCCCCGAAGTAGTAGCGAATAACTCGGTTTCAGAGGTGTCAGCTCCTGCAGCTCAAACGAGCGATGTGGCGAGCTTACCTCCACAACATGTTCTAGAGTACTCGCTGCTTGGGCTTGGAATACCGGCACTCGTCGCTGGATTGGTCTATCTGTTGATAAGGCGGGGTAAGAAGTCTCCGTTGTAGGGGTCTTCTTTTTTCTATTTGAAATAGCCCAGCCGATTGGTCCATTGGAGCTTGCCTTGCGGGATCCTGCTTTTTGTCAAAATCGAGATGGCTTTTTGTACTAAGCAAGAGAGCGAGAACTCGAGACTGGCGCGGAATAGCGTCTGCTTTGTCCAAAAAGGACAAAAGCATATAAATTCACCTTAGCCAATCTAGAAGTAGGGTGTTCTAATGCGTATTGCCTTGCTTGGTGGCACAGGAAATATCGGAGAGGGACTAGCGCTTCGCTGGGCTCCAAAACATGACGTTATTATAGGGTCAAGAAACGCTGAAAAGGCCGAGGAAGCGGCAACGTTTTGTGAAGAGCGATTATTAGAAAAGGGAACAACGTGCGAGTTATACAGTGGAGACAACGTTCAAGCGATAGCAGACTGCGACGTGGTAGTGCTTGCGCTGCAGTACCAGTACGCGATGCCCACCGCAGTTGCCATTAAGGACAAGCTCGACCCAAACGCGATAGTAGTGTCGCCTGTCGTTCCCATGACTAAGGATAGTTTCTTGCGCTTTGAGCCTTCCAAGAAGTATGGAAGCGCCGCGTTGGAGATACAAAGCGCTCTCTCAGAAAATGAGGTCGTTTCAGCGTTTCACACAACGCCTGCTGCGCGTCTTATCGATCTTAAAGATAAGCTTGGCCTGGACGTCCTCGCTTGTGGCTCAGAAAAGCCTAAAAAAACCGTTATGGGGTTAGTCAAAGACATAAAAGGGCTCACTCCTTTTGATGCCGGACCACTTGAGGCGTCATACATGATCGAGTCGATCACCCCTCTTTTGATAAACATATCGGCCCGAAATCGGATTAAGAACAGCTCAATTCGTATAATCGGGCAGCAAATCGAGTGATTCGACGCGCTTTCCTGTTAATGCGTCTATTTTGACTCGTCTTTTGTTGCGGTCACGGGCATAAAGGATCTCAAGAACCGTCGAATATACGACATCTACACCAATAACTTCGCATCC
>Ga0209777_10004288_pt1 | contig 16956 bp, 13 predicted proteins | sample FrelakmetHBP12HB_FD_187147 | JGI IMG/M metagenome (GOLD analysis project Ga0209777, IMG submission 187147) | Freshwater lake sediment microbial communities from the University of Notre Dame, USA, for methane emissions studies -HBP12 HB (SPAdes)... | ecosystem: Environmental > Aquatic >...
CCCGGCATCCGGATTCGCCGCGCATCGGTTTCCTGCTGGATTTCGAGGGCCCGGCCGACCGCAGCCAGACCTGCCAGGATTCCGGCGGCTACATACCCGTCCCCGCGGATTCCGAAGCCTTCTGGCAGGAGCGCGAAGCCGCCCGGTTCATGAAGAACGTGCCGGTCGCCTATCTGCGGATTCAGACCCGGACCGACCACAACGCCCACATTCTCGACAACCGGCACTGCATCGCCCTGATTGACAGCGCCACCGCGGCCAATGGCGGCCTCAGTCCGTGGACCCGGGTGAACGACTCGGCGATGAATCCGGTGAACCAGACCTACACGCTCAGCGCCCCGCCGGTCTACATCCCCGAGACCCAGGAAGCCCAGAACGTGCCCCGCGTACTGCTCTACCTGCATGAGCTTGCCCGCATGCAGTTCCCGCCAACGGCAATCGGCAGTTCCGCTCCCCCCTTGTCCCTTGCCGGCGGCCCCGCGCTGGAGCTCTTCCCCAACCCGGTCGCAAACGGCAGCGTGACGGTGCATTACCGCCTGCCCCGGGCCGGGACAGCGCGCCTGCGATTCTTCGACACCTCGGGCCGGCAGGTTGCCGACCATGACTTGGCTGCGGCCCGTCTCGGAATTCGGGATTCGGTTTTTGGGCTTCGGATTTCGGATTTACCACCGGGTATCTACTTCCTGCAGCTTACCAGCAAAGGCTTCACCGCCACCGCCCGCATGGTGAAGGCCCGCTAGCCGACACCAATTCCGCCGATTTCCCGGAACAGACTACCACAGAGAACGCAGAGAAGCACAGAGACACAGAGTTCCGTAATCGAATCCGCGGATTGCGCAGATTCCGCCAGGGCAAGCGAAGCGATTCTGCGAACGCAGTGATACTGCAGGCGAAGCGATACTGCGTCCTCTGCGCTGCGTGGATTTCGGACTCAGAGCTTCGGACTCTGTTCGGTATTTCGAGCTTAGGACTTGGGTATTTGCTTTGCTAGCGGTCCTGCGAGCGCAGCGATTCTGCGTCCTCTGCCTCTTGCGCCCGAATCTGCTTGACTTCCTCAATCGGTTTGTTAAAGTATCGTCGTTCGATGTCCGGTGCAAAGGGACACTAAGTCGTAGGATTTAGCCTCGCCTCAATCCAGTAAATGGGGAGTTGTGACTGCCTGTTTTCGGATCGAATCGAGATGCACGAATGATGTACCCGAGTTCGTAAACAGACAGGAGTTCAAGTGAACATCTACGCCGGCAACCATCCTGGTACCAGCAGTGAAGAAGACGTGCGGAAGGCCTTCGAGTCATTCGAAGGCCGGTCGAGCATTGACGGTCAACCTGACGAGACTCAGGACCGAAGGCAGTCGGTCCTACGCCGGTCGCGGCAACTGGCGACCTGGCGCAGACTCTTCGACTGAGATTACCCTGAGATTACATGGCAGCCCGCTTCGGCGGGCTGCCGGCTTTGCCGGCACATCAGCCGACTGCGCAGATTGCACCGGTTTCTGTCCGGGCGAGCGTAGCGATTCTGCGAACGCCGTGATACTGCGAGCGTCAGCGGTCCTGCGAGCGAAGAGATTCTGCGCCTTTCCTGCTTCGGACTTAGAGCTTCGAACTCTGTTCGGTATTTCGAGCTCCGGATTCAGGCACTTGCTGTCGGCCGGGCCTTGGGATTTCCGTAGCTTATAAGCTACGGTTTCATCATATCCTGCTCCAAGCTCAAAAACAGCCATTTTCAGCCTAACGCCCATAGTTTCGGCCTCTTACCAATCGAGCAATTTTCAAAGGCAGTGCCTGGGTAGGTGCTCTGGTAGGCTCTCTACCAGGCTCTCCGGTAGGCTATCCGGTAGACTCCCCGGTAGACTCTCTACCAGGCTCTCTGGTAGGTGCTCTACCAGGTGCTCTACCAGGCTATCTGGTAGGCTCTCTACCAGGCTCTCTGGTAGGTGCTCTACCAGGTGCTCTACCAGGCTATCTGGTAGGCTCTCTACCAGGCTCTCTACCAGGCTCAGTGGTAGGCTCTCTGGTAGGCTCTCTACCCAGTTCTGCACCGGACGCTGTCCGCTAACCGCTGGCCGCAGGCTGGATTCGGAAGACCGGCTGGGAAGAACGATGCAACGACGGCCGCCGGGGAGAGGCCGGCAACAAGAGAAAACCGCCTCCCCGGCCGTTTACATCAACCGAGAGAATCGGCCGGGGAGATCGGGGAGGACGGCCCCGAGGAGAGCCGTTTGGAACAACGAAAAGTCCAAGTCCGAGTCTCCCCAGCCATTTCACGCTTCGCCGTTACAAATTGCCTGAGATAGGTATAGCCGAAAAGCTGGCATTGTCAAGAGCGACAAGACGTTACCACAACGACACGACGAACACAACGTGAAGAAGATGACTCACCGCAAACACACGGACGGAAGATACCTAAGCATCGAATCACCGAAGTAACGAAGGGACCATCAGACCGGATAGACTTAGGACTTAGGATTTCGGATTTTGTTCGGTACTTCGAGCTTTGGATTTAGGTGCTTCCCTCAAGCTGTTCTGCCTTCTGATTTCGCCCTGCGTTTCGCCTATAGCGTTCAGCGTATAGCATTTCTTCCTTGACTTTTCCCTTCTCCTGGGATAAATGTCTTACATGGCGAGCATAGCCAAGCAGCCTTCCCGACGCTCGGCGCTGGCGCAGAGGCCTCAAGTTCGTTTCGGATTTCGAACTTCAGGCTTAGGCATTTCCGCCCTGCGGCTCTACTCACTACTTACTAATCACTACTCACTGCATTTTGTCCGCGAGCGCAACAATTTCGCATTCGGGAAGCCGCCGAATAGGAGTGCGCTTCTGATTCCTCTAGCCGGACTCGGCTTCCTCGTCTCGCTGGCAGCAATCGGACTCCTGGCGAGTTGTCAACCGAATGCGGCTCCGTTCATGTTACCGATTGTAGGCGACTCGATTCTGCATGCTGGCCGGGAGTACACGTTCTCGGTCCGCTGCGCCGATGTCGAGCACGACAGCGTCGCGATTCGTCTGTCGTGGGGCGATGGTGATACGAGCGGCTGGAGTCACTTCGCCGAGAGTGGCGACACGATTCTGTTAAGTCACACGTGGGCGCTGGCTGGCTATCGAGTGGTCGAGGCGCAGAGTAAGGACCGGCACGGAGCGGCCGCGGATTGGCTGTGCCGGAAGGAAGTCCGGGTGCTGGATACTGCAGTCGTGAAGTGGATTGTCTCGGTCGGAGGCTTCTATTGGACTGATCCTGCTTGCCCGGCGATTGCCGAAGACGGGACGATCTATGTCGGATGCGCCGACGGCCTGCACGCGCTCAGTCCGGACGGAGACGAGAGATGGTCCTATCCTATGAACGGAGCGACTTCGCCTGTCGTCGGACAAGACGGCACGATTTACGTCAATGAAGCTGGCACCTATTGGGGACCGCTCAGAGCGTTGACTCCTTCGGGGACTCAGCTGTGGCACTGCCACCATGACGGGCTGATGTACCCTCCGGCGTTGGGCACTGACGGCACTATCTACTCTGCCGCCTGCGAGTCGCTGTTTGCGTTCAAGTCAAACGGGGACATCAAGTGGATAGCCCTACTGCCCAGCGGGGCGGCGTCCGGCCCGGTCGTCGCCGCGGACGGGACAGTCTACGTCGGTTCCTACGTGAACCGGTGGGACTCGTGCGCCATCTACGCATTTGACCCGGACGGAAGCCCGAAGTGGCATGCTGTGGTCGACTCGCGCTTGAACACCAGCGTGTCTCTTGGTCTCGCTGTCGCCGATGACGGGACCATCAGGTACTCTTGTTCCAGCAAGGTCGGCTGCGTCAATCCGGACGGTACGAGCCAATGGACGACAACCCTGTACGCCATGTCAGGTGGACAGCCTTCAGTTGACCCTAGTGGCGTAATGTACCCCGTCAGTTGGCCTAGCTCCGGTGACTATGCCATCAATCCGGATGGCTCGGTCCGGTGGCATGTCACGCTTGGGGGCGTAGCCACGACGCCCGCGATTGGAGCAGACAGCAGGCTGTGGTTGATAGGCGGGCCATTCCACGGCCGCCTTGACAGCTTGTACCACGTGAATGCGGACGGGTCTGTTCAATGGGAGATGGCTGTCCGTCACGGATACGGAGTGACTCCGCCTACAATCGGCCCAGACGGAACGGTCTACGTCGGCATGGGCGACAGTTGCCTCTACGCACTGAGAGGGTCCAGCCTGCTCGCTGCGTCGGGCTGGCCCAAGTCGCAACATGACGTTCGGAACACGGGCTGCGCCGCCACGCCGAACGGGGGTTACGGACCAGAAAGACGAGTCACGGCGTGGCACGACGCCGGGGAGGAACCATGAAGAAGATTGCAGCCGCGTTTCTCGCTCTCGCGATATTTCTCGGCATCGCACAGTGCGTTGATTTGGGCATCGGCCTCGGTCGTGACGCGCTGTATCTGCCCGATTCGGGCCTCGGCATTTCCGACTCGACCAATACTCCCATCCCGGCCAGCGCTCTGCTCAGTGTAGACTTCGGCGTCGGTCACTGGCTGACGCTCGGGGTCAAGACCGGTTACTCCTGGTACAGGTCGGCGAGCGACATATTCGGTGGGTCGTCCGACGAGCGCTGGCGGATTGACGCGGCGCGCATCGAACTCATCCCGACCGCGCAGTCGCCGCTCTTTTTCGACTGGCTGACGCTTCGCGCCGGCATCGGAGTGTCCGGTATGTTCAGCTACACTGATCACTATAAGATGTTGTTTGATACCTTCTACTTCTGGGAAGATGATTGGAATCGTTACGTGGGTGCTATCACGCAGAGCTTCGTTGCCGGCGTTCAGTTCCGGGTTTCGCCCAGGGTCAACTTGAGTCTGGACGCCGAATGGCCCGGTTTCGCTGTTGCCTACGTGTATCGCTACGGATACATCCGGCAGGAGTGGGATGACCACTGGCAGGAATTTCTCGAAGACAAGTCCCTGAAATCGGGCTGGACCTCACGTCCAGTCGCCGGGTTCGGGGCAAGTCTCCATTTCAAGCTGTAGACGGCGAGATGGGCCGCCTCCCGCTTTCCGGGGAATTAGCGGAGGGGAATTGGGGAATTAGGGACGCTCCCCTATTTCGTGGGCCTGCGCCGCTACCGACTAACCCGACACGCCGCAACCGTCTGAACGAACGCCTGGTCAAGTCCGCCTGAACCATAGCCGAGCGCGCGGCGCGACGGCTCGGGGTCGAAGAAGGTGTTGATTGCCTGAAGCTCAAGCAGATGAACCGGGTCAAGCCCGCCTTCTTTGCCCTGTAGCCAGTGTAAGAGCTTCACACCGGCAAGCGCGGGCAGGACTACCCAGTTCGGAAGCGTGAAGACCCGCTTGTGTCGGCCAATCGCCCGACCCAGTCGGTCCAGAAACTCAACCCAGGTCAGATTCTCGTCACCAATCAGGTACCGCTCGCCGGCTTTCCCGCGTTCAATCGCGCCCCAAATCGCCTCAGCCACGTGCTCGACCGCAATCATGTTCGTGCCGCCCCGGGTGTAGAACAACAGCGGCGTTGCGGCGAGATACTTCACCAAGGGCCGCCACAGCGGAACCCGGCCCGGCATCGCTCCGAAGATGTAAGGCAGTTCGAGGATAGTCAATTCCAGGTCCGGCCGAGCCGCGTCCAGACAGGCCTGCTCCTGTTCAATGCGACTGCGGATGTAAGGATGATGTTTTGCCAGTTCAAGCTCAGGTCTGGTCCGGGCGAAGTGCGCGAAGTAGGAACTGAGCAGGACCCCGCGTTTGACTCCGGCCTTGCGGGCAAGCGCGAAGAAGCGTTGTGCGGCCTCGACATTGGCCGCGCGGAAGTACGGCCAGGCCGGTCGCCTTGGCGTTGCGCGGTCATCTGCGCCGGCCGCGAACACAACTGCTGAATGGCCGCCAAGCAGGTCCAGCACCTCGGAATCCGCGAGTGCATTCAGGTCTTTCAGAACGATACGGGTCTCAGCCGAAAACAGGCCCGGTTCAGGCGCTGGCGGCAGTCCGACCGCAGTGACCGCATAGCCCTGGCTTTGCAGTACGCGCGTGGCGTGATACCCGATGAATCCCGGGCCGCCGAGGATTAGAACTGAATTGTCAGGGGAATTCAAAGTTAAACATTCAAAGTGCAAAGTTCAAAGTGAACCGGACCGTTCTGACTTTTGCATTCTGCTTTCTGACTTCTGACTTCGCCCCGCGTTCGCGGCTTCCGCCTACTCGCTACTTACTACTCACTACTTACTGCGGTTTCCGCCTTGAGCTGGATGCCCCGCTCGCTCTTGCGGCAGAAGGCGATGAATTGCCGGGCGTGCGGCGAATCCGGGAACCGCTTGCGGATTCGGGCCAGCGCGGCAGTGAGATTCAGGTTCGAGCGATAGACCAGGCGATGGATTTCGCGCAACCGGTCAATCTGCCTGCCCGTGAATCCCGCGCGCCGGAGCCCGACCCGGTTGACGCCCCTTACCCGGAACGGGTTGCCGGCCCCGAGCATGAACGGCGGCAGGTCTTTCGAGAGATACGAACACGCGCCGGCCATGGCATAGGCGCCGATCCGGACGAACTGGTGGATGCCGGTCATGCCGCCCAGCACCGCGCCGTCGTCAATCTCGACATAGCCGGCCAACTGGCAGGCGTTGGTGATGGTGACTGAGTTCCCGATTCGGCAGTTGTGGGCGATGTGCGTGTAGGGCATGATTAGATTGCCTTTGCCGATTACCGTGTTCCGGTTCCGGCCGGTCGCCCGGTGAATCGTCACGTATTCGCGCAGGTCATTGTTGTCGCCTATCCGCACGCCGGAGGCTTCGCCCTTGAACGCCGCATCCATCGGCGGGTCGCCGATGACCACTCCCGTCCCGAGTACGCAACCGGAGCCGATGACGGTTCCGGCGCGCAGGACAACCTGGGGCCCGATTTCGCAGTCGTGGCCGATTGTGACGCCAGCTTCAATCAGCGCGAACGGCGCGACCGTGACGTTCCGGCCGAGACGAGCGTCGGGAGAGATGACCGCGAGTTCAGAGATGGACACTTCTAGTTAGCCGCCGATGAACGCGGAACCCCAAGACCGGATACAACACGAAGACATGTGATGGAAGTCCAGACCGGAATTCGGGTCTAAAGCGCCTTGGTCGCGGTGTTGAACCCGACGGTCAATTCGGCATCGCAGGCGAGTTCGTCGCCGACATAGGCTTTGCACACCAGCTTCCAGATGTTCGCCTTGCGGTTCACGGTCTCGGCGCAAAGGCGCAGAACGTCGCCGGGCCGGACCGCGCGGCGGAACCGGGCCCGGTCAATCCCCAGGAAGAGCGGCACGTGTTTGCGCACCTCCGGCGTCGTTTCCAATACCAGCACGCCGGAGACCTGGGCCAGCGCCTCGATCACCATCACGCCGGGCATTATCGGGTAGTCCGGGAAATGCCCCACGAACTGCGGTTCGTTGGCCGTGACATTCTTGATGCCCTCGATTTTGTGCGGCTCCAGTTTGGTAATCCGGTCCACGAGTAGAAACGGGTACCGGTGACGCAGCAGTTTGCGAATCCCATCTATGTCCATCTATCCTCCAGTTCTTTCAGGAAATCATGATGCAATTGGTGCCCGGCCTTGAACGCAAACACGCTGGCATTCAGACGCCGGCCGAGCAGGCACAGGTCGCCCAGCAGGTCCAGTGTCTTGTGCCGGACCGGCTCGTCCGGGAAGCGCGGCTTGGCGGGCAGCAGCATGCCGTCGCGCAGTTCGCCGATGCGGCCGAGCCAGACCGGTAGCCGCTTTCCCTCCTGCCAGTAGCCGAACGTCCGGGCCGGACCTACATCCCGGCAGAACCCGGCGCGGTCCAGGCTGAAATCAAGGGACTGTTCGCCAACTTCCCGGGACGGGAAACGGATGAGACAAGTGACGTTCAGACCCGTCGCCTCGCCCGCCTCGGGCTGTGGCAGTCCGCACACGAATCCGTCGCCCTGCGCGACAACTATCGGTGCGACGATTGACTGCGTTGAGCAGGGCGCCTTGAGTTCCTTCAAGCTCGCCGCCTGCAGGATGCGCACGAACGGCAGGGCGCTGCCGTCGCCGAACGGGACTTCGCCGCCGAGAACCTCAACCTGCAGGTTGTCAATGCCCAAGCCGTAGCAGGCCGCGAGCAGATGCTCGACGCCCAACACGGTGTCTTTCCCCTGGCGCAGGCCCACGAGGTGTTCCTCGACAAAGGCATTGGCCAGCCGGGCCGGGATTCGGTTATTGAAGACAATCCCGGAATCGGCCGGGCCGGGTTTCAGCCGGATGCTGGTCGTCTTGCCGCTCAGCATTGCACGGTGCGAGAAGCGGACCGGGTTGCGAATCGTAGTCTGGTAAGACGCGTAAGGCATGACGCTCTACGCCTTACGCCCGGAAACGTGCACCGCCCCGGCGCCCGACATCCGCTGGCGGGCCAGCGCCTTCAGATTCTCATGATGCGGGCGGGCCGGGATACCGGAGTAGCGCGAATTCGCGGGAATCGAGCGGAAGAGCGCGGACTTGGCATAGACAATCGAGTTGTCGCCGATGGTGACGTGGTCTTTGACGCCGACCTGGCCGGCGAGGATGACGTTGTTGCCGATTCGGGCGCTGCCCGCGACACCGACCTGGGCGATGATGATGCAGTTCCGGCCGATTGTCACATTGTGCGCGATGTGGACCAGGGCGTCAATTTTGGTGCCGGCCCCGATGCGGGTATCATCCTTCTTCGCTCGCGCGATTGTGCAATTGGCGCCGATCTCTACGTCATCCTCGATGACGACCCGACCCTTATGCGGGATATGCCGGTAGCGTCCGCCCCGGTGCTCGTAGCCGAACCCCTCGCCGCCGACGACGGTCCCGGCGCCGATCTGCACCCGGCGGCCAATCCGGCACCCGGACAGGATCGTCACGTTCGGCTCAATGACCGTATCCGACCCGATGCGAACCTGCTCGCCGATGAACACGAAGGGCGCGATTGACACGTTCCGGCCGATGACCGCGGTCGGGTGGACGCAAGCGGACAAATCCGAAATCCGGGACTTAGACACAAAGGCACCAAGGCACGAAGAATCCGGATTCCGGACCCTGATTGTGTCTTTGTGTCTTCGTGTTGAATCCGGCTCCGGGTTTCGAGCTTCGAGCTTGGAATTTGGCCCTTTGTGTCTTTGTGTCTTCGTGTTGAATCCAGTTTCGGCTTTGGGCTATTCCAGCGGCGGCAGTTTGTGAACGAGCTTGTTGACGATGTTGCCGAGGACCTGCTTGTATTGCTCGGGACGGGTCGTATTGTCGGTCTCGGACGGGAAGGTCTTGTTCAGGCGCGGGTCGGCCACGCTCATCGTGAAGGTGACTTTCTTGCCGCTCATGGTCACCGAGCCGAAGAAGATGTAATCGGCCTGGACCGTTTTGCCGACGTCAAAGGCCAGCTCCTCGGTGACATTCGCCCGGCCCGAAATGCCTTTGTTGAGCAGGGCGCTGGCCAGTTCGGTGTTGGTGACCATCTGGGTGTGGGGCAGATTCCGCACCAGTTCGTAGGTCAGTGCCCGGCACTGCTCGCCCAGGTTGGCCTGCTGGGCTTCGTCATTGGCCTCAAACAGCGGGCAGACCGCGTAGCGCCGGTCAGCTACCGCACCCGGTGTGACCGGCGTGAGTTCGCGGTTCAGGTCGTCCAGGACCGAAGCGGTCAGATTTGCGCCCGCGGCGGCGTAGAGAATCGCGAGCTTGGATTCCGAGGCGTCAAAGACCAGCGTGTAGTCATCGGCCTTGGCGGCCCGCTCGACCGCGTCCTTGATTTTCAGAATCACCGGCGCCATCAGCTCCTGGGTCTTCTGTTCCAGCATGCCGCCCGGGCCGTAGACCGAGCTGATGTAGCCGTCATAGTTGCGCTGCAGCTGGTCAACCTCGGCGTTCTTGGCGGCCTTGCCTTCTTCCGACAGCAAAAGCTTCTCGGCCTCAAAGTCCTGCCGGGCCTTGGTCAACGCGGTATTCAGCGAATCGGCTTTGCTCCGGAAGGCGGCCTTCTCCTTGACCAGGGCGGCATTGGCCTCGGTCATGCCCTGGTACCCGGCGATAATCTGGTCGGAATAGATGAAACCGATCTTCTGCTCGTTAGCGGCGTAGAGCGGCGCCAACGCCAGCACGAGACCGGCAATCAGCAGTTGCCTCATTGACTATCCTCCATTTCAGCTAACAGCTTACCGCTCACCGCCGGCAGCAGAAAGCTGTAAGCTGGGAGCCGTTAGCTGTCCGCGGTGAGCCATAATAAGATAGGCGCCGGGCCGCATTTGTCAAGCTCGGCACGAAGATTTGACGTTCGACCCGGTAACCGGGGTTTTTCCGTTCGGCGCAGCCGCGAGCAGCGTGCCCAGGGTCCGGTCGCCGTCGATGCGGTCAATTCGCACGCTGACCAGTGGGGGGTGCCGGCAATCCGGATTCCGCAGTCCGCATTGGACGCTGATGTAGTTGTCGGTGACGGCAATCGAGGAGCGCGGGAGCGGGATTGCCGGGCGCACCGCGCCGACAAACCGCGTGCGATAATCCCGGGACCGGGCCGAGCCCAGACTGCGCAGGCGGGTGACCCAGCGTTTCCTGACTTTCGGGTCGAGTGCACCCTTCATTTCCGCTGCGCGCGTGCCCGGTCGGGATGAGAAGCTGAACACGTGCAGGTAGCCCAGGGGCAGGGTTTCGAGCAGCGCCCTGGTCGTCTCCAGGGTCGGCTCGGTCTCGCCCGGGAATCCGACGATTACGTCGGTTCCGATATTCAGGTCCGGGACGGCCTGGGTCAGGTGCTGCAGCAGGTCGCGATACTGCCCGGCCGTGTAATGCCGGGCCATCGCCGCGAGAATCCGGTCGTCGCCGGATTGCAGCGGCGTGTGCAGGTGCGGGCACAGAATGCCGGAACGACAAAGCGCCTGGATGCGATTCACAAGGTCCGGCGTGATGGTGTCCGGTTCGAGCGAGCTCAGGCGAATCCGGAAGGTGCCGTTGAGGGCGGACAGCTCCTCAAGCAGGTTCGTCAGAGAGGTGCCGGCATCGGCGCCGTAGGTGCCGAGGTTCAGGCCGACCAGGACCAGTTCGTGAAATCCCTGGTCAAGCAGATCCTGTGCCTCCTGCCGAACCACTCGCGCCGGTTTGGACCAGATCCTGGTCCGCAGGGTACTGACCACGCAGAAGGCGCAGGAATTCGGGCACCCGTCCTGGACTTTCAAGAACGCCCGGCTCCGGTCGGGCAGGGGCAGGATGGAATTGAACCACGGACGACACAAAGAAGATACAGAGGACACAGAGAATCTCCGTGCTCTTTGTGCCTCCTCTGTGCTCTCTGTGGTTAAAAGTGAGTCGGTCGGCCAGCCGGTGAGGCGGTTCTTGGCTTCGATGCCCAGCACTTCGTCCACCCCGGGAATCGCGCTCAGGCGTTCGGGCGCGAGTTCGGCCAGGCACCCGGTCGCGATTACCCGCGGCTTGGGCCTAAGCGCCGCGGCCCGGCGAATCCGGTTCAAAGATGACCGCTCGGCTTCTTTAGTGACGCAGCAGGTGTTGACGATGACCAGGTCGGGGTTCGGGGGCCGGGGAACAGGGGTCGGGGAACGGGGGTCGGGGTTAGGATTCCTGATCCCTGATCCCTGCCCCCTGACCCCTTTCTCCAATTCATAGCCCTGGTTCCTGAGATAGCGGCGCAGGCTGTCGCCCTCCGACTGGTTCAGGCGACAGCCGAGGTTGATGACCGAAGCGCGCGGCGTAGAGGGTTCTGGGGTTCCGGGGCTCAAGGGTTCGGGTGAAATCGAGGGTGACCGGGGATTCAGTAGTGCTGCTTGGACCCCTGAATCCCCGGCCCCCTGGATCCTATTTCAAGTGGTCTTCGAGCGTGAACCGGTCGTCCGGACGATATTCTTCAACCGGCTCGGGCTGTTGGAGTTCCTCCTCGCTGGGTTTCACCAGCGCGCGCTCGCTCAGGCCGACCCGGCGGTGCTCCAGGTCAATCCGGATGATTTTCAGTTCGAGTTCTTCGCCGATCTTGTACTTGTCCTTGGCTTTCCGACCGCCGCGGGCAAGCTGGCCCATGGCGACAAAACCCTCGATGCCGTGCGGCAGGCCGACGACGACCCCGGGCTTGGGCAGGTCAATGATGCGACCTTTGATGATGTCGCCTTCCTTGAACTCCTTGCTCAGGCCGTAGAACGGGTCTTCCTTGGTCTGCTTCAGGCCCAACGTAATCTTCCGGCTTTCCTGATCGATTTCGAGGATGATGGATTCCAGGCTCTGACCCTTCTTGACGATTTCCCGCGGGTGCTTGACCTTCTTGGTCCAGGACAGGTCCTTGTTGTAAATCAGGCCCTCGATGCCCTCCTCGATTTCGACAAAGGCGCCGAAGTCCTTCAGGGACTTAACCCGGCCCTGGATTTTCTGGCCGACCGTGAACTTCTCTTGAATCAGGGACCAGGGGTCAGGCGTAGTCTGCTTCAGGCCGAGGGAGATGCGGCGGTGCTCCTTGTCGATGTTGAGCACCACGATGTCAACCATATCCCCGGCCTTGACCATCTGGGACGGGTGGTGAATTTGCTTGGTCCAGGACATCTCGGAGTTGTGGACCAGGCCTTCGATGCCCTTTTCCAGTTCCACGAACGCGCCGTACTCGGCCAGGGTATTGACCCGGCCCTTGACCCGGGAACCGATGGGGTACCGGATTTCCACCCCTTCCCAGGGATGCGGCTGCAACTGCTTCAAACCGACCGTGACCCGGCCGGTGGACTCGTCCGCGCTCAGCACCTTGACGTTGAGTTTGTCGCCGACGTTGACGATTTCCTTGGGATGGACGACCTTGTTCCAGGCCAGGTCGTGAACGTGGACCAGGGCATCCATGCCGCCGATGTCGACGAACGCGCCGAAATCGGTAATCGTCTTGACCGTGCCCTCAATGACCTCGCCGACCTTGATGCGCTGGAACGCTTCCCGGCGCGCCTTGGCCAGCTGCTCTTCGAGCAGGACCCGGCGGGAGACGACGATGTTCTTCTTGAACCAGTTGACGGTCAGGATCTTGACTTCCAACTCCTGGCCGATCATGTCGTCCAGGTTGGGCACCGGCCGGACGTCAATCTGCGAGCCGGGCAGGAAGCCTTCGAGCCCGAAGATGCTGACGACCAGGCCGCCCTTGACCTTCTTCTTGACCGTGCAGGGCACGCCTTCCGAGGACTCGGACTTCTGTTTGATGGTTTCCCAGGCGAGCTGGAAATCGGCTTTCCGCTTGGAGATGATCGGAAAACCTTCCTTGTCCTCGAGCTGTTCAAGGTAGACGTCGATTTCATCGCCTTCCTTGATTTCGTTGATGTTGTTGAACTCGTGGGGCGAGAGCACCGCTTCGGACTTGAGCCCGACGTCGACCAGCACGCCGTCGCTGGTCTTGCGGATGATGCGGCCCTTGATGATTTCGCCTTCCCGGAGTTTCGGGAATGAGCGGTCGTACATTTCCTGAAGACTTACTTCTGAATCACTGTGCATTTTGCTATGCACCTCCTGTTATAGAGATTTCGCGGCTCACCCGGCCTGAAGTCGGGCAATGACCTGGCGTTCGCGGACACCCGGGACACATGGAGTTTATTTGGCTCCTCTGCGGCCCCGGCATCCCCGGGCGCGCGGTCGCGACGCTCTCAAAGCCTTGAGCACATCGTCTACTACCCAGGAAGGGGTTGAAGTTCCGGCTGTCACGCCAACCCGTTGCGCTTGTGCAAACCAGCCGGGGTCCAGCTCTTTACGGTTCTCGACCTGATAGGTTTGTTTGCCGACCTCTCTCGCGATGTCGGCAAGCCGCGACGTGTTGGCGCTGTTTCGGCCGCCAATCACTACCATCAGGTCAACTTCCCGGGCAATCTTAAGGGCGGCCGCCTGGCGACTGGCGGCCTCCTGGCAAATCGTGTTGAAGACCCGCAGTTCCTCGAACTGCCGCTGGCTCAAATCGGTGAGCGCCGCCTGAAAGGTCTTCAGCGGAATCGTCGTCTGTGCGACGACGCCAATTTTCTTTTCACTGATCTTCATTTTCGAATCGTAAACCATTCCCGCGTCCCGGGCATAACCAAGCAAAGATTGGACTTCGGGGTGGTCTCTTTCGCCGACAATTATGACCAAATATCCGGCGCTTTTCAAGTCCCTTGCCACGCGCTGCACCCGGCCGACGTACGGACAGGTTGCGTCGATTACCTCAATGCCCAGCGTCCGGGCCTGCTCCAGCACCTCGGGCGGACAACCGTGCGAGCGAATCACCAGCGCGCCGCCCTTGACCTGGCTCAAGGAACTCACCTCCCGGATGCCCTGGCGGCGCAAGTCGGCCACGACCTCGGGGTTGTGAATCAGCGCGCCCAGGGTCCAGACCCGGCTGAACTTCAGGCGGGCCCGTTTGGCCAGGTTAATCGCCCGCTTCACCCCGAAGCAGAAGCCGATGGGTTCGGCAACAATCAGACGCATGGCCCCGGATGCCTTACGCCGAACGCTCCTCATTATTCCACCGTCCGGCGCAGGTCGCAGGCCGTGTTGCGTGAAGCGTCCTGCGTCGTGCGTTCTGCGTCCAACGCCATCGCGCGCAGGGCCTGGTCCAGTTCGTCGGTCAGCTTCAAGTAGTCATCCCTGGTCTTGCCCCGGCCCTGAGGCGAAAGCGGTTTGCCGAAGAATACGGTTATCCGGGAAGTGAAGAGCGACCAGAAGCGGAATTTCATCCGACCGGGATTGGTCCGGCGGTGGTACTTCACGATGTCCGGGTCAACCACCCAGGGCAGGAATGACCGGCGCGCGCCCTGGATGAACGTCGGCACAATCGGAACCTGGTTGTCAATCGCCAGCTTGGCCACGCCGGGCTTGAGCGGTTGCAACGGGCCGTCCCGGCTGCGCGTGCCCTCCGGGAACAGCACCAGCGTATGTTCCTGCTGCAGGACCCGGGATGCGCCCCGGAACGCGGCGGTATCCAGGCCGCGGCGCCGGACCGGCAGGGAGTGAAACGTCCGAATCAGCCAGGCAAAGGCCGGATGGAAGTCGAAGAGCTCGCCCTTGGCCAGAAACCAGGTCTCGACTCCGGACGCGCAGCCGACCAGTATCGGGTCGGCCTGGCTCGTGTGGTTGGCCGCGAGTATCTGGGCGTGCTCACGGTCAATGTTCTCCCGGCCCTTGACCCTCATCTTCAGCACGCCCCAGACCAGCGGTGACAAGGCGGCGACGGCGAATCGCCAGGTCGCGGAAATCTTAGGCATGGTTGTGCGCCGTTCGGGCCAGCCGCATCCGCACCAGCAGGACGACAATCGCGACTTCCTCTTCGACCGTGAGGTTGGTGGTATCCAGCAGAATCGCGTCCTTGACCCGGGTCAGCGGGCCGTGGGCCCGGGTCGAGTCAATGTAGTCCCGTTCGGTCAGGTTATCGGCGATACTCTTGCCGCCGAGCGCAACACCCTTGCCCTGCAATTCCACGTGCCGGCGGCCGGCCCGGGCCGACAGGTCGGCGTCAACATAGAACTTCACGTCGGCATGCGGGAAAACCACGCTGCCGATGTCCCGGCCTTCGCACACCACGTGCCGGCCTTTCGCAAGCCGGCGCTGCTCAGCGACCAGTTTCTCCCGGACCGACGCTACGACCGAGACATTCGAGACCATGCGGTCGACTTCCGGGGTCCGGACCGCCTCGGTCACGTCTTCCCGGTCCAGCATAATCCGATTGCCGTCCTTCTGGGGAACCAGGTCAATTTCGGTCTGGGCCAGAACCTGCGCCAGCTTCTCAAGGTCGCTCAGGTCCAGCTTCTCGCGGATTGCCTTGACCGTAACCGCGCGGTACATCGCGCCGGTATCAAGGTGCAGGAATCCGAGCTCCCGGGCCGCCAGCCGGGCGGTCGTGCTCTTGCCTGAGCCCGCGGTGCCGTCAATCGCGACGATGAATCCTTCGGCCATGGTCTTTCATGATAGCAAAGCCGGCCCGGGATTCAAGCGGCTTAGCGCTGAATCACCAATTTGAGCGGTCGATTTGCGGTGCCCGGTGCCAGGCGCAGGAAATAGACCCCGGGCGCGAGCGCGCGCACGTCGTTCGGGCCGTCTTGAAGCCGGCAGGCTTCGCGGCCGGAGATGTCCAGCAGCGGCAGCGCCCGGTGCCTGCCCGGTTCACCGTGCCGGTCGAGTCGCAGCCAGTCCCGTGCCGGGTTGGGCCGGCAGGAAACTGCGGATTGCAGACTGCGAACTGCGGACTGGGGATTGCGGATCGCGCTTCTCGGCAGGGCCGCGCTCCAGATGCGTTGGGTTCGGCCGGGTTTTCCCTGGACAAGATCGACCCAGCCGGAGTAGACCATAATGCCGTTGCCCTCTGAACTCAGGGCCGGGCCGGTCTCGGTCCCGGGCTGGCTGATCAACGTAAAGGTGTCGGCCGGGCTGCCGTCATCGCGGAGTTCCGCGGCGCGAAGGTCGGTGTTCTCTTCCCATACAACCAGGCTGCGCGCGCCGCGCTCGAGCAGGGCCGGACTCTGCTGAGCCAGGGTGTCGGGCGCGACCGGGAAACCGTCCGGGTCGAGCAGGGCTCCGCTCCGGCTCACCCGGGCGCCGTAGATTTCCGGAACCGGGCCGCGTTCGTCTTCCCAGACAACCAGCCAGTTGCTGTCGCTCAGGCAGACTGCCGGTTGTTCCTGATAGCAGTCCCGGACGGCAATCGGAATCCCGAGCGGGTCGAGGACATTGCCGGCAGTGTCTACCCGGGTGGCGTAGACGTTGTACCAACTCCCGCTACGCCAGTCGCTCCAGGCAACCAGGTAGCAGCCGTCGTTCCAGGCCACGGCCGGGGCGCGGTGGTCGCACGCGCCCGGGGCAAGCGCGATGCCGCCCGGGTCAAGCACCGTGCCGCTCGAGTCGAGCCGGGCCGCGAAGATTCGCGAGCTGCCGCCGTCCCGGGCATCGGTCCAGGCAATCAGGCAGCCGTCCGGACCGGCCCCGATTCGGGGGGTCTGCTGGTCGCCGTTCGCCAGGCAGACCGGAATCCCGGGAGAGATCGGAA
>Ga0209777_10004289_pt1 | contig 16956 bp, 14 predicted proteins | sample FrelakmetHBP12HB_FD_187147 | JGI IMG/M metagenome (GOLD analysis project Ga0209777, IMG submission 187147) | Freshwater lake sediment microbial communities from the University of Notre Dame, USA, for methane emissions studies -HBP12 HB (SPAdes)... | ecosystem: Environmental > Aquatic >...
CCCAGTTCAATCCCCAGTCGGCGACGCCGATCAAGAGGACAATCCCGCCGATGAGAAAGCTGGCGGCCAGGCTGGGCAGGGCTTTGAGCGTGTCGAGCCCCTTGCTGATGATGACCGGCTGGGCGGCGGTGATGACCGCCAGGGTGACGGTGAGGACGAGAATGACAGCCACCCTTTTGCGGGCGGCGGTGAAATAGCCGACAATGCGTTTGGCCAGGTCGCGGTCCTTGTATTGCCGATCATATTTTTCTTCATTAAGACCTTCGTAGAAACCCATGGAATCTCCTGTAAGGGCGAAACGTGTTTCGCCCTTACAAAATCATTCTCTGAATATCCTTGAATATGCTTCCGAGGTGCGCATCAACTCATCGTGATTCCCGATGGCGGAGATGCGCCCCTTGCGCAGGACGATGATCAGGTCGGCCCAGCGGATCTGGGACAGGCGGTGGGTGATGATGAGCGTGGTACGGCCCCTGGCGGCTGAGGCGATTGCGCGCTGGATCATATCCTCGGTGGCGGAGTCGATGGCGCTGGTGGAGTCGTCCAGGATGAGGATGCGCGGGTCGGTCAGGAAGGCGCGGGCGATGGCCAGGCGCTGGCGCTGTCCGCCGGAGAGGGTGACGCCGCGCTCGCCAATGACTGTTTCGTAACCTTTCTCGAACTGGTTGATGAACTCGTCCGCCTGGGCGGACCTGGCGGCGGTCTCAATCTCCTCCTTTGTGGCCCCGGGCTTACTGAAAGCGATATTTTCAGCCACAGAGCGGGAGAAGAGGAAGACATCCTGTTCGATGATGGAAATCTGGGAGCGAAGGGAAGCCAGGTTCCAGTCACGGACATCCACACCGTCCACGAGGACCTGTCCACCCGTGGCATTATAGGTGCGATTAACTAATTTCGCCAGGGAGGTCTTGCCGGTGCCGGTCTGACCGACGATGGCAACCGTCTGACCGGGCCTGACGGTGAAGGAAATGTCGCGCAGGACCGGCTCAGCGACCGACTCCTCAGTTCCTCCCCCGGTAGGATTGGGGGGATAAGCGAAGGTGAGATGGCGGAATTCGATCTCGCCGCGCATAGGCTGGGCGTACCCGGCAGCATTCTGATCCAGGTCCGTTTCGCGGTTGATCAGTTCGAGGATGCGCCGGCCACCGGCGAGCCCGGACGAGATGAGCGAGTAGGCCCAGATGGAGGTCCAGGTGGGAAACTCGAGCATGAGAAGGATGCCGAAGTAGGCGACCACATCGCCCGTGTTCAGGAGGCCCTGCCGGAAGAGAAGGATGGCATGCAGGAGGCCGCCGGCCAGTGCGATGTAGAACAGCAGGAGGGGCACGAAACGGGCTTCCACATCCCCCTGGCGGATATTGTTATCGCGCAGGCGGCGGGCATTGAGGTTGAAGCGTTTTATCTCGGCTTCTTCCTGGGCGGCGCCTTTCATCGTCTCGATGCCATCCAGGGCTTCGGAAAGATGCGTGTTCATCCGGCCGAAGGAGTCGCGCACGTCTTCGGTGATGGGATTCAGGGTGCGCAAATACCAGCGCAGAGTGATGAAGTAAGCGATGGTGAAAATGATGGGAGTGAGCAGCAGCGACCAATTGTAGTGCGGGGCGAAGAAAAATGGCACGACCAGGAAGACCAGCGAACCGATCACCAGGTTGATACCGGGGCTGAACATGTAGTTGACCTCGCGCACGTCGTTGGTGGCGCGCGCCATCGTGTCGCCAACCGGCTGAAGGTTGTGGAAGGTCATACTCTTGCCGAGCAGGGAGACGAAGAGTTCATCGCGCACATCGCGCTCGATGCGCTGGGCGACCAGCTCGGCGCCAAAATTACGTCCCAGTGCCAGAAGGCCGCTCAAAACCTGCGATCCGCCCATGATGAGCGCCAGCGGGAGCAGGACAGTCTTATCAGGCGGGACCTTCAGCATGGCGTTGAAGGCGTCGCCAGTCAGCACCGGGACCAGGGTGGCCAAGGCGGCGTTCCCGATGGCGCCGAGGAACATGACGAGCAGCAGCCACCAATAGCGCCGGGCGTGCGAAAGGATCCAGCGGACTGGACTGCGCCGATCCGAGGTGTGGCGGCGGGTGAGGGTGAACTCGGCAGGGGAGGGAATGGTGGTCATGAGGTGAATTCTGAGGCGGCTTGAGTGGATGCGAAGGAAATTTTACCATGCGCGGAAAAGAAAAGAGGCGCTGATTATTGCGCGAAAAAAAGAAAAAGCGCGCCAATTGAGGCGCGCCCAAGAGGTCAATAATACTCTTTTAAAGGTATTTGGTGAAAATCACCAAATCATCGCCATCGGTGTAAAAATCTTTCAGGGTGGCTTCCAGCGTGTAGCCGGTGGCAAGATAAAAATTACGGGTCGGCACGTAAGTCGGCTTGCCGGAGGTCTCAAGCACGATAAGGCGTCCGCCAAGTTTGCGGATGGCTTCTTCGGTGGCCGCCAACAGCCTGCGCCCAACCCCTCCGCGGCGGAGGTTGGGATCCACGGCTATCCAGTACAGATCATAAGTACGGTCGGTGAGTGCACGAGGGCCGTAACATGCGTAACCGAGGATGCGGCCATCTTCTTCTTTGTCTACAAGCCAGTAATAACCGGAGCGTTCCGAACCCCGAGCCTGGTACTCATCCCAGAGTTCATCCACGGTCTCGACTTCTTCCTTACTGAAGACACTGGTATTGGTGGAGATGGCGTGAATTTGCGCACCATCTTCATCGCCTGGAACCGCTATCATTTAAATCCATCCTTCCCGTTTCAATCCATGCGTTAGAATGCGTTCAACCATGTGCGGATAAGTGATCCCGGTAGCGCGGGCGCAGTTCCAGAACCCAGCGTCGGGTGAAAGGTCAGGAAGTTCGTTGATATCGATCACGTAAGGGATCCCATTTTTGAAGCGGATATCCACCCGTCCCAGATCGCGCAAGCCCATGGCGCGGAACGAACGTTCAGCGGCCTTTTTGACTACCTGTGTCTCTTTGCGGTTGAGGGCAGCCGGGACGCGAGCGGGAATATTCTGGTAGTAAGGCGAGTCTGTCTTCCATTTGGAATCGTATGTTAGCAGCCGCTCAAGGGGGTTTGCGACCCAGGAAAAATCCTGTTCTGCAATTGGCAGTATTTGAATCATGTCATTTCCCAACATCGCAACCGCCAATTCACGTCCACAGACGAATTCTTCGACCATGGCAGGTTCTTCGTACTTTTCAACGATATGAGCAATCTTGTGGAATAAACAATCCCGGTTGGTGACGACGGAGTCCAGGTCAATTCCCATACTGGCATCTTCCACAGTCGGCTTGACGATGACCGGGAACTCCAGACGGAATTCCCCTTCGGCGCGCTCAAAGACCTGATAGGGAGGCGTGGGAACTCCGAATTGGAGCAGGCGCTCCTTGGAGTGTGGTTTATCGATACACATTCCGATGGAATCAGCAGCCGCTCCGGTGTGTTTGAACCCCATCCGTTCGATGAGGCGAATGACATCCACGGCGCCCAGGTTATTGCCGTTGAAACCATCACAGTTATTGAAGATGAATGTGTCTTTCGGAGGGAAGGAAGCAAGAATATCTTCGAGTTCCTCGAGATTACCCCTGACCGCCAGTTTTGTAACCGGATACCCCAAACTGGTCAAGGCTTCATACAAATGCTGTGCAGCTGTTACCGTATATTGGACTGCCAGTAAATCCTGTGGATCTCCTCTGGTTATTTGAGCATCATCATTGAAAAGAAGAGCAACTTGAAAACTCTTACCGTCCATCGAAACCTCGGATGAAAATAACTCCCTTTCAAGGGAGAGTGGTACGCAAACGTTTCAAGCGTGTTTGCGCCTTGATAGGCTGTCTTCGGAAGAACAGAACAAAATTCTTCATGGTAAAAATTATCATACTCCGATTTTGAATCTTAAAAAAAGTCATTTTGCAGATATTCCGGGAATCGTCGTGGGGATGGGGTATATATGGGGTATGGGGTGGGTTATAGTGCACAACACCCCATATATAACCTCACTTTGAATCACAAGTTATTCATCAATATGTATAAGAATAATCCAGAATCCGAGACAAATTTCCAGAACAGGTTCGTATCAAGGGTGTTCGATAAGTAGCTTAACAAAATCAAAATGATTGTGTCGTTGCGAACCGCCGAAGGAGGTGACCCTTGAACCTGCTGCAAGTGCAAGTGAGCAATCTTCCAGCTGGCGAGGTAACTGCTTCGTCGGGCGGGGAACGCCCTCCTCGCAGCGACATACGACTTTGTAAAATGCTTGCATTCGAATCATAAGCCAATTGACTCCCCCCACTTTCTATTGTAAACTTCCTTAACATCACCCCTTTGAAGCGAGGACACCATCATGAAAAAGAAGCGTAATCTATACCCCGTGTTTGTTGTGATCGTATTCTTCTTCTTCACGCTCCTGCACCAGACAGATAAACTATTAATCGGTTCGCTGCAAATCCCTGTCAGCAAGACCTTTAGCCTCAACGATTTGCAATGGGGATTGATCAATACCGGCGCACTGATCGTCGGGACGCTGTTCTACCCGATCTGGGGTTACCTGTACGACCGCTTCGCGCGCGCCAAGCTGCTGGCGCTGGCCTCGTTCATCTGGGGCGCAACCACCTGGCTGAGCTCGCTGGTGAGGACCTACCCCCAGTTCCTGGGGACACGGGCCTCCACCGGTATTGACGATTCGTCCTACCCCGGTCTTTACAGCCTGATCGCTGATTATTTTGGTCCCAAGGTGCGCGGCAAGATATACGGCCTGCTGCAACTGACCGCACCACTCGGTTACCTGATCGGCATGATCCTGGCGTTGATGGTCGCCCCGCTGCTGGAAGGGAAGGTCTTCCACCTGGAAGGGTGGCGGACGATATTCCTTATAACCGGTTCGCTGGGGATCGTGATGGCAGTTATCATCTACTTCGGCATCAAGGAGGTGCCGCGCGGCCAGTCCGAACCGGAATTTGAAGGGATGGAGGAGATCGGTCAGGTTAAGTTCAGCTGGGCCTCCTTGAAGAACGCCCTACAAAAGAGGACCATGTGGTTTGTCTTCCTGCAAGGTTTTGCAGGCGTTTTCCCCTGGAACGTGATCACCTATTTCTTCTTCGGCTACCTAATGCTCGAACGCGGCTACGACAACACCTCCGTCCTGCTGACGATGGGTCCGGTGGTCATTATCTTGGCAGCCGGTTACTTCGTCGGTGGGGCTCTGGGTGACTGGCTTTTCAGGCGCACCCTCAAGGGGCGCATCCTTGTTTCCAGCATGGGTGTCATCCTCGGCGCAATCTTCCTGTTCTTTGCCATGAGGACTCCGGTCGCAGACAAAACCACCTTCTTCATTTTCATGAGCCTGACAGCCATCTTCATGCCCTTCTCCTCTCCCAACGTGACCTCGACCGTGTTCGATATCACCCTGCCGGAAGTCCGCAGTTCGGCGCAGGCGGTTGAGTATTTTGTTGAGAACAGCGGCGCAGCCCTGGCACCGACCATCGCCGGCGCAATCGCTCTGGCTGCACACAGCAAGCAATTAGCCATCATGACCGTCTGTATTTCAGCCTGGGTGGTATGCTTCTTCCTGTATTTGGGCGCGCTGTTCTTTGTGGACAACGATATCAAATCCCTGCGCGCCCAGTTAGCGACGCGGGCCGCACAGAAAAAAGCCGAGAAACTGGAATAATCCGCAGCAGGGGCACGAGATTTCGTGCCCCTGCTAATTAATATATATGGAGATTGTCCAAATCGACCTAACCAACCGGAAACAAGTTCGGGAATTCCTCAACCTGCCATTCCGAATATATCGGGATATTCCACAATGGGTCCCGCCATTGGAGGGCGATGAGCGCCGCCGCCTGAACATTAAGAGGTATCCGTTTTACAAGCATTCCACAGCCGCCTTTTTCCTTGCTTCCCGGGACAGCATCCCGGTGGGACGTCTGGCTGTGCTGGATAACCGCCTGTACAACGAAGCCAATCACGAAAAAACGGCTTTCTTCACACTGTTCGAGTGCGAATCGGATCTGGAGTCTGTCCGCGGGTTATTCGAGTCAGCCTTTGGGTGGGCGCGGCGAGGGGGGTTAAACAAGATCATCGGTCCAAAAGGATTTACGGCGCTGGATGGGCTGGGGCTGCTGGTCAAAGGCTTCGAGCGGCGTCCAGCACTAGGACAGCCGTACAATCCGTCTTATTATCCGGAACTAGTCGAGTCCCTGGGTTTTGAGCAGACTAACGAGATCGTCTCCGGCTATTTGGGAGAAAATATCCAGTTCCCGGAGCGAATTCACGAACTGGCGGCCCGCATCCAAGAGCGGCGCGGCCTGCATATCGCCCGTTTCCGGACGCGCGGCGAACTGCGAGCCGCCCTCAGCCACCTGAAAGCCCTCTACAACGGTGCGCTGGAAGGGACCAGCGGCGGCACGCCCATCGCTGACGAGGAGATAAAAACTCTGGCCGACCAGATACTCTGGTTCGCCGATCCAAACCTGATCAAAATCGTGATGAAAGACAAGCGACCGGTCGGCTTCCTGCTGGCTTATCCCGATATTTCCGCAGCACTACAAAAAACGAAGGGACGGCTTTTCCCTTTTGGCTGGTTTACCGTCCTGCACGAATTGCGCACGACCGACTGGATCAATATCAACGGGGCAGGGATGATCGAGGAATACCGCGGCCTAGGCGGAACAGCCATTTTATATAGCGAGATGTTCAAGAGCGTGGTCGAAAACCCCCGTTACCGCCATGCCGAAGTGGTGCAGATCGGCCTGGAAAACGACAAGATGCAGCGCGAGATGGAGAACTTCGGCGTAGATTTTTATAAAACACACCGAATGTATCAAAAGAATCTCCTGTAAGGGTACAGAGACTCCGTATCCTTACCCAGAAATAAAAATGGAGGCGTGAATGGTCAAAATTGTAGCCGATACCACATCCGGACTGCCGCGTGAACAATTGAAGGAACTCGGCATCCCGCTCATCCCCCAGATCGTTATCTTTGGGGAGGAGTCCTACCGCGACGATACCGAACTGGATACGGCGGCTTTTCTACAGAAACTCAAAGCCTCGAAGGAACTTCCCAAGACCGCCGCGCCGCCTCCAGCGCTCTACCGCCCAATCTTCGAGCAGGCACTCAAAGAGGGGGATGAGGTGGTCGTTGTGGCTCCTTCGGCCAAACTTAGTGGGACGGTGCGCTCGGCAGAAGTGGCTGCGCAGGATTTTCCAAAACTCAAAGTCCAGGTGGTGGATACGCAGACCGTGGCGGGGAACCTGGCCAGTCTCGTTCTGCTGGCCCACCAGTGGGCAGGCAAGAATGCCAATGGTGGTACTATCGTCAGCCGCCTGAATGAATGGATCCCACGCGGACACATCTTTTTTCTGGTGGACACTCTCGAGTACCTGCAAAAAGGCGGTCGCATCGGCGGGGCGAAAGCCCTGATGGGCGAAATGCTGCAAATTAAACCCATTCTCTGCCTTCAGAACGGACAAGTGGAGCCTTTCGAGCAGCAGCGAACGAAGAAGCGGGCGGTGGCGCGGCTGGTGGAGATCGTCGAGGAACAGTGTCCCAAAGGACCTGAGGCGAATTTATGCGTGATGCAAGCTGATGCAATCGTAGAAGCCGAAGCCCTGGCAACAGATCTGAGGTCCAGGATGAGGTTGGCTTCCATTCCTATTTACGAGCTGCCTCCGGCAATCGTCACCCATGGCGGGCCGGGTGCATTGGGCATCGGGTTCTTTGTGGCATAAATATCGCTATGGTATAATTCGCAGGCTATTGCGAAAGTTCCCACGAATGTGGTTATAGGAGAGTACTAATATGTCTGGACACAGCCACTGGGCAACCATCCGCCGCAAGAAGGGTGCGGCAGACGCCAAGAAGGGTGCCATTTTCACCCGCCTGGCACGAGAAATCGTCATGGCGGCACGTGAAGGCGGCGGCGACCCGGATAGCAATTTCAGACTGGCCCTGGCGATCGAAAAAGCCCGGGCCGGGAACATGCCCAAAGAAAATATAGAGCGCGCCATCAAACGTGGTACCGGCGAAATTAAAGACGGCGCCATATTTGAAGAAATCATGTATGAAGGTTTTGGACCGCATGGAGTGGCGTTCATGCTGGAAGTTCTCACCGATAACCGCAACCGGGCCGTGGCGGAAATCCGTCACCTGCTCAGCCGCGGCGGCGGGAATATGGCTGAAGCTGGCGCGGTCGGCTGGCAATTCAGCCGCAACTCATATTTCTCTTTCCCTGCCAGCCAATTGAATTATGACAAGGCCTTTGAGCTGGCAGTTGAAGCCGGTGCAGAGGATGTGCTGGAAGATGGCGAAAACATCGAGATTATTGGCCCTGTGGAGGCCTTCAAGAAGATCAATGATGCCCTGAAAAAAGCAGGTGTTTCACCCGACGATGCCAGTCTGCGCATGATTGCCAAGCAGGACATGGAATTACCTGTAGACCAGACCCTGTCGGTGCTGCGCGTAATCGAATCGCTGGAAGAATTGGACGATGTGGCCAACGTCTTCCATAACCTGAGAATATCTGACGAGGCACTGGCGGCACTCGAGGCCGAATAGATATGGCGCTGGTGTTGGGGATCGACCCGGGGACGGCAACGACCGGTTACGGTCTGGTGCGCGACCGGGCGGATGGCAGCCTGGAATCAGTTGCTTACGGCACCATCCAGACCCCAAAGGGCATCGCGGCCCACCAGCGCCTTTCGATGCTCTTCCACCAACTGAATGTGATTCTGCTTCTCCACCGTCCGGATTCGTGCGCGGTGGAGAGGTTGTTTTTCCAACGCAATATTTCGACGGCCATTGCCGTCGGACAAGCACGCGGCGTGTTGATGCTGGCGATCAGTGAGGCTGGATTGGACATGGCCGAATACACGCCCAACGAGGTCAAGCAGGCCGTGGCCGGGTATGGGAACGCCGGGAAGAAGCAGGTGCAGGAGATGGTGCGCGTGCTGCTGGCGCTGCCGGAAATCCCCAAGCCCGATGACGCCGCCGACGCCCTGGCGATCGCGATTACACACCTGAACACACAAAGATATGGTGAGCCATGATTGCAACTCTACGCGGTGAAATCACTCAAATCGAGGACAATACAATCATCATCGAAACCGGCGGGGTAGGCCTGCGCGTCTTCGTTCCGAAGCCGCTGCGCGAGCGGATGAAGGCCGGAGAGGCCATTTTTCTTTTTACCCATCTTGTCGTCCGCGAGGATGATTGGAAGCTATTCGGTTTCGAGTCCCAAGGGGACCGCGAACTGTTTACGACCTTACTTGGCGTGGATGGGGTTGGGCCGAGGACGGCGTTAGCGGTGATCTCAACCCTGAACCTGGACACCGTCCAGCGGGCTGTTTTCAGCGACGAGCCAGATCTGTTGAGCCGCGTGCCGGGAGTTGGCAAAAAGACGGCCCAGAAAATGATACTCTACCTGCATGACCGGCTGAAACCGGTCAGTGGATTGGAAAAAATTGCCTCCATGTTGGATGCCGATTCCGAGGTCCTAGCAGCACTGACGGCACTGGGTTACTCGGTCGTTGAAGCGCAGACGGCCATCCAGTCCATCCCGAAGGATGCGCCGGATGACGTGGAGGAGCGCCTGCGGCTGGCGCTGCAACAGTTCACCGGAAAGTAAGTAATCAGCAACGAATAAGAAGTGAGTAAACATGTGGGCGGATAAACTCTGCCCACATGTTTTATAATGAAAAGCATGAGACCTCCTGAGCGAATGAAAACTGAAAGGCTGGTACTGCGTGTCCCAGCGCTTAGAGATGCAATTATTCTGTTTAATACTTATGCCCATGACCCAGAAGTGACCCGTTATGTGATGTGGCGTCCGCATACAAGCGTTGACCAAACATTAGAATTCCTGAAAGGCTGTATTGCAGCATGGGAAGGTGAAAAACGTTTCCCCTACGTTATCGTGCTCAAGGGAACAGACAATCCTATTGGGATGGTCGATTTTCACATTACCGGTTCCACTGTAGGAATTGGTTATGTACTTGGACGAGCATATTGGGGCAAGGGGTATGTACCGGAAGCGGTTCAGGCGATTGTGAGATGGGCGTTAAAAAAGCCATCAATTTATCGCGTCTGCGCTGACTGCGACGTGGAAAATACTGCTTCAGTGCGTGTGATGGAAAAGGTGGGGATGCAACGTGAGGGGGTGCTGCGGCGCCATACGATCCATCCGAATATCAGTGATGAACCAAGAGATTGCTATTTGTATGCAATTGTGAAATAGCAGGCAGTATAATTCAGGGGCATTTATGAACTATATCCATTTACCTCCGTTCATCTGTGATTAATTCATGTCCCTCGTCACCGTCACCAACCTCTCCAAATCCTTCGGCCCGGTGGACCTTTTCTCAGGCATCTCGTTTGCCATCCCCAAAGGCTCGCGCCTGGCGCTGGTAGGACCGAACGGTTGCGGCAAGACCACCCTGCTGCGGATCCTGGTCGGGCTCGACGAACCCTCCGGCGGGAAGATTGCACGCGCCAAAGCCGTCCACATCGGTTACCTGCCGCAGGAGGCCGAGTTCGAGATGAAAGGCACTGTATGGGATGCCTGCTTTGCCGTCTTTACCGACCTCATCGCCCGGCAGGGGGAACTGGAAAAACTCGAAGCCGAGATGTCCGCCCCGGAAACGCGCGACCAAGCCCTGGTCCGCTATGGCCCGCTCCAGCACGAGTTCGAGCGGCGCGGCGGTTACACTTTCCACACCAACATCAAACAAGTACTGACAGGTCTCGGTTTTTCATCCGACGATCTTCATATGCCGCTTGCTCACCTCTCCGGCGGCCAGCGCACACGCGCCTTCCTGGCCCGCCTACTGCTTTCCGAGCCTGACCTGCTGATGCTCGACGAGCCCACCAACCACCTGGATATTGCGGCGGTCGAATGGCTGGAAGGCTACTTGAGCCAGTGGGACGGGGCGGTTGTAATCGTCTCGCACGACCGCTACTTCCTTGACCGGGTAGCCAACGGAATCTTGGAGATGGCCTTCGGCGCCACCGAGCACTATTCCGGCAACTACTCGGCCTACCTGCGTACACGTGAAGAACGCTGGGAGCACCGGCGTGAAACGTTCGAGGCCGAAAAAGAAAAATTGCTCAAAGACGTTGAATACATCAAGAAAAACATCTCCGGCCAAAACGTGAGCCAGGCCAAAGGCAAACTGCGCCGCCTGAGCCGCATCGTCCAGGCCATCGAACAGGTCGGCATGGAGGCTGTGATCAACCAGAAATGGATCGAGACCAGCGAGGAAGTGACCATCGGTACCTCGCCTTTCGGACCGGAGGAAGCGGAAAGACGCGTGCGGGCACTGCGCTCTCCCATGCGGACTCTGCCGCGCCTGCATCTGAATTTGCGCTCAGCGGCCCGTTCCGGCGAACTCGTTCTGCGGACCTCAGACTTGAGCATTGGCTACCCCGGACGTTTACTTTTTGCTGCACCGGATATCGTCCTGCGGCGCGGCGAATGCGCGGCCCTGATCGGCCCAAACGGGGCTGGCAAGACCACCTTCCTGAGAACCGTGCTTGGTCAATTGGAGCCGCTGGAAGGCGAAGTGAAACTGGGAGCGTCACTGAAAATCGGTTACTTTGCCCAGGCCCATGAAGGACTGAACCCTGAGAACACGCTTGTCCAGGAAATCGACGCGATCATGCCGCACTGGCTGCCGGGACAAATCCGGGATTACCTGGGCAAATATCTCTTCTCAGGTGACGACGCTTTCAAGAAGGTATCGGTCCTCTCCGGCGGCGAGCGAGGACGGCTGGCACTGGCAAAACTAGCTTTACAGGATACCAACCTGTTGCTGCTCGACGAGCCCACCAATCACCTGGACATTCCCTCACAGGAAGTGCTGGAAGCCGTCCTCGACGACTACGGCGGGACGATTTTGCTGGTCACACACGACCGCTATCTCATCGACGCCCTGGGGACGCAAATCTGGGAAATCGAACCAGACGAGTCGCAGCTGACCATTTTCGAAGGCACTTACAGCCTGCGACGGGAGGAGCGTGAACGCCTGGCTGCCATGCATGCCACGGAAGCTGCCCAGACAGTGCCATCGCGCGCGGCGCGCCGCTCAGTGGATCCGACCGTGAAAGAAGAGCGCCGCCGGATCGCCCGCCTGCAGGAATTGGAGAATAAAATCGCGGCACTGGAGGCGCAGATGGCTGAACTGGGGCGAAAATTGGAAAATCCCCCCAAAGACACGGTGGTGGTCCGCAAGTGGGGCAACCAGTACACGGCTCTGCAAGCCGAGATGGACGAGTGGCTGGCGGAGTGGGAGCTGATGCAAGATCAATAAATCGACAAATGAACATATAAGCCGGGAACCAAATTCGTCCCGGCCTTTCGCTTTATCTCTTTTTATTCCATTTTGACTTCTTGTCTGGGGGCTCCAGCATTTTCGCTGGTTCCACATGGACGGTGATGTCTGCGGGCAAGATGATGGCATGGATGGCGTTCTCGATCACTTCGGTGGCTGCATGCGCCTCGTTCAGGGTGCAATTGCCATTCATCGTGATGTGCATGTCAATGAAAGTATGCGCACCAGATGGGCGAATGCGGATGGCGTGCGCATCCACTACACCGTTCACGGAAGCGGCGACTTTCTCGACTTTGTCGGCCAATCCCCGAGGGGCGGTATCCAGCAGGGCGGAAATCGTCCGCCAGCCGAGTTCCGTGCTGATATATATGACGATCAGGGCTACGATCAAGGCAGCGATGGAGTCTGCCTTGTGCATCCAATCCAAGCCGGGGACATAGCGGGCGATGGTCAACCCGATCAATCCCAGTATAACCACTGCCGAGGACCAGATATCTGTGCCATAGTGGAGAGCATCTGCTTCGAGCGCCTGGCTTTTATATTTGCGGGCTGACGTGTACAGAATGCGTGAAATGGTGTAGTCAACCGCGATAGAAGTACCCATCACGAGAAACGACCAGATGGATGCTTCCACCTTGACCGGATGGAAAAACAAACGGTCGATCGCCTGGTATATGATCCACCCGGAGGTGGCCAACAGGAGCACGGTCTCGAAGAGAGCTGAGAGGTTCTCGATCTTGCCATGGCCAAAGGGATGCTCCTTATCAGGGGGCTTGTCTGAGACACGCACGGCGAAATAGGTCATGGCTGCTGCAACCAGGTCCAGACCGGAATGGGCGGCTTCAGCTAGGATACCGAGCGAGTTGGTCAGTAGGCCGACGGTGAGTTTGAAGGCGGTCAAGCCGATGGCGGCGATGACAGAGCTGAGTGCAGAAGAGCGTTTATCTTTACGGGCTTCTTGGATGGCCATGGTTCCCTTTCAAATAGGAGCGATTATAACGTAGGAAACGCGAGCCTGATGCAAGATGACAAATGTCATGTTTTTCCCTCGGTTTGAACCCAGCGCTCAAACGATTGAAGAGAAGCAGACAGTGACAGGGCTTTCATAAAATCGGATAGCCTGGGAATCCCCACTCCCTGACACCCGCTCCAAGGCGGGAGAAAAAGAAGATCAGGGCTTTCTCAATGAACAAGTTTTCAGCCCTAGCTCCAGCCCCTCCCTAAAATGGAGCTTCGGCGCCTCGCGGCGCCGAAACAGCCGATGGTGGCTTGCCCCACAGGGGTGCTTCACAGTAGCCGCCTCGGCTAGGAGAGGGGAGAAATGTGCGGAAAAAAGGCTGCGGTAAGCGCTGCGCGCCCACCGCAGCCCTTTTTTTGCTTCTTTTGTTAAATTGCAGGTAGAATTAGACAGGGTCTGAAGGAGAATTTAATGGCCTATTTCGCTCTTTGTATCTTCCTTTCTGCCTTTCTACTTTTTCAAATCCAGCCGATGATCGCTCATGCCATCCTGCCCTGGTTCGGCGGCACATCGGCAGTATGGTCCACCGTGCAGATGTTCTTCCAGGTTTTACTGACCGGGGGGTACGCCTACGCCAACTGGCTCAACGGCAAGCCCCGTCGTCGGGAAATAATCCATCTGGTGGTCCTCGGCGTCTCGCTCGGGCTGATGCTGGCGCTTGGACTGGCATGGAAGTCGCCAATCACGCCCAACGCGACCTGGAAGCCAGTACAGTCGGGTTTCCCGGTCTGGGAAATCTGTAAACTGCTGTTCGTTTCGGTCGGTCTGCCGTATTTCCTACTTTCCACCAACAGCCCGCTGATGCAGGCCTGGTTCCACCGAACTTTTCCTGAAAAAACGGCCTATCGCCTTTATGCTCTCTCCAATGCTGGTTCACTGCTCGGACTGGTGACATACCCAGTGCTAGTAGAACCGTATCTAACGCTGGTCTGGCAGGGGAGGCTCTGGTCGCTAATGTACATGGTCTACGCGGGACTGGCGGCTTACGGAGCGAATAAATCACTTCGGATAAAACCTGCCACAGGAACTGACCTGCAACCTGCAGCGCAGGCAAACAGCGCTGCCCCGGACCAATCAAGGATGCGCCCAGCTGCGAGAGACTATGGTCTGTGGATTGCCCTGGCGGCAGCCGCGTCCATCCTGCTGCTGGCGACCACCAGCCAGATCACCCAGGAAGTGGCGGTTATCCCGTTCCTGTGGGTGCTCCCGCTGACGATTTACCTACTGACTTTCATCCTGGCCTTCTCCGGCGAACGCTGGTATTCGCGGCAGGTTTTTCTTATCATCTTCTTCATTGCCACCCTACTGGTTGGCTGGGCGCTGGGACATTCGGACGCGCTAGGCATCCTGGCCCAGATCGGGATCTACTCGCTGGGGCTGTTCGCGGCCTGCATGGTCTGTCACGGTGAATTGTACCGGTTGCGACCGAATCCCGCCCATTTGACCCGTTTCTATCTGATGGTTTCGGTGGGTGGAGCGCTGGGCGGGTTGGCGGTCAACTTTGTTGCGCCGTTCGTTTTTAAGGGGTTTTGGGAATTACCGCTTGGCTATAGCCTGTGCTGGCTGCTGTTCCTGGTGGTGACCTTCTTTAACACTAAAGTTAATCACAGGCGCTGGGAATTCATTCTAAACCGCGTACTTTTGTTGAGCATGGTGATCATCTCAAGTGTGCGTTCCTACCTGCTGATTCACACTGACCTGGATGCTTCCCTGTACCGTGAACGTAATTTCTACGGCGTGGTAAGTGTCCGGGAATTCGGTGCGGCAGGCAGTTCCTCAGACCGCTATGCCCTGGTACATGGTGTGACCATTCACGGTTACCAGTTTGTTTCAAAGGAGCAACGAGATTTTCCCACTGCCTACTATGGCAGGACCGGAGGCGGGGGGCTGGCAATCCTAAATCATCCAAAGCGAGGTCATGGGATGCGAGTCGGTATCTTGGGATTGGGGATTGGCACACTGGCCGCCTATGGCCAGCCGGGCGATGTTTATCGCTTTTATGAAATCAATCCACTCGTCATTCAGCTGGCAGAAGGGCAGGGCGGTTATTTCAGTTTCCTGGCAGACAGCCAGGCAAAGATCGAGATCGTTCTAGGTGACGCACGCCTTTCGCTGGAGCGGGAACTTGCTACGACTGGTTCGCAGAACTATGATGTGCTGGTGCTGGATGTCTTCTCCAGCGACTCCATCCCTGTCCATCTCCTGGACAGGGAAGCCTTTGATCTCTATCTGCAACACCTCCAGCCCGATGGGATACTGGCTGTCCATATCTCGAACAGCCACCTGGATCTCGTCCCGGTGGTCTGGACCCTGGCTGACTATTTCGGACTGGGACGCATCGTGATCGAAGATCCTGGCATGGGAGTGGAAAATTTTCCATCCATCTGGGTGCTGATGGCGCGCGACCCGTCTCTGCTTGAAACGCCAGCCCTACTTTCCCGAGCTCGCCCGATGGATGGCTATGTTTCCGCCGTCCGGTTATGGACAGACGATTACAGCAACCTGTTCCAGATTCTGAAATAAGAAAACAGGAGCGACCATGTCGATCGCCCCTGCCGGTTATTTCGTGAATTTATCGCTGGCGTCGTCCAGCGCCTTGACCTCTTCTCTTGTCAGCCGCCAACCAATCGCACCGGTGTTCTGCTCAGCCTGACGAGCCGTTTTAGCACCTGGGATGGGCAATGCACCCTTGCAAATAATCCAATTCAATGCCACCTGACCGGGAGATTTTTCGCCATGGCTTTTACCGATTTCGGTCATCAAGGCTATCAACGGTTGGATCTTCCTTAAATTGCCACCGGAACTGCTCCCACGCAATCCGGGTGGTGGATTTTCAGGAGTGTACTTGCCGGTGAGCAAGCCTTTTGCCAGAGGGCTGTAGGCAATCAAGCACACACCCATTTCTTTGCACCGGTAGAGCAAGCCATTCTTTTCCACGGTACGATCCAGCAAATGATACTCCACCTGGTTGGAAGCCAACGGGAGGTCGTATTTCGTCAAGATGGTATAAGCCCGCTGCATCTGAGTCTTATTGTAATTGGAGACACCTGCGGAGCGAACTTTGCCCGACTTAACCGACTTTGCCAATTCTTCCACCCAGAATTCGACCGGCATTGGCGGGAACGGCCTATGGATCTGGTATAGATCCACATGGTCCAACCCAAGCCGTTCCAAGCTATGATCGAGGGCGCGCATGAGGGCGCCGCGGTCCAACCTCCAAGGGTAAGGCATGTACTTGGTTGCCACTAAAACAGGGGCTGTAGTTGTTTTCAGGAATTTGCCGAGCAGAGTCTCGGAGCGGCCTGAGCCGTAGACTTCGGCCGTGTCCACCAGATTAACACCCGCGGCCAACGAGGTCTGGAATGCGGCGGCAATATCGTCGTCGGTATAGCCATGTCCGTAATTCCAGAGGATGCGGTCACCCCAGGCCCAAGCTCCCAGCCCCATTTCAGCGTTGTGCAGGAATAGCGTTTCTTTGGCAAGTTGTTCGGGCATGATTGGCTCCTTAGGTGAAAACAGCGCGATTGTAACACATACGCTGGTCAGCGCACTTGAATCGGGTTACAATCGGCTCGATTCTATTTCAGGAACTTAGGGGCCGCGAACCCTGCTCCCA
>Ga0209777_10004290_pt1 | contig 16950 bp, 15 predicted proteins | sample FrelakmetHBP12HB_FD_187147 | JGI IMG/M metagenome (GOLD analysis project Ga0209777, IMG submission 187147) | Freshwater lake sediment microbial communities from the University of Notre Dame, USA, for methane emissions studies -HBP12 HB (SPAdes)... | ecosystem: Environmental > Aquatic >...
GCCGTTGCGACATGATGGACACCTCTCTCCAACCCATGGCTACCTCCTTTCTAAGGTAGCTATGAGCTTATACTAAGGTGTTACCCATGTCTCCGAACGGTTGTAACCCATGTCCCCGGTCTATACAGTGGGAGAGGGTCGGGGTGAGGGGGACCAACAAAATCAAATGTGAAGGCCCACTATTGGTTGAACGAAAAGTTTTTTTTGTTTGGGTTAAGTCAGAATAGAAATGCTTACAAAAAAGTACCGCGGCTGGTTGTAGCATGTACAGTTTCCAAATCCCCCTTTGGAAAAGGTGTCTGGGGGATTTTTAAAACACATAAAATCCCTCCTGACCTCCCTTTTTGAAAAGGGAGGAATAGAGCCTTTGAAATTTTTGCAGGCCACACCATCTGCTGCCCAAGTTGAAAGAATCCATGGATAATAACCAGACTTTAAAATCCGCCGATGATGTCTGCCAGCTGCTGCGCAGGCTTTCGGGTGAAAACGACTGTGCGCGCCTCAGGCGGGGGCTTGTGCGCATTGTCATGTACATGCGCAGCCGCACTTTTTTTACGGGCCGCAGCACGGAATCTATTGGAGACATAGAAACCGCGCTCATCGCATTCCTTGATGCCTACACCGGGGCCGATATCGAAGACCTGTACGGCATTCTGCGCGAAATCATCACCCAGGTGCCCAAATTCCAGATATTTGGAATCGACATCACCGAGCTTCGCGAAATCACCCACGATTTCGATGCGGCATGGCGCAGCCATGAGGCCTTTGCTTCGATTGCCGCCGACATCCGCAAACTGGTGCACCAGCACCTTTCCGAAAAAGTAATAGCGAAAATTGAAAATTTCCACCAGTTTCTCCTGTCGCCTCTGGGAAGCGGGTTCATCGACGACAGCATCATTACCGGCGCCACCCCCGCTGACAAGCACCGGATGCTCAGCTCGGAGCTTTTTCAGCAGCTTCTTCAGCTCAAGGAAAAACTTTCTACTGCCTGGGCAGGCAAGGAGGCGCGGGCGCAGCAGGGCGACTTTGCCGGGCTGCTTCAGCGGATTATTGCCGATGCCGACTGCCCGGCCCTGCACGGTGAATCGGGTTATGCGGAATCACTGGCCGTGCTGCCCGCAGCCATTGAGCGGCTGAAGGCCCTGGATATCGGCGGCGTCGCCATCGGTAAAATCCGGCACGGCCTCAAGCACCTTATTTTTGCCGTCACTGCAGGGCCACTGCCCAAAAAGGGCGAAACCGCCCTGCGCCTTATCACCGCCGACGGCCTGCTGGAGCGCATAGCATTCATTTATTATGCAAATATCGTCAATGCCGGCCTCAGCTCCATGGGTGAGGCCGATTTCCCGCAGGCCATCGAGGCCCTCTACAACCTTGCGCTCTGCGCCCGCGCTGTGGGCCACGGCACCAAACACCTCGGCCGTTTCGCTTTCCTCATAGACCGACTGCAGCGCGAATCGCGAAAGCTTGATGAGTATATCCCGAGCATCATAGAGGCCATGAACGCGGAGCTTGAAAACAACTTCTCCTTTCTGCAGGATATGTTTATGGAGAATACGCCCGCCGATGACCGGACCACCCGGGTGAAGAAAATTCTCAACGGCATAATCCGGGAAAAAACGACCCACCTGCTCGGCAACCTGATCAACAGCCTTAAAACATTTTTCAGCCGCCAAAGCCAGAAGGTCTACGGCAGGCTCCTTGAACGCTATGCCGGCTCGGGGCTGCGGCCCGTTCGGGATCTTGTTTTCAGCTTCGGCACGGATATCACCGACTCGTTTCACGACAATGCCTGCCCGGAATTTATGGGCGGCAAGGGGTATTCGCAGGTGCGCAACTCGCTGATCATCATTAAAAACAACCTGCGGGGGCTTGACGTACCGCGGGGAGCAGGGTTCTGCACGCTCACCTGGCACTGCATAAAAAACCGTCCCGAGCGACTAGCGGAATTCAGGCTGGTGCTGAAAAACGTCATCGCCGAACTGGAAAGCCGCACCGGCAAAAAACTGGGGCACGCAGACCAGCCGCTGCTGCTCATGGCGCGGTCGGGTGGCGTCATCTCCATGCCCGGCGTGCTTGACACCATCAGCCATATCGGCATCACGCATGACATGGCCGGCCGCTGGGCGGCCCTGCTCTACGAGCCGGTGCGGGCCTGGCAGGCGCGGCTCAGTTTCATGCTCAGCTACGCAAAAAGCGTGCTTAACATCGGCACGGATGCAATTCTTAGGGCTGCCGGGTATGAACGCTATGACGGGCTGCTCAACCAGCCTGCCGAGCGCCTGGAGCAGGAGTGCCTGAGGCTAAACGGCATTATCCAGAAGCTCAGCAGCTGCGCTGAGCCCGCCCTTCCCGATGACCCGTTCGAGCAGGTTTTTTCCGCAGCCATGGCCGTATTCAAATCGTATGAAAACGATATGGTACAGCGGCAGGCCCGCAGCTATGGCATACCGGAGCAGTTCCAGACGGCATGTCTCATTCAGGAATGCCTGCCGATTCTATCATCGGAAGACTGCTCAGGCGTCTTCTTCACGCGCAACCCCGCAACCGGATATTCCACAGGCCCCTTCCATGAGCAGATCGAATTCGGCCGCGGTTTTTTCGGCAATGTTATTGCCGACGGCATGGTGTCGCCGGAGGCCATTGAAAACTTTGCCGCCAAGTACCCTCTGCAATATGAATGCCTGCGGGATTTTAAATATTTCGACGAGCGCGCGCAGCGCTACCCCACCGACATCGAATTTGCGGTTCGCAGCGGCAGAATTCACATTGTCCAGTCGCGCGTTCTGCGCCAGTCGCCGGCAGCGCAGACCATCAACAGCTACGATTTCTTCCGGGAGGGCATTTACAGCCCCTACAAGCTCATCAAGCGAACCGCCTTCAGCCTCAACAAAAAAATAACGCATACCTATCTTGACCGCAAAGCCGCAGACTCCGCGCCGGTCATCGCCATCGGCAAACCTGTTTTCGGCGGGGCTGTACGCGGCCGCGTCATCATCGACCAGAACACCATAGCCCGGTTCGACGGCCCGCTCATTTTTCTGACGGAAAGCAATGTGCCGCCACGGGTCATCATGGAAGAAAATCGTTTTGCAGGGTATGTTTCAAAGGAAGGGGGCGTCACATCGCATGCCGCGCTCATCGCCATCGGCGAAAAAAAACCCTGCGTCACCGATGTTGCCTGGGAGCGGGGTGAAAGCGGAGAAAAAATTATCATTGGCGCAACACAGCTTACGGAGGGAGACCACATCACACTTGATGCCAACACGGGCACCATCTACCTGCAGGAAGTACCTATCATCGTCGGCCGCATTGCCGATGAGCGGTTTCAGACTGTTCAGCAGGACATTATCGGGGTGATCGACGGCCTCATTTCAGGCAGCCCTAATGGCAGCTGACAGCACGTCACGTGCGTAATCCCCGCCACGGCCTGACCGCATTTCATGTTCCACCGAAGGAAACAGCCGTTTGATTCATCAATGCATCTCCCACAGCCACGGGGCAGCGCAGACCGGCCGCCCAAACTTTCATCGCAGCATCACCACTGATAGCTCGCAGCCTTACAGCACCGACTTGCGCCGCACAAATGTCGGGATATCATAGCCTTCGTCATCATCAAAATCACTGATAATGGTCCCGAGCTTTACCACCCGCGAATCCGACCGGTCTTCGTTATGCCAGGAGCGTATTAGTGGCGGCTCGGGCATGGGGTCCGGTGCATTGACGGCTTTGGCCTGAACGTGCACGGCCCGCTCCTCTACTGCCTGCTGCGCCTGATGCTTGGCAAAGCCGGTGGCAATAACGGTGATCTGGAACTTTTCAGCCATGTCGTCATCGATGGCTGCGCCGAAAATAATATTTGCCTCCTCATGTGCCTCTTCCCGTATAAAATCCGTGGCATGCTCGAGATCGTCAAACGTCATGGTGCTGCTGGCCGTGATATTTATGAGCATGCCCTTGGCGCCCCGGATGGAAATATCGTCGAGCAGCGGATTTGCGATGGCCTTGCGCGCCGCCTCTGAGGCCCGGTGCTCGCTGCTGTCGATCCCCAGGCCCATGAACGCCATGCCGCTGTCGGTCATGATCGTTTTCACGTCGGCAAAGTCAAGATTGATGAGGCCCGGTACATTTATGAGGTCCGAGATCGACCTGACCGCGTGAAGCAGCACCTCGTCGGCCATCTTGAAACCGTCAAGCAGGGTCAGCCTCCGGTCGGCAAGGCTGAACAGCTTTTCATTGGGAATGACGATCAGGGAATCGACATTTTCTTCAAGCGACTTCAGGCCTTCGTCTGCCAGGCGGCTTCGCACCTTGCCCTCAAACAGGAACGGCTTAGTGACCACGCCGACGGTAAGGATACCGAGCGAGCGGGCCGCTTGGGCGATGATGGGAGCAGCTCCCGTGCCTGTGCCGCCGCCCATTCCCGCGGCAATAAAAACCATGTCTGAGCCTTCGATCGTGTCCTTGATCCGATCGATGTCCTCGATGGCCGCTGACCGGCCGATTTCCGGGTTTGAACCTGCCCCTAGGCCCTTGGTAACCTTGTCGCCCAGCTGCACCTTGATGGGCGAGCGGTTGCGCTCCAGTGCCTGGCGGTCGGTGTTGGCGACAATGAAGTCGACATTTTCCAGGCGCGCAGCGATCATGGTATTGACCGCGTTGCAGCCTGCCCCGCCCACACCGATGACTTTGATAGATGCTTTCTGCTGTTCATTGAACTGGAAACTCATGGCGTAACCCCCTGTCTATAAAATTATTGTGATAAAATAAAAATATTAGTTGTTTCCCTGTATAAGCCGGCGCTTCAACAGCGCCAGCCGGCTTTAAATGCCATAGGTCTTTTTGATGGCATCGATAATCATACTGGTCATGGGAAGCTCGAGCTCGGCCGACTTCACTTTGAGCGCCTTATGCACGTCCTTCGGCAGCAGCAGCGTGAACTTTTTTTCAAGGTTATATTGTATCTCCCGCGGCCTGCCCGGACGACGGCCTTCAGCCTGAAGCATGTCGCCGCCGGCTGTTTGAGCATCATCCATAATGTCTGGTTTACGCGGTTCGGTCATTTTTACAATTTAAACCATATTAATTATATTTACGTTTCAATAGCAAAAACATTTAAGTCTTTGTTACTATTTAGATAGTTTAAACCCTTTTGTCAAGTAGAAAAAATGCCTTTCGCTAAAAATTTTTAAAAATACCCTTCATGCATGCTGTAATTTTTTTTGATTTGTCTTCAGGGAACCATAACCGTCGGCGATGGTTCCCTGAAGAAGGCAACTCAAACACTTCGTTTTTTTTGATTACGCCCTTTCAGCGCGAAATCAAGCCACCCGCTCTGCGGGTGGCTGTCGACTTTGACCTTATATGACAGAACAGTGCTCTATTATTGAGCAAAAAGAATAAGGGGGGATGTTGTTATGGAAAGCACACGGAGGAAATTTTTAAGTTTTCTGCTTGCAACACCCCTTACGGGGCTGCTGCCAAAAAAAATTCCGGCAGAGCTACTACTGCAAAAGACGCTGCTGAACAAAGATAAACAGAGGCCATTTGGTCTAGTGGTCGTGGTCGTCCATGAACCGGCTCCAGACGATCTTGCTCCGATGACCCTTGAGGAAGCGCACCTGTGCCGCGAGGCAGTGAAACTGGAAAGTCCGAAGTTTCCCGTAGGCTTGAAGTTTCGTCTCGTGTTGCGGGTAATGCTGCAGAATATGAGCCTGTGGCAGTTTTTGTCCATACTTTGGAGGTCTCTGGTCTTTTTTTGAGGTATAAAGGGCTGCAGATACAGCGCCGTATCTTTGCGGGCCTGACCGACAGCAACGGCTCCTTGCCAGATGAGTTCCAGAACCAGGGAGCCGCGCATGGCACTGGTATGAACAATGGCGACAATTATGCCACCGACGATAATGGAGACAGCTGAAGGGTGGGTTCATTATTATACCCTGTTCTCGAAATCCATTTCTGCATTCTGCCGGAACATATGTCAAAAAATACGCTGTTAAGGATTTCTTTGACAGGACCTATGCGCAGGGGCATAATGAGAGCCGGCTGTTTCGCAAGCCGTATGCCGTATTCATGCAGGTAACGAGGGAACAGGGGCGCTTGCCGGCATCGAGCGCATCAGTCGCGCAGGTTGGGTTGAGGAACGAAATCCAACCTGGAAATAAACGATTTTTATTTGTTGTGTTTCATCCGCCGGGGCGGATTCAACCCAATTAAACCCTGGGAAATCTGCTCGACGCGGCAAGCAGTATAATCTGCTAAATCAGGCAGCAGGTAAACCCAGCAGAGAACTGAACAAAAAGATACCCCGCATACGCAGTGGCACTAACAAAAGGTGAGGGCAAGCCCGGCCCATTCTTTCGAAGGACGATACATGCACCGGCTGAGCGGCCAGACAATCATTTTCATGCCGGGGATGGATGGCACCGGCATCTCATTCGAGCCCCTGGGGCAGCTGCTGCCCCGCGATGTCAACGTGAAGGTTGTTCGGTATCCGGCAGACAGGCTGCTCGGTTTTGAGGAAACGCTTCAGTGCGTGACGGAGCAGGTGCAAACAGATGATATGACAATAATTATCGCCGAATCTTTCTCAGGGCCGGTTGCTGTGGCCCTTGTCGGTTCAGGCCAGCTCAAAGCCAAATGCCTTATCCTGAGTGCAACATTTGCCCGGTCGCCCCGCCCGCTTTTATTGAAAACCCTCAGCTATCTGCCTCTGGAATTATTAATCAAACTTCCGCTCCCCAGGTTTCTATTGAAGTACATCGTTAAAGGCGGCGAAGAATCAGTCGAGGTGTTCCATGCCCTGTTGCAAAGAATTAGAGCCATGGTGCCGGCAAAAGTGCTGGCTCATAGGCTCAACGTTATAAACCAGACGGATGTTCGCGGATGGCTTTCAAAGCTGACCGTTCCCTGCTTGTACCTGCAGGCGACTTTAGACAGGGCTGTTCCGGCATCAGCATTGTTTGATTTCACGGAGGCTGTTGCCGATTTAAGAGTTACAAGGATACGGGGGCCCCATTTCATTCTCCAGGCACAGCCGCGAGAATCTTTAGCTGCAATTGAAAATTTCATGGCTCTTATTGCAAAAGACTCCGGCTGAGGCACAACAGCGGCTGCAGACTGAAACGGCGGGTTGGCGCCCGCTCTACGGACTTGCAATGAAAATTATAAACGGGAGCGGATAAACCGCTCCCTTGCGCACATTCAGAATACCTGCATGAGGGAATTATGAATACACCTAATGGTTCGATGCTTGGCTTTTTCCCGGGGTTTGAGCCGATCCGCATTGCAACGGCAGGCGCCGAAATTAATGGCGTGATCGGCGGAAGCGGACCGCCGGTGCTTCTTTTGCATGGCTGGCCACAGTCCCATGTGGAATGGCATCGGGTGGCGCCAGTGCTGGCCGGACATTTTACCGTCATTGCAACTGATCTGCGGGGTTATGGCGACAGCAGCATCCCTGCCGCAGGAAGCCACCATGAAGGGTATTCCAAGAGGGAAATGGCACGTGATCAGATCGAAGTAATGCGCAGTCTGGGGTTTGATCGTTTTGCCGTCGCGGGGCATGATCGCGGGGCGCGGGTCGGGCAGCGCATGGCCAGCGATTATCCGGATGCAGTAACAAAGCTTGCGCTCATAGATGTTGTGCCAACACATACATTGTACACCCATCTGACGAAAGAATTTGCAACTGTGTACTACCATTGGTTTCTCCTTGTCCAGCCGTCGCCGCTTCCGGAAATTATTCTCGGAAACAGTGCGGAGTTTTTTCTGCGCACCTGGGCCTTTAGCGGGTTGATTCCTGAGGTGATTACCGCTGAAGCTTTTGCCGAATATCTTCGCTGCTTCAAGAATCCTGCGACGCTCCACGCCATGTGTGAGGATTATCGCGCCGGTGCAACGATTGACCTTGAACATGAAAAAAACGATCTTGAGAAGAAGATTAAATGTCCGGTTTTGGTTCTCTGGGGAGGCAAAGGAGCCATGGGGCTTCTTTACGATGTACTGGCCGAATGGCAGGACAGGGCTGTACATGTGCGCGGCAAAGCATTTGACGGAGGGCACTGGCTCCCTGAGCAATTTCCTGAAGATGTTTCCGCGGAGCTTTTAACATTTTTAAGTGATGCTCCCCGCCTACAAGGCGGGGCATCCCGGTGCTTAAAATTGATTTAATTAGATACCTGCCTTTTCATCCCCGCTTACAAAGCGGGGCTTTCAAGGCAGGATTCCGGTAACAGGCCGCACATTTGAATTTACAGTTGGTAGAGCGGACTCGCGTCAGCGTGTCCTCCATTGCACAGTCTTCTAAACGGTTGACGCACTTCGTGGGCCTAACCTACGGGCTCAGGGCAGACACGCAGGTTTGCCCCTACACAAAAATTTTTAATTCATTGACTTTAATTGTCAGGGTGGGAAATGGACATGAAGGTCGACATAAATGTTAAGCGCACGTTCAAAATCAATGGAAAGGAATACAACTCCATTGAGGAAATGCCTGATAACCTTCGGGAGTCATTTAAGAAGGCGATGGGTTCGCAGACAGACTTAGGGCACCAGGCAGATCCCGCAGCTGCGCGGACAAAAATTGTTTTCAATGACATACAATACGAGAGCATGGATGCGATGCCTCAAGATGTCCGCCGACTATATGAAAAAATATTACAAGCAGCTGAAACCGGTGGCGCAGCACCGAAGATTGATCTTGCAGATATCAGCAGCAGCCTGCAAGGGGAAACAGGAACACCTGGAGACGCTCTTTCTTGTAATATTCCGCAGCCGCCTAAATTTGAACCTACATATTCACCGCGAACGCTGGCAGTGATTTTTATGCTCGGCGGGTTATTCCTTTTGCTGTATTACCTGTGGCAAAGCAGATGATCAAAGAGTGGATAAAAAGATATTTTGCCGAGGAACAGCTCGCAGACGTTCTGGCTATAGTGTCCGAGTACGGGACGGAAACATGGCACAGGGAGGCAGAGCGGGTTAAGCGTGACGCTGTCATTATATCGAGGGGATCGCTGGAAAAGCTTAAAGCCACAATTGAGCTGGCAAAAAATGATTACCGTGATGTTCTCATCGGCGAAGAAATAGACCCATGGGTCATCGGGGAGATCAATAAATACAAAAACTGACAATCATGGTGCGCACCGCGCACCGATGCCCTGGAGAAAATATGGTTTATTTTACGCGATTGATTTTTTTGTTACTGGCGCTGGCGCTTTGCGCTGTTGCTGCTCTGCCTGCGGGTGCAGCAGGCGTTGCCGTGCATGTGATTGATGTGGGCGTGGGAGATTCGATCTGCATACGGTTTGCCGATAACTCCACGGTGCTGATTGATGCCGGCGATAAAAACCATGGGCAGGCGGTTGTCGATTATCTCAAAGCGCACGGCGTCTCTTCAATTGATCTGTTCATTGTCACCCACATGCACTATGACCATGTTGACGGCGCAGCGGCAGTGCTTGACGGGCTCCCCGTGCGGAAGGTGCTTGATAACGGCAGCTGGCGGCCGTGGGATTATGCCGAAGCCCTTGCCCGTGCGAAGAACGCATACGGCACAGAACTACTTCAGGCGCAGGGGCAGACTTTTTCCTTCGGCGATGCAGCCCTCAAGGTGCTTGAGACAATACCGTGGATAACGTTTGACGAAAATAGCCGATGCGTGGTGACGCAGCTTGATGCCGAAGGGGTGCGGGTTCTGTTTGCAGCCGATGCAGTCTATGACCAGGAGTGCAGGCTGCAAGGGCTTGAGGATATCGATATCCTCAAGGTTGCCCATCACGGCAGCTTTATGGCAACGTCAAAGCATTTTCTTGATATTGTAAAGCCCGAGGCAGCCATCATTTCAACGGCCACGATGCCTTTCGGCATTTTGCCGAGCACGCAGACACTGAAGCGTCTATCAGAAGAAGGGGCGGCCGTGTACCGGACGGACCAGGACGGAACGATTGTTATCAGTATTTCAGGCGGTACATATGCTGTTCACGGTGCGGGCAAGTCAAATGTAAAGAACAACTAGTCGTCTGCAGCGCTTCAAAAGAGGTTTTTCATGAAAATTTTAAGTATGGATAATTGGATGATTTTGAGTATAGAATAAAACATATCCCGGAGGGCGTGTAAGGCACGATGAGCGATCTTTGCCGAACCGGCACAACCATATTTAAATCTTAGAAAGGCATTTCTCCTATGGCGGATGCTGAACTGAATTTTGAAATAAGTCGGCTTGGCGACTGCACTATCTCGTCACCCATGGCAGGCGTACGGTTTGTGAGCGACGGCGAGCATGTGCTCTATCACAGCAGCATGCAGGATATCGGCGGTTATCTGGAGCGCAAAATCGCGCCGCCGAGCATGGAGCTTGCAGGTCCCCGGGAAAAGATTTATTTCGACCCTGCCAGTCTTCGCTGCGGTATTGTGACCTGCGGCGGCCTGTGCCCGGGCTTAAACGATGTCATACGCGCAATAGTGATGAGCCTGCATTTTCACTATGGCGTGCGGCAGGTGTATGGCTTTCGCTTCGGCTATGAGGGCCTGAGCAGCAAGTATAACCATGAGCCCATGGAGCTGACGCCGGACAACACGAGCCGCATTCATGAAACCGGCGGAACGATTCTAGGCTCATCCCGCGGCAATCAGGATGTGGCTGATATGGTCGATACGCTGCAGCGGTTGAACATCGGCATTTTGTTTACCCTTGGCGGCGACGGCACGCTGCGGGGCGCAACAGCCATAAGCCGGGAGGCCCGTCGCCGGGGTCTGAAGCTTAGCGTCATCGGCATCCCCAAGACCATCGACAATGATATCTCGTATGTGCAGAAGTCTTTCGGCTTTGAAACAGCGGTCTCGGAAGCAAAGCGCGCCACCTACGCCGCCCACAGCGAGGCCACCGGCGCACGCAACGGCATAGGACTGGTGAAACTCATGGGCCGCGATTCAGGCTTCATTGCCGCCTATTCGGTGCTGGTTGACAGCCAGGTCAATTTCTGCCTCGTGCCGGAAGTAGCGTTCACGCTCAAGGGATTTCTTGTAGCCCTTGAAAAACGCTTGCAGCACAGGGGCCATGCCGTGATTGTGGTGGCCGAAGGCGCCGGGCAGGACCTGATGCAGCAGACCGGTGAGCGCGATGCCTCGGGCAATGTCAAATACGGCGATATCGGATTTTTTCTGCGTGATGCCATAAAAGACCACTGCAAAAAACAGGGCATTGATATCAGCCTGAAATATATCGACCCGAGCTATATTATCCGAAGCCTTCAGGCAATTGCGCACGACTCGGCCTTCTGCCTGCTTCTCGGGCACAGCGCCGTGCATGCAGGCATGGCAGGCCGCACGGATATGGTGGTGAGCAACTGGAACCAGCAGTTTACCCATGTGCCCATAGAGCTTGCCGTGTCGGCGCGCAAAAAGATCGACCCGAACGGCTGGCTCTGGAGCAGCGTTCTTGAAACCACCGGCCAGCCCGCGGATATGAGGTGAGCAGGATCCCCGCAGCGGGAATCCATAAGGAAGTTAGCGCAAGAATGTGCGCTTCAGATTTTATGCGAAGGTCGGGCGGGTGCCAACCCGCCGCATCAAAAATGACAAAACAAAATGGCGGGTTTGCACCCGCCTGAGGACTAATTTTATGTACAATAAAGCTGGTAAAACCAAAAATATCATAATCATATTTTTTTCGGCTTTTTTTTTCTTTTTTTTAATTCCCGAATTTTTTGTCGTAAGGAATGAACATATGGAAATACCGCAATTGATATTGATAGTACTTTTTTACGAATTGGTTATGTGCTTAATATTTGGCTTTGGACTTATTGAGATATGTTGTTTTTTTACGAGGCAAAACGGATTGAAAAAGCCATATATTACAAGTATTTTGACCAGTCTTCTTATTGGATTATTAATTATCGCACTTATGATGATTACTGCTAGTGGCGAGGGAGGGATGATCTTAATGGTCATATTACCTTATATGCCAATCGGATTTATCATTGGGGGAACAATAATTGGTTTCACATATAAAAAAATTGATCGAACAATTATCCATAAGAGGGGGAGGCATGTGGTGTACATTCCCCTAAAATAACGTTAGCCGGGTAGCCCGTAGCGGTTGGGCAAAACGAAGCGTGCCCAACGATATTTAACCAATGAAAAATGCTGGGCACACTACGTTTTGCCCAGCCTACGATAATTTATATTTCGTCTGTCATTTCGAGCGCAGCGAGAAATCTTAACACCTGGCAAAGATCTCTCCCTTCGGTCGAGATGACAGCCTGTCGGGTTGGGGAACGAAACCCGACATCTTTCGGCGGACGGTAGAATTGATATCGAAGAAAGATTCCGGGCAAGCCGGAATGACGCAGGAATTATAATTAATTTAGAGGCGGGTTTTAAACCCGCCCCTACGGAGAAACGCAAACCCGTTCAATGAATTAATACAGAAGCAAAAACAAACCACACCATCCACGATAGGACGACAGCATGACAAAACTTCCGGCAAATAAAACAAAGATCGTGTGCACCATCGGCCCGGCTTCGGAATCGCCCGACATGATGCGCAAACTACTTGAAGCAGGCATGAGCGTGGCGCGGCTGAATTTTTCGCACGGCGATTTTTCAGGCCATGCAAAGGTTGTTGAAAATCTTCGCGCCGCGGCAAAGGCCGCGGGCCGCCGCGTTGCCATCATGGCCGACTTGCCGGGGCCCAAGATGCGCATAGGCATGATTAAAGATGAACCTGTTGATCTTATACCCGGCGCATCATTTACCCTGACCACCGAGGATATAATCGGTGATGCCTCAAAAGTCTCGGTATCATTTACCCGCCTGCCGCAGGCGGTGAAGCCCGGCGACACCTTATTTCTTAACGACGGCCTCATTCAGCTTGAAGTTGTGAGCGTGGGCAAGAGTGATGTCACCTGCCGCGTTGTGGTGGGCGGCGAGCTGCGCTCGCGCAAGGGGCTCAATTTACCGGGCATTGATCTTGGCATTAGCGCATTTACCGAGCGTGACCATGAATGCCTGAAGTTTGCCATGGAGCAGGGCATTGATGCAGTCAGCCAGTCTTTTGTCGAATCGGCAAAAGATATCGTGGCGGTGCGCAAGGCAGCCGCAGAGCTCGGTTACAGCCCCTTCATTATAGCCAAAATCGAGCGGTCCCGCGCACTTGACCATATTGATGATATCCTTGATGCCACCGACGGCATGATGGTGGCCCGTGGTGATCTCGGGGTGGAGATACCTATCGAGCAGATCGCCGTGGTGCAGAAGCAGCTTATTCATCAGGCAAATATTCATGGAAAGCCAATAATCACGGCAACGCAGATGCTTGAGTCCATGACCACCAACCGCAGGCCCACGCGCGCAGAGGCAACCGATGTGGCCAATGCCATACTTGACGGCACCGACTGCGTCATGCTCTCCGGTGAATCAGCCATGGGCGCTTATCCGGTTGAGGCAGTCAGCATGCTTGCAAAGATTGCCGCAGCCATCGAGCCAAAGCGCTCTTCCCATTATGTGAGTGAAACGCTACAGGAAATAGGCCATGACGGAAAAGTTTCGCTCACCGACATGATTGCCATGAGCGTGGAAACAACCTTTCACCGCATATTGCCTGCGGCTGTTTTTGTGCCCACCCGCAGCGGCTACACAGCGCAGAGCATCACCCGGTTCAGGCTGCCGGTGTGGATCATGGGAGTAAGCTCGCATGAGGCGACCTGCCAGAGGCTCCAGTTCTCCTACGGCGTGTATCCGGTATGCGAAGCGAACCACCCGGAGAACTGGAAAGACTATATCCTGCAATGGCTGCAGGAACACGGCATTGAGGCCGGGCTTGCCATTCTGACCGAGGGGCCGTCGGTGAAGTTTCCTCATTCAAACAACCGCATGGAGATCATTGATCTTACTTATAAAAAATAAATTGCGGTAGAAGTCAAAAGTCGGAAGTCAGGAGATTCACCACAAGGCGCAGCGGGCGGTGTGAAGTTTGGGAAACAATTGCGATACGTCCATGAATAAATCAATAATTCATTTACGTGCGGTTCAATATGGAAAAAAGCCCTGCATGAAGCGGGGCTTTTTTTATGAGAATAAAAACGGCGCGGTTATGGTTCTTTTGCTCGTCTTTACCGTTCCTGCCGTATTTTCCTACCTGCTTACTGTAGTGCTTGCCTGCTGGAAATTGACGACTGAGAAGTGTTTGAAGGATCAAGAGGCTGCTGCTGTGGACATCCATGCCGGAACACCATATTTGATGTCATGCCGGCAGATAAAAAAATCCCCCTAGAGAGGGGCTTCTAGGGGGAAAGAGGAGGTATAATGGAAATTACTCTCCATTACCTTAGTTAAATATAACGCAAATATTTTGGCAATGCAAGTAGCAATTTTTGGTTTTTGAATTTTTTTATCGCACCTTCAGGGGCAAAATCCGCCATCGAAGGCAAGACTTGCCATGCGCATCACGAGCCGATCATTACAACAACCGTATGAGGATTGACATGATAGCGGCCGGCTGCAGTACATGGAGCGGCCTGCGCCGGGTCAAGGAAATCATGGGGGCTTTCAAGGCTGGTGTCGATAATGCGGTGCCACTGCCTGCCGGGAATTGCAGGCACGCGCACAGTTTGTGCCGTTCGGTCGGCGTTTAGTGCAAAAAAAAGCTGGTAATCGCCAATGGCCGATGATTCCCTACCGCCGTCAATCAGGTAGCAGATGGTTTGCACCTCCATATCGTTCCACTTTAAAGGCTTCAGATCCGGGTCATACCATAGAATATCGGGGGCCTCAGTGCCGGCGGGGTCACCACCTTGAAAAAACCGCCTGCCTTCAAGAATGGTATATGTTTTTCTGAACGCGATGGCTTTTTTAACAAATGCAAGCATATCCGAGTTGTTACTGACCAAATTCCAGTCAAACCAGCTAGTGCTGTTGTCCTGGCAATAGGAATTATTATTGCCGTTTTGCGTACGCAGAAACTCATCGCCCCCGAGCAGCATGGGCGTTCCGCGTGAGAATAGCAGGCAGCAGATAAAATTTTTCACCAGCTGCCGCCGCAGCTTCAGCACCTGGGGCTGACGGGCCGGGCCTTCAATGCCGCAGTTGAAGGAGAAATTTTCATCAAGGCCATCGCGGTTGTTCTCACCATTGCCCTCATTGTGTTTTCTGCTGTAGGAGACAAGGTCCTGCAGCGTGAATCCGTCGTGGCAGGTGATAAAATTAATGCTGTTATACGGGTGCCGACCGTCGTCGCCGAACAGGTCCGCAGAACCCGTTAGCCGACAGCCCAGGTCGGGCAGCTGACCGGCATCGCCCCGGATGAACCGGCGTACGGTATCCCGGAACTTGCCGTTCCACTCGGACCAGTCAACCGGGAAATTGCCGACCTGATAGGTGTGAATGTCCCAGGGCTCGGCGATGATCTTGACGGTATTGAGCACAGGATCCTGCGAGATGGCGTCGAAAAATGAAGCTGATTTGCGAAATCCCCCTTCCTGCCTGCCAAGGGCTGTGGCAAGATCGAAGCGGAAACCGTCGACATGCATCTCCTGCACCCAGTACCGCAGCGAATCCATGACCATGCGCAGAACCTGCGGCTCGTCGAAATTCAAGCTGTTGCCGCAGCCGGTCACGTCGCGGTAGCGCCGCCCGGGCTCATGGGGCAGGCCTTCAAGGCAGTAATAGGTCGGGTTGTCGATGCCACGGAAGCACACTGTGGAGCCCAGCTCATTTCCCTCGCCTGAGTGATTGTAGACCACGTCCATGATAACCTCAATGCCGGCGCTGTGCAGCTCGCGCACCAGCAGCTTAAACTCACCAACCTGGCAGCCGGGGCTGCTCTGCGAGCTGTATGAGCATTCGGGAGCGAAAAAGCCGATGGTGTTATAGCCCCAGTAGTTGGTGAGGCCCCGCTCCACAAGAAAGTCCTCGACATAGAATTCCTGCACCGGCATGAACTCGACGGCATTGATGCCGAGCTGCCGCAGATAGGGGATTTTATCTATAAAGCCCAGATAGGTGCCGGGATGCCGCACACAGGATGTGGGGTGGGCTGTGAAGCCCTTCACATGCACTTCGTAGATGATGAGCTCGGGAAGTGGTATGTCGAGCCGCTCGTCGCCCTGCCAGTCAAAGCTGTTGTCCATGACAATGCATTTGGGCAGCACAGCCGTGCTGTCGCGGCTGTCCATGACCGCGTCTTTGCCCGGAGCAAAGGGATCATAGCCAAGCAGCAGATTGTCGTGATTGACGACTTTGCCGGTCAGTGCCCGGGTATAGGGATCAAGCAGCAGTTTATGCTCGTTGAAGCGCAGCCCACGCTCAGGATTATACTCGCCCCGGATCTTGTAGCCATAGAGCTGTCCCGGCCCGATGTCCGCCACGAAGCAGTGCCAGATGTGGCGTGAGCAGTGGTCAAGGCATATGATGTCGGTAGGCGGGCCGGAAGGATCATCAAAGAGCAGCAGAAAAACCTCACGCGCATGTTTGGAATACAGGGCGAAATTGACGCCCCCGTTCTGAACGGTTGCGCCGAGGGGATAGAATTTCCCCGCTGCTGTGTTTCTGCCGGTTTTGTGTGCCAGCTCATATGTCATAAAAATTTCCCCGATGGCGTTCGCGGCCGCGGCAATGAGGCTTGAAAATACCCCTCTAAACAGGTATAACCGTAAAACTTTTAACAGGCAAGCACTTTTGCCTGATGCTGCAATCTGAAAGGAGCATCCATCGGCCATGTCACACCCCGACTCATTTCATGCCCGCGCCGCGCTTGCGACAGTCGGCGGCGCCGTCCTGTATTACCGCCTCGCAGCCCTTGAGGAACAGGGCTTTGCCGACCTGTCGGCCATGCCTTTTTCAATAAAAATTCTTCTGGAGGCGCTGCTGCGCGGAGAAGACGGCGCCATTATAAGCCGCGACGACATTCTGCGGCTTGCCCGGTATAATCCGGCCTTTCCCGAGCCGTGC
>Ga0209777_10004291_pt1 | contig 16949 bp, 10 predicted proteins | sample FrelakmetHBP12HB_FD_187147 | JGI IMG/M metagenome (GOLD analysis project Ga0209777, IMG submission 187147) | Freshwater lake sediment microbial communities from the University of Notre Dame, USA, for methane emissions studies -HBP12 HB (SPAdes)... | ecosystem: Environmental > Aquatic >...
TCAGGTCGCCGCCCCCATCGGGATTCCGTTCATCCTGCTTCCCCTCGACCATGTACGGCCTGGCGAGCGCCAAGTTCTTCCCCCAGCGATAGCGCACCCACGGCGGTTTCGCTCCGGGCCCCACATCCTGCCCGTCGGAATAACCGTACTTCACCCCAGCGCCGTCCGGTCCCTGGCCTTTGAGATTCATCCGCACCCACTTCATCGTCGGGTCCCGGAAACCGCCCACGTTGATGGCGTACTCGTGGACAGGCGAGGTCACGATCTCGGTGTGCTGCCGCTCGACATCGCCCGAATCGCGGTGCTCGACCCAGCAGTAGGTCACTTCGAGGGGCACAAAACGCGCGGAGCGTGGCTGATGACGCACCGTCATGGTGGCAGTCTGGATGCCGGGCCCCGCATAGCTCCTGGGGTACTGCTCGGTCTGAAACTCATACCGCAAGTAAGCCGTCCTGGTTCCGGCAGGAACCGAAGCCACGACCGCGTTCACCATGAGGTCCCACGGCGTCGAGCCGTCGGTTTTCTGGTAGTCACGGACGTAGGTCTGGTCTTCCCAGGAGTGACACAGGGTCACACGATCTTTGGAGTTCTTCACGCAGACCGTTCCGCCGTAGACCAGGTCCGTGATGGGTGTGGGCGCTTCAATCTTCCAGGTGACCTGACACGGCACCCCCTTCTCGGCCGGCCGGAGCGTGGGCTTGTAGAAGCCGGGATCCGGCGCCACGTCGATTCCCTTCTCGCTGAAGACGGTCTTGGCGTGATTGCCGCCGACCACCGACGGCTGGAACTGGATCGTCTCCACCTGCGGCCCCAGCCGTATCTGGACACGATTGGGGCCTCGGACCAGCCGGGGCAGCGCGGGCCGGTTGAGTTGCGTGATCGTCTCAACAAGGATCGACGAGAGCAGGGCTTCGGGGCCGCCCAAGTCAACCTTGAGAAGGTACTCGGTGACGCCCGCGACCTGCTCCAGGCACTCGGCCTCGCCGGAGTTCAAGTCCACTTTCTTCCAGTTGATGCCCGCATCGCGCGAAACGGAAACCGACGCGCCGGTCGCGCGCAATGAAAGCTTCGCCGAGGTGACCACGTTGGCCGCAGAAACCTTGAAGGTGACCTGGCCGGGACCTTTGACACCGTCCTTCGTCCACTTCACGGCCGATTCGCAGTAGACAAGTTCGCGTGTGGCGGGGTTGCAGAGGTCCGGGGCATATCGCCACAGGCCGCTGGCGCGGATATTCCTGTTGGCGTCCACATCCTGGTTGCCGCGCACGGGGCGGAAGGTGCGCGGCCCGCCGCCTTCGAGCGGCTCGAAGTAGCGCGTGTAGTACTCGGACGGGCGGAGATTGAGGACGTAGCGGCGTCCCCATTGCGCGTAGAGATTCCCCTCCTCGATATCGTTGGGCGGTTTGAAGGAATCGTAGCCGTTGGCCAGCGTGCGCTGGTACCTCACGGGGCCATCCGAGGCGCAGCGCCACCCGCGGTGGTCGTTCGGGTCGCGGACGGGGTTGGTGGCGCACTCCGGGGCGAAATTCTCCAGATAGAAACGGGGGTTCTTCTCGATTTCGCGCACCGAGGCCACTTCGCCCTTGTCATTGAAGCAGTAGAAACTCATCGAACTGTCGAACATGTGCCACGTCTTCCCGCCGTCCCATGAGCACTCGCAAACGGTGTGGTCCCCGAGTTGCACGTAGTGAGCCTTCCACCCCATCTTGAGCCAGAGCGCGTTGTTGACCCCCGAAACGATCCCGCAGTTGCAGTAGCCGTAACTGTTGAACATCAGGATGGGGTCCAGGACGACGTGGCCGTCCTCGAATGGGTTGGTCGTCTGCTTCCTGAGGCGCTGCGACCAACGCCAGATGGCAATCGCCTGCTCCTGGGGCGTCGCATACTGCGCGGTGATGGAACGCAGATAGCTGTCGATGTCCGTCAGATCGGGCGAGCTGTCGGTGACGAGCGTGACATTGTAGACAGCGCCCGAGGCGGGCCCCGACGCTGCAGGCGGGGGCGATTCCTCGGCGGTCGCGATCATGGCCAGTTGGGCGACAAGAACGGCCGTCCACAGGGCCGCGGTCCAGTCAATCCTTGCCCTGGCTGCGGCCACGGCGGCACCCGCGAGTGTGAACGCTTGCTGTGGTTGCGGAGCGCCGGCCAAGGGCCCCGTGTACGTCTTCAGCAAAAGTGGCACAATTATGCCCTCGACGGAAGTGAGGGTTTCTCGGACCGGTCAGGTACTTTCAGTCCGGGCATTCCGTGGTTCTGACGCCGGCGACGCGGCGGCGTCTTGTCTTTGAGTTAACGCCGACGATTCAAGATGCGTTCGCTTCGGCCGTAGTATACATCATCCGGTGTGACGTTGCCAAGGGCCTCCTGATACCGCTCGGTGTTGCACCAGACGAAGGCCCCGTCGGAACAACCGGTGCAGTGGTCATGAGCGTCCCCCTTCCGCCCCTCGGCTCGATTCAGGATCTCCTCTATGAATTGCTGCTGACTACCACCACCGAGCCTTCACGTCTTCCTTCGCCTGCATGCCGCAGGCGGCGAACAACAACGCCAAGAGAACCATGCAGACTTGACACAACTTAGTGAAACAGGTGACCCGCCGTTCCGCCCCACCCCCGCCAAGCGTGCCCGGCCTTTGTTGCCACGCAAAGACTCATACCCTAAGACCGAGACGAAGCCGAACGGAAAGGTGCCCACTCTGGAGCCCTTTGGCCCCAAGGCCAGGGTGGCCCATAACATAACGGCCGCTTGCGCCAGGGCTCGAACGCGACGCCACGCTTGAGCCAGGCGCCGCTACTTCAGTTCCTTCAGGTAGAGGTTCCTGAACTGCACCAGCGATGCGCCCCAATCGCCGTCCTTGCGGTCGCCGTGGTGCTGCAAGGCGATCAGCCCCTTGGCGGGAATGCCGGGCAATTGGGCGTGGTCGATGACCAGCTTGCCGTTGAGTCGCACGGTGAGCCGGTCACCCTTCATGAGGATATGGAACGTATTCCACTGGCCGATCGGACGGTCGGCCTTTTCCTTGGGGGTTGCCCCGGCATGGACCTCGGCCGACAACGTCGGGTCGGTGCGGTAGCCCCACACCTCGCCCGAGCCCACGGGCCAGCACCAGATGTTCACTTGCGACTTGTGCTGGCCGCGCAAGAACACGCCGGAGTCAGTGTTCGGCACGGTGATGGCGATCGGCCGGCCCTCGGGGTCCTTCTTCTCCGTGCCATCGGGCAGGATGATCCGCGCGTTGCGATTGACGTAGGGGCTTTCCTTGATCCGCCAGTCCACCAGGAGCTCGAAGTCGCCGTACTCCTTCTGGGTCCAGAGGTTCCTGTCGCCTTTGGCCTCGCCGTGGGGGTCGCAGTCGATCACGCCATCCACGACGGTCCAGTCGTGGTTGTCCGGCTGGCGCAGCGTCCAGCCGTCCAGGTCCTTGCCGTTGAACAGGGGCACAAAGCCCTCCGGCGGGCCGGCCGGGGCCGCCGCACCATACGAATCGAGGCTGATGAGCGCGAGAAGCAGGATGCTGACGCAACGCAGCGGCATGGGCGTTCTCCCGGGTTACCGGTTCGAATCCGGTCGGGTTGCCGGTCCCTTCGCGGCGACCATGCCATCATTTATCATGGGGTCTTATGCGGGTCAACGCAAAAGCCTCTGCGACGGGCGCGGCGCACGGACTGGTCATCCGCCCGTCGGGCCGGGTCCAGAGGAAGGTGAGCCGGGAAGCCTCGCGGCCCGTGCCACACTTACTTCCACTTGCACTTGCGCTGGGCCAACCGGTGCTTGCCGTGGCAGTCGGTGCAGTACGTTTCCTTGGCGGTGCCGGCGAGGAATGCGGCGTGGCGGGCCGCAGGCATCTTATCCTTCGGATGACAGCCCATGCAGAACGGGTTGATCTTTTCTCGGGGGTACATAATGCCGGGCGCCGTGCCGTTGCCGCCGGAGGCCCAGGATTCGTCGGCGATGTGGGCGTCGCAGTTGCCGTGGCAGTCCACACATCCGATGTTCGCCCGCGCGTGGCGGGTCGCAATGGCCTCCTGCATGTAGTTCAGGTGGCAGACAAAGCAGCGGCTGTTGTCGGCCGCCTGCCCGGCGCGCGCGGCCGGCCTTTTCTCGCCGTCGTCGAGCAGCAGCGGTTCCGGGGCTTTGTTTCCAGCGCCGCCGGCACGAGGCTTCTCCGGGCCCTGCCTGACCTCTTGTGGCTGACAGGCGACCGCCATGACGGCCGTTAGTGCCACTACCAGCAACAGGACCGCATTTCTCATGCGAACATGCCTCTGTATACGCGAGTGGCATGGCCATGCTGTTGCGTGGCCATGCCGCCCATCCGTTCACAGGTGACGCGGCGCTACACGTACTCCCAGTCTCTCAGCCACTCGTACTTCGGCGGGAGGCTGGCCCACATCCGGCGGCTGACGCCCTGCAATTCGGCCTGCTCTCTCATGTCGAGTTCGCGGCGCTCCTTGACGGCCTTGGCCACGTTCTCGACCTGGCGGGGCTCGTTCATGCCGGGGATGGGAACAACGGTGTTCGTGAGCAGGATGTACCGGATCGCAAGGCGGGCCCGATGGTCGTCTTCCTCGCCCGCGCCCTGGAAGAGCGAGCCCGCCCCGAACGGCTTGATGCCGAACGCGCCCACGTCGCACTTCTTGAGGGCGTCGAAGAGGCTGTCGGTCGGCGCCGTCTTGCTCATCGTCGTGAACGGAAAACACACGACCTCGACTTGCGGGAAATACTCGATCATGAACCTGATCCAGCGGCGGTCATGCGAGGAGAAGCCCACATGCCGGGCCTTCCCCGCCTTCTTCGCCTTCTCCAGCGCATCGACGATCTCGCAGGACGTGTCGAACGTGTGCCGGCCGCCGGGCTCGAAACAGGTGATCCGCCACAGGTCTGTGTACTCCTGGCCCGAGTCCTTCAGGAGCCCATCGAGCACCTCCAGCAACTTCTTCGCGGTGCGGAAGTTCTCGTTGCGGACCTCGTTGCCGCAATGGGAAAGCGCCAGGTACATCTTGTCGCGGCGGCTCTTGAGCGCCTTGGTGTCCCGCATCACTTCCTCGTAACAGCACGCATCGATATAATTGATGCCGGCATCGAGGCAGCGGCTGACGACCTCGTACCGCTCCTTGTCGTCGCTGCGCGAGTGCCCGCCAAGGCAGGCCGCCGAGACCATGAGATTGGTCTTGCCCAGCCGGCGGTACTCCATGTTCCCGTTGTAGTTGAGGATCTTGGACGTATCGACCGCAGGTCCTGCGGCAGCCGCCGCCAGGCCGGGCAGTCCGGCGGCGCCAAGGCAGGCGGCCGCGCCCGCCGCCACCTTCACCGTATCGCCCAGAAAATTACGCCGCGTCACGCCCCTGGCATCCATGGTTTCCTCGCCTTCCTGTTTCGCCGCCCTTTTGTCATTTCACACGTTCAACCATACGCCCGCCTACCGGTCGCGGACAATCCCGCCGAGACCAATCACTTGCCCTCGCCCTGACGCCACAGGGCCTTGATCTCATCCTCCGAGAGGGCGCGGTCGTAGATGCGAACATCGTCCAGGAGGCCGCTGAACTTCCATCCGATCCTGACGTCCTGCTCGCTGCCGGTCTCGATCGGCCAGAGGTCCAGCAGGCCGATGTCGTCGATCTTCGCGGGCTCGCCATCCTTGTAGAGTTTGACATGGTCGTGCAGGTTCGGCCGGGCGGCCTCTTCCACCACGGCGGCCACGTGATGCCACGCGTCGTCGTTGGTGGCGTCGCCCATGTAGAGATACCCGCCCTTGGGCGTCACACCGACACGGCCGCGGATGAAGCAGAAGGTCCACATCTTGCCGAAGTCGCGCTGGCCCCACGACAGGATCTCTCCCCCGGCGGCCTTCGTCTTGATCCAGGCGCACACGGTCCGGGGCGCCGTGCCGCTGACCCCCTTGTACCCGGTGATCTGAACAAACCCTTCCTTGCCATCGAACTTCAGGGCCTTGCCCGTGCGGCCGGGTGCGGAGTCCTTGTCAAAGGAGAGGCCGCCCTGGAGCGTGCCATTGCGGCCCTTCTTCGACGAGTCCGCCGCCGTGGTGCCGGATGCATCGTCAAACTTCCACCAACCCACCAGGTGCGTGTCCGTGTCGAGGTTCACGGTTTTATGCTGTTCCGCCAGCGCGGGCGCCGTCTGCCCCACGGCGGCGATCTCAAGAACGAGCAGCCCAATGGCAAATAATAGAAGTAACCGGCTTCCGACGACAGGAGTTCTCATGATCTCGTCTCTCCCCTTCATGCGTGGAGGGCCGCACATCTGAGCCGGGATTTCCCAGATGAACTCTCGCGGGTGACCGCCGTCAGCCTTTTTGATGATTGTATCCCGTCTCCGGGCTTCTGCAATATGCTTCTCGGCTTCCGAGACCCTCCGCCCGTCTGTCGCTGAGCCAGGATGCTGCCCTCTGCACGCTCCAACACCGTTGTCCGGACCGGCAGTGACCCATCTCTGAACATGCGACACCCTCAACGCCCTACGGTTTGGCGGGGTAGTCCTCGCCGCGGCAACTCCGCAACACCGACTGCTGCCAGTTCTCCAACTCGGCCTTCATCCGGCTGACGATCTCCGGGTATTTGGCGGCCAGGTCGGTTGTTTCCGACGGATCAACCGTCAGATCGTATAGTTCGTACTTGTTAGCGGCAAGCTTGACGAGCTTATAGCGGTTGTCGTTCCAGGCCGAAAAGCCGTTGTTCGTGGACAGGCCGCCATTGCACTGCCAAAATCCGATCGGGCTGGGCCTCTCCTTCATCTGCCCGTCCAGGAGCGGCAACAGGCTGATCCCGTCGAGCGGCTGCACCTGATCGGGCACCGTCATCTTCAGGATGTCCATGACGGTCGGATAGATGTCGCTCGTGCAGGCAGGCACGTCGGTTACGACGGGCCGCTTGATCCGCGCGGGCCACTCGATCAGTCCGGGCACACGAATGCCGCCCTCGTACATGTCGCCCTTGCGGCCGCGGAACGGGCCGTTCGTGCCGTTCTCGTTTGGCGCAGCGGGGTCGAACCACGCGCCGTTGTCGCTGTTGAACCAGACCATCGTGTTGTCGGCGACGCCGAGTTTGCGCAAGCCGCTGCGCAGTGTGCCCATGGCGCGGTCAATCCCGACAATCTCGCCATAGTACGCCGAGCCGCCGGCCGCCTTGAGGTCCTCCGGCACGGGCTTGTGCGGGGCGTGCGGATTGCCGAACCAGACGCACGCAAAGAAAGGCTTGTCTTGCCTGGCGCTCTTTTCGATGAATTTCAGGGCCTCGCCGACGATGGCATCCGAGCCGTCGCCGGGCACCTTCACATTTTCACCGTTGCGGCTGAAGGTCCAGTCCGCCTCAAAATAGTTGGAGACGGAGAAGTACTCGTCGAAACCGAATCGCCCGGGGCCGAGCGGGTCGGAGGCGGCAATCGGTTTGCCAGGCCCGGCCACCCCGTTCAAATGCCATTTTCCGAAATGCGCCGTTGCGTAGCCGGCCCTCTTCACGGCCTGCGCAATGGTCATTTCCTGCGGTTTCAGAGGCATGCCCGGCCAGAAGCATCCCATGCGGTTCGGATGGCGGCCGGTCATCACGCTGGCCCGCGTGGGCGAGCAACTCGGGTGCGCGGCATAGAAACGGTTGAACCGCAGGCCCCCGGCGGCCATGGCGTCCAGAGCGGGAGTCTGGATCTGCTTCAGGCCGTTGTAGCCTACATCCCCCCAGCCCTGGTCATCGGTCATGCACAGGAGGATGTTCGGACGCCCGGCGCGCTCTTCCGCTCGGAGCGCCGCCCCGGCGCAGCCGCTCAGCCCGAAGGCCAGCGCCGCGGCGCTGCTCTTGAGAAGTTCACGGCGATTCATAGCGGTTTTCCTTCCCATATTAGAGCCAACCGTCGGCAGGAATCCCCCGCACGCTGAACGCTTCCCGGACGGTTCGCTGATCCGGATTCATGGAGTCTTGCCGGTGGCCTGGCACACGATCAGCTTTGCGCCGGTTATCTGCAACTGCTTGTGCTTGAGGGTCAGAATCAGCGCGGTGGCCGCCGTCGCCGACAGGCGCGGTGCGGCCGTGTAGTCCTGCGGGTTGTTATCCCGGTTCGGTTGGTAATAGAAGGTGCCGTCGGGGCACTGGCTCAGGCTGAACGCCCAGCGGTTATGATCCATCAGCTTGCGGAAACTAGGCGGATCGGTCGCCGCTCCAAGAGCCGTCCACACCATGCCCAGAAGCGGGCAACCGTGGGTGTCGATGAAAGTGTCGGGATGGTTCCCGATGCACTCGGCATTCAACTTGCCGAAGGCCTTGTATGCCTCGTTGTCAGCGGAATACAAGCAATGCGCCAGGGCTGATGCGCCAGAGCGCCCCATGTCGGCGTAACCTGTGCCGCCCACCCCGTCCGCGTACCAGACGTAGCCGATCTTGTTGGTGCCCTTGGCGATGAATTCGTGCGCGGCCTCGAATCGCCGGCTGTTCACCGAGAGGCCGCATCGCTGCATCAACGCCCAAGCCATCATGGCTTGCGCCGTGACCACGTTGAATGCACCGTACCCGTTGCCGCCCTCGCGGTTGTAGGGGCCGTGGCCAAACCCTCCCGCTATATGCACGCGTTCCGGCGCCGCTGTCTGGGGATGCTGAGCCAGTGCCAGCCACTGGTTGATCTCCTCCAACTCCGGCAGCACCCAGGGCTCACGGGTGATCAGGTAGTACTCGCCGAGCGCGATTCCATACAGGCCGTACTGCCAGCAGGGCAGGCCGCCATACTGGATCTTACCGTTGGTGGATCGGGCCATGGCCTCCATGGCCTTCTTGACGGCAGGCAAATACGCCTTGTCCCCGCTGCCCAAGAGCGCCAGGGCGGCGAACGCGTTGATGTGCGGCCGTCCGCTCCAGGTGCCGTCGGGCTTCTGCTCCTTGATCAGGTAGGCGAGAGTCTCCTTGAGGATCACGTCGGTCTTCTTGCAGGCGAACGGGTAGGTTTCGGAGAAGCTGCCGTACTTGGTGGGGAGCTGCACTTCCGCCTTCAGCTTGCGGTCGCCGCGAAGGATGTCAAGCACCAGCTTGCCGCCCCGCCTGCCCTGGCTTTCCTCCAGGGCGTTGCCAAAGTCCATCATCGGCCCTTCGTAACCGAACTTGCCCATGCCGTAACCGAATTTGTGCGGGGTCACGAACGCACGGCCGTTGGCGCCGATGATCTTGTCGCCCTTCTCCACTTTTCCAAAGGCCGGTGCGTCCTTGAACACAAACATGACGAGGAGGTTCGTCGGCTCCTCCTGCGTGATCATGGCCCGTACGCCGGTGATGCCGAGGTTGATGTACCAGCCGGGAACCTCGGCATCGGGGCCGACCTTGGTGGTCAGTTTGTCCCAGGGCGGCCTGTCCAACCCCCAAGCCGCCGTGGCCGTCATCAGCAATACGATCAGCAGAGAAGCCTGCCGCGCGGCCCAACGTTTCCAAATGGTTTGCGTCATCATTTATCTCCCTTCCCAATCAGCTCCTGCATCGCCTCGGCCATCGCCTTGCCGAGCAGGATGAAGAAGCGGCCTTCGCCGTAGTAGTGATAGCCCAGGTTGGAGGTCGCACGATTGAGCATCGCCTGCTCCTCCGGAGTGATAGGCGTCTTCTTAAGATCGCGCTCTGTGTTGAGCCAGCCGGCGGTCTTGATGGCAACGATCGCCGGGTGCAAGAGTGGGGCGCTCTCGATCGCCTTGACGTTGCCCTTGAATTCCGCCACGGTGTTGACGTAGCGCTGGCCGTCGCGCACGTCCTTTTGCTTGCCCACTTCATTTTTCACACCGTTGACACCCATGACGCCAACGACTACTTTCATCTCCGGAGCCTTGAACTCCTTACGCAGGTCCTTGATCAGGCAGACCAGGTTCTTGCCGTATTCCTTGCGGCCCGTTTCATCGAACTGATCATTGTAACCCTGGAACCAGACGAAGCCGGCGATTTCGTAGCCGGCCTTTTCGTCATAGTCGGGGAATCGCTTCTTCAGGTTGTCCAGGGTGTCGTGGACGTAGGCAATCAGGGCCCGATATGCGCCGCCCACGTCCTCCGGCTTCCCGCCTTGGGGCATGCCGGCGCTGGGCGGGCGGAAATTCACGCACAGACTCTGGCCGCCGACGGCGTACTTGATCAGCAGGACCTGCTCCTGGAGCGCCTCGCCCATGAAGTAGCCGAAGGCGTACTCCGGGCCGATGTTGCTGCCGAGCTTGTCATCGCTCTTGCGGCCGCCGTAGCCGGGCCCGAGATTGCCGTAAACACCGCGGTGGGCGACCCAGACATCGTCGCGGGTGACCAGCGTTTTGCCGTCGGGCTTGAACTTCCTGAGCAGGTAACCGTTCTCCTTGTCCTCGCCCAGGAAGTCGATCGTGGAGACGTTGGCCTGGCCGTCCATGTTCGACTGCCCGGCGAGGATGAAGACTTTGAGCGGCTTCGGCGCGGCGTCGGCCCGGAGCGGCGCCAGTTGCACCAGCAACAGGGCCGCGGCTGCGAGGGCGAGTGACCCCGCCACGTGCTTTTTCATGGGACCTCCTGTCACTTCCCGCGATTTGCCTTGGGCGGCAGCAGCGTGATGCTCCGCAGTTCCGGCTGCGTTGTGGCGGTTCCGATGGCCTTGATGGCCTCTTCGACGGCGGCGACTCTCCTGTTATTGAGTTCGCCGGCGGGAAATTCCCCCCTCTTGCATTGATCGTTCAGGGCCACGATCAGTTCTTTCAACCCCGGCACCGCTTGGCGGGCGGCCATGCCATAGCTCATGATCCCCTTCATGATTTCCCCGGTGCGGCTTTCGCTGCCGTGGCCGCCCTGGGTTTTCGCGAAGAGGACGCCCGCTTCGATGCCTTCTTTGAAGTGATATTTAGTCAAGGCTCTGAATCCGGCCATGCGGATCTCATTGCCAAACATCGTGTCCGCCGGGCACCGCGTTTTGACAGCAGCCAATATGTCCGGCGCCAGGGCCTGCACATCCTCGAGGGTCAAGAGATCGGCAATCGTGTGCGAGAGCTGGGCCCTGGCCATGCCATCGGCGTTCTTCGAGATGGCCCGGATCGCAGGGTAGAGAAGCTCCGGGTCGATTCCCTTGATGGAATTTCGCAACAGCCCTTTGAACAAGGCCGCCGCCAGCTCGCCATGGGTGAGCTGGATGGGATCGTCCCAGACGACCGGCTCGAGGGGCTCGGCGGTTTTGGCAACCGCCTTGAGCATGTCGGGAACGACGGGTTTCGCTGTATCGCCCATGTTTTTGAGGGCGTTCGCGGCCTTGACCCGCAGCCAGCGGTCCTCGTGGGTGAGCAGCCGGACCAGCACCGGCAGCGCCTCGGCGCTGCTCAGGTACCCCAGGGCCTCCGCGGCGCCCTGACGCTTTCGGGCATCGGGCCCCTCCGCCATCGCGATGAGCGGGGCGACCAGTTCCTTCTTGTCGGGGCGCCGGCCGAGTTCCTCCGCCGCCCAACCGCGGACGACCGGCGACCAGTCGCCCAGCGCGGCAAAGAGTTCCTCCGTGGTCTTGGTCTTGCGGTCCAGATCGAAGCGGCCGGAAGCGACGGCCTCGGCCACGTCCTTTGGGCTGAGCCAGTTTGCCTGATTCGCGTCCCTGCCGGTGATGCAGAGTTTCTTGAGCGGCAGGGAATAGGTGAGGACATACGTGGCCGTCGGACTCAGGCCGTAGTAGCCGCTCTTGCCGTAGTAGGTGTTGTCGTCCGTCTTGCCGGGGCCGTATTGCTCGCCGCCGTCATAGGTGAACGATCCGTCGCAGCGCCGCACAAGGTCGAGGTGCCATGAGGCTTCCTTGATAAAGGCCGCCGCCGCAGCAGGTCCGCCGGTGTTCGCCCCCAAGGCGCCCCACAAATAGCTGAATCCCTGACCGGTATGCCCGTATTCCCGGTTCTGGTAGGAAGCGGTGACCATCTTCGCGAAGAATTGCGTTTCCCTGGTCCGGCTGCCCTGAACGGCGAACAACACGGCGGTCATGGCGTTCTTGCCGTTGTTGTCATGGTACGGCCACGGCATGTGTTCGCCGTAAGGAATCGCCCCCTTGTCCACGAAGTAACCGAAAAACCTGGAAGCTCTTGCGATGGCGGGGTCGATCTCCGGGTCCTTCACGCCGCACTTCTTGCCCATGACGATTGCGAGGTTGCCCACCAGTCCCGCCGCGTTCACCGGGCCATACGGCGGGATCGAGCCGTGGAGTTGGCCCTCGGGAGTCGGGGGTGCAATGCCATGCCCGAAGGTGCCGTACATGCTCTGCCCCTTCGCGAGAGAGACGGTGTATTCATTGATGGCGTGCAACACTTCCACGTCGCGGGTGAGGAGGTAATACTCGCAGAGGAAGAGGTTCCGGTATCCCCAGTCCCACGTCACCATCCCGTCTTTCAATTCCAGCTTCAGCGTCGCAGGTGCCATCTTCCGGGCAAACTCCCGCACTCTGGGCAGGTAGTCGGGATTGCCGGTCGCCATCAGCGCGAGGCCGTTGATCGTTCCCCAGATATCCTCTTTGAGCGGCTCCTTCTCAAGCACCTTGCAGGCCTCGTCGAAGATGATCTTTGATTTGGGGCAATTGTAGGGCGCGGTGTCGGCGTAGGTCCCCATGACTCTCAGCTTGAGTTGCACCTCTTCGGTCTTGCCCGCCCGCCAGCGGGTCAGCTTCAGGATGCCCCCATTGGCGGCCTTCTCAGCTTCCTGAATGGCCATTGCGATGCTCTTGCGGGCATCGTCGGTGAACAGTTTGCCGCCCGCGCCGAGGATAACGTCGTCCACTTTCATCACGCCATCCGCCGGCGACTTCGCCCCGACATGCGTGACCAGGATCTGGCGGCTGGCCGTCGTGGTCCGACCCTGCACGCTCTCGAAGAAGTTGGCGGGCTTGGTATAAATCCACCCGCGGAGCCCCGTGGCGCCGAGATTGTACGTCAACGCGCGATCGACCGCGCTCATCTGCGTAAGATCCGGCGGCGCCGGCGGTGGCGGCGCAGCGGCGACCAGTGGACCGCCGCACGCCAGCGCGAGGGCGACAACGAGGGCGGCGGCACACCGCGGTGTATTTTGCATCTTCCGCATGACACTTCTCCTGTGGGTTCGTGTCATCCTGTGCGACCGTTCCTGCTAAAGCGCAACTGCACATCTTCAGGGCGACGGCTTCCGGGGGAGAATCGGAACCTCGCAGAAGGTGAGCGCGGCAATGCCGTTGTCGCCGTACAGAAGATTGTCCACGCTCCACGCCCTGCTATCAAGGTAGGTGAGCGTGCGCGCCGTCGCGGCCGCCGTTAGTTTGAGCGTGATCCTGTTTCCGGTCGCGGCGCCCGAGGCCACCCTGCCCTTCTCTCCGTCCAGATAGAATTGACTCGCCAATGAATCATTCCAGGCCATGGGTTGGTCGAATTCCAGGGCGATTTCGTCTTTCCGGTCGCTCGTATAGTATGCCTTTTTGAGGTTGGGAGGCGTGATGGGCTTGTCGAAAACTTTTCCGTAGTTGTCCCGCTCTACCAGGGGACATATCAGGCGGGCAATTTCCGCGTACCCGGCGGCAGGATAATGGGCGGGGCCGGGGGGCTTGATGCCTAGCGTGGACATGACGCCCATGTTGGAGAAGCAGGACGGCAAGGTCCTCTGCACTTCCCGAAGCATATTGTCGGACCCGTTGACGCCCATCGAGCAGGACCGGGGCCAGATCTGGAAAATGTAATAGTGCTGGATGTTGGGGTAGTCCTGCTTCCAGGCCGCCGCCAGATCGATGAAGTACTTCCGGTACGTCTCCCAGCCAAAACCGCCGTCGGGGCCATCCGCGCCCTGGTCGTTCTCGCCCTGATGCCACAGGACGCCGCGGATGCCGTGAGTCAGCCGGGCCTGCTCGACGCGCCACAAAAGCCGACCATAGATCGTCGTCATGTCTGTGGGATTCTGCGGGTTCCGCTGGTGCTGGTCGATCCGGGTTCCCCCGATGGCGCCGTTGATAAAGCAGATAGGTATCTTCTGGCTTTCCACCAGGCGGCGGCCGAGTTCCATGCCCCAATAACCGATCTGCAGCTTTTCGGCGTCGCGGCTTCGGTGCACCGCGTTGCCCCAAAGCCTGACGCCTTGAGGGCTCCCCGACATGCTGCCAAAGGTGCGTATCCATTCGCTGCGGAACGTGGGGTCTTCCTTCCCGAAATCCGTCGCCACCGCGTTGGATTGGCCGTTAATGAGGTAGGCGTCGCCGCACACCAGATTGACGGCGGTGTGCAGGACTGTCTCGCGGCCCCCGCTCTTAGACCCGAACTCCACCTTGTACTTGATGAGCCACGGTTTAAGCCTTACCGAAAAGGCATAGGCCTTGTCGGCCGACAGTGGCCGGCTTTCGGTCTTGTACAACTTATCCCCGGCGTAGACCTTAAGGAAGACGGAGTCGGCGGGTTCGCTCAGGGTCCCGTTATAGAAAAGCGTGCCTTCGTTCTTGTCGTCGCGGGCATAGAACTGGTTGTCCTCGGGTTTTTCGTCCTTGGCGGGCGTCCGTTCCACCCAGGCATCTTTCTTGGGTTCGTTGACAAGGATCGTGGCGGCGCTGACGGTCTCTTTGCCGCCGTTGTCAGCGGCCAGCGTAACGGTCATCTTGCCGCTGTTCTGGGCACTCCTGAGGATGAGTTTCCCCGGCGCAATCTCCTTGATCACGGCAATGTCCGAAACGGTCCAGGTGTAATTCAGATTGCCGGCGCCGCGGGCCTCCATTTCGCCCAGATTGGCGATCTGCGGCACCACCTCGATCGTCTCCCTGCCATCCCACCGTGCCGGAGCTTTCAGGGTGAAGACCGGCTCCGGAATGTTTTCCCGGATCGTCACGGGGATATCCAGGGTCTTCACCTCATTGGCGTAGACCGCCTTGAACTGGAGGGTGAGCGACTGGTCTCCAACCACCCGGCCGGCATCAAACGTAAACGTATACCGGTCTACGGCGGCGAGCGTTTCCCGGCCGTCTCTCTTGAGGATCCAATAGACCTTCTGCGCGCCACCGGCCTGGGCCGACACCGTGGCGCTCTTGCCCTCCAATACGGTCAGTTGCGTCTGGGAAACCGAGAAGGCATTGCCCGGTTGCACCACCGGCCCCGTCAGGGTTTGCAGCGGTTTCTGGTTCTCAAATTCCAGTCTCACCCAGTCGCCGGAACGCGTGACCCTGGAAACGCGCACCTCGTCGATATCGCCGTCAAATCTGTAATTGTTGTACCAGCCGCCGATATACATCCTCGCAGGGCTTTTGATCGCCAGTGGGGCCCCTGCGGCCGTCGAGGAGCCGTCGAGGATGCCATTCACATAAATCCGCGAATCACCGTTCTTGAATGTATGCACCACATGAATCCATTGGGACATGGGGAGCGTGCTGCCGCCCGCAACGTTGGCTCCCGAAAAATAGCAATCCATTCTGATGTGTGGCGGACTGACAAACTGCATGATCACCTTACCCTGTGCCTGCTCGTTTCCCCAGCCCAGGATGGTCGCATTCGGCTTTTCGGCCCTGAACCACGCTTCAGAAGAATGCGGACTGAAGCCGGAAGGATAGGTTGTGATGTTTTCCCCACAGTTGATCCCCTTGCCTCCGTCAAAGTGCCGGCTCTTGCCAATAATGCCGGAAGAAGAAGTGGTGCCCGTATCCTTCGATTCGAGCTTGCCGACTTCATCCTTAACCGGATCGTTCATGTGCCAGACACTTAGGAATCCGTTCGACTCATTGAACACGGCCGACCCGCTGGATTCGCCGGCCGCATCGGCCTTTCCCCAATACAGTTTTATTTCCTGGCGCGCGCCACCCTTGATGTTGGGTATTCGCACCCAGATACTGGCCGCTCCGTTTGCCGCGTCCCATTCCTCAACCTGATACGCCAGGGGCGTGCCCGTGCTCGTGGAGAAACGGATGTCCTCACCGTTGGATTTCGCCTGGCTGAAATCGAAAAAGTCCTTATGCAGCCGCACCAGCAACGGGAATCCGTCTTCCGAGGCCGATGCCGGTAGATTGGCGCCGTCGGAAGTAGTCAGGATGTAGAGGGAACCAGAATGCTGCCAGCCCTGATATTGAGCAGCGGCCTTGACGGGCTTTTCCTCCGCAGCGCCCGACCGCGCCAGCGGCGCCAGCAACAGGGCGGCGAGGGTGAGCAGTATGGATGTTCTGAGTCTCATGGCCACGTTCCTTGTCTGCAAATTCGCAGAGCCTCATTTTGCCAACTGTTCACCCTGCGTCAGGAAGAACTCCAGCAGGCGCTTGGACTGGAAGAACTCGGGGCATACCTGGTGGCCCTTGCCATCGACCACGACGAGTTCCATTTCGCCGCCCAGCTTGCGATAGCGCCGGGCCAGTTCGGCGCTGTTTCGTTCCAGCGGGACCAGCGTGTCTGCGTTTCCGTGAAGATGGAGGATCGGGATATTCGCCTTGGCCAGCGGTTCCAGCCGCTCGATCGGATTGTGCTCCGCCAGGGCCTTACGCAACTCGTCCTCGCTCATGCCGTAGGCGGCGCAGGACTTGGCCAGTCCGGGCCAACTCGACTGGTCACAGACCGTGTAGATGCCGCCGATGCACCGGACGGATTGCGGATGCTCGGCTGCCCAATTGTAAAGCATAAGACCGCCGCGGCTCTGCGGCAAGAGGCATGCCTGGGGCGAGAGGGCGTACTTGTCCGCCACGAACTGGTGGAACTGGGTGTAGGCCTCGCGGCCCTTCGGGCTGCCGTACGACTCGCCCACGTCCACTCCCGCGACTGCGAACCCGGCGGCCAGCAGCCGCGTGAACAGCCATTCGTGGCTCGGGTCCGGGTGTTGCCCCATGAGCGTCGGGGCGTACCACACCCACGGCCTGGTCCCGTCTTCGGCGGGCTTGGTCGGCAGCAGCACGAAGCCGCGGCTTTCGGCCACGACGAAGTCGTGCCGCCGCGCGCCGAATTGGGTTGAGGCAACGACATCCTCCGCCCCGAGGCCCTTCAGCGACGGGCCCCAGACTTTCTCAAGCAGTGCGTAGATCTAGATCGG
>Ga0209777_10004292_pt1 | contig 16947 bp, 16 predicted proteins | sample FrelakmetHBP12HB_FD_187147 | JGI IMG/M metagenome (GOLD analysis project Ga0209777, IMG submission 187147) | Freshwater lake sediment microbial communities from the University of Notre Dame, USA, for methane emissions studies -HBP12 HB (SPAdes)... | ecosystem: Environmental > Aquatic >...
CGATGCTGGAGATCCGCGAGGAGTTTGAGCGACCGGATGCGATCCCCCCACCCCTCCCCGATCCCGACGAGGAGTCCTGTTGTGAAAGGCACGCGCAGCTTGCCGGCGTCTTCGATGGTCCATACCCGAAGTTCTGGCTCTTTACCCACGCAGCCCTGGTGGGCGTTCACCGAGGCCGTTGTCTCGAGCATCAACCCCATACTCGCGTTAACGGGTTTCAACCGCTCGAGCTCATCAAAGGTAAGAACGCCCGGATTACTGTGCGGGAGCAGTCCGATGTCGATAGCCACCTTGCAGAGGTCGTAAAGATAGTCGAGAAAGCTCGCATAACCGAACGCCTCGAGCTTCTCGAGAAAGCCCGGGACCTCGTACGGGCGTTCGCCGAAGGTGAAAAGCGCCTCGGTGCAATCCGCGTTCTTGGCCTGCCGCAGGAGCGTTTCCACCTCGTCTGGCCCCATGAGATGCGCCTCAGCGTCGCCGATGTCGCGGCGAAACCCACAGTAGCCACACGCGTTACGACAGATATTGGTCACCGGAACAAAGACGTTGCGGGAGAACGTGACACGTGCCGGAAGGGCAAACGAGAACGTCTCCAAAGGGGCAGCGACGATATCTGCGGTGCTCACGTCCTCAAGCGACATAAAAGCGAAGCCGTTTTTAGCCACTACATGACCGCGGTAATATATAAATAACGGGGACGCTTACGCCACCCGTGTGGCGACGATGCGAGCGGTAAAGGCGGTCGTGCCGTTCAAGACGCGCGGAGCGAAGACGCGGCTCGCGCCGTTTCTCTCTCCCGAAGAGCGCATGGCCTTTTCAAAAGCGATGCTCCGCGACGTGTTGCGCAGCTTACAGGGCATCGATGTGACGATTCTCGCGACCGAGGATTTCGACCCAGGGTGCGACGGTGCGCGCGTGCAGCTCAACCACCACGACTTGAACACAGCCATAAACGCGTATATCAGGCGCGAACGCGACCCGACCTTCATCGTGATGTCGGACATTCCGCTCATCCGGGAGTGGCACGTGCGCGAGATGTTTTCAGATGGGATCACGCTCGTTCCCGGACGCGGCGGCGGTACAAACGCGATCTTCATGCGCGACCCCTCCCACTTCAAGGTCGACTTCTACGAGGTGAGTTTTCTCAAACACGTTGCCATCGCCAAGGAGCGCGGGCTTCCTCTCAAAATTCTCGATTCGTTCTACATGAGCACCGACATCGATAAACCCGAGGATCTGGCTGAGGTGCTCGTCCACTGCCCCGGCGACTCGTGCGCGTACTTGCGCTCAATCGGCGTCCGGCTTAGCTATGGCAAGAGTCGCATCTCCGTCGAACGTGACTAATCGCTTCAAAAGCGCGTGCGCTGTGGCCGATACTTACGAGTCGCAGCTTTGCTAAGTGGCTAAAAGACAGGTGTTAGCCACCGCGTATAGCGCGGATCGTTACCGCGTGCCGCGTTGAAATACGCCTCTTTGAGCTCCTGCGTTATCGTGCCGACCGTGCCGTCGCCAATGATGATGCCGTCGACACTCGTTATGGGGGCCACTTCTCCCGCGGTACCGGTAAAGAAGAGCTCGTCCGCAGCGTAGAGTTCTGAGCGGCTCAGCCTCCGCTCATGCACCCCGTATCCGTGATCCGCACAGAGCGTGATGATCGCGTCGCGGGTGATCCCCTCAAGAATGTCATCTGAAAGCGGGGGCGTAAGGACCGTGTCGTTGCGCACGACAAACACATTTTCACCGGTCCCTTCCGAGACGAACCCGTCCTTAGTAAGCAGTATCGCCTCATCGTACCCGTCTTGCACCGCCTCGACTTTTGCAAGCACGCTGTTCACGTAGGCTCCGGCGAACTTGCCCGTCGGTGGGAGCGCGTTGTCTGAGACACGCGCCCACGAACTTACGCACGCTTTCAGGCCCGCGTCGATGTCGTCAAAGTACTTACCCATCGGTTCGACATAGATCGCATAGTCGTTTGACCTACCGAACGGGTAAAGACCGATGGTGCCAGCCCCCCAATAGACGATAGGTCGTATATACACATCCTCTTTGAGCGCGTTTTCGCGCACAACGTCAACGATAGCGTCCGCAAATTCCTGCTTGGTGAGCGACAGCGTGAGCCTGAGCACGCGCATGTTGCGATAGAGCCGCGCGACGTGCTCCGTCAGTCGAACGATAAAGCTTTGGCCTTGTCCATCGTTATAATAGGCCCGTATGCCCTCAAAAACAGCAGTACCGTAATGGAGGGCGTGCGTGCTTATGTGAACCGTGGCGGCACTCCACGCCACGTACGCCCCATTCATCAGAACTTTTCGACTCATCAAGACTCCTTTTTAAGCACGATCGCCGGTATTTGGCTTGGCGTGTTCCCCAATGCGCAACTTCCCATTTAAACCTTTTTTTCTCGTGCTACGCTATCAGATGAGTTAAATACCTACCACAGCAACTAGAAGTCTACGGGCCTGTAGTATAGTCTGGATAGCACAGTGGCCTCCGGAGCCTCAAACCCGGGTTCAAATCCCGGCAGGCCCGCTCTTCTCGCCGAGCCAGTAAAGCGCCACCTCAGCGCGTTCGCGGTTCCACGGCGCGGCTCGTAAACATCCGTATGCATTTCGAGATGATCTGCGTTGCTACCACCGTTTTTTCGAACTGCTTCCTACCCAGAACCATCGTGAAAGCGACGCGTCACTTCGTATCGTACGACGTTAAACGGAACGTTACAAAATGGAAACAGTCGAATTTCGACAATTTCGCCTGTGATCGGATCAACGACGCGTGGGAAGTCCGCACAGACAGTCGGTCGATCGGCATAGACGCGGCACCGATCATCCTCGCCAAGAAACTCACACGGCTTTGCCTTTTTGAGTGCGTGTGCATAACGACTATCTTGGGCGTCGACGAACGGCGTGCAATGCTGTGCAACGAACTCCTTGGACGAGATTTTAAGGCGCTTGCTCAAGCGTGCAACGTCATCAGGCGTCAGCCTGACGATATCGAAATAACAACACCTCGGAAGCGCACAGTCAGCGCACAAAAGTGCCGACGCATCGTCTGCTCGAAAATCGCGTTTAAGCTTTCGCTCGGTCGGCAATGCGAAGTGCCATCCCCATTCGCGTTCACTGATGACTTCGTCAACAGCGCGGCGTATGCTTTCGATAGCGCCTCCATCCGGCGCGGGAAGCCCCTCGTGCACCTTCGTAGCCAGCGCGAGCCGTAGCTCGTCCTGTCGTCCCATCTCAAAGAGACGGCCGTAGGAATCACTAGACGCCCAACGACCAGCATGCTCTTTGACCACGCGACGTGCTTTCCCTTTTCTGTTCCGTTTAGTCTTCACTCGTTCATCGCTCAACGGATCTGCCCTCTTTGACTACGGTCACGGTCTTTCACCGCACACTTATAGAGCTTCCCACGTGCATGGCGGACCCTGCTACAAGCCGAGCAGCTACGCTTCTGCGCAGTGACCAATGCACGTGGGTAGCGAATACGTGCTACGCGCGGGAGCTACTTGAACAGAGGCTGGCTTTGAATCCCGTTTTCGTAAGAAACCTATTAATGCTAGGATGCGCTCTTTTAAAAGATGTCAGACAAGCTAGACGGTTTGCAGAACTTGCTTGAGCGACTGTCAAATGCACACGGCGTTTCCGGACACGAAGGAAGCTCCCGCGACATACTCACATCCGAGCTTGCGTCCTACGTCGATGAGTTTAGGATTGACGCGTTCGGCAATCTGATCGCCACTAAGAAGGGAAAAGGGCCGTCAGTTATGCTCTCAGCGCATATGGATGAAGTGGGCCTTTCGGCGAAGTACATTGACGAAAACGGGTTCATCTACTTCATCGGCATCGGCGGTTGGTTCGAGCAAACGCTGTTAAACCAGCGCGTCACACTCCACGGAACCAAGGGCGTCGTCCCGGGAGTGATTGGCTCAAAGCCGCCGCATATCCTCGAAGAGGAGGAAAAGAAGAAGCCAATCCCAATAAAGGATATGTTCATCGACATAGGTGCCGCGAGCGCCGAAGACGCAAACAGCCTCGGCGTGACAATCGGCACGCCGATCACGATCGATCGCCAGTTTACGCCGCTTTCGAACAACCTCGTTACCGGAAAGGCGCTCGACGACCGGGCAGGATGCGCGATGATGATCGAGGCAATAAAACGCACGGAGGCGACGACCACCGTATTTGCGGTCGGATCGACGCAGGAGGAGGTCGGCTTGAAAGGCGCCAAGACGGCGTCATTTGGACTGAATCCCGATGTTGCCATCGCCACTGAGACCAATATCGCAGGCGATTATCCCGGCATCGAAAAGAAGATGGCGCACTTGGAGCTCGGCAAGGGCCCGTCAGTGACCGTCGTTGACGGAGGCGGCCGTGGGCTTATCACCCCCGATTCGGTACTTCGCTGGATCGAAGAGACGGCGGCGAATGCGCAAATCAGCTGCCAGCGCGACGTCAGCTCGGGCGGCACCACTGACGCCACGGCGATCAATCTAACGCGGGCCGGGATCCCGGCCGGCGTGGTGAGCGTCGTCACGCGGTATCTGCATACCCCCGTCGAAGTGCTCAACCTCGAAGACCTCGATGCCGCCGCCGAACTGATTGCCCGAATGCTTGAGACCGTCGGCGACTACTTTTAACGTTCTGGAGCGATTTAAGCGACAGACGCCGTGAGCGTGAGAGCTTTTATATAGTTACGGCTTCATTTTATCGCGTGGAAGTGACTACCGTGAGGGATCGCTTTATTTAACGATATCAAGTTTTTAGACACGACCCTGCGCGATGGCGAGCAGACCCCTGGTGTGTCGCTCACTGCCGAGAAGAAACTCTGGATTGCTAAAGCTCTTGACAAGCTCGGCGTGGACGTGATCGAAGCGGGATCCGCAGTCACGTCGGAAGGCGAAAGGGCCGCCATCAAAGGCGTAGCGCATGAGGGATTGCGTGCTGAGATCTGCAGCTATGCGCGTGCCCTCAAGGGTGACATCGATTATTGTCTCGAATGCGACGTCAATTCGGTGCACCTTGTCGTGCCAGTGTCGGATTTACACATCGAAAAGAAGCTGCGCAAGGATCGAGAGACCGTGCTCCGTATGGCTGTGGATACGACCTCATACGCCATTGATCACGGCCTCATAGTGGAGCTCAGTGCCGAAGACGCTTCACGAGCCGACGCCGATTTTTTGCGCGAATTCTATCGTCAAGGCGTAGCCGCAGGCGCACAGCGGCTCTGTTACTGTGACACCGTAGGCGTGCTCGTCCCCGAGCGTGCGGCAGCGCAGTTCACCGAAATCGCTCATATCGCGCCCATGAGCGTCCACTGCCACGATGATTTCGGCCTCGCAACAGCGAACTCAGTCGCTGCTCTGAAAGCTGGGGCAACCCAGGTGCACGTTACGGTGAATGGCCTGGGCGAACGGGCCGGAAACGCGTCGCTCGAAGAGCTCGTAATGACGCTCGAGTCGCTCTATGGCTACAAAACGCGCCTCAATACGACCGAACTCTATCTTGTCTCGAGGCTCGTAAGCAGGCTGACAGGGGTGCCCGTTGCCCAAAACAAACCGATCGTCGGGGAGAACGCCTTCACACACGAGTCGGGTATCCACACCCACGGGCTGCTCGCCGATACGCGTACGTATGAGCCGATCACTCCTGAGATGGTCGGCAGAGAGCGGAGAATTGTGCTCGGAAAGCACGCAGGCAGCGCTTCAGTACACCTCGCCCTCAAGGAGCTCGGCCTCGACGCGAACGATGAGCAACTCGGCGACATATTGAAACGCATCAAGGAACTTGGTGACAAGGGAAAACGCGTTACCGACGCAGATCTACAGGCCATTGCCGATACCGTGCTAGAGATCAATCGCGAGGCTCGGATAAAACTTCAAGAGCTGACGGTTGTGTCGGGGAACGTCGTGACACCGACGTCGTCGATCAAGCTCTTGGTCGACAACCAAGAGGTCGTTGAAGCGGGAACCGGCCTAGGGCCCGTGGACGCAGCGATCAATGCGCTTCGGAAGGCGATAGGAAAGCTTGCAGACATAACGCTCGAAGAATACCACGTCGATGCAATCACCGGCGGCACCGACGCGCTTGTTGAGGTGTGGGTCAAGCTTAGCCGAGATGGGCACGTCATAACGGCACGCGGGGCTCGCGCGGATATTATCATGGCGTCGGTCGAAGCAGTCGTTGAAGGCGTAAACAGGCTACTTACGTTAGAATAACAGGTGAGATGTAATGAATCTGAGCGGTGCCAAGGCAGTTTTAAAAAGTCTCGAACACGAACACGTTGACACCATTTTCGGCATCCCCGGTGGCGTCATCATACCAATCTATGATGAGCTCTATCAGCAGGATGCCATTACGCACTACCTCATGCGCCACGAACAAGCAGCAGCGCACGCAGCTGATGGCTATGCGCGAGCGACCGGCAAAGTAGGCGTGTGCATGGCGACGTCGGGTCCCGGAGCGACGAACCTCGTTACAGGGATTGCGACCGCCTACATGGATAGCGTTCCGATAGTCGCGATCACTGGTCAGGTGACCACTGATCTCATTGGGAACGACGCCTTCCAAGAAGCCGACATCACAGGCATCACACAGCCGGTCACTAAACACAACTACTTGATTAGAGATGCAAGCGAGATCCCGCAAGTGATAAAAGAGGCGTTTCACATCGCGTCCACCGGACGACCGGGTCCAGTCCTAGTCGATATCCCAAAGGACGTGCAGACGGCGATTACACGGTTTGATTACCCAAAAAAGGTGTATTTGCCCGGGTATCAGCCGACCTACGAAGGGCATCTCGGTCAAATCAAGCGAGCGGCCAAGGCCATTTTAGAGGCCCACCGCCCCGTCATCTACGTCGGTGGCGGCGCCAAGATTAGTGGAGCTTCCGAAGAGGTGCGCGCCCTCGCTGAGGCCATTCTGGCGCCCGTAACGATGACGCTTATGGGCATGGGAGTGTTGCCCGCTGAACACCCGTTATCGTTGGGGATGCTCGGTATGCACGGGACTCGGTACGCGAACTACGCGGTTACGGAATCAGATCTTATCATAGCAATCGGCGCACGCTTCGACGACCGAGTGACTGGCAAGATCGCGAGCTTTGCACCGAACGCGAAGATTATTCACATTGACATTGATCCCGCCGAAATCGGCAAGAACGTCAGAGTCGACATACCGATCGTTGGTGACGTGAAGCGCGTGCTCCAAAAACTCATGCCGATGCTCAAACAGACGCGCACGGGAGAGTGGATGGAAAAGGTGGAAAGGTGGAAACGTGAATACCCGCTTGAGTTTGAGGAGACGGGTTTAAAGCCACAATTCGTCGTGCGAGAGATAAGCAAACTATGCCCGGACGCGGTCGTATGCACCGAGGTCGGGCAACATCAGATGTGGGCGGCGCAATACTTCAGCCATCGGCACCCGCGAAACTTCATTTCTTCAGGCGGCCTCGGCACGATGGGGTACGGGTTCCCCGCTTCAATCGGCGCGAAGATCGGTCGACCGGACGAGACAGTCTTTGATCTCGCAGGAGACGGGAGCTTCACCATGAATTGTCAGGAGCTAGCCACCGCCGTCGCTTACGACGTTCAGGTCAAGGTAGCGATCTTCAATAACGGTTACCTCGGCATGGTCCGACAGTGGCAGGAACTTTTCTACGACAGGAGGTACTCTGCGACGAAGCTTTCTGAGATCAACTTCGTGAAGCTCGCAGACGCGTTCGGCGCCCACGGAATACGCGTCGATTCGCCGAATGAAGTCGCGCCCGCGATCAAAGAGGCGCTTGCTGTGCCAAAACCCGTTATCATTGACTTCCGAGTCGAACCCGAAGAATGCGTGTGGCCCATGGTTCCAGCAGGGGCGGCGCTTAACGAAATACTCGACGCAAAGAGCAGGAAGGTGTAGCCCAATGAGACACACCCTATCAGTTCTCGTCCAAAATAAGCCTGGCGTGCTTGCAAGAACAGCCAGCCTTTTTAGCAGACGCGGGTACAACATCGAGAGCCTTACAGTCGGAGTGACTGAAAACGAAAACGTTTCCCGGATGACGATAGTGGTGACCGGCGATGACACCGTCGTTGAACAAGTCACCAAGCAGCTCAACAAGCTCATCGAGGTAATCAAGGTGAGCGATCTCACGAAAGAGTCGTACGTGGACCGAGAGCTCGTGCTCATCAAAGTCACCGCTGACGGCTCAAATCGAGCAGAGATTATACAGCTTGTCGACGTATTTCGGGCACGTATCGTCGACGTGGCTACCAAGAGCCTCATCGTCGAGGTCACGGGTGATGAGGGAAAAAATGCAGCGCTCGTCGCCATGCTCAAGCAATTCGGCATTAAAGAGATTGCGAGGACGGGCATGTTAGCCCTAGGAAGGGGGCCCAAGGTAATACAAAGCGACAAGGACTAGCTTTGCTACGTTTGATAAAGAATCGCAGAACAGCTGACGCTCAAATGGGATTTCGCCTCGTCGATATGCTGCCAAAGAGCTAGTGCATGAACGGTTCTATGCGAGTTTGATTAAACGCTCAAAGCGCCGCAAGCTTTTTTTTTGTGCACCTCACAACTAAACAAGCTAAAGTGGCAGGTGGAGGAGTTAATAAATGGTAAAAATGTTCTACAACGAAGACGCTGACTTGAAATATCTGAGCGACAAGAGAATCGCAATCATCGGTTACGGTAGCCAAGGACACGCGCAAGCAATGAATCTGAAAGACTCAGGATTAGACGTCATCATTGGCCTGCGTAAGGGGAGATCGTGGGACAAGGCGCAAAAAGACGGCTTTGACGTCGTACACGTCCAAGAGGCGGTAAAAAAGGGGGACATCGTCCAGATGCTAGTCCCCGACGAGCGCCAAGCGGCCGTCTACGCAGCTGAAATCGAACCGCACCTCGAAGAGGGGAACGCGCTTTCATTTTCCCACGGTTTCAACATTCACTATAGCCAGATCGTCCCCCCGGCAAACGTTGACGTGTTTATGATTGCGCCAAAAGGACCGGGAGACCTCGTGCGCCGTGTATATACGCAAGGAGAGGGCGTCCCGTCGCTCGTGGCCGTGTGGCAAGATTACACGGGGAACGCATTCCAAATGGCACTGGCCTACGCCAAGGGCATAGGTGCCACGCGAGCGGGGGTCCTTGAGACGTCGTTTAAGGAAGAGACGGAGACCGACCTCTTCGGAGAGCAAGCCGTCCTTTGCGGCGGAACAACCGCACTGATCAAAGCCGGCTTTGAAACGTTGGTCGACGCGGGATACAAGCCGGAAATTGCCTATTTTGAATGTGTGCACGAATTAAAGCTCATAGTTGACCTTATCCACGAAGGCGGGCTTTCTTGGATGCGCCAGTCAATCAGCGATACGGCGGAATACGGTGACCTCACACGGGGCGAGTACATTATCACTGACGACACACGTGAGGCCATGCGAGGGCTCCTCAAAGACATTCAAACTGGAGAGTTCGCACGCGAATGGATACTTGAGAACCAAGCTCACCGGCCGGTGTTCAACGCCCTCACGCAAAAAGAGCGAGAGCACCCGATGGAAACGGTGGGTAGCAAGCTCCGCGCCATGATGACGTGGCTCAAGTAATCTACGAAACCGATTGGCTTAGTTGCTGTCCGCCTTTCCTTCCATCTCAGCTCTCTAAGAGAGGTGAAGCAAGATGGCGATGTGCTATCGTTTGTGACAGCAACTGCACTCTGTTAAATAAAGGACTCTTGGGTCGACGGGAGTGGGCACCTCGCTAACCGCTTCTAGGACGGAAAGCGACTGACCCGCAGAAGTGGAGTCAGCAAAAAAACGCAACGACTTTTCGGGCTCGTAACGCTTTGAGCGGCACGCCATTGTAGCAAAGACTTGTGAACGCTTTGGCCACCGTCAAAAGGCTTTCCCATGTCTCGCAGCTCTTTTTCGCAGCATAACAACTACGGTTCGTGACAGGTCACGGCGCTTACATAAAAACTCTTATACTCGCGCGAAGAAGTAGAAGGCAATAAAACGGTGGCAGTACTATGACGCAGCTCACGCGTAGCTTTAATATCGGAGCGGTATTTGCTCTAATTTTGCTTATGCTTGCGCTTTCAATTCACGTCGTGGCAAGTCCTGGCAATGCTTCAGTTGCGGCGACACTTGCAACGCCCGTCCAAACAGTGCCCCAAACACCCTTGTCTGCGGTTCATACGGATGAAATACTCCCTGTTTTAACGATGTCATACCTAGGCACAGTTCGCTTTATGTTAGCTCAAAGCGACATTCCTGACGTTTTAGTGCCCTCTGTAGTGCCTTCAGCCGAGCCAACACTTCCCCAAGCTAGCCCGACCCCGCAGTCGCCCAGAGTCTCGACGAACGTCAGCAACAACGCAACGCTAAACAGCACTGGGAATGACTTAAGTCTCAGCAAGATTGTGGGCAGTATCTCGCCCTACTTCATCATTGCACTAATTCCGCTTCTTTTCGTTATCGGAGCCTTATTCTACTTCTTTTTTATAGGCGACCAAGATCGCGGAACTCCCGATGAGGACCAACAGGCCGAAGTAGAACCGAGCAACACTGAAGAAGAAAGGGGGTGGAGGGAGCTCTAGCAGCACTCGATCTGAACTGCACATAGCTGTTAGGCTCGAGTCGCAACATTCCAGGCCCGTCAAGTCCGCCCTCAGAAGGCCGAAAGCCTAAAAATATGAAAACCGCACACCCGCAGATTGGCTGACGCAAAGGCGGAGACGGCTGGTTCAAAAAAACTGCATAATGTCGATTCAAGAGGTATTTCTCGTCTAAACGGGTCAATTAATAAAACGTTATATATTGTGCGGATCATCAGAAAGGTGTGTAATAATGCCTGCCGCGCGCGGCGGCCGCATTGAACGTAGGGTGACGCGATGTCGGATGAAGACTGTATCTTAAAGCAAAGCATCGAAATTCTCACCCGCATTGTCGGCGATGACTCGGTACCAAGAAACATCCGTCGCGCAGCAGACGAAGCCAAGACTCGGCTGCTTAATCGAGAGGAATCTGAGACGGTGCGCGCAGCATATGCTATTTCAATACTCGACGATATTAGCAACGACCCGAACATGCCACTCCATACACGAACCCTTATTTGGAGCGTAGCAAGCCAGCTCGAGAAGGTTTCAATGGGGGGGCAATAACTGATAGTCAAGCGGGTCTAGAAGCGTAGAAACCAACAGATTTCACTCCTCAGTTTTTTGAGCACTGCGTGACCAGAGTCCCTAATCGCAGCACTAAGTATCACGAGAGGACGTAGTCATTTGGTCATGGCTACTTACCAATATTGGAAAACAATCGAGAGGGCATTTTTTCGGATTTAGAGCTGGATATGGGGTGCGAAAACCTGCGGCGTATAGGTGAAAGAGGAATAATAATATATTATAACATACGAGTACTTTTACGCACTCCTAGCGGGTGCAAGGCACGGTGACCTAATGGACGTTGACGAACAGGCTAAGAAGATAAAGGATTGGGCCAAAAAGTATGCAGAGAGACAAGGAATTCAACTCAATCCTGACGAAGAGCGAGTCGATGAGGTCGCAAAGGGTCTAGCTGTCAGGCAGGAGAAGTTCGGGAAGCGTTACTGCCCGTGTCGCATTATGACGGGAGACGCCACGGAGGATCGAAAGATAATCTGTCCGTGCGTTTACCAAGAAGAAGAGCTCAAAGAGCGTGGCATGTGTCATTGCAAGCTTTTTAGTACAAAAGATCGGTAGGGGAAGTCAGTGATGAACCGAAAGTCTAGTATACGCTATGTTGCAATTGTTGCCGCGTTATGCCTGCTGTGCGTTGGAATGAGCGGTTGCACGAGCATCTCATCAGGCGGCTACGAGTTTAAAAGCGGAATAACGCCTCCGAAAGCGGTTAGCGACTTAATGAAGAACGGAACGGTCGTCCTGTTCATCACGCAGAACGACTGCCCTGCTTGCGAGCAGACACGGCCGTTGATAACGGCTCTTCAATCGCAGTACAATGGCACGAACGTGACTTTTGTAAACTTCAACATCGACAACAACGCTACGTCAATGAACATCGGCCACACGTATGGCGTGACCTCAACACCGACAACCGTTGTGTTACGCAAGGACGGAGCCGCCGCGATCTTTGTGGGTGTCTTCGACCCGAGCACGGTAAAAAGCGCCATTGAAGACGCACGCAAGTAACACACTCACTGAGGACGCGCGCAAATGGAAGTAAATCCACTGATCGCATTCGGAGCAGGGCTTATTAGCATTTTTTCTCCCTGCGTGTTACCTTTGCTACCGGCCATCGTCGCCTCGTCAACGAATCGCGGCAGATACCGGCCTATCGCCATCGTTCTTGGTCTAAGCATATCGTTTACGACCATGGGCCTGGTCGCATCAGCTTTTGGAGCCGCATTTGCAGCGTTTAGTTACTATCTCTTCGCAGCGGCAATACTCTTGATTATCGCAATGGGGTTCTGGATGCTCTTCGATCTCCATTTACCTTACAACACGCCAAGATTAGGCATTATAGATAGGGTGTCAAAAAAAACTTACGATATTCCAACCGAAGGCATCGCCAGCGGGTTGGTTTTAGGGCTAGCACTCGGGATAGTGTGGCTTCCATGCACCGGGCCTGTCCTAGCTACGATACTAACGTGGGTGGCTGCAAACGGCAACGTTGTGACAGGTGGACTGCTGCTCATGATCTATTCTCTCGGCTTCGCCGTCCCTATGCTCGCTATTGCCTATTCGGCTCGCTTGTCGTCGTCTCTCGTCGGCAAATCGTCCAAGACCATTTGGATCAAGCGCGCTGCTGGCGTAGTGCTAATTGCGGTCGGCGTATACTTGGCCCTACCGTATTTACAAACGCTTACGCAAATTTAATGCGGTTTCTCCTAGAGTGACACGTCTCAACATGCGTCGCCTCGTAGATTAGAGAGAAATCGCGCCGTTGACATATGCACTTAAAGGTCGATGCCCCCACCCCCCGAGTCGCTAGAAAGGCGAGGGCAAGTCAATTCGTTATTGTGCGAGATGACTAAAGAGGCGAACGAATTACGCTCACAATCGCCGAGAGCTACCCTGATAATGGGCAGGTAAAGATCATCGTTCACAAGAAGTGGGGCTTGCTACGAAGAAACTACGATGTAGAAACGAGGGCGGCGAGATAGAAGAACTTGTTGACCCCGCTCGGCATGCCTACGGACGTGAGAATTTGGAGGACCGTTGTTCTCGTTTCCGGCCCTGGGCGCTAGCTACGAGAAGAACGGCAATGTCCGATGACGACATGATGCGATCCGGGCACGAGTGGAAGTACGTGTGCGTAAGGTAAAAAGGGTATAGGTTCAACTCTAGGATATATTACAGACCATCCATGGAGTGAAAAGGTTGTTACGTATCGAAAACGCCGGACAAGCAAGGTGGGAATAATGAGCACCCTCGTCGTTGCACAAAAAACAAAGGGTATCGTGATAGCCGTTGTAAAGGAACAGGCCCCTGCTGAACGGCGCGTTGCGACCGTGCCAGAGGTAGTCCAGAAACTCACGAAGTTGGGGTACGAGGTCCTAGTCGAGCATGATGCAGGAGCAGCAGCGTTCTACCCAGACGACCTCTATGTTGCCGCCGGTGCGAAGATCGCGCCCGGCCGGGCCGAACTGCTAGACGTTGCAACAATCGTGTTTTGCGTACAATCCCCGACTATAGCCGATGTCGATATGCTCGCAGAGGGCACGATCGTCATCGGGTTTATGAATGCTGCAAACAATCTGGCAACCGTAGCACGGATGCGCGACCGAAAAGTCACCGCCTTTGCCCTCGAGCTTGTCCCACGGATCACCCGCGCCCAGAGCATGGACGCACTCAGTTCCCAAGCAACAGCCGGGGGGTACGCAGCAGCGATACTTGGCGCCGACAACTGCCCCAAGTTCCTCCCGATGCTGACAACGGCCGCGGGCACGATCCGGCCGTCAACGGTACTCATCCTTGGTGCGGGAGTTGCCGGCCTCATGGCGATCGCCACAGCCAAGCGCCTTGGCGCCAGGGTCGAGGCATATGATGTCCGACGTGCCGCGGGCGAACAGGTCCGGAGCCTCGGCGCGAAATTCCTTGAGCTTGAGATCAATGCGGAAGACCAAGGCGGTTACGCCCGCGAGCTTACACCAGAAGAGAAGGTGAAGGAACAACAGATGGTCGCTGCCGCGGTGGCGCGGGCTGACATCGTTATCACAACTGCCAGCATCCCCGGCCGAAAGGCGCCGGTCCTGATCACGAGAGAGACCGTAGCAACGATGCGTCCTGGCGCCGTCATCGTCGACCTTGCTGCCGAATCGGGCGGCAACTGCGAGCTGACACAAAGTGGAAAGACCGTAAAGGAGCACGGTGTTACGATCGTGGGCCCGCAGAACCTCCCGGCCCGGGTCGCATTTCACGCAAGCCAGATGTACGCAAAGAACCTCCAGTCGTTCCTCTCGCTTCTTGTTAATAAGGACGGGGCGCTCACCCGTGAGTTCACTGACGAGATCCTAGCATCAAGCCTCCTTGTGAACGCAGGCGAAGTGCAGCATAAACCCACGCTTGACCTTATCAGCGGAGGGAAGCTGTGACTGATATCACCGCGTTCTGGACCGCTATCTACATCGCGATGTTGGCGGCATTCACCGGCTACGTTGTCATCACCCGTGTCCCCGCCATTCTGCACACACCTCTGATGAGCGGCTCGAACTTCATCCACGGGATCGTGCTCGTTGGGGCGATGGTAGCGCTCGGCCTTGCCACGACGCCTACAGAGCAGGCGATCGGGTTCATCGCAGTTGTGCTCGGGGCAGCGAACGTGACCGGCGGATATATTGTGACGGAACGGATCCTCCAGATGTTCGACCGCAGCGGAAAGAAGCCCGGCAAGGGGACGTGACATGGCTGACCTCTCCTTTGTCATCGAGCCCGTATACATTGTGACGATCTTCTTCTTCATCGTCGGCCTGCAGCGGATGAGCCACCCGCTCACGGCCCGGAGCGGGATCGTCTGGGCCGGCGCCGCGATGCTGATCGCAACGCTCGTCACTTTCTTTACCCCGAATCTGACCAACATCGCCCTGATCGCGATCGCGATCGTGATAGGAGGTGGCTTCGGCTATATAGCTGCCAAGCGCGTGGCGATGACCAACATGCCCCAGATGGTCGCATTCTACAACGGGATGGGGGGTGGCGCAGCAGCCGGGATCTCGGCAGTCGTGCTTCTCGGCCCTACCACTGCCACCACCGGCTCGCTTGCGGTCGTTGGAGGCCTGATCGGGGCCGTCTCGTTTTCCGGCAGCCTCATCGCGTTCCTGAAGCTGCAGGGCTGGATGCTATCCCGGCCAGTTACCTTCCCAGGCCAGCAGATCGTCAACATGGCAGTCCTTATCCTCGCTATCGTTTCCGGTGTGTTGGTCATCCTGCAGCCATCATGGATGCCGCTTTCCGTAAGCATGTACCTCCCGCTCTTCTTCATTCTCGCTCTCGGCTTTGGGCTCCTCATGACGCTCCCGATTGGGGGGGCCGACATGCCTGTCGTGATCTCTATGTTCAACGCCTTCACCGGCCTAGCCGTTGCGCTTGACGGGTTCTCGTTTGCCACCCCCAACTATGCAATGATCATAGCGGGCGTCATTGTCGGTGCCGCGGGCTCGCTGCTCACGCTCCAGATGGCAAAGGCAATGAACCGCTCGCTCACAAACGTCTTCTTCGGAGCATTCGGCGCAACGGAGGAACAGAAGGTGCAGGTATCGGGCAGCATGAAAGCGATCGAGGCCGACGACGTTGTAGTCATGCTCGCCTACGTGGATCGGGTTATCATCGTCCCCGGCTATGGCATGGCGGTCGCCCAAGCCCAGCAGAAAGTGAAGGAGCTGACCGACCTGCTCGAGAGCAGGGGCGTACAGGTGAAGTTCGCGATCCACCCGGTTGCCGGGCGGATGCCCGGACACATGAACGTCCTGCTTGCCGAGGCAGGGGTTGCCTATGAGTACCTCTTCGATCGCGACGAGGTAAACCCTGAGTTCCCCAGCACTGACCTCGTCCTTGTCATCGGGGCCAACGATGTCGTGAACCCGGCGGCGCACAGGCAGGGCAGCCCGCTCTTCGGCATGCCGATCCTCGAAGTTGAACAGGCAAAGAATGTGATAGTTCTAAAGCGCGGGCAAGGGAAGGGCTTTGCGGGAATCGAGAACGACCTGTTCTACCGAGAAAACACGCGGATGCTCTACGGCGACGCGCAGGAGACGGTCGGCAAGCTTGTGCAGGCCCTCAAGAAACTATGAATCCCACAGGGTCTGCGAGACCGATCATAGGCCCCGCCGAGGCCAACGGGAGCAACTTTATACTCGACGCAGAACGTTTATCGATGAGATCTCGCGACTCCGCAACATTCTTCCTTCTGGGAACGCGCGACAACACATAGGGGAAAAGATGTAATACCCTAATGGATGATGGCCGTTTCATCTTTTTACAGCACGTCGTTGCTGGCGAAGCTGTTGCTACGAAAGCGGCAACCGTCATCCGCATAATGAGTGCTTCAAAGAGAGTTACCCGCGCGATTACGTGTTACTAAAGCAGGGCGTTAACAGCGCAAAAAAAGACCGACAGGGTTGCTTTCAAGATAACGCGTCAGAATCGGGTTACCTTGCAGAAAATATTTAATTAATCAACGGGATACTACCAATAATAAGTATACGGAGTGTTTTTTTCAAGTTGTCCCAAGCGGAAGAGATCGTCAACGGCGAGGAGGCAGATGCGACTGAACGCAAAGCGTCGGCTTTGCTCGGCGGCATGGACATAGCGGTGACTGACGAGATCATCGTGCCCCCAATGCTCGTCGATCAAGTGATCGGACAAGAACAGGCCGTTGAGGTGATACAAAAGGCGGCAAAACAACGACGCCATGTAATGCTCATTGGCTCTCCGGGCACAGGGAAGTCAATGCTCGCCCGCGCCATGGCAGAGCTG
>Ga0209777_10004293_pt1 | contig 16947 bp, 14 predicted proteins | sample FrelakmetHBP12HB_FD_187147 | JGI IMG/M metagenome (GOLD analysis project Ga0209777, IMG submission 187147) | Freshwater lake sediment microbial communities from the University of Notre Dame, USA, for methane emissions studies -HBP12 HB (SPAdes)... | ecosystem: Environmental > Aquatic >...
ACTCGACCGCGCGCGCGCCCGGCTCGGAGTCAGCGCCTGGTTTGCCGACTACTCGCTGGAGCGTATCGGCTCGCTCACCCGGCAGAACGGCGCGCTCAGGCCGCGCATCGGCAGTTTCTATCCGGCCGTGCTCGTCCGCTATGAAGCCGACACCCTGCATCGCCTCATCGAGACGACCCCGGAATTCGCCTGGAAACCCAGCGACCAGGTTCAACTTAAGCTGACCTGGCAACGAACCGAACAGAACAGCTCGGCTTGGCTTCAGCCATCAGCCGCCGGCTACCTCCTGAACGTTTACCGGGCCGACGGGGCGCTGGTCGCGGTCCGCAACCTGGATATCGAGGCAATCGGCGGGTTCCAGCAGCAGAAAGGCCAGACTGCCGGTATCGCCGACTGGAGCCAGTTGTTTGCCAACCTAGTCACCGGCTATTCCAGCCCGGCCGGCATCCGGGCCAGGGTCAACCTGGATCAGAAGTACAAACAGGAGGCCGCCAAACAAGAGCAATTCGTGCCGGTAACGCCCGGCAAAGGAGCGTACAGCCGAAACCCGGAAACCGGCGACTACTACCCGGACACGCTGGGCAGCTACAACAAGGTTCTCGTCAATTCCGGCAAGACCATCCCCACCCGGCAGACCAGCCTCGATTTCTCAGGCGGCCTGTATTCCTGGCACTGGTTCAGCCTCGACCTGGCTGGCCAGCTCAATCAGGAGGCCGGCGACACCGGAACCGTGCTCAATGACTGGTCCGGTCGCACAAGCCTGGACTTGCTGCCTTACAACCGGGAGATTTCCGCAACCATCGCCGACAACGTCAATGCCAGCTTCGACCGGCTCTTCTCTTATCTACCAGAGCACGATTTTCAGAACCAGGCCAGCCTCGAACTGCGCACCAGCGCAAGCCCCGGCTTCACCGGCAAAGTCCGCCTTGAGTTACCCTACGTTCGCCAGACAACCGAGGCCGGCCGGTCCAAACAAGACGAGACCGGCCTGCGCGGTGTCGTCATGCCGGTCATCGGGTCGGGCGTACAGCTCGAGCTCACCGGTGCTTACGGTTTCCGCAACATTGAGATGCCGCTCGCATATCCCGGCCTGGGGCGGTTCCAGATGCGGACCATCACGCTCGGAGCCAAACGCCGCATTGAATTCCTGTCTCAGACTGCACTCGTTGCGGCGGTTGAGGCCGACCGACGCTCCGCGACCGTCACCCGCCTACCGTATGAAATTCAGCTCACTGACCCGCTGGGCTGGTCCGAAGAGGTCACCCTGGGCATGGACCGGACGCTCGGCTCAATCCTCGTGCTCTCCGGCAACTACACGTTTCGCAAGCGGCCGGACCGGGCGGCTGAGCACGACCTGTCGGCAAGTCTCAAGGCCTACTTCTGAGCGCGGCTCAGTCTTGACACTGAAGGGAAATTCGCTATCTTACTGGTGAGAATTCACTGAGCATTCGTCAGTCAGGACAACCTGAAAGGAGTTGAAATGGCTAAACACTGCGAGATTTGCGGCAAAGTCGGCATGGTCGGTTCGACCATCAGTCATGCCCATAACGTCAGCAAGCGGCGCTGGGAACCTAACTTGCAGCGCGTCAAGGCCAAGGTCGGCGGCACGGTTACCCGGATCTGGGTCTGTACCCGGTGCATCCGGTCGGGCAAGGTCGTCAAGCCGTAGCCGTGGAGGGAAGGTGAAAAAGACAGTATGGCTCGCGCTCATCCTGGCGGTTGCGCTGGGCTGGGCGGCCGGTGACAACGTCGCCCCGAGGACGCTGAGCGTCAACGGCGAAGGTTCGATTGAAGCCGAACCGGACCTGGCCGTGGTTCGGCTGGGCGTGACCGTTGAGGACGCCGGCGCCGCCGCGGCCTATGAGAAGTGCAATGCCGCGATGCAGAAGGTGATCGTCGCCGTGGAGAAACTGGGCGTGGCCAAGACCGATATTCGAACCATCCAGCTCAGCCTCGCGCCGAAGATGGAGTACCCTGAGACCGGGACGTCGAAGATGAAAGGCTACACGATGAGCCATCTGGTCACGGTCAAGGTGCGGGACTTGAACAGAGTCTCGAACGTGATTGATGAGGCCACATCCGCGGGCGCGAACAAAATCAACGGCATCGCTTTCACATTCAATGACCTTGACAGCTTGAAGAGCGAAGCCAGGTCCCGGGCATTCGACAATGCGAGGGACCGGGCCGACGACCTCGCGGACGACGCGGGCGTCAAGCTGGGCAAACTGACGTCCATCAGCGAGACGTCCTATGATATGCCCGACGCCGATTTTGGTGCCGATGCGATGAGTGCCGGCGTTCCGGCCATGACTGGGTCGCAGGCCGTGAAGGTCTCGGTCTACGTGACCTACGAGATACAGTAAGGGAGACTGATGCGCGCACTTATTACCGGAATCACCGGCTTCGCCGGCAGCCATCTGGCGGATTACCTGCTCACCCTGAAAGACGTCCAGGTTTCAGGAATCACCCGCTGGCGTTCGCGAACCGAGAACATCGAGCACCTGAAAGGGCGAATCAACCTGGTCGAGTGCGACCTGCGGGACGCATTTTCGGTGCGGGACGTCCTGCGCAAGACGAGGCCGGACCGGGTCTATCACCTGGCGGCGCAGAGCTACGTGCCGATGTCCTGGGTCGCCCCGAGCGAGACCCTGACCACGAACCTGATTGGCGAGGTGAACATCTTCGAGGCCCTGCGCCAGGAGGCGATGCTCGACACCCGAATTCAGCTCGCCTGCTCGAGCGAAGAGTACGGGCTGGTGCTGCCGAGCGAAGTCCCGATCAAGGAAACCAACTCGCTGCGGCCGCTGAGTCCCTACGGCGTGAGCAAGGTGGCGCAGGATTTCCTCGGGTACCAGTATCACATGAGCTACAAGTTGTTCATCGTCCGCACCCGGGGATTCAACCACACCGGTCCGCGCCGGGGCGAGGTCTTTGTCACCTCCAACTTCGCGAAGCAGATCGCCGAAATCGAAAAAGGCAAGAAAGAGCCGGTCATTTATGTCGGCAACCTGGACGCGGTCCGGGACTTCACCGACGTCCGGGACACGGTGCGGGGTTATTACCTGAGCTTGGAGAAAGGCGAGCCCGGTGAGGTCTACAACATTTGCACCGGCAAGGGGTACAAAGTGCGCGAGATGCTCGACATTCTGCTCTCGTTCTCGAAGGTGAAGATCACCACGAAGCAGGACGAGAAGCGGATGCGGCCGTCGGACGTGGAATTACTGGTCGGAGACCGAACCAAGTTCGAAAAGCAGACCGGCTGGAAGCCCGTCATTCCATTCGAGAAGACAATGGAAGACCTGCTCCACTACTGGCGAGAGAGGGTCTGACGACGCACGGTATTTCACGAGTGGCGCTGACGTCGACTGCTCCTTTGGCGCTCGTTCTCGCACGTGGAGCGTAAGGCGTGATGCGCCGGGTCTTTCTCACCGGCATCGAGGGATTTGTCGGCAGTCATCTGGCCCGTCATCTTGCCGACCAGGGTCATGACGTCTCGGGTGTCTTCTTCGTTGACCCGGTCACGGACCTGAGCTTTGCCCACACTGTCCGGTGCGACGTCCGCAACGCCGCGCAGTTCCAAAAGGATCTTGCCGCGGCGCAGCCGGACTGCGTGATTCACCTCGCGGCAATCAGTTCGGTGACGGTCGCGGAGCAGAATCTCACCGAGGCATTTCACATCAACGTACGCGGAACCCTGAACCTGCTCGAGGCGATTCGCCAACTCCGGCTCAAGACGCGTGTGATGCTGGTTTCTTCGAGCGAGGTATATGACCGGCAGGCGGGGAACGGGTCGAAGCTGGACGAGCAGGCCGCGGTGAAGCCGCTGAACCACTACTCCTTCACGAAACTCTGTGCCGAGCAGACCGGCCGGTATTTCCTCGACCGGTACGACCAGGATATCGTGATTCTGCGGCCGTTCAGCCACACCGGCCCGGGCCAGAGCACAAACTTCGTCTTTCCCTCGGTCGCACATCAGATTGCCGAAGCTGAGGCGGGCCGGCGCAAGCCGGAGATCGAAGTCGGCAATACCGACGTCAGCCGGGATTACTCGGACATCCGCGACATCTGCGACGCCTACGAACTGGCGCTCGACAAGACCGCGACGGGTGAGACTTACAACATCACTTCGGAGCAGATCCTGAAGATCGGTGACGGTATCAACTACCTGCTGTCCTTGTCCCGGGTGCCAATTACGGTCAAGGTCGACGCGGGTCGCAAGCGAACCGAGAGCGTTTTGCTTGCCGGCTCGAGCGCCAGGTTCCGGGCCGCGACCGGCTGGCGCCCGCAGTACGACATTCACCAGACCCTGCAGGACCTGCTTGAATATGAGCGGCGTCGAATCAGCTGATAACCCGGGCACTTGACAATCGAAGGCATAGCTGACGCGCGTGACCCGGTTTCGGGCAGCGCTGCGCCGCAGGTTGCGGTCGTTGTCGTAACTTGGAACAGCGCACGGTTCATCATGAACTGCCTGGCATCGGTTCCACGAACCTCGAACATCCGGGTGATTGTCGTCGACAATGACTCGGTCGACAACACCGTGAAGCTCATCCGGGCCGAGTTTCCCGGCGTCAGACTCCTCGTCAACCAGACGAATACCGGCTATGCCCATGCCAATAACCAGGGGCTCCGGGAACTGGGATTCGGGGGCGGGGGTCAGGAGGCGGCAGCGCGTCCCGCGCTCGAAGCACCCCGCTTCGTTCTGCTGCTGAACCCGGATACCGTTCTGCCATCCGGCGGAGTTGAGCGTATGGTCGAACAGCTTGAAGCGCACCCAGAGGTCGGCGTGCTGGCGCCAAGACTGGCTGATTCCGACGGCAACGCACAGGCTTCGGTGCGCAGGTTCCCGACCTGGCATAACATGATAGGCGCTTTGTTCGGCCGGGGCGGAGACTACCGGATGAAGGGGTTTGACTATGACGAAACCCAGGAAGTAGAGCAGCCGATGGCATCCTGCCTGCTTATTCGACGCGAGGTGCTCGACCGGGTCGGGCTGTTTGATGAGCAGTTTCCGATGTTCTTCAATGACGTTGACCTGCTGAAACGCGTGCACGAGGCAAGTTGGCAGGTTCTCTACTATCCTGAAGTCTCAGTCTGGCATCACCTGGGCGGCAGCACGGAACAGCGCCGGACTGCGATGATCCTGTCCTCGCACCACAGCCTGTTTCGATACTTCCGCAAGCATGACAAATCCGGAAGGTTCTGGCTGAAGGGCGTTTCGCTGGCCCTGATTATCGAACTCGCGGCCTTCGTGCGCATCATCGCAGCGAGCATGCGCCCGAAGCGCTAGCCAGCCGAATCCGGCGGAGATGCATCCGTATCCGAGATTCGAGTCTGGCCTCTCGGCAGTTCCGGCCAGTCAAGCCGAGAAATGCGACAGCAATACGAGCTAATTCGGCATTGAGGATAGGCCAGAAGCATCCCGGATGTGCGCGAGACGCGGGCACGCTTCTTAAGTTGCGTTAGTTCAGCGCGTTACTGAACATTGCCCTGCTTCCGACAGGTGGGCGTCTCTGGCACAGCCAATGCTACATTCTGCCCATTACTGGCAGGCGGATCTGATTCGCAATTTGAGAGCATGCGATCAGGTCCGCTAGAAAGGTGACAGCGAATTGGCAGAACCTAGCGCGGGCAATAAGCAGACGATCGGCGAGATGCTGAGCATGGCGCGCCCTCCGGTTGTAGTTCCGGAGTGGCAGCGCAGTTTCAGTTGGGGCGATATCGAGATTCGCTGTCTCTGGCTCGACCTGCTGGCTTTCTCAGAGCGGTACGGAGGACTGGGTCTCCAGAAGCGTGAGTACTCCCTGGGCCCGGTCGTTCTGGCGCATCACGACCGAACGCACGTGCTGCTGGATGGCCAGCACCGGCTCGCCACGGCGACGATTCTGCTTTCCGTCATCCGGGACTATCTGGCCCGGCAGAACGACCCCACCGCGACCGACATCCAGCACAACTTCATTTGCGGGTTCAACGAGGCGACGACGGCAATCACCTACAAACTGACCATGAACCGGGTCGACCGCGATTTCTTCCGGCGCGAAATCCAGGATTTGGCGCAGCCTGAGCTTCGGCGGCGTGAACCCCAGATCGAGTCGCATCGATTGCTCTGGAAGGCGAAGAACCTGCTCGCCGCGTTGTTTGAGGCAGAGTGCGTCAAGCGCAACCACGGCACTCCGGCTGCCGAATGGGCCAAGCGGATGCTGGACGCTTTGCTGAAACACACCACGGTTTCAGTGCTGGAGACGTTCTGGACGACTTCAATTCGCCTGCCCGGCGCGCGGCCGCATCGTCAGCACGAGGCTGTGCTCCAGCCGCACTAGGCGCGCTGCTGCCCCGGTTCGGGGCTTCCCTTCCCAAACGCCGAATGCGAAATGATGGCGCTACCGCGAGAGACGTCGTCCACCATTCACCGATGGCAATTTCGCCGACCTGACCCGGCCTGTGGTTGCTATTGACTTTCGGCCTGCGCTTCATATCTTTAACCCATGAGAGTTCTGGTTACCAGCGCGTTGCCCTACGCAAACAGCGAGATTCACTTCGGGCACATCGCCGGGGCGTACCTGCCGGCCGATATCTACGTCCGCTACCTGCGGGCCAAGAAGGTCGATGTCATCTACATGTGCGGCACCGACGAACACGGGGTGCCGATTACCCTGGCGGCCGAGAAGGAGAAGACCACGCCGCAGGAAGTCGCCAACCGGTATCACAAGAGCATCAGGGAGTCGTTTGCGAAGTTCGGCATGAGCTTCGACAACTTCTCCCAGACCTCGCGCCCGCTCCATCACAAGGTTTCGCAGGAGTTCTTTCTGAAGGTCTACAACAAAGGCCTGATTACGCCGAAGACGACGAAGCAACTCTACTGCACGAACTGCCGGACGTTTCTGGCCGACCGGTATGTTGAGGGGAAGTGCCCGTCGTGCGGCGCCGAGGGCGCGCGCGGCGACCAGTGCGAAGCCTGCGGCAAGTGGCTCGAGCCGTTTGACCTGCTTGAGCCTCGGTGCAAGACCTGCGGCGGCACGCCGGAGGTGCGGGAGACGACCCACTGGTTCTTTGCCCTGAGCAAGTTCCAGAAGCAGCTCGAAGAGTGGATTGGCAGCAAGAAGGACTGGAAGGACAACGTCCGCCGGTTCTGCCAGGGCTGGTTTGACAAGGGACTGGAGGATCGTTCGATTACCCGGGACCTGACCTGGGGCGTGAAGGTCCCGATTCCCGAGGCCAAAGACAAGGTGCTCTACGTCTGGTTCGACGCGCCGATTGGCTACATCTCGGCGACCATCGAGTGGGCCCAGGCGCAGGGCAAGCCGGATTTGTGGAAGGACTACTGGTTCGGCAAGGATACGAAGATGGTCCATTTCATCGGCAAGGACAACATCGTGTTCCATGCCGTGGTCTGGCCGGCAATGCTGATGGCGCACGGCGACTACATCCTGCCGGCCGAAATCCCGGCGAATGAGTTCCTGAACCTGGAAGGCCGGAAGCTGTCGTCCTCCCGCAACTGGGCGGTCTGGCTGCCGGACTATCTTGAGCGTTTTGAGCCCGACCCGCTGCGCTATGCCTTGGCCGTGAACCTGCCCGAGAACCGGGACGTGGATTTCACGTGGGCGGATTTCCTGGCCCGGAACAACAACGAACTCGCCGACATCCTGGGCAACTTCGTGAACCGGGTCGCGCTCTTCGTGCGCAAGAACTACGCCGGGAAGATACCACGCGGAAACGCAAATCCGAAATCCGAAATCCGAAATCCGAATCTGGAAGTTCCGGGTTTCGAGTTTCGAGATTCGGGTTTCCCCCTCGGGGCAGAGGAGATGGAAGTCCTGAATGCGATTGCCGAGGCGCCGGGGAAGATCGGCGGCATGATTGAGCGGTTTGAAATCAAGAACGCGTGCCGGGAGCTGATGACTCTGCCGGCGCTGGGCAACCGGTACTTCGACTACCAGGCACCGTGGCAGAAGTTCAAGACCGACCGACCGGCCTGCGACCGGACGATCAATGTCTGCTGCCGGCTGATATCGGCGCTGGAGGTGTTGATGCGGCCGTTCATGCCGTTCAGCGCGGACAAAGTGAAGAACATGCTCGGGTTGGAGAACCGGGGCTGGGATGAAGTGGCGAACCCGGTGCTGCCCGGGGAGTTCAAGAAGGTCGAAATCCTGTTCCATAAGATTGAACAGGGGCAGATCGACGCCGAGGTCGCGAAACTGGGAAAGCAGCCGCAAGCTCAAACCCCAAGCTCAAGCCAGGAGCAGAAGGCCGGTGGCCCGAGTCCTGCGGTGAAGTCCGTGGTTAAGGAAGACAAGAAGATGGAAATCACGTTTGACGAATTCAAGAAACTGGACCTGCGGGTTGCCCAGGTAATCGCGGTCACCAAGGTCGAAGGCGCAGACAAGCTGCTGAAGATTGACGTGGATCTGGGCACCGAAGAGCGGCAGATTGTCGCCGGTATCGCGCCGTGGTATCCGCCCGAGACGCTGGTCGGGAAGAAGATCATCCTGGTCGCCAACCTGGCGCCGGCCAAGATCCGCGGCAACGTTTCTCACGGCATGCTGCTCGCGGCCGAGGGCGACGGCCAGGTTGTGGTGCTGACCCTGGACAAGGACCTGCCGCCCGGAAGCATGGTCCGGTGACGCATCAGGCATAACGCATAACGCCCTACGCCTCATGTATCAGGCCTTATGCCCCTTTTCGACACGCACTGCCATCTGACCGACAAGGCCTTCGCCAATCCGGACGAGGCGATTCAACGGGCAGGAGATGCGGGCGTGGAACTGATGACCACTGTCGGACTGGACCGGGACGATTGTCGAAGAGCGGTGGAACTGGCAGAGAAGCATGACGGCGTCTTTGCCGCGGTGGGGATTCACCCTCATGAAGCGGACCGATTTCAGGATTCGGACCTTGACCTGCTGCGCAGACTGGCGAAGAACCCGAAGGTACGGGCGATAGGTGAGACCGGGCTGGACTTCTTCCGGAACTATGCCGACTCTGCCAACCAGCGCCGGGCTTTCCATGCCCACATCGAACTGGCGAAGGGACTGGCCCTGCCGATGGTGCTGCACATCCGCGATGCCTATCCCGAAGCCATGGCGGTGCTCAAGGAACACGGCTGGTATCAGGGAGTGATGCACTGTTATTCCGGTGACAAGGCATTCGCGCTGGAGGCGGTGCGACTGGGGTTTTACGTGGCGTTTTCCGGGAGCCTGACCTATGGCGGCTCGCGTTTGCCCGACGTCGCCCGTGCCTTGCCGATCGAGCGGATTCTGGTCGAGACCGACGCGCCGTACCTGACGCCGGTGCCATACCGGGGCAAGATGAAGAACGAACCGGCACTGGTGAAACACACGCTAGCCGTGCTGGCTCGAGCGCGCGGCATCGAGATGGCCGAAGCCGCGCGAATCACGACCGAGAACGGTCGGCGGTTCTTTCGAATATAGGTCCTATGCGACCTATGGGTCCTATGCTTTCTGTCCAGTGAAGCACATCCGCCCCATCAAGAGCTTCGGTCAGTCGTTCCTGACCTATGAACCGGCTGCGGACCGGATTGTCGACGCGCTGGCGCTTTCGCGCGATGACGAGGTCATCGAAATCGGACCGGGCAAAGGAGTTCTTACCTCTCGGCTGGTCGAGCGCTGCCGAAAGGTCGTCGCAGTCGAGGTCGATGAGCGGCTCGTCGAGCACTTGCTAAGCGAGTTCGCCGGACAGGCCAACCTGGAGGTAGTGCATCAGGACGTTCTCGGTTTCGACTTCAGCCGGTTCCGTGATGCAGTGGTCTGCGGCAACCTGCCGTACAACATCTCGTCGCAGATTCTGTTCCGGTTGCTGGACAATCTGCCATCCTGGAAACGCGGCGTGTTTACACTGCAGCGGGAGTTCGCGACTCGGTTGCTGGCCGCACCGGACAACAAGGAATATGGCGCGGTAACGGTGCTGTTTGAGCTCTGGACCGAGCGGCAGAAGCTCTTCAACCTCGAGCCGGACTGCTTCAAGCCCAGCCCGGACGTCATGTCCACCGTCATCGGCATCCGGCGACGCGAGAGACCGTTATGTGCGGTCAAGGACATGCAGTTCTTCAAGAAGGTTGTGAAGGCGGCGTTTGCACAGCGGAGGAAGACGCTGGGGAACAATCTCAACAACGGATTGGGACTGGACCGGCCGGCGCTGGTTCAGGTTGAGCAGGCGTCAGGAATCGACCTGAAGCGACGGGCCGAAACGTTGTCCCTGAGCGACTTCTGCCGTTTGACCGAGATACTATGCGCAAAGTGAACTGGCTGGCAGTCGCCGTCCCGGTCGTTGCTTTCGTTGTCTACCTGTTTACTCTCTATCCCACGGTCGGCTGGGTGGACTGCGGGGAGATTTCGGCGGGCTGCTACATGCTCAACGTCTTGCACCCGACCGGGTACCCGCTTTTCACTTTGATTGGCCACCTGTTCTCGCACATCCCGCTGGGAACGGTGGCGACCAGGGTCAATGCCCTGTCGGCGCTGTTTTCGAGTCTTGCGGCATTGTTCTGCTTTCTGACTGTGCTGAAGCTGACCCGGTCGCAGATTGCGGGAGTCGTGACCGCGGCGCTGTTTGCCTTTTCATTCACGGTCTGGAACAACAGCGTGGATGCCGATGTCTTTGGCCTGACCGCGTTCTATGTCGGTCTGACCGTCTACCTGCTGGTGCGGTTGGGCAACTCGCAGTTCGCAGTTCGCAGTCCGCAGTCCACAGTCTCCGACACCGGTTCCCTTACTCTCTTACTCCCTTACGTCCTGGGTCTGGCCCTGACGAATCATATGAGCTTTGCGAGCACCCTGGTCGGGGCCGTGGTCTGCCTGCTCATCATGTACCGCGGTGGCGTGCTGAAAGCCGGACTTCTCCTGCCCTTGATTCTCACGTTCCTGCTCGGGCTGTCGCCTTACCTCTACCTGCTCATTCGCAGCCAGTCCCAGCCGCTCCTGAACTGGGGGAATGCCCACAACCTGCAACGGCTCATCTGGCACATGACCGGCAAGCAGTACCAGGTCTGGATGTTCTCACTGCCGTTCAGCGACATCATGAGGAACTCGGGCAAGGCGCTCGGCGTGCTCGCGCAGGAGCTGTATTTCGTCCTGATTCCGGTGGCGGTCTGGGGCGCATGGCGGCTCAGGAAGCAGCGGCGGGAAATATTCTGGCTCCTGACTATCGTCTTCGCGGTCAACATCGCTTATGCGGTGAACTATTCGATTCCGGACATCGAGTCCTACTATATACCGTTCATGACTGCAGTCTTCATCTTCACCGGAATCGGGCTGGCCGACCTGATGCGCCGGCTGAAGCGCGTGCCGGCGTACGTGTTTCTGGCTCTGGTGATTCTGCCGGTTGCGGTAAATGTGCGCCGGGCCGGGGCCCAGGGTAACTACATCTCCGAGGATTTCGGCCGGAATCACATGGTTTCGGCGCCGGACAGCGCAATCGTCATGACCACCAACTGGGACATCTACTCGCCGGCCTTCTATCTGAGGCAGATCAATCATGAGCGCCCGGACCTGTGCATGATTGACAAGGAATTGCTGCGCCGGACATGGTATTTCCAGAGCCTGCAACAGGAGTATCCCTGGCTGGTCGAACGGTCCCGCGCCGAGATCGACAACTACCTGCGGTTCCTTGACCAGTTCGAGCACGGCACCCTGCGCGACGTGAAGGGCATCCAGGAAGCGTACATCGCGATGATTAGCAGCTTCGTTACCCGGAACCCGGAGCGCAGGTCATTCACGACGTTCGACGACCGGATGGACAATGACGCCAAAAGCATCCTGCCGACGCGCCTGCGGGTTCCGCGCGGCCTGCTCTATGAGTTGCGCAGCGACGTGTCAACCGACAGCTTTGACTACCGTCAGTTCCGGGTCAGAATCCCGAATCTGCGACTTGATGACCGTACGCAGTTGAACCTGCGAGCCTACGAGCGATTCGCCAATGAACGCGCGGCTTTGCTCAAGCGGTTGGGCAGGAATGAGGAAGCCACGGCCGTGATGGAGTGGCTGAACTCCATGAAGAGATAGCAGACAGCAGTCGAGACGGATTTCAGACTACAGAATGCAGATTGTGAAAGAAACCGCCAACCGTCTAACCGGCTAAATGCTGGCTTCGCTCTGGGCGTCGAACAGGTAGAGTTTGCTGGTGTTGACCGCGAACTCGGTTGTTTCGCCGGGCTTGGGATACGTGGGACCGACGAGTTTGGCGGTTAGACTCGCGGCCCCGACGCGCAGATAGACCAGCGTTTCACTCCCCATCGGTTCAGCGACATCAACCTGAGCCTTGACCCGCGGCAGTGAAGATCCCGGCTCAGGCAAAGCGATATCCTCAGGCCGAATTCCAGCGATTACCGGCTGGCCCGCGCGATTGCCGACCCGGCGGCTGGTTTCAGGCGGCAAGGGCAGCGTCAGGTTTTCATCCGAGAACGCGACCGGTTCGCCCGGGCGCAGCGTCCCTCTCAGAAAATTCATCGGCGGGCTGCCGATGAACCCGGCGACGAATTTGCTCACCGGTCGGTAGTACAAAGTCATGGCGTCGGCAATCTGCAGGAGCTTACCCTTGAACATCACGCCGATGCGCTCGCCCAGGGTCATGGCTTCGACCTGGTCGTGGGTGACATAGAGCATCGTGGTCTTCAGATGCTGGTGAATCCGGGCGATTTCAGCGCGCATCTGGACCCTGAGCTTGGCGTCGAGGTTCGAAAGCGGTTCATCGAACAGAAAGACCTTGGGCTGGCGCACAATCGCCCGGCCAACTGCGACCCGCTGGCGCTCGCCGCCGGAGAGCGCCTTGGGCTTGCGTTCCAGCAGGTGTTCAATGCTCAGGATGCGCGCCGCCGCCTCGACCCGGGTCTTGATATCAGTCTTCGACACCTTGCGCAGCTTGAGCCCGAAGGCCATGTTGTCGAACGCGGTCATGTGCGGGTACAGGGCGTAGTTCTGGAAGACCATCGCCACGTCCCGGTCACGGGGCTGGACGTCATTCACCACCCGGTCGCCGATAAACACCTTGCCCGAGGTCGGGTCTTCCAGTCCGGCAATCAGGCGCATCGCGGTGGACTTGCCGCAACCGGAGGGTCCGACCAGGACAAAGAACTCGCCGTCCCGGATTTCGAACGTGACGTTGTCCACCGCGAGGACGTTCTTGTCATAGACCTTCGTGACGTTTTCAAGAGAGACGAGGGACATGTCAGTGAGCAGCGAGTAGTGAGTAGTGAGTAGCGGGCAGGAACATCAGACCGGAAGCTGGGTCTGCTGAGCCACGGGCGCTTGGAAGAGCAGGCCGAGTAGGCGGGCGACGGTCTCGCGCATATCCCGGCGCGAGACGACCATGTCAATCATGCCGTGCTTGAGCATGAAGTCCGAGCGCTGGAAACCCTCAGGCAGCTTCTCGCGGATGGTCTGTTCGATTACCCGGGCGCCGGCAAAGCCGAGCAGGGCGCCGGGTTCAGCGATGATAACGTCGCCCAGCGAGGCGAACGAGGCCATCACACCGGCGGTGCAGGGGTCAATCAGGATGCCGATGTAGGGAATGCCGGCCCGAGCGAGCAGGGCGAGTTCGGCCGAGGTCTTGGCCATCTGCATCAGCGAGTTGATGCCTTCCTGCATCCGGGCCCCGCCCGAGGTCGCGACAATCACGACCGGCCGGCGCTCGTCTTTTCCCAGCCTTATCGCGCGGGCAATCTTTTCGCCCACGACCGAGCCCATGCTGCCGCCAAAGAACGAGAAGTCCATCGCGCCGAATGCGACCGGGATGCCGCTGATCGCGCCCCGGCCATAGATGAAACCTTCCTTCAGCCCGGTCTTGGCCTGGGTCTTCCTGATTTTGTCGGGATAATCCGGGAAGCCGAGCGGGTCGGCGGGCGCGAGATTCGCGTCGAGCTCGTCGAGTTTCGCGTCATCAAGGAGGATTTCGACGTATTTGCGGCAACCGATGCGGAAATGGTGGTTGCACCTGGGGCAGATGAACAGATTCTGCTCCAGGGTCTTCCGGTACAGAATCTCGTTGCAGGAATCGCACCGCAGCCAGAGCCCGTCCGGGATATCGAGCTTCCGCTCGGGTTTCTCAGGTCGCTTAATGCCCAGCATCGTCCTTGAGTATATTGGAGCAGGGTGAATAGTCAAGCCGGGACGCGGCCAGGGACGTTGGGACTTAGCCGCAGATTTCGCAGATTGCGCAGATGTCCCGGTTCGGTCGAGAGCACACTCCCTCAATCTTTTCATCCCTTGACTTCTTTCCGGCCGCCGGCGCTTGACATTATTCGGAGCAGGTTTACAATTCACCATGCAAAGCGCAAAGGAGGTTCGATGACTGACCGGAAATTCCTGCTGTCCATTCTCGTAACCGCAGTGACGGCGTTCTGTTTCCTGGCCGGGTGCGGAGATGATGCCCCCGTCACCGCAAGGCTAACCATCAAGGCGAAGAACGACGGAGCAGAATCACTCATCCTGGATGGCTTGACTACGGAAGTCGGTGGGACGCAGGGAATCGCTACGGTCACTCGCGAAGGCGACAACTGGTTCGAGACAGCCGTGCGCCGTGACACATTCCCGGTAGGAACGATGAGGGTCAACTACACCTGGCATCCGAAGGACTCGCGGGACTTCCAGACTGCGCTCCTGACGATAACCGAAGGCGCGCCCGGGCACCTGTCAATGACGTCGGACCATCCCGAGTACGCCACCGCGACGTTCACAACCGCGAGGGCGCAGTTCCTCAGCTCAATGGGCCTGAACGCCACCCTGACCGCGACCTACATTGCCGGCGCCTGGCTTAACCCGGGCGATTCGACGGAGATCTTCGGTGCCACTCCCTCCGAGTCGGTCTACAGGAAGATTGAGCGGTGGGATACGCTGGGCGGGCGCTACACACTGGGCGTGCTCAAGGTCAAGGCGGATAGCGTTTTCCCTTTGCCTTACGGCATGAATTCATCCACCGTGACGAGCAAAGTCAGAATTGACGAGCCGTCAAAGGACCACCTGGGGTTCACCATCGTCGGCAATATCTACGACCAGACACTCACCTACTACGACTCAATGCCGCATGAAGCCGGGGCCCGCAGAGAATAGCGCCCGGCGTCATCAACAATCGATCAGAGTTGACTGACTGAATGACTAGAAGGTCAAGTTGATGCAACGAGTGATGCAAGAGATGAGTGAGACGTCCTCTGAACTACGCGGCACGTCGAGATGTGTACTGCGGCCATCCGGGCCGGCGAAGGTCAAGTGCTTATGCCTCGCGCTTGCGCTGGTGTTCGTTCTCGCGTCCGGGGACGTGGTCATCCTGCATTCCGGCCAGGTGGCCGGCACGGTGGTGGGGACGGATTCGCTCAGCGTGCGCGTGATGACGCCCGACGGCCGGTTTCGGTCCCTGCCCAAGAAAGACATCATCGAGGTCCTCATCAGTAAGGGCTCCCGAATGGATTCGCTGCTCGCCGAGCATTCGGGATTGACCGTGATATTCGACCCGACCGCGGCGCCCCAGGACTCCGGGCGCAAGCAAAACCCTACCTGCTGCGGCGTGCCGTGCTGTTTGGGTTCGGGTTGCCTGCCCGCGGCCGAGGTCGTCGGCGGAGCGCTGCTCGTGGGCGGTATCTATGTCGAAGGCGGGTCCGGTGCATTCTTGGTACTGACCGCACCGTTTGCGGTCGCCGGGCTGACGGCCGCGATCGGCGGAAAGACCGCTCCGGGCGGCACCTTCGGCGCAACCTGCCTCGGTTCCTACCTGGGCGATCTGGGCGGCGTCATACTGGGAGTGAGTGCGTCAAGCGCGTTCAATCACAGCGATGACATGCAAAACTATGTCCTCATCGGCGGGCTCATCGGTACAATCCCGGGCTCAATCATCGGCTACAATATGAGCCGGAGGCACGGAATTCTCGGCGTCGCTCCGCCGGTCGCGCCGCCGAAGCCGGCCAAGCCCAAGCCGGCCCGGCTCGGCCGCTCGCCGGTCGCCTGGGTCGCGCTCACCGGCCTGGAACTGGGTACCGGGCTGGCCGCGGGCATCGCTCTGGCCCAGCCGGGTCTGGCTCTAACCAACCGCCAGTCGCCGGTCGGCTATGGTCTGGCAGCCTTGGCCCCGGCCGCCGCGGCTGGAGGCACCGCCCTGATCGGGGCGTGGCTTGACCGCAAGGGCAGTGCGTGGTGGGCTCTGCCGGGCGCCTATTCGGGCGCTATCGGCGGGCTCCTGGTTGCCGCGCTGGCGGCTAAAGGCTTGCCGGCATTCAGTAATGCCAGTCTCTACGCGATGCCGTTTCTGCCGATGTGGCTGGGCAGCGGGTTGGGCGCGGTTGCGGGCTACCGCATGGGCCCGAGCCTGGGCGCGATGGAATCCGCGAGCCGGTTCGAGCCTTCGCGGCTCGGGCTGGCATTCAAGCCGGACCGGAACAAGCGGTCGCGGGAAGTCGCCGAGGTCAGGCTGAATCTCCTGAGCTACCGGTTCTAAGGCTTGACAACCGCTCAGGATTCTGTAAGACTGATGCGAATCCGGACCGCGGGACCGTCCTGCGGAGTGAGCAAGACAAGGCGACCAAAGGAGGTCGGATGAAGAAGCTGGCAATGGTAGTGCTGTTGGCGCTGGGCCTGTCGCTGGGCGCAGCGCAGACCAAGATTCTGCTCTGTGACTTCGAGCCGCGCGGCGGGATCGACACTTCACTCGTGCGCATCACAACTCAACTGCTGCAGGACGCCCTCAACGCTACCTACAAGTTTACGGTGGTTCTGCCCGGTTCGAACCCCCGGATTTACACCATTGTCGCGGGTTCGGATACGGCCAAGGCCTATGGCGCCCCGCTGGCGATGGTCGGCAGCCTGATGCAAATCGGGAGCAAGCGTTTCCTCTCGTATCAGGTGCTCGACGCGAGCAGTCAGAGCGTCAAACTCGCGGACCGCGTCGAGGTCCCGCCGGTCGAAGAGTATCCGCTGCTTTGCGAGCGGATTGCCAAGTCGGGGGTGGACA
>Ga0209777_10004294_pt1 | contig 16946 bp, 17 predicted proteins | sample FrelakmetHBP12HB_FD_187147 | JGI IMG/M metagenome (GOLD analysis project Ga0209777, IMG submission 187147) | Freshwater lake sediment microbial communities from the University of Notre Dame, USA, for methane emissions studies -HBP12 HB (SPAdes)... | ecosystem: Environmental > Aquatic >...
GCGATTCGATGGTGTGCTACAGCTTCTTTTGCTTCTTTCAGCTTATTGTTTAATTCTTTTGGTGTTGGTCTATGCATTTGAGTATAGTATCAATTGATACCTTTTGCAAGTTATTTTTTAGGTGGAGTATTAAGGGGGAAGTAAAAGAAGCTAAAATAGTTTATTTTGTTTCCCATCGTTTATATGAAGCAAGAGTTGTTGTTGTCCCTATTTTTTAAAACGTTTTTTTTGTGCCGGTGTCTGATGACTGCCGCTGAGTAGTTTAAACCGGGCGCTGACCCTTTTTTTCTATCGGGAACGACGCGACAATCGACATCTCATAAAGGGTGCTGACTTCTTTTCCTTATCAAAAACTTCTCTAAAACTTTTTTTGCCGGTCCGGCTAAACGCGTTGGAGGGACACCATAAAGCGGAACCTGCGACATATCTCTCATTGCACCCTTCAATTTATTTTTATTTGCCGAATCCAAACTATATAGCGGGTCTTTGTCAGACTTGAGACCATTCCAGGCATTTTTCTGAAATGCCACCACGGTACCACCTGAAGCCATAAACTTTTTCGCACAAGCCAGAATCCGTTTTCTTTCCTCAACTTCTAAGCGTCTCAGTGCCTGCACGCCAATCAGCTTCTGTATGCCTGCGACACCGGACCACGGACCGCTTGCAGTACTGGGCATGGAGATGAACACACACAGCCCGATTCGAAAACGAGACTTATAATTTAGATGCAACAACTGATCTCGCCGCTGTTCGTTAAGTTTTAGTACGGGTAACGTATAATCTGTTAGAAGCGCAAGGATACCTGCTGCCTTCAGGATGTCTTTCCAGAAGCGGGGCTCCCTGCCGTTTGCATCAAAGGCGAAAAACATGCCGCCAGCAATAGAAATAGAGGCGGGGTTGCCAAGAACAAGTAACAACGGCGGGCGCTTGTCTTTTTCTGCCGGGATGAGCTGTTCTGACGTGTAGAGAAGTTTGTCGCCTTTACGATGATATGTTTTCCTGTTGCAGGGATCTGAAGCAAGAAACCCAGGCCAGTTAGTTTCAAATCGTCTCCGTTCTCTCTCTGTTAAAAATATTTTTTGCAGGTCAATTTCACATTTTAGCTGGATGGAGTTCTGTGGGTGAAAAGAAATGATTTTAGGTTTATTATCCATTGAGGGGCTTGTATCTTTGATTCATGTTTTTAAAAATGAGTACTGCTGTTCCGAATAGATCTGTTTCTTATATAACTGTGAAGCCAATGGATTTTAAATACTCAAAAGTTGAATCATAAAATTCAGGCTTGCGTGTTAGGTCGGACGGATCTCCAGAAGGAACTACAATTACCATTCCCTGCCGCGCCCTCGTCAAGAGTACACGGTAAGCATTCTTAAGGTAGCCTTTACGCTCCTCTTTCTTGATTCTATTCCACTTGCTTCCTACAAATGAAAAATGTTTCCATTCTGATGACATGTAGCGGAAATCGGCATCCCAAGTTATGCAAGCCCAATCAAGTTCTAATCCTTGGATATCAAACTCTGTGGCAACATCTTCAAGATAGTATGATGAGCGCACATCATCCTTTCCATCTAAAAACCAATGAATCGGATCGGTAGTCACACGAACGTCAATCGCTAAAGGCTTAAGCCTCTGCCCCTGAGAAGAAACAACAATGCCATACCGCTCAGACCCTCTGGCTTGTTTTTTAAGCCACTCCTTTGCTTTACCAAGGTCACGAGTCAAGACAATCGGGTATTTAGAATTAATCTGAGCTAGCGTTTTCTGGGCTTCTAATTGGTTGCAATCGAGTAATTGCTTTACAAGCAAAGAAACATTTTCTGCACGGAAAGAGCGCATTGAAACCGCAAGATGCAGGCTTTCATTTTCAAAAACATTTTCCCGAGAAGATAAACTATGTATTGCCCCACCTGCAACATACTCGGAATCGGAAAGACGTGGTGAAATATGCACGTGCCAGCCCGGAAAAGAGTGGTTTAAAGAGTCTATCCATTCGCTTATGCCGGCTTCTCCTGTATTTATCTCTTGCCCCCCTCCCATAAGGCATACAATAACTGCCCAGTCAGGGTGGCGATCAAGGCATGATATGAGAAATTTTGGTTCAGATTGGTTAAAGTTCGGCGTATTTTTTTCCTCCTCATAAAGGAACATGTTTGGTCTTGATTCCATGCGCGCTGAGCTTCGTCAAACAGCGCGACATGCTCTATGGGAGGTGAATTTACATCAACAAGGCAATCATCGCGAAAATGATGGACATTTTGGATGAACATCTTAACTTCACCCATTGCATCACTTTTTTTGATCTTCTTCCCATTCTGTTTTATCCGCCGGACTTTATCTCTAGCCAAAGCTTCGCGCAAAATTGCTACAAGTGGACCATTGCCGGAAAGAAAAACGCTATAAAGATCGTTTGATTTGTCAATGTGCGTAGTCGCAATGTTGAGCCCCACCAATGTCTTTCCCGCACCCGGCACCCCGGTTACAAAACAAATAGATTTAAGCGATTTTTCTTTTGATACGCGGATGATTTCGGCAACAGCCTCGGATGTTTGACTTAAATTAATTGCACTTGCATCACTTCTTGAAATTTCATTGACCGAATGCCCGTTATAAAGAGCCATCGCCGCTTCAATGATTGTTGGGGTGGGGCAATAGCGACCGTGCTCCCATTGCAAATGATCAACGTCCGGACCTTCTGCAAAAATTAATACTTCCTTGATAGCTTCGCCGAGCATCGCGGCATTAGTTTTAACCGGAATGAACAGCTTATCGTTTTGCGGTGTTACGGCAACGATAGGATTTACGTTTTTTACCTCTGTCGCGATGAGGATAGGAGCGATGAAATGTTCATGGCTTGATTCATGGAAGTTCTTTAAATCTAAAGCGTAGTCGAAGACCTGATCATTGGCGTAAGCAGTAAACTCCTTTTCTCCGACCTTAAATTCAAGGACAAAAATTACTGGCCCTATTAATAATATAACGTCTATCCGCTGCCCCATGCGCGGGATCGAATATTCAAAATAGATCGACCCATTATAGGTCTGCAAAGTTTTATGGAGGATGTTTATTTCTTCAATCCATGCGCCGCGTTGAGTCTGCTCTAAGGAAAAATCATTTCTCAAGGCCAGTTTCCCTAGAATTTCCTCTTTTGTAGATTTTAGAAAATTGGAAATCGAGTCAGAATAATACTCTCGTTTAAAGAAAAAGGATTCCTGCAGCATGATTTTTTTTCGTGATCAATCGATCAACTTATTAATTCTCCATTCCAGCGCATCCGGGCGGGGATAATATTTTCTATCCATCGGCAGGATGATGGGCTTTTTGTCCAGTTCCAGAAGCTCATGGTAATCACGATTCCGCTTATCAAGTATTTTTGAAACATGCCATTTAAGATCAGGTCCAGGGGATAGGATGTTCCGGTCAAGCGCCCAGTGAAAGCTGGGAACAAGGGCAATGCCGTTGCGAGGATCATTGTCGCACGACTCGGAGAAGGGTATCAGATGCGCCGCCTCGACCATGACCGAGCCGTCGGGCAAAACCACCCGCCAGCCGGAAGCAGCGCAGCGATAGTCGTATGCTTCTCGCACGACGCGCGAAAAAGCCGCATCGCGGACCTTTTCGCTGTAGCTTTCACAGTGTTCAGCCGCTTTATCCGGCTCTTTCAGGTTGTTTTCATACATGGCTATCTGCTGCTCTTCTGCGGTAACGGTTTTAATCTGTTCGTTGAAAGACGGAAACCACCGCTCAATGAGAGTCTGACGTAGTATATCGCGGCTGCTGCCCGATGAGATCAGGCTGAATAATTCATCGTCAAGAAAAGCGTAGTCGTAATTTTCCGTAATCTGTGATGGCCCGCGCACGGTTGTTAGCGACTCTGCCACAGCCTCTCTGCCATTAATGGGCTTGAGATGCCAGAATTTATCAAATTGCAGATGAAAGAAAGGGAAGTACGGATTACAGGCATCGCCCGGCTGCTGAACTGTCTGGAAGAATGATTTGAAGATATCAAGCAAGTTCTGGCTGTAGCGGATTTTATTTTCTTTGAGAAGACCTGCCTCGATAAGGGCAAGCACGGCAAGCAGCATGACCGGCTTGTGGGGACTGGTACGGACCTGAACTCTGTTGACATGCAGCGTTGAGAATGCGTTGATATAGTCTTTAATACCGGGCATAGTTTTTAAATTAGAAGTCAGAAAAATAGCAAAAAACTATGGAGAACGCCCGTTTTTTTACAGTACGCCTCCATCGATACCCTCCAGATACGCCTTGATAATGGGTATATCAGCTTCCGCCCAGTCAACAGTAAGCAGCTCATCTGGTAAAAGCCATTTAACAGCTTTGTGCTCATGCAGGATTATCTCATCTGATAATAGGGAACAGACAAAGGGATACAGCGTCACTGAAAAGTCAGCGTAATCATGGCTCGCCGGGGGAAGCGGGCGGCGGATTTCGAGAAGAATACTCATTTCCTCCAGCACTTCCCTCTTCAGGCATTCCTCCGGGCTCTCATTCACATGGATTTTTCCACCCGGGAACTCCCACTTGAGCGGCATGCGGCCAAACTCATTCCGCTGTGCCGCAAGCACCTTGCCGTTTTCTTCTATGATCGCGCAGGCGACGTGTATTTTCTCTCTGGTTGACATGAATATATAGCTTTCAGTCCCGAATCCCGAACTCTTTCGGGATCAGCTTTCAGCGATCAGCTTAATCGCAACTCGGGATTCGTGACTGGTGGCTCGTGACCCGTGAATCGTGTTTAATTTCCTGCTATGTTCTTCGTATCCGGTCAAAGCGAACTATAACTCTCTCTCGCGCTTTTTCTCGGAAATTAGCGATTTAACCAGCCCGCTGCCTTTATACTTCCCACGCAAGCTGTGAACAGGATTGTTTTTAGCTTGTTTTTTTTCAACCTGGTATTTTGCCGCTTTCTCCTTCACGGTAAACCCGATTTTTCGTTCAGACTTTTCGGGCTCTGCCATCAATGCCCTGATAGCTTCAAACACCACACGGAACTGAGTGTCGTATTTCTTCTCCAGGGCAACAAGTTTTCGAGCAAGGTCAACATGTGAGGAAAGCATCTTCCGCAAGCGAACAAATGCACGCATGATTTCAATGTTGACTTCAATAGCCCGATCACTGTTAAGTATGCTGGAAAGCATAGCTACACCTTGTTCAGTAAAAGCGCAGGGGAGAGATGAGGAATGTTTTAGCTTCTGGAACCGGTCACATTTTGTGACCAGTTCCATTTTTTCTTTTTTCGTCAGTCGAAACATAAAATCAGGCGGGAAGCGTCGAACATTGCGTCTAACCGCCTGATTTAAAACTTTGGTCGGCACTCCATATAGCACTGCCAGATCGTTATCAAGCATAACTTTTTGCCTTCGGATAAGCAGAATTGACTGTTCTATCCGCTCTGCTGGAACCATGATTTTGTCATTATCCATGCTTTTATCCTCTATCAAAATACAAATAGCTGACAAAAAAGATCGCGCTCATTATTTTAACCCTCTTCTTTTTGCTTCATACTTATCTTCCAGCCCTCAGTTCCGAAAGCTTCCGGGCTCAGGTCTTACCCCAGTGCGTCTGCCAGTATTCATATTCATACGGCCACTTGTCCTTATTCTCCTCTACCAGCCACCGCATCATCTCAAAGCACTGCTCCCGCTCCTCCTCCTGCTCGGGAAATCGCTGCCCGGTCTTGATCGCTTCGGCAAGCCTGCGGCCAAGGTCCCGCGCCTCCTTGAGCACTGCCGGCGCTGCGCCGGAATCATCAAGCATTCCGCCTCCGGTCGCCACGCTTCCCACCTTCCAGCAGCCGCTGTTGCCCACCACGTGCAGCAGGTACTCCTCTACGTTCTGATAGAGCGGGCCGCCTGATGCCACCACGCAGGCGCCGAATTTTTTGTGGAGCATCTGGCAGTGGAACATGCTGAAGCAGCGGTCAAGAAGCGCCTTCATCTGGGCGCTGACATTGGATATATAGTTGGGGCTCGCGAGCACGATCCCGTCCGCGGCGAGCATGGCAGCTTTTATCTGCGTGTAATCATCGTTGATGACGCAGGTGCCGATCTTCTGGCAGGTGCGGCAGCTGTTGCAGGGTTTGACGGTGAGTTCGCTGAGCTCAAACAGCGTAACAGTGGCGCCTGCTTCGCGCGCGCCGTCTGCAAGGGCCGCAAGCAGACGGCCGGTGCTGCCCTGCAGGCCCGTGGGGCTTCCGTTAATTGCAACGATGTTCATGGTTTACTCCTTGTAAGGTTCGTGGATAGTGGTTCGGGGTTCGGGATTCGTGCAAAATAGCTTTCAGCCGTCAGCTTTCAGCGATCAGCAATCGTTGAACCGTGTCTCGGGGCTCGCTTGCGGTGAGCCTGGCGAACCGTGGTTCGTGACCAGTGAAAAAAGGAATGCATGGCAACCCCAATCATAGGGGAGTTACTTGATATTCTGGCCGCGCTTCAAGGCCACAATCTGTGACCTTGATCGACGCACCTCCTCAGCTTCTGAACGGGTCAATTGCAGAATAAAGTCTTCAGGAAACCGTTCACTGTTTCTTTTCACTGCCTGATTAAGTGCGCGGGTTTCCACCTGATAGAGTTCAGCCAGCTGCAGAACCGGGTGCCTCTTATTGAGTTAACCCGATCCCCGACAGATATAATCATGTCGAAACTATAAAAAGCTGTCTTGTATGTTTTGCCATCTTCTGCCTATTTTTTTTTCTTCAGCAGGGACGCAAGATCAGCGAACGGCTTGAAGGTGGATGCCGGCTCCGACGTGCCGCCCGTCGTCGGACCGCTAGAAAATTCCGCATCCACATAGCGCGCGTGCTCATTGTCGTGACAGTAGATGCACAAAAGCTCCCAGTTGCTGCCGTCAGGCGGGTTGTTTTCGTGGTTGTGGTCCCGGTGATGGACGGTCAGCTCACGCAGCCGCTTGCCTTCGAATTCGCGGCTGCAGCGTCCGCAGATCCAGGGAAACAGCTTGAGCGCCCGCTCCCGATAGGTCTTTGCGCGGCGCTCCCGCTCGCGCCGCAGCTCCTCGATATTTGCATCCGGCCCATTAACCGGTGCCGGCATTTTCTTTGGTGACATGTGCTTGCACTCCCATGGTTCTATTTAGAACAGGCGTACCATTTTTTTGTAAATAATAAAACAGTTTAAAAATAGAGATTCCACATAAACACTGCGTCCGTCTCGTAGATACCGAATGTTTTAGTTCTCGAAACCTCCCAGGAAAAGCTGCGTTGCGCGCTCAGGGCAATATTTTGTTTCATGGACAGCGCAAAAGTTTTGTGCTCATCCCCCAGGCCATAATATAATGATCGCGCTTCAAGAAGCATGGTCCACCAGTCAGTAACATTCTTTTTTAATCCAGCTGAGGCGCCAATGCCCAGCGCATAATTTTCCTTAAAAGACCCCGACAGGTTAACGTCCCCTTCAACCATGGCGTAATAGAGCCCGATGGATTTACTGGTATAGGCAAACCCGCCGCCGGTATTCAGCTGATAGACAAGATGGTCGTTTCCATCCCGCAGAAGCTGCTGCCGGAACCCTGTTTTCACTTTCCATGAAAGAGGCTTAAAGAGCAGGTCCCGCGGGGAGAGGGAGATGATGTCAATCACGTCCAGGCTTTTCAGCTGCACGTCATTCTTCGCGCTGTAGTAGCGCAGCGCCGCGTTCATAAACTGTATCTGCGCGCCCCGCTCATAGCCCCCGTCATAATCGATTAATGCGTGATAGGCAGGCCGCAGGCGTATTTCCTCAAACCACGTCCCCTTCTTTACCCCGAAGCCCAGGGCCAGCCGGTTCGAGTTATGCCCCTGCACCGGGTCGGCAGGCGCGGGCGGGTCATACAGCGGCGCCCCTTTATTTCCCAGCGTGCTGCGGGCCTTTAAAAGCCTGAGAAAAAGCTCGGTATAGCGGTCTTTAACAATCTCTTTTTTTACATAGGAGTACTGCAAATATTCAGCAGCTAAATCAAACATCCCTTTCTTGTCCCGCTCAGGGATATCCTGCCGCAGTATGCTCTCAGGATCAATAGCTCCCCGGCTAAGGTCGATGGCAGCGGCTTGCTGCTGCGTGCCCAATAACGAAGCACTATATCTGATTTTCGTTGCCTTTGATGGCCGGTAATCCGCAGCTTCTACAACGTGTGCCTTCTGCAGCGCCCTGACCGTGTCAATGGGGATGACCCATTGGTTGGGCCGGTCGGTGAGGTGCAGCGCAGGCCGGGCTGCTTCCAGAAGAAAAAGAATATGGTAGGAACAGTTCTCATCAAAAAAATAGTAGTATGCATATATCCCCTGCAGCTCCCAGATGTGCATGACCATCTTTTTCACTTCAGCTTCAATAAAGTTGAGGCGGTATTCCCAGATATCACGCTGATTAATGTCGCTGTATTCCTGAACCTTTTCATAATAGGGCAGAATTGAAAAATACCCTTTATAAAATCCGCTCAGGCCCTTGAGCGCGAATACCAGTCCATTGGTTTCAGTGGTAAACGCCGAATAATTGACCGCATGGGAGAGGAGCTTACTTCTGTTTTCGGTTTCGATATTGATGAAGGTGTGGCCGAACATGGACGCCGGATTGTTCATGTAGGCGGCAGGAAAGATGAGCGTTGCAGCTTTCGGTTTGATAACCTCCATGGTCTTCTCAAATTTCCGGCAGGAAGCAACCGGAAGCCTTGCTTCGTCAAACCCTAATTGCTCCCTGAGCCACGTATAGCGCGCAATAAACCGGCACAGCGGCGGATTGGCAGGGTCATCAGGAGGATTAAAAAACGCGCGCAGCGTTGCCTCAAGCTCGGCCTGCGGATTATATTTTCCATCCTGCGCGAGGAAAAAGCGCGGGTCGTCGATGACGCTCTCCGCGCCGCGCAAAGTTTTTTTGTAGTGCAGCAGGATATGCCAGTAGCGGCTCTGCGCGAGCTGCTTCTGCTCAGCCTTTTTAAGCAGGTAATTGACATAGGCCGTATCTGCGCCGAGGACATGATTAACTCCGGCAGCACAGCAGAAGACAGCGGAAAACAAAAAAAGAGATATGGATTGCCGTAACAATCTATATCTCTTTTTACTGACCGGTTTAACTTTGAAATGCACTGTTATGTGGTTTTCGTTATGGTCATGATGTTGGTGACAACTTCTTCTTCAGTCACCCGGGGTGAGGTAAAGATGCGGCCGAAGTTAGCCTGCAGGGTGGTGCTGAACTCGCCGCGCTGCTGCTGCGGCACTCCCATTAATACCGCAAGCGTTTCAAGGGATTCGCCCTGGCCCCGGGAGATGTCCTTTGCCAGGTTATCCATATTTTCCGCCACAAACCGGTGCAGCATCAGGCTGCCGTAAAATTCTGCCGGCTGATTACATTCAAGCGTACCGGAGCTGATGCCGAAGGTCTGGTTGCCGATCAGCCCGTTGGTGGTGGCGGCAGCGGTTTGTGACATAAGCCCTTCGTTGTTTTCAAACAGGATCGAGCCCAGCCCACAACCACAGTTTTTCTTCAGGGCTGCACCGGCATAGGCAAGATTACATGCGACGGCACAGATGAATAATGCAAGCAGTATCTTTTTCATGGTAGTTCCTCCTTGGTTAGATTTTACATTGCGTTAAACAAACATTGTCAGAGCAGTTACTGCTGCCGTTATCACCTCCTTCTGAGCATCATTCGTAATATAATAATAATCATAACAGGCATGTCCTGTTTCTGCAAACACACTTTTTCTGAAAAATATAGGGGAAGAGACTTTTCCCTGTCAAGTAAAAAGGTTGCAGGACTTTCCCCAAAATTTCCATTGCTGTCGTTACGAGAGCACAGGGGGGTTTTTTAGCCACAACAAAACCGCTTAATCTTCGTGGCACGGCAGGTGCCTTGCGAATTCTCTCCTGCCAGACCCGATTGCATTCCCCTCTGTCGAAGGCTCTGGAAGCTGCCTGCCACGTGCATGATACGTACGCCACCGGGGTCGTGACTAAGCCACTAAGACTATTATTGTTGTGGCGTTAAAAACCCCCCTGCGCTCGTGCTCCACTGCTTTATCCTATCCTTTCACAGCGGTCATGCCGTTTGTTGGTTTTCTATGCCTTAATTTCGGGGAAAGTTCTGAAAAGTTTGCCCCTATGCGCGGTGCACGCTTCGATAGATAAAGGCTGCAATAAAAAACAGCAGGTTAAGCATGACGATAGTTGCACCAGCCGGGAGATTCATCAGAAACGAGACGGCAATGCCGGCAATCACCGACAGGACCCCGGTAATACAGGAAATGACTATGGCAATTTTAAAGCCCTTTGCCAGCTGCAGGGAGGTCACCGCGGGAAGTATTAAAAGCGATGATACCAGCAGTATGCCGACAACCCGCGTGGCAAGCACAACGGTCAGGGCGGTTGCAAGAATGAATACCGTATTTATTCTCTCAGTCCTGATGCCGGTGGCCCGGGCAAATTCTTCATCAAAGGTCAGGGAAAAGAGCTCATTATAAAAAACCGCGATGGTTATGATTACCGCCCCGGAAAGCGCCATGGAGATAACCACCTCGGTTGTGCTTATTGCCAGTATATTGCCAAACAGATAGCTGAACAGGTCAACATTAAACCCGCCGGCAAGGCTTGCCATCAGCGTGCCGCCGGCAATCCCCACCGACGACACGATGCCGATTGCGGCATCCCCGTAAAGCCGCGCCCGTTCCATCAGTTTTAGAATTCCCAGAGAGCAGAGCATGACCACGGGAATGGCTATATACAGCGGATAAAAATTAAGCAGCAGCCCGAGCGCTATGCTGCCGAAGGTTACGTGGGCGAGCCCGTCCCCGATCAGGGACAGGCGCCTGAGCACCAGGAAAACCCCGAGCAGGGAACAGAGCAGGCCGATAAAAGAGCCGGCAATCAGGGCCCGCTGGATAAAACCGTAGCTTAAGAAATTGATCAGTTCCATTATACTACTTCACCGCTGAGCACGCAGAGAGCGCAGAGGACAACGCTGTTTACTGTTTGAAATTATTTACCAGTCTCCTGAGGCCCTGCTTCAGCATCCTTACATTAAAATTAATAAGCAGTCCAATCTGATAACCGGATAATTTTAGATACGACAAAAGCTGCGCTTCATGAATTGGTTATAGACGCTCCACAGCCTTTAAATCAACAATTACGGCATCTTCTACCAGTAGATCGATACGATAGCCACAGTCAACCTTCACTCCCCGATAATTAACAGGCAAAGCCTTCTGCCGCTCAACAGTCAGACCCTGTTGCAGTAACTCATAAATAAGACATGATTCATAAGCAGATTCCAAAAGCCCGGGACCAAGCTCTCGATGAACAGCAATTGCCGCACTGATAATGCTTTCTGTTATTGAATTTATTGCAGCTTTCATCTCTGCGATCTCCGCGCTCTCTGCGGTGAAAATATATTACGTATGCCGGTGGCAGATGAGGTGCTGGGCGAATTCGCCAAAGTAGCTCGCCATATCCAATGATGAGCAGAAATCTTCAAAGCTTCCGTAAAATATGACCTTCTTATCCAGGTACAGCAGTTTGGAAGCATACTTGCCAATATCAGCAATATCATGGGTAACAATAATGATGGTCACGCGGCCGTTCTGATTCAGGTCTTTCAGGGTGTTGAAGAATGTATCCCGTGTTTCAGGATCAAGTGCCGTGGTAGGTTCATCAAGGATTAAGAACTCCGGTCTGCTCACCAACGCCCGCGCCAGCAGCACCCGCTGCAGCTGGCCTCCGGAGAGCTCGCCAATAAGTTTATTTTGTATATCCTCTATGTCCAGCAGCGCGATGGTGGCATCCAGCGCCGGAACATCAGAGCTGTCAAGGCGCCGGGGAAAACGTTTTGTGCCGAGGAGCCCCAGCGACACAATCTCCCTGACCCGGGCCGGAAACCCCGGATTGAAGCCGGTTAATTTCTGGGGAAGATAGCCTATCTTACCCCATCCGGTAAAGGCGGAAGGATTGCGGCCAAAGAGAGCGACGCTGCCATGGGTTGGCTGCAAAAGCCCCAGGATGGTTCTGATGAATGTTGTTTTGCCGCTCCCGTTGGGTCCCACCAGACCGATATAGTCCCCGGCTGTTATGGTGAGCGTTACCCCGTGCAGTATTTCCGCCCCGTCATATTTAAAGCAGAGATTGCGCGCAGCAGCAACACTGTCTACCGGCATTCCAGCCCCCGTGAAAGATTTTTCAGGTTTTGTTCCATAATGTCAATAAAGGTCACGCCCTGCTCCATCTCCTGTTTGCTGAGATTGTGGGCAGCGCTGAGTTTCAGCAGCTGCGCCCCTGTTTCCCGGGCAATCGTTTCCGCCACGCGCGGGTTCAGGAGCTCCTCATAGAATATGTATTGCACACCGGAGCGCTTTATGAACTCGCTCAATTCATAGAGCCGGCGCGGCGTGGGCTCTGAATCAGGGGAAAAGCCGTAGGCAGCACGATAGTCGATGCTATATCTTTTTGCCAGATAGCCGAAGGCAAAATGGCCTCCGTGTATGATGACCCGGTGTTTGCAGGTTGCAAGCACGCTCCGGTAGCGGCTGTCAAGTTCCGCGAGCCGCGCTTTATAGGAGCGCGCGCTGTCTGTATAAAATTTTCTGTTCAGCGGATCTTTCGCAGACAACCCTGCACTGATCGTGTCCACCATGTGCTGCGCGTTGGCCAGATCAAGCCAGATATGGGGATCAGTGCCGTGGCGCTCCTCTCCAGGGTCGGGGGCTTCCTGCAGCAGGCGTATCCCGGCGCTCGCGTCGTTGACCAGGAGGTCTTTATTTTCCATTGCCTGCAGGATTTTTGCGACCCAGGGCTCCATCACTGCCCCGGTGTAAATAAAAAAGTCGGCGCTGTTTATCTTGAGAATATCTCCCGGCCTGGGCTCAAAGCTGTGGGCTTCGACGCCGGGCGGCAGCAGCAGGCTCACCGCCACGTTCTCTTTTCCAACAGCGCGGGCAAAGTCATAGAGCGGGAAAAGGCTCGTTACTACGGTGATGACATTCTTCCCCTGCGGCGATTGCGGCTCATGGCGCTTGCACGACGCGGCAGCAAAAGCTATAACGCCCGCGCATAGTGCTGTCAGGAGAATTGCCCGCTTCATAGTGCTTTCATCTGTGAGAGTTAATTAAACCCCGCGCACCGGAAGGCGGCAGAACAAAAATCCTTCTCCCTTAGAGGGGGAAGGCCGGGATAGGGGTGAAAAAGACGGCATCCCGGCGTCAACAGCCTCCTAATAAAATGAAAACTCATTACTCCCATCATAGGTTAAGCACACAAGTCCTGTCAACTGAATGTGCCGGAATATTGCAAAAGAAAAGCTCATGAGGGTGTTTTATTTTTGCGCGCAGCCCGCCGGGGCGGAACATATAATAAGAAAGGGGCAGCACGGCGTTCATGCTGCCCCTTGCAATAGATAGTATCAGAGGAAATGGTTATGCGGTCTTGAGTGGCTCGATAGCTTTCAGCGCCATGGCAATAAACGGCTTGGGGGTAATTTCCTTGACGCACTCGATGATCATGTCCTCGCTGACCACTGCCGCGTCTCCTGCCTTCTTGGTGATTGCCTCCGTCAGCTTCTTCTCGGTCATGGCCCGGAACGGCTTGGGTGAACCTTCGATGCACTTGTCAAACATTGCCTTGCTGTTTTTTTCCCAGGTTAAATCTGCCATTGTAAAAACCTCCTGTCTGCGGTTGGTGATTTTCAATGCCCCTATGCTTCCTATGCGGCATAAAAATCGTTTTACGGTTTTTATTAACCAGCACTTACATGGACATCAGCATGAGGTCCATTAAATCATACAGTTTTATTTTCTCGTTATTGCGCTTAATGGGATCGCTTAAGTTCTGCTCGCAGTAGGGACACGAGGTCACCACTGCCTCGGCTCCGGTTGATTTGGCCTCCTCAATGCGCTCGCTGGCTATTTTCAACGAGAGCTCGGGAAATGCGGTTCGCACCCCGGCACCGGCGCCGCAGCACCAGCCCTGATCCTTTATCCGCTCCATCTCAACCAGCCTGACGCCCGGTATGGCTTTCAGGATGTTGCGCGGCTCTTCATAAATACCGCAGTGACGGCCGAGGTGGCAGGGGTCATGCCAGGTAACGGTAAGCGGGACCTCTTTTTTAAACTTAATCTTCCCGGCAGTAACCAGGTCGTCAAGAACCTCGGACACGTGCAGCACTTCAAAATCGATCTTCGGCATGCCCGGCACTTCCGGATAATCGTGCTTTAAGGTGTGGAAGCAGCCGGCGCAGTGGGTGATGATCTTCTTCACGCCGAACTCTTTAAATGTCTGCAGGTTTCTCTTCACCAGGTCAAAGAATATCTCGCGGTGCCCCAGGCGGATCGCGGGACTGCCGCAGCAGATCTCCTTCTCGCCGAGAATGCCCACGTCAACTTTGGCCTGCTGCAGCACCTTTACGGTGTTGACGATTTCGTGCTGGATCAGCGGGTCATAGGCGGGGGTGCACCCGGCAAAGAACAGGTACTCGCACTTTTCCTTTGCTGCATCCTTTATTTTGAGGCCCTTGGTCCAGTCCAGGCGCCTGGCGCGCGGTTTCAACCACGGGTTGTCATAGTTTTTAATGCTGTTCAAAAGCTCCTTGTGCGCGGGCAGCGGCGCGATGCCCAGCTCAATGAGCCTGGTCTTCAGGGCTTCCGCCGCCTTGAGGGGCTCTTTTTCATTCAGCCGCAGGCAGTTCATCTCGCACGCGCCGCAGGAGGTGCAGAAGTAGCATATTTCCAGCAGCTTTTCAGAATCCTTATAGTCAAAATCCCCTTCGAGCAGGGCCCGGATGATATGGAACTTTCCCATGCCGCTGTAGGCAAAGAACCTGGTATAGCGGAACTCGGGGCAGATTTCATTAAACCGCGAACTCTTTACATTCCATCCCCACTGGTTCATGCACCAGTTACAGCGCGCATCCCCCCAGGCCTGCTCCCGATAGTCTTCAAGGGTCCGTTCATAGACCTTCTTCTCAATTTTTGCTGCCATATCAACTCTCCAGTTGTTTCAGTTTCAACCACTGCTCTTGGCAATGAGATTATCAAGTATGCTGTTGAGCTTGTCAACACTGAAATCATCCCACTCTGCTGACATCCGGACCAGCTCAACTATTTTCTCCGTGCTTACTTCAGGGGTGAGCAGGGCGCATATCGGGCACATGCCGATGGTGTAGGCCAGCGCCTGCCGCCGCACCCAGAACTGGCCGGCATCCTGCGCGCCAAAAGCGCTCACCGGAGAAAACACCGGCTTCGGCGGTACTGCGCTGGAAAAGATTGATGCTGCCGGGGGCAGGTTTACTGCTATCGGCCAGGTCGAGCCTTCGGGTTTGACCGGGTCTGAGGCCAGCGCCTCAATCGCAGCCTCTGCCCCTGCCAGGTCCTTGATCCCTTTTTTCTCAAGAATCTGTGCTGCCGCCGCCGGCTGCACGCCGACTTTGAAGCATTTTTCCATGGCCTGCGGAGCATCAATGCCCAGCATATAAAAACGCGTGAGCCCGGCAAGGCCGGATGTTAAACACCCGGGATCTGCCACTCCTGTCTGCGCCATGACGTTTGGCGCTTCACGATATTTAAAGAAGGTATAGCAGGGATAGGGACAGTTATAGCATGCGTTCAGCCGGTGCGTTGCGCTTTCAATCTTTGCCTTTATTGACATATCAATGCCCAGCGGCGCGATAAAATCCTTTAATCCTGACTTTCCTTTAATGGCACCGTTCAGGATTTCATTTTTCAGCTCTATACATTTCTGGAAGAACCCTTCAGCCACTTCCAGGGCGCCGAGACCTCTCATGGCTATGGCCTTGAGATTTTTTGCGCCGAATACGGCGCCAAAGCCGAATGAATCCTTGCTGCCCCAGTAATTCTCTGAAACCTGCGCCAGGGGAACCTTATTCTTTCCCGCTTTGCCGATGAGAAGGGTCTGAATCATGTCATCACCGTAGGCCTCACGGATCTTGTCAACAGATTCCCATACATCCTTGCCCCAGACATCCTGGGACTCGTTTATATCAGACAGACCGTCATGCAGCCACAGCCTGACCGGTTTGTCTGAGGCGCCAAGAAGCACCACAAAGTCAAACCCTGAAAGCTTAAGCTCTACGCCGACCTGCCAGGTAAGCGGTACATGGCCGATAGCACCCGTTACCGGGCTCTTTCCGGTCAGCACTGCCAGGCATGAGCAGGGGAAAAAGGTTGCCGTAAAAAAGCCGGTTCCCAGTATCAGCGGATCCCGGTCTTTATACTGCTCGTAGAGCTCCATGTTGATGGCAGCGCCGCCCAGGGCTTTTTCCACCAGTTCCTGACTTAATTCTTCAGTTTCGCACTCACCGCTTGCAAGATCGGCGATAAGGATATTGCCGGTATAATTATTTATCGTCTCCATTGTTCCACCTCCCCTATTCCATGCTCAAAACGCCGAAAGGACAGGCCCGGACGCACAGGGGGCCATCTTCCTCTTCAGCACAACGGTCACAGGCCACCCGCAGCAGAATCGGCTTGCTGCTGGCACTTGCACCTTCAATCTGCTCTCCCGGCTTGAGGATGCGCTCCCCTTCCGGTCTTCCCAGCAGCAGGGTCTTTTCCCGCTTCAGCATGAGGCCGTAATAATTTTTCTTCTCCTCCCGGTAAAACATGAGGCTTGAGCCGATTGGTGAAATGCTCTCATCATAGTGAAAGTTGCAGGCAAATTCACAGATTCGGCATCCGGTACATTTTAACGGTTCCACTTTCAAATCCATCGGGGCTCTCCTTTGTTAACATATAACAGCGTTTTAAACGGTTTTACTCTACGGGGATATTGTGCGGCGGATTTGAGACATTGTTCGGATCAATGGCCTTCTTTATTCCCTTCAGAAGCCGGTCATATTTGAAAACAGGTCCGGCCATTGAATGATATAACCCGCCCAGGAACGGCCCGACACCGTTCTCAATGCCATGCTGCAGATCTTCTTTGGTCATGGCCAGCAGTTTAT
>Ga0209777_10004295_pt1 | contig 16943 bp, 17 predicted proteins | sample FrelakmetHBP12HB_FD_187147 | JGI IMG/M metagenome (GOLD analysis project Ga0209777, IMG submission 187147) | Freshwater lake sediment microbial communities from the University of Notre Dame, USA, for methane emissions studies -HBP12 HB (SPAdes)... | ecosystem: Environmental > Aquatic >...
TATTCGCGCTCGTGCTCGATGACCATCCGGACGGCCCGCTCCCGCACCTCCGGGGAGTACCGCGTTGTCGTTGCCATGACTCCATCCTCTCAAGAAATGGAGCCTCCGGCAATCCCGGGGCGATTCAGAGCGAAGTCCTTCAGTCGCCCGTTTCGCCGGTTTACGTAGTAGAGACGTCGACTGCAGAAGTCCTGGTAGGATTCTGACTGGAGCCGTTTGGGAACAGGGTACCGATTGGCAGCCACCATCAGCATCAGTTCGTAGATGCTGATGACGTCGCCGATGTCACCAACACAGACCGCGATCAGGCTTGAAATGCCGTGGTAAACCTCCTTCTTCTCTCCCGACGTCTCAGGCAGGGTTGCGATCCGCTCCGCGATTGCCTCAAGGGTCTCGTCTCCCAGCACCTGCAGGGGCCGGAGCTGCGGATGGTCCTTGTAGTGCGTGGCGCGGCGGAGCAGGATCTGCTCCAAGAATGAGACCCTGTCTTTGCGTGATCGCAGACGCTTGATCACTTCTGCGCCGAGGTCGAAGACGACGTAGTCTCGCCCTGACTGCGCTCTCTCCGTTAGTCCTGGCGAACGCAAGACGAGCTCAATTGTCTGAGTCTCGGTGCTGATCTTGAAGGCGCACGTGTCGCTCGAGAAGAGCAGTGCGGACAAGAGCTGCTGAATCTGCTTCGCCTGGAGATGTCGAGTCGACACGTCGTCGAGGAGAAACAGCACGTAGGTGTGGGCCCACATAGGCGCACTTCGGCGGATGGCCTCAGCAAGCTGGCCAAATACCGTCGTGGGATGTGCGTCCAGCCGATAACTGCCCTTCCGTTGGCTCAAGGTCACCTGAACCTTGAGCAGCCTCTGCTCCAAGTCCTCCTCCGAGGTGGCATCCCGAAGTTCGGCGGCTCCCAGCAGATGGTCGGCGACCGCGCCGCCAATCAGCCGATAGTAGCCCGGGGCCAGCAGCTGCTGCCGCTGGCTGATGTCGCCCAAGTGCTGCGCGGCCCGAAGCGCCTCCAGACAGTATGCAACGAACAGACGTTCATAGGGTCTGAATACCTCCTCGCTCTCCGCTGCATCAATGTCGAGGAGCTTCGTACTCGATACGTAGACACCCATGAACCCGTCGGCTTCGAGACGATGCAGTACCTGTTCAGGTTGCTCGTCGGATCGGTTGGAGGCCCGTGCGTGAAACTGCAGCGCCCGTAGCAGCAGGGTCTTCCCGCAGCCGCGCATCCCCGTGAGTAGTTGAGGCCCTCGTGCGCTGAGGCGTCCAACCCACGCATCGTCTGGATCAACCAGCAGGTGCGGCACGAACCAAGGGGCGAGCGTCTGCGCATTGTAGGCGTCCGCGAACCTCTTGAGACGCAGTGATTCGCGCCAAGGAAAGCGAACATCGGCCACGGCTCGCTTTACCTGCTCCTCGCACTCGTCAAACGTCGGGGTGCGTTGATGCTCGGCGCGCGGGGAGAAGAGATGCGCCAGATCGTGGAGAGCGCTAGCAAGGCGATACTCGAGGTCAGCCGTCGTCTCTGGGGTGTTCATCAACCGCAACACCAGTCGCTCCAGGTGTTGTGCAACCCAATGGAGGTCGCCAAGCCGCTGCTGCTCCTGGTCGCTCTTGCTGGCATCGGCAAGCGAGCCGAGATCGACGGCTACTGTTCGGATTGTCTCGTCAATTGCGTCTCGGCGCATCTGGTTGCGGCGCAGGCGCACGACGAGGACGTTGCCTCCGTGAAGGTCGTTGTGATTCACCTGCTGGCGCTCTAGATCGCCGAGGATTCGGAATAGGTCGACGGCGACCTGCGCCACCCCCCGCACACCAAGCTCCTCCTTCCCATCCAGAAAGTCCGCCAGCGGCTTGCCGTCTACGAACTCGAGCACAGCGACATGACACGGCACGACCACATCACCGAAGAGGAGATCATCGTCGAACATCGTTGTTATTCGCACAAGGTGGTCCGAGTTCTCGGCAACTTCCTTGTGCTTTCGGCACTCGGCCTCAAAGTCCTTGCCGAAATACGAGTAGATGCTGCGAGATGACACCTTCAGCACCACCGGAGTGGCAAGGGGGCCAATCGTGGCCTGGTAGATAGCTGAGTAGAAGCCCCTGCCGAGGACCTTGACCACTTGGTAGTCTCGGACCTCGCTAGGGGCAGAGGAAAGTGGGAATCCGAACGGACGGCAGCAGGTCGGGCAGATCTGCTCCAGTGTACGGTCAGAGTAGTCGCTCGCCGGGCAGATGAAGCAGCAGAGTTTAGGCAAGACGACATTCCTCGAAGTGGCGGCCTGCACCCATCCACGGGCTCGACGAGAAGGCTCGTCGAACCGCGTCAACGACATTAGTGACTTCCGCTCGGAACGCTGGCGTGATCCGGAGCGCTGCTACCAGCTCACCGCGCACCACATAGTCGTTTGGCATGGCGTGAAGCTCGATTCCGCAGGAGTCCGGGTAGGGTGCACTGGCGTCAGCGCCCAGCGCTTGCCCCGTTACTAGCGCCGTCCGAAGGGCAGCCATATCGATCGCCAGGAAGCCGTCGCCGGGCGCGGTGATTGGCAATCGCTCCGATTCCCTGACGCCGCGCACCACCCTCTCAAACTCGGCCTCTGAGGCGCCCTGAGCCACCACGTTCTCCAGGAAGATCCGTCGGATCTGATGTCTCAATGGCTTCGGTGCTGTTTCCGCGCCGAGCAGGGACTTTGCCATGGCGAAGCAGGCGGCGTCATGGCGCGTCAGGAAGGAGTCCGCACTTCCCTCAAACAACAGAGAGAGCGCCACAAGAGCTTCCCCCCTCCCAATGTGCCTCTGATACGGGACAGTCGCGTCCGTGAGGAAGCAGACCGCCCTAGCGTTCAACTCGCGCGCAGCCTCACAGAACAGCATTGCACTTGACTTTGCGCTGTCCCAGTCTCGGCCCAGGTTGCCGTGAGGCCCCACGCGGATATCGAGGCCAACCGTGTCCGAGCCCACGGCGACTTTCTTTGCGAGGATACTGGCGATAGCCAGGCTGACCACCGCCTGCGCCCCTGCTTTCTGCCTATAGCGGAACAGCTTCGCGTCGAGAGGTGCCATCTCGATACCCGCGGCGAAATGGGCGTAGCCGCACTCGGCCAGCACTCGGCTGGCAACCCCGGGTGGCAGGTTGACCCGATAGCCTGGGATCTGGGCTAAGACGTCGAGGCCCCCGGCTGGCCGACCAGGTACACTGAGCTTCGCGACACTAGTGCCCAGGGCTCTGAGGTATAGAGGACACAACAGAGTGGACAGGGAAGAAGGTCCGCCGGTTGATGCGATGTCCGCCCCGGGGCCGGGAAGTTTCCCTAGCCGTTCTGGCGACTGACCCAGCCTCTTCGCAAGGTACGCTATCTCTTCAGCTGAAAGTTGTCGATCCAGCGCCGCAGCGACAACTGCGCCCATGGCGGCGTCGCTGCTGTCACCGGCTAGCCTGTCGACCGCAGCTTGAAAACCGGTCACCGAAACCCCATTCCGTTCGCCCGATCATGCCGACCTTGGCAAACAACAGCGTCGCTGGCGAGCGCGCCAGGACTTGCAGAAACGCCCCTGGAGCAGGAGTATCCAACTTCACAAGTCGCGGCAGCGACGCGAGCGCTAACTGCGTTGGAGGTCCGCACGATCATCCACTCCGACAAGCGTTCCTCCCGGCGACGCAGGTTGGTCGCAGTTGACCTCTTTGCGGGATGCGGTGCTTTGTCACTCGGACTGACTCGCGCCGGTTTCCGGGTGGCTGCCGCGGTGGAGATAAACCCAAAGCGCGCCAAGACTTACGCCATGAACCACCCGCGAACACACGTCTTCGAGTGCGACGTCCGCACGCTCGGAGGCGACGACATTCTGGCGGCAGCCCACACAGAACGCGGCTGCCTGGATCTGGTGGCCGGTTGCCCACCGTGTCAAGGCTTCTCCCGCATTCGACGCCGAAACGCAAGAGCGGCCACGAGGGACAAGCGCAACGATCTCGTCTACGAGTTCGGTCGACTAGTGAGGCAAATGCGACCGCGGGCTATCATGCTCGAGAACGTGCCGGGCCTCGAACGCGACGTGCGCTTCCGGCTGCTGCTGGCTAGCCTCCGCGGAGCGGGATATAAGATCGATTGGGCTATAGTGGACCTCCAGCGCTTTGGAGTGCCTCAGCGCAGACGACGCCTCGTGATGGTTGGATGGCGAGGGGGCGTGCGCCCGAGGATTCTTGAACTGCTGCCCACCCGGCGCCGGACGGTCCGGGAGGCAATTGAGCGACTGCCTCGGATTCCAGCCGCGGTGAGGGGAATGCAGTTCTATAGGGTGCATCGCAGCGCCTTGGTCCGGGCGCGCATAGAGCGCGTGCCGTCGAATGGCGGAAGTCGCAAGGGGCTCCCGCCTCGACTGCGACTCAAGTGTCACCAGCCTGACAACGGATTCAAGGATGTCTATGGCCGCCTGGCTTGGGATGCGGTTGCTCCGACGATCACAGGAGGGTGCATCAACCCCAGCAAGGGACGGTTCCTACACCCGAAGCAGAACAGGGCACTTACCCTACTTGAAGCGGCGCGCCTCCAGGGGTTCCCGATTTGGTACAAGTTCGATGTTTCGATGGGTAGGTATCCCGTTGCTGAGATGATCGGCGAGGCGCTACCGCCACCGTTCGCCAAGACAGCCGCCAGGTTTGTCGCCAATGGACTAGCCCAAGCCGCGCATAGGTGAGCGATGCCTTCTCTCCGCGCAAGCGCTCGAGCATCATGAGCGCAGTTCGTCGGGAGGGCGGCGCACTGGAGAGGCGGCTGTGGGAAATCCTCGGTGGTTTGGGAGTCAAATTCAGCAGGCACCGTCGTGACCTAGCTGGCTCGCCTGACGTTGTCCTGGCCGCAGGCCGTATAGCAGTGTTCGTCCACGGCTGCTTCTGGCACGGACACCCCGGCTGCCGTCGAGCAGTGCTGCCGAAGTCGCATGTTAAGTTCTGGTCGACCAAGATTGCATCGAACCGCCGCCGTGACGCCTATGTGGTGCGGAAGCTGAGGAGAGGCGGCTACAGCGTGGTAACGGTCTGGGGGTGTCAAATGGCCGACGCTCTCAAGATCGGTCGGCGGATAGTATCTGCTCTCAGTAGGGCCTCTGCGGCCCGGGAGGGGCAGGCGCCGCCGCTGGCGGCGAGCCCGAAGCGAGTGCCGAGCACCCGAGTCCGACGGCGGGAGGACTAGACCGTGGACGATAGTGCGCGCGCCTTTGGCTGGGTTACCTGGCCCTTTCGCATTGTGGCTGACCGGGAATTCGCCCAAGTGTGGGCGGATCGCTTCGAATTGCGCAAGGAGGTGGATCGCCGTCTACGCCGACTCGGCTCTGTACCGCATTCGACTGTGCAACTGCTCTGGGCTGATTTCGGAGCTGGCAAGTCACACACTCTCCGGTACATAGAGTCGAAGTGCCTCGCTGAGACTGACCGCAGGCTAATTCCGCTGTATACGGATGTTCCAGTTGGTCCGGAGGGTTTTGCGGACCTGTACAGGGGGCTTGTTGCAGCTCTTCCAAGCTGGCTCCTAGAGGATCTGTCTCGGGTCGTTGGAAGCGGGTTAGCACGTCGCACCACGACCGCTGGCGCTAGAGATCTTCGACAAGCCCTGAGGCTGATCGGATCCAGTGATGCGGTCGGCCAGGCGGTAGCCCGAGATTGGATGCTCGCGTCCCCAGGGGTTCCCCACCTTCGCACCCTAAAGGCATACGGGATTGGGTCGCGAATAGAGGATGCAGGTCGAGTAGTTGAGCTGGTCGCAGAGTTGGTGGCCCTAGTCCGAGACATCCGAAAGGACGCTTCAATCGTCTGGTTGGTGGACGAATTCCAGCGCGTGGCCGATGTGCCTCTAAAGAGACGCGACACCTTTGCCAAGAGCATTGTGTCACTGTTCAACTCCTGCCCGTCGGGACTTCACTTCGTGCTGTCCTTCTCAGTGGCTCAACAGAGCATCGCTCTGGACCTGATGCCTCCCGACCTACGTTCGCGGGCCTCCACGTTCCCCATGCTAACCATTCCGCAGATGACGAAGGGCGATTGCCTTGCATTCTCGATTGACCTTTTCGGCGCATTTAGAGCAAAGCCGATCACTGAGCGCGAGCACCCGTTTGAACCAGACGGCCTTGAGGCGCTGATCGATGACCTCCTCGCCACAACTGAATCCGGAGTTACCCCGCGACTTCTGATGGAGCGGCTGGAGGCTGTGCTTTTCGAGCTGTACGACGCCAGTGATGGTGCGCCCAAGCAACCGGTGGACCGCGCCTCTACTGTCCAGGTAATCTCGAGGATTCGCGACCGACAGGAGAACAGCCAGTGAAGCCTGACGACTACCCCGTAGCTGTCCGCGGCGGCATCTCGGGGCAGTCAGATCGATTCCGAGCTGAAAGGAAGGTCGGGAAGTACGCCGCTCGTGCAAGAGAGGATGGATGCTTCGATCGGTTTGCCGACCATGTGCTTCAGTCGGCGTTGAGCAGCCTGCAGAGCCCCCTTCGGCTTCTCACGCTGCCGCACCTCTGCAATTCAGTGGCGGCTCGACTCCCGGCACTGGGCCGCGGGACACGGATCCTGATCGAAGGGTTCATTTTGGAGTTGGTGTCATCGAGGGCCCTGCTACGCCTGAACACCGTCAGCCAGAAGCACGAGCCGTACCAGACACTTTACGCCGCGCAGGACGGTGGGGTGGTCGAAGAGGCACTCTCGAACCTTCATGATCGCGTCCGTGCTGTCTCCTCGCTTTCCTTGAGTCAGGCAGCCAGTGCTGTCCCTTCGGCGCTCGCCGCTCGAATGCAGAATATCCCGATTCTGCTAGGAGCGCTTCTGTACAGAGGTCTCGCTACCACTGACACGGCTCCTGGAGTTGCTCTGGAAAGCATCCGGCTTCCCTTTGCTGTGCCTCGATTCTAGCACCTCGGTGCTCACCAGCTCGGGCCCGGCACCCGTCGGAGAGATCCGACGGGGCGATGGGTTGCTATGCCTCGTGCGGGGAACGCCGCAATTCGTTGGCGTCGCGGAAACTGCTCGCGTAGGGCGGACACAGGCGGTCTGCGTGTTCTCCGATGCTGGGCACTTGATTGCCGCTCCTGAGACGACGCTGGTCGCCTCTACCGGTCCCTGTGAGATGAGCACATTCGAGGCCAAGAGGGACGTAGGCGCGATCGGACGCATGGACGGCTCTTGGCCCCTTCTCGAGGTGCTCAGCACGTCGGAGCGGGGCTGGCACCACGGAACAATGTCACCGGGAGCCCCGGAAGTCCTAGCCCGAGTTATGGCCTTTGGTGCCGCGGGTGCTGTCGAACAGCCTGTCCTTAGAGTTGGCTCGCACGACAAGCTGACCCTTGCACGCGTGGCGCACACTGTGTTCGGTGCGCCGTACGACTGCGAACCCGGCCCAGCAGGTTGGAGCTGGTTGCGCGGTGCCGCCCCGGGCCGTGTCGCCGCGAATGCCCCTACGCTGGAAGCAGCCCTTGTGGACTGCGTGCTCGCACTGTGGCAGCCTGGAGGTGCAGAGCAGCTGTATCGACTTCCGATTGAGATGGAAGCACTGTCGTTCTTCACCTTCGGGTTGCTTCATTTTGCCGGTATTCCCTTCAAGGTCGAGTTCCGGCCGCGTTATCTACCGCTTCATGTCGACGTCTCGCTGGTCCGTCGGAGGGACTCGCACGCCGTGGTGCAGGCCGTCGTCTCGGCTCAAGTGAAAGAGCTGGTCGAACTTCGACTCGAGGGGAGAGGCTGTTACGCGGTCGTTAACGGGCTACTGTGCGCGCAGTAACGGTTGTCGCTGCGGAGCGTAGACGGTTGTGAGGAGCCTCGGGAGGGTGGTCAGGTCGAGGCCTCTGAGTCGATTCGCAGATCTGGTTCACATCTGCGAACCGCGCCTCCTTCGGGTGTTCCTGGTTAGCCCTTGGGTGGTTTCGACCGAATCCGAGGATTTTCCTCCGCTTGTGCGTCTGCTGTTGTCTGTGCGGAAGTCGCGAGCGCGCCTGACTGTGCTTACTCGCACTCCGGGCACCACTGCGCACTCCAACGCGGTGACTCTGTGCGAGAGAACGCCACGGTCCGAGACACTTTACCTCGACTCTCTTCACGCCAAGCTATATCTTCTCGAGGCGAACGGCCTGCGTGCCGCCATGATCGGGTCGCCGAACTTCACACCTCACGGAGATAGGGTGCAGCGCGAGCTTGCGGTCGAGGTGCGATCGATTACGGACTCTGATGACGCAGCAGCGCTTGTTGAGGACTTGTTCCTATTTGCCAGGGAGCTAATGACAGATCCGTCGGCCAGGTTTCACAAGCGGTTTGCCGACGTCGTTGTCTGAGCCCACCGACGGGCGTCTGGGGGTTTTGATGATCACGCTTGCCAGCTGGTTCCACTTGCGGTCGGGCCGGCGAAGCTTCAAGCCCGATCCACTCCGTGACAGGGAGCTCGTGTTCTGTCACTTGGATGTTCAAGAGAGCATTCAACTCGCGGTCGAGAAGGCATTCGCCACGGACGAAACGATCAAGCTCCTTCTGTGGGGAGACTGGGGAGTCGGGAAGACGCACACTCTCCGACACCTCGACTATTGGCTATCACTTCACGGCGAAGAGTATCCGACGCTTGTTGTGTTCGCCAAGATCGGCGATGTCGCTAAGAACTCGAGGTTTGCGATAGTTCATCGGGATCTTCTCGACGGCATCGGTCTCGAGGCAACAATCCAGATGGTCCATACCTACATCCAGGCCTCCGGTAACCTGTTGACGGGCCTGGAGGCGATTGGCATTCCTGCGGCGATTTGTCAGGCCTTCAACAAGCTTCTCGTCGCCACGCCTGGCCAGGCGCCTCCTGAGATTGCTACCACCGCCTGGAACTATCTGCGCGGCGCCAATGTAGGCAGGACAGGCTCCGCCCTCGGCCTCCAGGAGCAGATGACGGACAGCAAGGATTTCTACTATACGCTCGCCGCGCTCGGTCACATTGTCGGGAAGGTGCGACGGAAGCAGCTGGTCTTCTTGGTGGACGAGGCGGCAAGGCTCGAGGCTGTCAGCGATGCGCTGGAGGTGGAGCGTCACTGGGTCAACATCAACACGCTCATCTTCGACCAAGAGAACAGGTACTTCGGATTTGTGTACACCGTGAGCGGCAAGAGCTCAGATGACATACCTCGGGCGCTGTTTGAGCCACAGATCGAGAACCGGCTGGGGAGTAGACGGGTTGAACTGACGAACTTGCAGCCTGAAGGTGTTCGCCGGTTCGTGCGGAACATCGTGGAGACATTTGTCGATCGTGGTGATCTTGAGGGCAGCGAGGGCGGCGCGCTTACGCGCGATGTGGAATACTCCTGGGAGGCCTACCCGTTCTCCGCTTCCGCCTTCGACCGATTTGTGGAGTACTTCCAGCGCACACCAGAGAACAGCAAGCCCCGAGATGTGGCCGACAGGCTAGATGAAGCTGGCTTCTATGCAATCAAGGCGGGCGAGAAGCTAATACGTGAACCGACCCTCGCCGCCCTAGGTCTCTGACCGCGATGCCCGCGTACAAGTTATCCCCGGATGTGACCTCTGTCGCAGGGGACCTCATCGTGGGAGATCCGGCTGGCAGAGGAGAGAGCTGGTTGCTCCTCGGGACTCTCGCGGAGTCTGGCCCGCGGCGACTACTTAAGCTCGACACAACTGCTGAGCACGTTCTTGCCGTTCTCGGCAAACGAGGAACCGGAAAGTCATACACCTTGGGTGTCTTGCTCGAAGGACTGGGTTGTGGGGGGAAAGCAACCGCAATTGGCCACTCCGGAACGCCCAGAACGACGCTTGTGCTCGACGTCTTGGACATCTTCTGGACAAGCGCCCTGCCGTTGCGGCCGTCATCAAGTGTCGAACTAGACAAGCAGTTTCGCCGTATGGCGAAAGCGCGAATCGATGCGGTTCCTGTTGCCGTAGATGTATGGGTTCCTGCTGGCTTCGAGAATCCAGACATCGATCTTCCTGGCACAGCTACGCTTCGAATCGCCGCAAGCGCTATGACTGCCGATGACTGGGCTACGCTCTTCGAGGTGGACCTGGTAGCTGAACCGCGGGGTATGCTGCTCGAAGAGCTCGTGAGGAAAGTTGCGGTCTCCGGCTGGCTTGATGGCGAAGGCAAGAGGCACGCGGCGGCGTCGGCGTATTCGTTCACCGATCTGCTGGCCTGCCTCGATGAAGACCCGAGTCTTGTTCAAAGCTACGCAGACAATACCAGGCGCAGCATCCGTCAGCGGTTGAACGCTCAGGCGTCGCATCCGCTGTTCCAGGGTTGCGCAACGTCATTGGCTGAATTGATGAAGCTGGGCAGGGTCACAGTCCTTATGCTAGGTCGGCTACCTGATCCGACCAAGCAGGTGATTGCGTCCATTCTGGTCCGGCAGATCATGAGAGAGCGTCGCGAGGCCTCCTTCGCTAAGAAGCGGCTTGACCTTGACCCAAGTCTGGGGGACGACGACCGGGGCAGGCTGGGGAGTGCTATTGCCGAGAGACTCCCACGCACGTGGCTCCTAGTGGATGAGGCGCAGGTTCTGGCGTCCGGCGACCAGCGCACGCTGTCCGGAGAGGCGCTGGTCAAGTTTGCGAAAGAAGGTCGGAACTACGGCCTTTCCTTGGCAGTTGCCACTCAACAGCCGTCTGCCGTGGATCCTAGGTTAATGTCCCAGGTTGAGACCTTGCTTGTGCACCAGCTTACGGCGAAAGCAGACATCGATACCGCACTCCGCAGTGTAAAATCTCCACTTCCCGACGAGGTCAGGTTGGATGGCGCTTCCGAGACGGCCGAGGACTTGCTCCGCGTCCTCGATCAGGGCGACGCGCTCTTCTCGTGCGCCAACGGAGGCCGATTCATGGCTAGGGCATGCGTGGTTAGGGTGCGGCCACGAGTAACGGCGCACGGCGGCTACGAGGCTTGATGAGACTTGAGGGCAGGGTCGCGCTAGGCCTTGATGAGTTCATGCTGCGCCTGGGCCACTTGAAGATTCTCCTGGCCATTCTGGGCAGGACGCATGGCAACCGGGCGCAGATTGCGCGCCGCATGGCAGAGGCTCTTACGGAGGAGGTGGAAGTTCCTCCTGACGAACTTCGAAGCGTCGGGGACTACCTTGTTCGGAAGAAGCTCTGCCTTGTAGTTGGCCACGATGGATCTTCCGCTGCGCTCCAATCCAAGACACGATATCCTGGTATTCGTGTGACCCTAGACCAACTAGCTCAGGTCTCAGGCGTCTCGTGGCTCGACAAGGCTGGCGCCCCCAGGATCTGGCTCCAGGATCGGTACATTGCCGACCCGCGAACTCGCTCAAAGGTCGGAGCTGTTACGACAGACACGCGAGAGAGTACCAGCAAGAGCGGCGTCTCGCACCTGGTGGACTGGGCGGTTATTCTCGGAATCGCGAACAATCGCCTCGGTCTTACTGCGGCGGGCACGGCGCTTTCCACAATTCTCATCCAAGATCGCGGGGCCAAGCTGGAGGGTCCTGAGCCGAACCCGTACGTGATCGGATCAGAGAGACTTGCCTTTGCCTGGCTGCTCTTCATGGTCGATGGGGACGTGCTGGTCAGGCTGATTCAGAAAGTCGGAACCGTGGCAGCGCTGGGCAAGTCTGAAGCAGTCCAACTTGCGCTGGAAGTTTCCTCGGAGATGCGACACGAACTCAAGGGCAATCCTGCGTCCGCGTCGGCCGCTGGCGCGAGAGCGGTGCGAGATTATCAGCGCGATCTTGGCATCGTCCGCGGCGGCTCCAGACGCGAGCGGTCGCTGTCTACGGCCTGGCACCGGGTGTCATCCCGCCTGGAGTCTCTGACGGATTTGGGGCTGCTATCTAAGACGGACGCCAATGGCGTTTCTCGACAGTACGACTACTTCTATCGGCCGACGGACTTGCTCCAACGTGTTAGTCGCAGCTTTGGGCAAGCCACGGGTCCGTCGGAATGGGCTGCCGAGTGTCTGGTAGGTGCCCTTGTCGGCCCGGAAGAAAGGCGAGATCGACTGCCAGATCCGCGCCCGGCGCTGTTCGATGCAGTCAAGCTGTGTATGGGCCCAACCGGGTTACACATCGACTCATATGCGCTTGTTGCAGCGACCCTAGCGTGGATGGGCGGAACCACGCTTTCCCTCGCGGACGCACGCCGACGGCTTACTGATCTAGCCATTAGGGAGCCGGATGTAGTGCGCTTATCCCGAGGCTACTCGGGCCCAAGGGCGGAATTCGCCTCAGTCCAATTGAGGAAGTTGGAGCAGATTGGCGCGAACGCCTTTCAGGTTGACGCGCCACCAGCGAGCTAGCAGTACTTGCGAGCGGTTGCTCCGTCTCACTTGTCTTCGAGCAGTTAGGCCTCCCTCCCAAAGTACAGAATGACGGCGAGCGCCACGGAGCACCGCTGCCGGGCCCGCCACGCACCTTGGCGACCCTGCCGATGCCCTCTACCCGTGCCTGACCTCGATCTCGACTGGCGGCTCCGCCTCGCCGCCTTCGACAACCTGCGCGCGCTGCGGGAGGCCCGCGGCGGCGTCGTCACCCTCGCGGAGCTGGAGGCGGGCTGCGAGTTCGAGGGCGTTCGGATTCCCCTCATCAACGCCCGGCGGGGCATCTGGAGGCCCAAGCAGCTCAGCGGCGGACCGGCGCTGAGTGTCGTCACCGTTCCGCGCAGGCCCGGCCGGCGCCCGCCGTACGACGATCAGGTGGCATCGGAGTCCGACTGGTTCACCTACAAGTACGAGGGCACCGATCCGGACGAGTGGACCAACGTCGCCGTGCGCCTGGCGATGGCGCTCCGCCGGCCGATCATCTACCTCTACGGCGTCGCGCCGGGCCTCTACGATCCGATCTTCCCCTGCTACGTCGTCGGCGACGACCCGGCCCACCTCGCGTTCCACCTGGCGGCCGACGTCCCCGGTGCGCAGCCCGCGCCCGACCTCGCCGACCTCGGCCAGTTCGAGGCGCGACGCGGCTACGCGATGCAGACCGTGAAGCGTCGTCTCCACCAGCACCGCTTCCGCGAGCTGGTGGTGGGCGCCTACCGGGAGCGCTGCTCGGTGTGCAGCCTCCACCACGTGGAGCTGCTCGACGCCCCCCACATCCTCCCCGACCGCGACCAGCGCGGGCGCCCCGAGATCCCGAATGGCCTCGCCCTCTGCAAGATCCACCACGGCGCCTTCGACGCCCACATCCTCGGCGTCGCGCCCGACTACCGGGTCGCGATCCGCGCCGACGTGCTCGCGGAGATTGACGGCCCGATGCTGCAGCACGGGCTGAAGGACATGGATGGCCGGCGGATTGACGTCCCCCGAGCCGAGCGGCTCCGCCCCAACCGGGACTACCTCGCCGAGCGGTTTGAGAGATTCAGGGCGGCGTAGGGCCCAGCTTCGCAGACTCCATCCTGGCGCTGGCTGCTGTCATTGACTTGTCGGAAAACAATCCTATTATTTCTGACACATTATCGACGGACAATTATCATGTATTCGATTATTAAACACATACTTAGACGAATTCGTGGAGGTGGTCGTGGTTCCGTTGTGACGCCAAAGGACTTCCTGGACCTTGGCAGCCGCGCGGCCGTGGATCAGGCCCTCTCGCGCCTGGCCAAGGCAAGCGTCCTCCAGCGGGTGGGCAGGGGATTGTACCACTACCCGAAGGTCAGCCCGCGCCTCGGACCGCTCTCCCCGGCGCCGGACGCGGTCGCCCGGGCAGTGGCCCGCAAGACTTCGAGCCGGCTTCAGGTCACGGGCGCCCAGGCGGCCAACTCGCTTGGGCTTTCCACCCAAGTCCCAGCCCGCGCCACGTTCGTGACCGACGGCCTGACCCGTCAGCTCCGGGTCGGGAACCAGACCATCCAGCTCCGTCGCGCCGCGCCAAGTCGGCTGGTTGGCGCGGGGAAACGATGGGGCGGCGTGATCCCGGCCCTGGCATACTTGGGCAAGGACCAGGTGGACGCCGAGGCGATTCGCCGCGTCCGGAATGCGCTCGCTCACGACGACCGGAAGGCCCTGGCGCGCCACGCTGGGTACGCGCCCGACTGGATGCGGCCGCTGATCGTCCAGATCGCGCGCGGCCCGGTCATCGTGAAGCGGTCGCTGCGCGGGCTGGACGCCCAAGCCCCCCTCCCGCACTCGAGCCCGGCGCGTCGGGTGGCCATGATGTGGCAGCTCGCGGTGGACGCGTGGTCGTTCAAAGGAGAGGCCGTCGGTGAATCCAGACTTCAGCGAAATGCTGTCCGCGTTCTCCGCGGAGGGCGTTGAGTTCCTGCTCGTGGGCGCGTACGCCCTAGCGGTCCATGGACTGCCCCGAGCCACGGGCGACCTGGATCTCTGGGTGGGCACCGCGGGCGAGAACCCGCAGCGCGTGCGCCGCGCGCTGCGGCGCTTCGGCGCACCGCTCGATCAGCTGACCCCCACGGACCTCAAGCAGCCCGACGTCGTATTCCAAATCGGCGTCGCGCCGCGCCGGATTGACGTCATGACCTCCATTGACGGGGTCGGATTCGCGGAGGCGTGGGACAGGCGATTCGAAGCCAAGCTGGAAGGCCTCACCGTACACGTCATTTCGCGGGACGACCTGATCCGCAACAAGAAGGCCGCCGGCCGGCCCCAGGACGTCGCGGACGTGGCCTGGCTGGAGGGCCAGCGGCCCAGGCGCTGACCCGGAAACTCCTCCAGGCCGCGGCGCCCAGTGCCAGCCGCCGTCCACTCGCGCGCGGGCGATTCGGCGTGCAGGTTGGTGACAGCAGGTGTCTCACGTCCCCGCCGTCAGGCCGGGGCCTGGCGGCAGTGGGCGGATACCCTGCTTCGCTCGGAGCAGCCTCATGGCCCACGTACCGATTCGCCACCTCGTCACCGTCTGGAACCCGCAGTACGCCCCCGAGGCGATGGACCAGCACCTCGGCATCCTCCTCGACTGGGCCCGCCGCCGCGCCGAGGGCAGCGCCGAGGACGAGGACGTGTACGTGTGGTGGGCCAAGCTGGCGTCCGCAAACCGCCAGAAGCCGATGCCCCACCGGGACGAGGTGCTCGCGCTGAACGCGCAGGTCGAGTCGGAGCACGAGACGCACCTCTACTTCACCGACTACCGCTCCCTCTACGTGGCCCACGTCGGCGAGGTGCGGGGCGATGACGTGCGGCAGGACGCGGCGGAGCGCGACCACGTCCCCGCCTACTACTTCGCCCGCGAGGAAGCGGCGGACTGCTGGTTCCTGCTGTGGGACATCTGCCGTCTGGTGGGCGACGACACGTCGGCGGTCGCCGAGGAGCTGCGCCATCTGCGCAACGTCCGCTACGAGGACCGGCCGGTGTCGCTGTACGGGGGGATGGTGGATCTCCCGCTCATCGTGCGGCGCGATGGCGAGGAGGCGGGGTGGTTCTCCGACCGCGAGTCGCTGCTGGGCGAGATGCGGTGGGCCGAACGCGACCGGCACCTGCGCGGCGAGACGGAGCGCCTCGGCGCGGAGTTGCGCGACAACCTCGTCGGCCGCGAGTGCTGGGCCCGGATCTCCCTCACGGCGCGCGGCTTCCTCGCCACGGCCGAATCGGTCTTCCGCCTGCACCGCGACGACCTGCACTTCGACTTCGCCGCCGCCGCGATCGAGTACGCGAAGGCCACCGAGGTGGAGCTGAACGCCCTGCTTCGGCCGGGCCTTCGCGAGGCGGGCGAGACCGCCCACCAGTCGCTCGGCGCGCTCCACCGCTTGCTCGACGCACCGCCGCCGGCCCTGAACCAGTGGCTCAAGCGCGCGTTCGGGGCGAAGGCGGGCTTCTTCACCGTAGAGCTGCCGCCGCGGCTCGGCGCGATCGCCGACCTGCGGAATCCCGGCGCGCACGAGCGACCGGTCGGCCTCGCCCGCGCTTCGTCGCTCAGGGAGGAGACGCTGGGCATCGGGCAGGAGGGGCTGATCGTGCAGCTGGCGCGGCTGAAGGAGGGAAGGAGGGGGTAGGGGCGCCAGCGGGGGCGTCCGACGCGCTTTGAGATCGCAAATTGCGATCTCAAAGGGGCTATGGGCTGCGCTGGAACCCGATTTACTTGCTCGGCCCCGGCGGTGGCTCCATCAGCTCCCGGACGGCCTGGAATACCGCCTTGAACTGGGCGTCGTACTTGCCCTCCATCTCGTCGAGCCGGCGCGCGAGCTCCTGGTGCGACGCCACGACGCCCCGCAGCTGCACGAACGCACGCACCACCTGGATGCTGGCCGCGACCGCGATCGGGCTGTTGAGCACGCTCGCCAGCATCACCGCGCCGTGCTCGGTGAAGGCGTGCGGTCTCTACCGCCGGCCGCCCCAGTCAGAACTTGAGGTCGCAATTTGCGACCTCGAGTTTGCGGTTTCGTCAGCCGTTAGCCGGAACGCGAAGTCCGCGGGAAACCGCGTGCGGTTCCGGCCGAACTGCTCATTGAGTCGCTTGGTCGTTACGCCGTACAGGGCGGCGAGGTCGCAGTCGAGCATGACCCGTTGACCGCGGATCGTGTGGATCCTGGTGGCGATGTCTTCCACCGGTGCGAGGGCGGTGCCGGGCGCCATGTCTCGGAGCCTACGCTTGACCCTCCCATTCGGCGACATCGTTTCATTGCAGCGCGCTGCGCCCGAGCGCTCCCCCGACAGCCGCGGCGGAACCCGATCTGCACCTCGGCTCAGCACCGCGCGATTCCGGTGACGATCGGGCGATCGCCCGTATTGACATTTGCATCATGGGCGAGGCAGTGTTCGCTTAAAAGTCAGGATCACCAGTCCTGCGGCGCGGGGGTACGACCGCCTCCCGCTCCCCATCAAGCTGCGGGTTCTGCGGTGCTTCGAGCGCCTTGCAGCGTGGCCCGACGTGAGCGGCGTGCGGGCGCTCGGGGGCCGCTCGCCGGACACTACCGCCTGCATACAGGAGACTACCGTGTCCAATTCCGCATCGAAGACGCAGCCGTCATCGTCGAGCGGATCGGCCACCGGGACGGGTTCTACGACCCCCGTTGATGC
>Ga0209777_10004296_pt1 | contig 16941 bp, 16 predicted proteins | sample FrelakmetHBP12HB_FD_187147 | JGI IMG/M metagenome (GOLD analysis project Ga0209777, IMG submission 187147) | Freshwater lake sediment microbial communities from the University of Notre Dame, USA, for methane emissions studies -HBP12 HB (SPAdes)... | ecosystem: Environmental > Aquatic >...
AGAACTGCATCGGACCGCTCTCGGTCCCGGGCAGCCCGCTATCGAGCTGTGGCCAGTTGCTGGCGAACCCGCCGACAGTGTCGGGCCTAGGCCTCGCTGGGGCATTCACCGCGCTCTCCAACCCGACGATCGGCGACGAAGTCATTACCGATGTGCTGCAAGCGGGAACGTGGGCCACGCTGGCGACGAGCATCAGCGCTACTGACACCACCCTTACGCTGGTCGATGCCAGTTCATTCCCGAGTAGCGGAGACGTGTCGATTGCGCGTGCTGGTTTTGCTAGCGAGGAGATCTCCTACACCGGTAAGAGCGGCAATCAACTGACTGGCGCGACGCGTGGCATTAAAGGCACGACGGCCGCGGCCCACTCGGCTGGTGCGCCGGTGGTGTGGTAGCAGTAAGACGGGGTTGCACGAGGCGGCACGCGCGGGCGTGCCGCCTCTTTTTTGCCCTTCGATGAGGCCCCGTGAGGGGCGGGACGCTCAGCCACCACCGGCCTGGGTTTCAGATCTCTCCGCCGCTGTCGCGAATCGCGCGCCGCGTGTCGTACTTGAGGTCGGGCCGGCGCAGCGCATCGATACGATGTCGAAGTGTGCCGGCGCTCGTATCGATCTCGAAGATCGCTCGCGCGACCGCCTGATCGCGTGAAACCGGCCACAACGACGGGAACAGCAGGTAGTGTAAGCGAACGGTCGAGCTCTCCTCCTCCACTGTCCCGAGGCAAGCAGAACGGACCGGATACGGAGATAGCAGCGGAGCGGAACGGATCGCCGTGGAATGTGTTTCCGCCATCCGTTCGCCCGCGCACCAAACCGGGCTAGAGGCGGCGCCAGCGCATTCTGCCAGCCATACCCGGTGCAAGTCCTCCAGTCGGAACCGGTATCCCGTATCCCCGGCGAATGGCTCGAACCTCGGTCCCCCTGGCCGGTCGCCGTCCAAAACTGCCGTGGCAGTTTGGTCGATCGGTTGCACGTCAACCGAAGGCTCGGCGATCATGCCGCTCGCTGCCTCCGGCACGACATGCGGCGCGGGACCTTCTAAGTCGCTCGCAGGCTCGGTCGCGCCACTCTCTTCAACTGCCAACCTGACGCCGTTGACGGGCGCCTCCTGCGCGTGCTGGTGTTGCTCAGTAAGTTGCTCCGCCGGCACGCTCACGGTCGAGATGCGAGGCGCAGACGGCTCGACGGTGCCGCTCCAGGTTTGTGCCCTTCGGCGCCGGATGTCTTCAATCCGTGCCAGTACGAACGGCACGATGTGCATCACCAGCACGGCGGCGCCAACTACGGCGATTTCTGCAGGGGTGATGGCGGGCATATCCGGCATGTCAACCTGTCGATGGCGGCTTGCAACCAAGAAAGCGTAATCTCGAAGAAGAGTCCACTCTACTGCAGGAGATCGAGCGCCCGATTCAACGCACGTGCGGGTGTGCCAACGTGCCGGTGATGATGATCGGTGAGTCAGGTTTTGAGCCCGGGGCACGCGGGATCAACCCGACGAGCGTTTTCACTGCGTCAGGTGTTGCCAAGCTTTGTTGGATGGTGGCACGCAGGTTGAGAATACTTTCCTGCAGCGGTTCGCGCAGCACCACGCTGCCGGAGCCCTGTACGTCTACATCCCCTGTTGCCTGAAACTCCGGCATTTCCAGTCGCCCGGAGCGCAGGGCGAATTTGAGTTTGGTCTGTCGGAGATGGAGATCGGGCACCGGGAAGCCGGCGACTTTCGCGGCCGTCAGCGCCACGCCATCGAGGGCGAACTCGCCGGTCCCCTGGCCAGCATCGAGCTTGGCGCCGTGGCCTTCAAAATTGAGGGAGCCGGAGACGCGCCCGGCGAGCTGGCCCTCATCAAACAGAGCGGTCAAAATGCGGTAGCGGCCGAGATTGAGGTCTTTCCACTGTACGCTCGCGTTCACTGCTCCGTTGTCCATGCGCAGTTCGCCTTGCGCCGTCCCGCCGTACATCTCGGCACGCATCAGCAGATCATAGGGGTTGCCGCGCACCAGGGCGGCCAGGGCCGGCCGCACCCAGACACGAGAACATTCCACGTACGGCGGTTTGCCGTCCGCGCTTGTCGACCCGATGCGCATCCCGCTGACCTCGTAGCCCTTAAACCAGGCGAAGCTGGCGCCGGTGAATTCGATCGCGGCCAGCCCTTGCCCGACGCTGCTCAGTACGCGGCGGATGAGCAGCTCATGGGGAAAGGTGAGCAGTAAGAACAGGACGAACAGGACCGAGGTGTAGCCCAAGTAGAGGAGGGTGCGGCGCCCGCCGAGTCCGCTGAGCCACTCCAGCGACAGCCGCGGCCGTGGCAGCCGCACACGCGGAAAGCGCATCAGGAGTTCACCGCCTTCAACAACGACACCGTTGCGGCGACGTCGAAATTGCGAATGTCATTGTAGCGCTTCTTGACCTGCAAGCGGCTGAAGCGCAAGGGGTGATCGCCCTTCTCGATCCGGTACATCAGATCGACCAACTGTTGCAGGTTGATCTGCGTGAGGTGAATCTCCACCATTTGCTCTTGGTAATCGCTTCCGATGTTCTTGCTGCTGGGGTTCATCGAGGTGACGTGCTCACGGCCGACCGTTTGTCCCACGGCATTGTCGAGGTAGGCGAACAGCGAGAAATTCTGGTCACCCTGGGCCAGCAACGCTTGATTGGCCTCGACGCGGCGCAACAGATCGAGATAGGTATCGCGCTCCTTTTGGATCTCCGCCAGATCCTTCTCCTTCGCCGCGATGCGCCGGGCAATCGCGGCGCTATTGGCCTGCAGGGGGTCCCACACGAAGCTGTACAAGCTGATGACGACGACGCTCACGGCCGCCAAGCCGAGCAGCAAGCGTTCCCGCGCCGCCAGCCGGGAGTAAGAGTTCAACAATTGTCGCGGGCCGTACTTCATTGGTTCGCCGTTGCACTGCCGCCCGCTGCGGCGTCCTTGTTGAGCGCGAGCACAAGGCGGAAATCCACTTTGCCGTCCTGCGCGGTCTTTACCTCTTTCACCTGCACGTCACCAAAATAATGCGTGTTCAGCAGCTGTTGCTTGATCGTGTCGACCGTCTCGAAGGAATCGGTCCGCGCCTTTATGCGCACCGCTTCCGGATCCATGATGTATTCGTCCGTGTCGATCTTGATGCTCTCCGGGATCGCGGCGGTGATCGTCCGCAGGACATCGACCCCGGTGACGCCGCTCACCGGTGCCACCCCACCCAGGATTTGCAGGTGTTTTTGCGCCGCCTCGATCTCACTCTTCAACTGCGCGCGTTCATCCACCACCCGATGCACGTCAGGCAGGGTCTGTGTAAACACCTGGCGAACCTGCGCCTGAAGGGCGCTGAGGCGGCCGGCCAGCTGCTGGTAGCTCAGGCAAGTGTGCACGATCACCAGCATCACGATGAAAGCCGCAAGCGCCCCACTACGCCATGCGGCCCGCCGCTGCTCGTCCTGGCCGCGGTGGTACGCGAACTCGCCTTGCCGGAAATTCACGCCCAGTGAGGCGTTGGGCGCGACCTCGCGGAGCGCCAAGCCCAGCGGCGCAGCGAAGCTTTCCACCTCGGCACGCAACGTGGGCGGCACGTTGTGCAACGACGACTCGGTCAAACGCTGAACCGCCACTCCGATCTGGCGGCCGAGCTCCCGACCGAGCTGGTCGCAATGCATGGCTCCACCCGCCAGCAAGCAAGGAAAGTCGGGCTCAATCGGCCCACCGTTCAAGGCCAGCAGCGTCCAGCGGATTTCGCCGACCAGACTCTCTACGAGCACGCCTTCAGCATCGGCGTGACCATTGCCCGACGCCTTAGCTTCCACTTCCTCCGCGTTTGTCGGGAGGGCCGGCGTCAACGTGCGCAAGCCGGCCAGTTTCCGGCCGCGATACAGCGCTACCACTGTCCGCCTCAGATTAGTGTCGATGTAAACAAAATTCTCGGGAAGCTCCCTGCCGAGAAGCGTTAGAACGTTGAGACCTGATAACGGTGCCAGGTCAACCACTTTGGGGTCGAGACCCGCCCCGCCAAGCAGCGCCAGGTGTTGCTGCAGATCCTTGCGGTGGACCAGCGCGGCCAGCACCAACGCGCCGGTGCGGTCGCGGTGCAGCACCTGATAGTCGACGACGACCTCATCCAACCCGAACGGCACCTGGTTTTCGAGCTCAAAAGGGACTGTCTGCTCCAGCCGCTTGCGGTCGCCGAACGGGAGAAACAACGTCCGGAAGGCCACCAGGTCCCCCGGAACCGACGAGAGCACAGTGTCGGGCTCGACCTTGTGGCGTGCCAGGAAGCCGCGTACCTGCTCCGAAAGATCGGTGCCCGCCGCGATAGCCTCACGATAGAAACCGACAACGCGGTAATCACGGAACGTGGTCTCGATGACCGCGCCCTTCAACTCGTACGCATCAATCTCTAGCGCTAGAACACGTTGCGGCATACAAGCTCTTATCCACCCATCCCCGGCAATCCGGCATTCGGCAGGTCGTCAGCACCCGGTGTTGGCTGAAACAACGCCGCCCCACCTTCCTTTTGCCAATCTAACTGGGTCAAAGTCCAGCGTGGCACGCCTGGGGGCGCATTGGGCGGCACGCCGGGGCGGGGGTCGCGGCGCACCAGCATCGAAGCCGAGCGGCTGATGCCGCCTTTACCGGTGATGGGATTTGGGTTCACGACGGCGCTGGCGCGAATGAGGAAGAAGAAGCTCTTCGCCCCGAGCATGCTGCGCACGAAGCGTGCGGCCGGGTCGTTCGTGTTCAGTCCGGCGACCAGCGCCGAGACATCGCTCACCTTCAGCGGCTGGTCCTGGCGTTGCGAAATGATATTTTCCACGATCCCGTCACCCGGGATGATCGCACTGAGCACTTCCGGCGGGGCCGTGTTGATGTTCACCTGCTGCTGGCGATTAGAATCCAGCGCCGTCACCAGCTCGCGCGAGCGCCGGATCAGGCTTGGTGTGAGGCCTGGGATTACGCTGGCGTCGTCCAGAGACGGGAAATCCCAGAGGAACGGGTTATTCGACATCGCTCCGGGTGTCGGCGTGCCAGTGGTGCGCCCCGGAGTGGGGTTCGGCAAACCTCCCGTGCCGGTCGACCCATAAGCGGCCTGACAAAGCTCGCTCCAGTAGGCGGCCACGTACTCGGCAACCTCCGGGGAAGCGCCGCGCCCCTCGAGGAGGTTGCCCAACGCTGTGGTCCAGGCCTGGAACAGCTGCACAGTTGGGCTGTTGGGATTCTGCTGCGGTGCCCGGCATTGCCCCGGGGTACGCGGGCGCGTGAGATTGATGTTGAGCTTGCCGCCCTCGTCGATGATTTGCACCCGTAGCCGCATGTTGTCCGGTAGGATCAGCTGGCTGTTGATCTCGTCCAGGTTGCCCCAGTCTTCGAGATAGGAATCGACCTGCGCGTCGTCGTCGTGCAGTAGGAAGGCCTCACCCAAATTCACGCCCGAACGCGCCAACATCGAGGCTTGCAGGCCGTTGAGCGAGTTGCGTGCCATGTGAGCATCGACCTCGGCCGAGTAGGTGAACTCGACCACGATGATGGTCAGCAATGCCACCACCAGCAGCGTGATGACCAAGGCGATGCCGCGCTCGTTGACCATCATGAATGCCCCAGCGCCGGTGTAGGCGGCATCAAGTTGGAGAGCGGAAGATCCACGATGGTGCCGAAATCATGTACGCCGCCTTCGTTATCGGCCAGAAACAGCGTGACTTCCACCGCGCCCGGCAAGCCGATGGGCGGCTGCCCTGGTGGCGGTTGCACGGTCGTGTCCCACGAGTCAACCCACTCGCCCGTGAGCGGGTCGAGATAGCGAAACCGCAGTCCCGCAACCTGATCAAGCACGTAAGCAGCGTACACCGCCGGCGCTGCTGGGGCGGCGTCGGGATCGTTTCCCGTCCCCGGATCCGGTGCCGCTTCGGTCAGCAGTTGTTCCTGGCGGCGCAGGGCAAACAAGCTCGGCGTGTCCGGGATGGGGTCGAGCGAATAGGAAACCAGCGCCCTGCCTCCACGGGTTTCCGTGGCGCCGTACAGGCGATGGACCACGACGTCGAACTGTACGGAGTCCATAGGTACACGCTCGGTGCCGGGAGTGCCGATGAATCCGATGTTGCGCCCGGCGATCGGTGGCAGGGCGCCTTCAAGCTCGTCGGCGATTTTCAAGGCCGCTTCGCGGCCGGAGGCGTACAGATCGGCGCGGTCCTCGGAGTGATTCTTGGCATAGAGGGCGCGCGCCACCACGCCGTATACGGTGACCAGGACGATCGCCAGGATGGTGGTGGCGATCATGATCTCGAGCAAAGTGAAACCGCGCCGTGCCATCTCACATCGCCGGATCGCGGACGAAGTACACCAACTCGCAGGCGCTCGGGTTGGCTTCGTCCCAGATCACCCGGATAACCACCTCGCGCATCTCATCAAGGCCGGTGGGCATCAGCCGGCGCTCCCAGCGATAGCCGGGATAGCCCTCGAAGGTGCCCTGCGAATCGCCCAGGTCTTGCAACCCTTTGGTCATCACCTGGAATTGGATTTGGCTGATGAGCTCGCGCGCCAGCAAGGTGGCGCGGGTGAGGTTTTGATCCCGCGCGATGATTTGGATGTTGCGTCCGTGCAACCCGAGCAAGCCCACGACTGCGAAGGCGACGATGGCCAGCGCCACCATGACCTCCAGGAGCGTGAAACCCGCGTGACGAGCAGCCGGTGGTTGTAATGGCGGACGGACGGCGTGCATCGGGTTAGCCGGCGTACTCCACCTCGCGGTATCCGGTATCCATGCTCAAGTGGCCGTTCATAGGGTTCAGCCACAGAGTGTAAGCCTCGCGGCCGTTGGCCAGATGAATAACGGTGGGGTCGATCGAACCGTCGGGATAGAAAACTGTATAGATCTGTCCCTGCGCGACCTTGCCGGCCAGCGTCGGCAACACCACGTCGAGGATGGCAACCGGTCGCTCCAGTCGCGTCCCTCGGGCCAGCGCACCGATATCGCGGGCAAACTGTGTGAGATCGACTGCTGCGTCTCCGGGGGTGACCCAGTACCGCTGCTGATCGAGATCGTAGTTCAGCCGGTAGGCGGCACTGTTGAGCACGGCCTCGCTACGGAGCAGCCGGAAGGTGAGCACCAGGTGGTGCGACTGTGCTTCGAGCGCAGTTCGTCCCGGGTCGCGCAGGCGCGGGATCACCAGCGCGAACACCGCCGCCATGATGATCAGCACCAGGGTGAGTTCGAGGAGCGTGAACCCGGCGGCGTCGAGGCGACGCGCGCGGCACCGCTGCGGCGATGGCCGAGTCCCGAGCCGGCTACGAGGTCCGGCTGTCGATATCGGCATTCTTACCTTCACCGCCCTCTTGCCCGTCAGCGCCATACGATTTGATGATGTAGTCCTGACCGTCGCTGAAATAGACGTACGGGTTGCCCCACGGGTCGATTGGCAGTTTGTCGAGGTAGCCGTCGGGATTGTAATTGCGGGCGTTGGATGGCCGTGTCACCAGGGCCTGTATGCCTTGGTCGGTGGTCGGATAGAAGCCGTTGTCGAGCTTGAACAGGTGCATCGCTTCTTCGATGCCTTTGATGTCCGCCATCGCCTTGACGCGGCGGGCCTCATCGGTGCGGCCGATGATCTTCGGGGCGACGAGGGTGACGAGCAGACCGAGGATGAAAACAACGACCATGATTTCGATGAGCGTGAAACCAGCGCTGGCGCGCAGACGTCGCATGACTCAATCCTCCTCATTCGGCTCGCAGATCATCTAGCACCCGCCTTGGGGGCATTCAATGCAGCCATTCAGCGTACCAACTGGTTCAGCTCGAAGATGGGCAGCAGAATCGCCAGCACGATGAACAGCACGATGGCACCACCGATCAGGATCATCACCGGTTCGAGGATGCTGGTCAGCGCGGTGACCGCGGAGGTTACCTCGTTGTCGTATGCGTCGGCGGCCTTGGAAAGCATTTGCTCCAGCTCGCCGCTCTTCTCACCGACAGCAACCATGTGGATCAGCATGGCCGGGAACAATCCGCTCTTCTTCAGGGGCGGGGCAATGCTTTGTCCCTCACGAATGCTGGAGCGAGCGTCCTCGATCGCCTGGCTCAGCACCGTGTTGTTCACCACATTCTTGACGATGTCGAGCGACTGCAGCAAGGTGATGCCGCTGGTGAGCAAGGTCGATAGGGTACGAGCAAAACGCGCCAATGCCACCTTCTTCAGCAGCTTTCCGAAATACGGGATCGACAGCACGTACCGGTCGTAGCGCATGCGGCCGGCCGGCGTGCGGGTACTGACGCGGATGGACAGCACCACGGCGATGATGGCGCCGACCACGAGCCACCAGTAGTCTTGCAGGAACCCGCTGACTGCCAGCAGCACCCTGGTCATCAGGGGCAGCGTCGCCTTGTTCTCAGCGAAGATCTTGGTGACCTTCGGCACGACGTACGAAAGCAAGAACAACATGATCCCGGTGCCCACGATCGACATCAGGATCGGATAGGTCAGGGCGGTGCGGACTCTGTCGCGCAGCGCCGCGTAGCTCTCGGTGTAGTCGGCCAGGCGCAACAGCACGAGGTCGAGGGCACCGCTGGCTTCGCCGGCACGCACCATGTTCACGTACAGGTCACTGAAAATGCGGGGATGCGACTTGAGAGCGTCGGCCAGCGAGGTGCCCTCGGTCACCTGTTCGCGAATGTGTGACAAGGTGCGCTTGATGCGGGCGCTCTCGACCTGCTCGATCAATGCCGACAGGCAGTCGACCAACGGCAGACTGGCGCCCACCAGCGTGGCGAGTTGGCGCGTCAGGAGCGCCAATTCCTGCGGCGTGATGCGCTCGACGAACCACGCCAGACTGAATTCCGAGCGCGCCTCGGCAGCCGTGACCGCCTTCTGGCGCTGTTCCTCGGTGAGATCAGTTGGAAAAATGCCGCTGCTGCGGAGTTTGAGCCGGGCTCCTTTGGGCGTATCAGCATCGATGATGCCGCTGACTGCCCGACCTTGCTCACTGAGCCCTTTGTATGCGTAGACCGGCATGCCCGCCGTAGGGGACGACGCGGTGATGGGAAAAATTCGAACTCACGCTCAGACCAAGTCTTCCTGGGTAACCCGTAGGACCTCTTCAACCGCCGTGATCCCGTCCAGCACCTTGTCGGCACCGTCTTCACGCAGCGTGTTCATTCCTCTCGCCGTTGCCGCCCGCCGAATGCTGGCTGCGTCGGCGTTTTTCATGACAAGCCCACGGATCTCATCGTCGACCACGAGCAGTTCGTGGATGCCGGTGCGGCCGCGGTAGCCGGTTCGTTTGCACTGGTTACAGCCCGAGCCGGGCTTGTAGACGGTGTGACCCACCAAGCGCTGCGGAATAATACCCAGTTCCTCGATCTCCTCACGGCTGGGCTGGTACGGCTCCCGACAGGCGGTGCACACGCGCCGCACCAGCCGCTGCGCCATCACCGCGATCACGGATGACGACACCAAGAAAGGCTCGATACCCATGTCGAGCAAACGCGTCATCGCCCCGAACGAGTCGTTGGTGTGCAGCGTCGAGAATACCACATGACCGGTGAGCGCAGCCTGGATGGCGATTTCTGCCGTCTCCAGATCACGGATCTCACCGACCATGATAACGTCCGGGTCTTGACGCAGGATGGAACGCAAGCCGTTGGCAAAGGTCAGGTCGATCTTCGGGTTGACCTGGATCTGGCCGATGCCGTGCAGTTGATACTCGATCGGATCTTCGATGGTGATGATGTTCTTATCGGTGGTGTTGATCTTGGACAGCGCCGCGTACAGGGTGGTCGTCTTTCCGCTGCCGGTCGGGCCGGTAACCAAGATGATCCCGTGGCTTTGCTTGATGAGCCGATTCACCATCTCGTGCTTCGCGCCCACCAGGCCGAGTTCTTCCAGGTGCAGCACGGTCGTCGACTTGTCGAGCAAACGCATCACTACGCGTTCGCCGAAGGCAGTCGGCACGATCGACACGCGGATATCGATGTCCTTGCCTGCCAGGCGGATGCGGATACGGCCGTCTTGCGGCAAACGCTTTTCTGCGATGTTGAGGCCAGCCATGATCTTCACGCGCGAAATGATCACCGGCTGAAAGCGCTTCGGCGGTGACAGGATGTCGTAGAGAATGCCGTCGATACGGAAGCGCACGGTCAGATCCCGTTCGAACGGCTCGATGTGAATATCGCTGGCGCGGTCCTTGGCGGCTTGAAACAGCAGTGAGTTGACCAGCCGGATGATGGGTGCCTCATCATCCGATTCGAGCAGGTCGCGTGGTTCTTCCAGGTCGGTCGCCATCAAGTCCAGGCGTTCCTCATCGAGGCCGTCCATCAGCTCCGAGGCCGAGCCGGATGCCATGTCGTACACCCGGTTTATGGCATCGATGATCAGCGGTGCGGAGGCGACGAGCACGCGGATCGGTTTGCGCAACAGCAAGCGCATATCATCGAGCGCTCCAAGATTGGCCGGATCAGCGGTGGCGACGACGATGGCATCGCCGTCACGCGCCACCGGCAGCAATTGGCAACGCTTGGCGAAATTGATCGGCAGGGGGCTGATGAGCGGGAGGATATCGGCATCCTCCGGCAGCTTCTCGGTGAACGGCAGGCCGAAATGGCGGGCGATAGTGCGCGCCCAGGTGGCGTTGTCGATGGCGCCCATCTCCAGTAGGACATCGCCCAGGCCCTTGCCGTCACGCTGTTTTTCACGCGCTTTGTCCAACGTCTCCGTGGAGATGGCGCCCTGCTCCAACAGCGAGGCTTCGATGGAACCGGCTGCGATCGTCATGGGGCAGATAAGCCGGCGCGCTCCCAGTTGCCTGGACTCAACGAGGCCGGCTCAGTGGGTTCGCGCCAGTGCAGATAGGTGGACGGCGAGGTGCTCACCCGCGTGCCCTCCGGATATCCCACGAAGGCATCTTGGGGCGTGGCAAACACCTCCAAGCACTCATAGTCAGCGGCGTAGCCGTTGCTCTGGAAGCGATAACTCTCCCCCTTTCGGAACAGGCTGGCCAGAAGGGAATCGACGGGCACGGCCAACGCCAACAGTCCGTTGTTGGTGCCGAGACTCGCAGGCGGCGCGCCGGACTCCCAAATGCTCGCGAGCAGGACATAACGGTCACTTGCGGACGACGCCCCGCGGTTCGCATCCGGGCGCTCCGCCGCCGCGGCACGGGCCTCCTCCGGCCCCGCTGCAGGATTCTCCGGGGTCTCACTCAGGGGCTCTTCACGCAAAGACTTGCGCTCCTTCTGGGGCGCTGTCTCCGGAGCCGTTTCTTCTTCCTCCTTCGGCAACTCGGTGGACGGACGGGTCTCCCATGATGGCTGGTAGAGTTGCTCCCAGTTTGGACCCCTGAGCCCACGCTGCTCGAACGGTTTGCGCAGGACGCGATCGCGCTCGGCGACGGACTCATTCCGTTGTTGACGATCGTTCGTGATGATGTGCGGAGTGAGAAAGATCAACAAATTGACCTTGTCATCGCTGTACGTGGTGAACGAGAAGAAGTGGCCGATGAAAGGAATATCGCCAATGAAGGGAACCTTGGTCGTCGATTTGTTCCGGCTGTCGGAGATTATCCCGCCGATCACCACGGTCTGCCCGTGCCGCGCCACCACGCTCGTCGTTGCCGAGCGGATGCTTGTGGTGGGGCCGAGGTTTGGATTGATCGCGATCACGGCGGACACTTCTTCGAAAATGTCGAGGCGAACGTTACCGCCTTCGGAGATTTGCGGCAGGATGTTGAGCGTAATACCGACGTTCTCCCGATCGACCGTATTGAAGGTGTTGTTGAGATTGTACGCCGTGGTCCCGGTACTCGTAATGAACGGCACGTTCTGGCCGCCGACGATCTCGGCCGGCTGATTGTCTGTAGTCAACAGCGTGGGCGCGGAGAGAATGTTGACGTCCGAATCCTGCTCCATCGCGCGCAGCAATGCTTGCTGTGCGGGAACCGTAACGCCGTTGACGGTAATAGTCTGGCTGCTGGCAGCGGCCAGAACGAGGCCGCCCAAATTGGCGGGCTGCAGCAACGAGTTGATGTCACCGCTCAGATTCGTACGTCCGAAGGCAACGCCGTTGCTCAGCTCGGTTGCACCTTGGAATTCGATGCCAAGTTCGCGCATGTGGTTGAGGGAGATCTCCGCAATGATGGCTTCGACGTAGACCTGCCGCCGGCGCACATCGAGCTTCTCGATCACGTTCCTCAGCGTCTCGAAATCCTGCGGGGAGGCATCGATGATCAGGGCGTTCGTGGCCGGATCAGCTGAAAGGCGCACGATGCCCTGGAATTCGCTCTGTTGCTGACCTGCCGCCCCGCCTGCACCGGCCATCCCTCCGGCGCCACCAACGCCGCCAACGCCGCCGTAGCCGCCACCACCGCCGCGGCCACCGATGCTGCCCGATGCACCGAGCCCCCTCTGGCCGATACCGCCATAGCCGCCCCCACCGCCGTAGCCGCCCATGCCGCCACCGCCGTAGCCACCCCTCCCAGAAGTTCCGCTTCGGCCAGTGAGTCCGCCCCGCATGCCGTAGCCGCCGATCCCCCCGATCCCACCTCCACCACCGCCGATCAATGAGCCGAGCACCCCTACCATTTCGACGGCATTGGCGAACTTCAGGTAGTACACGTGGATGCGAGCGGTGCCGAGCGGCAGCGGGACGTCGAGGCGCGTGATCAACTCCTTGATCCGCCGCATTTCCAACGGCCCCGCCATGAGGATCAAGGCGTTGGTGCGTTCATCGGGAATGATCTTGAAAGCGCGCTCCGGAGTGGTGCCGCCGCTGACGACCCCCGGGGCCGCCGCCGGTGCGCCTGGCCTGGCGCCCGCGCCGCGGCGCAACCGAGCGTCGGGCGCCGCTCCTGGTTGGGTCTGCGGCGCGCCTCCGGGCCCACCGCCTTGCTCGCCGAGGACTTGCTGCAAAAGCGCGGCGATATCGCTCGCGAAGGCGTAGTTGAGTCGGATGACCTCGATCTCTTGCTCGAATCCCTCTACGTCCAACTGCGTGAGAATCTTGACCAAGCGGTCGGTCTGCGCCGCGGTGTCGATCAGGATCAACGTGTTAGTTGGGGAGTAGGCGGCCAGCAGCCCGTCGGGGGAGGTCAACGGCTGCAGAATGGCGACCATGTTGTTGGCGTCGACGTACTTCAACGGGATCAAACGGGTGATGTATTCGTCCGTCGGTGTTGGCGCCCCGCTGGGGGGGAGGACGGTGCGGATGGTCGAGCTCTTGGCTTCCTTGGTTGGGACGATCTTGATGATCGCGCCGGCCGGGACGGTGGTGAAGCCCTTAACCTGCAGCACCGACTGAAACACCAGATACGCTTCATCGACGGAGATCTTCGACGGGGAGATGATGGTCACTTTGCCCCGTACCTTCTCATCGATGATGAAGTTCTTACCGGTGAGCTCGCTGATGAACTTCACCAGCACCCCGATGTCAACGTCCTGGAAATCCATCTGTATGAGGCGCTGATTGCCTTGCGCGTCGGCTCCACCGGCAGCGGGCGCCTCTTGTGCCAACGTCAAATCAGGCATAGCCCACGAGAATCCCAGCGCCATCCAGCCCAAGGCAAGAAAGCGTATCACCGATTGCCGCATGCCATCCCTCTAGGAATCACCCACCAATGTTGTACTGCAGGGTCAATGGTTCCCTGTTCCGCAGAATCGTTACACTGAGCTGCCGGGCATTACGCAAGTCTTGCATGAGACCTAGCGCCTTGCTCGGATCGTTGATCTCGGTGCCGTTGATGTTTTGGATGATGTCCCCGTTGCGCAGGCCGATGTTGTCGAAGATGCTGTTCTGGCGGATCGCGAACAGCCGAAAGCCGGTTGACTTCCCGCCCTCGAAGTGCGGGACGGCGCGGATCTGTGTGAACAGCTGATTCATGTTGTCCAGTGCCGCGTCGACTTCGCTGCGGTCGATGGCGTACTGGCCTTCGCTGATCTGCTGGATGTGCGGATTGGTCGGCTGGTTGGGCACGGGCGCCGCCGCCACCGCAGCTACGGGTCGCGGCAGCCCGCCCTGTGCTGAGGCCAGCTCAAGGATCTCCTCTTGACCGTCGCGGTCGAGGATGACGCGGTCCCATTCGACATCCTTTACCACGGCGTTGGCGGTGACCACATCGTTGATGCGGTAGACGTCCTGCTTGTGCGTGGTGAGGTCCTCAATGATGCAGTAGGACGAATGATCCGCGTGCATGGCAACCCCCCACAGCTTGAGCTTCAGCTCGGTCGGCTTCGGGGGTTCCGGCGGTTTCTCGGGCTCCGGCTTGGTGGAGTTGAAGATGTCGCGTGTGTTGATGTTGGCATAGTAGGAGGCCGGGCGCCGCGGTTCACGCGCTATGGGCGGTGGCGGCTGGCTCAAATGCACCTGGGGAGGCAGGCTGAGTTTGGCGGCAACAGCAGCGCTCACGGTCGCCGCCCCCCAGTACGCCACCAATGCAAGCAGGACCAAATTGATCCAAACGAAATATCGGGGCGAAATCTTCATGCTGGCGACTGGGTCTCTATACTCGAAAGTTCCGCACAAATTCAAGCAAAGCGTCGGCCCATTGACACACTGCCGCTCGCTAAGTACGTTTTACTGACGAACGAGATTTGAGAACCTTCAACGCCGGGGCCCGGGATTGCGCCCGGAAAGGTGACAATGGAAGCGCAAGTGACTGTCGAAACCCCTCAAACCGGCCAGGGTACCGGGTCGGTGCTGGAGCTCACCGAAGCCGCTGCCGAGAGGGTCAAGGTCGCCTTGCGCCGTGAGGGCTTGGTGGATAACGCGCTCCGAGTCGCGGTCGCCGGCGGGGGGTGCTCGGGGTTCCAGTACAGCCTCAGCTTCGACAACAGCGTTCGTCCCGGCGACACGATGGTGGAGCAGTGGGGCGTCCGTATGGTGGTCGATGCCACCAGTGTGCAGTTCCTGCACGGCACCACGATCGATTATGTCGAGAGCTTGCATGGAGCTGGATTCAAGTTCATCAACCTCAGGGTCACACGCACCTGCGGGTGTGGCTCGTCCTTTTCCGCCTAGCGCTGATTGGTCAGAGCGCATGAGAGGTGCGGATGCCGCACCCGTTGCGTTTGCTTGCTGCCGTGCGGCGCCAGGATTTTGTTTTCCGGGGCTGCACCGCTGTGCTAGCATACGCCGGATGAAGTACTACCCGATGTTCTTGCGGGTAGCAGATCGGCGCTGCTTGGTGGTGGGTGGCGGCAAAGTCGCGGAACAGAAGGTAACAGCGCTGGTCGAGGCTGCCGCTCATGTGACAGTGATCAGCCCGGTGATTACCTCGAACCTCCAAGCGCTCACGGCAGCGCAAGCGATCACGCATCATGCGCGGCAGTATGCCAGTGGGGATGTCCGCGGCTTCTTCCTGGCTTTCGCGGCCACCGATGACGAACAGACGCAGGAACAGCTGGCCCGTGATGCCCAGTCAGCCGGCGTGCTGCTGAACGTGGTCGACCGACCCGGGCTCTGCGATTTCATCGTGCCCGCGGTCATGGAACAGGGCGATTTGGTGATTGCGACATCGACCGGCGGGGCCAGCCCAGCCCTCGCCAAGCGCATCCGGCACGACCTCCAGGAGTCCTTCGGGCCGGAGTATGCCGAGGCGCTACGGCTGCTGCGGCGGGTACGCGGGCGGCTGGCAGCCCGTTCGGCGAGCCCGGCCGATCGCCGACGCGTTTTCACTGCCCTGGCGAACTCGCCGCTGCTTGAGTATCTGCGCCGGCGGCAGACTGATGCAATCGATCAACTATTGGCCGAAACCGTAGGCGATGGCGTTTCGCTAGCCACGCTCGGCATGGACACGCTCGGCGCGCAGTTGAGTTGAACGATGACCAACGTGTTACTGGCTGTCGCACTGGCGCTGTATTTCCTGAGCACCGCGAGTTTCATCGTGCATGTCATCACAGGTCAGGCTTCGACGCGTCGCGTTGCCATTGTTTTCCTTGCTTGCGCCTTCGCCGTGCACGCCGCCTCGCTGGGCATGCGGGCGTTCCTGCTGGGCTACGAATCGATCGCCACCTTCCAGCAGGAGCTGTCGTTCATCGCGTGCGTGATGGTCGGACTGTACCTGCTGATCGCGGCGCGCGCCAATTTCACCGTCGTCGGGGCGCTGGTAACGCCGCTCGCGTTCCTGTTCACCCTGTCGGCGTTCGCCTTCAACGCGCCAACGCCCGCCCTGCCCGAGCGGCTGCAGAACGTGTGGCTACCGGCGCACGTGGCGCCAGCGTTTCTCGGCTATGCCATCTTTGCCGTCGCCTTCTGCCTCAGCCTCATTTATCTCCTGCAAGAAAAGCAGCTCAAGGCGAAGCGCAAAGGCGACCTCTTCCGGCGGCTGCCTTCGCTGGAAACGCTCGACGACCTGAACCACCGTCTTGTGACTTGGGGGTTCGCGCTCTTCAGTATCGGTCTCATCACCGGCTCGGTGCTCGCCAAGGAAACCTGGGGCGCGATGTGGTCGTGGGAGCCGGTGCAGGTGTGGTCGGCAGTCACCTGGCTGCTGTACGCACTGCTGCTGCACGCGCGCACCGTCGGCTGGCGCGGGCGCAAAGCGGCAGCGTTGACCATCGTCGGGTTCGTAGTGCTGGTCGTGTCCTTCGTGAGCGTCAATCTCGTGTTTCCTGGCAAACACACCGGGACCTTCGGCTGATGGAGCGCGAGATCCTCATCGTTGGCGTCAACCACCGCAAAGCGCCGGTGGAAGTCCGCGAGCGGTTGGGCTTCGGCGACGGGCTGTTGGACCAGGCGCTGCGCGATCTCATGGCCCTCTCCCCGGTTGAAGAGGGCGTCATCGTGTCCACCTGCAACCGCGTCGAAGTGGTCGCTGCCACCAGTGACGGCGACGGCGCGGTCGAGGCACTGGTCGCGTTCCTGGCGCGAGGAGAAAACCTCGCTGGCGAACAGCTGGGAAAGCATCTGTCGGTCTACCGCGGCCGCGAGGCGGTGCGGCACCTGTTCCGGGTGGCGGCCAGCCTCGATTCGATGG
>Ga0209777_10004297_pt1 | contig 16925 bp, 27 predicted proteins | sample FrelakmetHBP12HB_FD_187147 | JGI IMG/M metagenome (GOLD analysis project Ga0209777, IMG submission 187147) | Freshwater lake sediment microbial communities from the University of Notre Dame, USA, for methane emissions studies -HBP12 HB (SPAdes)... | ecosystem: Environmental > Aquatic >...
ATGGAGTAGAAGTTGTTGTTGTTTTAGTTGTCGTCGGAGTTGTTGTTGTTTTAGTTGTCGTCGGAGTTGTTGCAACATTTGGTGTAGAAGTTTTTTGTATAACTATTCCTGATGATGAAACTGAGCCAGTTGATTTTCTTATTGCTGCCTGTTGGCTTGATGATAAGTCTTTCCATGCAACCATTTTATAAGTCAAAAGAGGGTCCAATATAAATATCTTTCGTTTTTTTCCGCAAAATTTAAATAGTGGACTCACTTTCCACTATAACTATGAATGAAGGAAATGAAAGGCAGCAGTCTGAATTCAATATGGCATTCTCCTATCTTAATAGGATGAATGTGTTATTCTACAATGCAAACCAAGCAGCAATTGAACTTGACATGTATGCTTGGTTTCATTCTCTGCGTGCTTTGTTCCGTGAGTTGTCGACGGAGATGAAAGATCCTGAGATAACTTATTGGGAAGGAGAGTATGGAGAGAAGGAAGTAATGACTGCAAATGGAAACGTTAAAATAATTCCAGTAAAAATATGTCAGGGAGAAATTGATCACATTAATGGAATGCTTTCTAAGCAGATTAAGAATACAACTGCTGGTATCAATGTCAATCCTGAATTGTATGATGCTTTGAATATGTTCGAGATGTTTCTTAGAGGAGTTCTTAAGGAATCAGGACTTCAGACAAGGATGCAGGAAGCAGCAGAGAGGGCGCTAAGATGATTGTTATAGATATTAATTGGCCAGGAATATTAGTTCCATTTGGATTGACTCTTATTGTTGCTGGATTTATTATGCTTATGCGAGAGTGTCAAAATGGTTAAAGTATTTGAAGGAACACCCGAAGAATATTATATGGATGGATATTTGAAGAGCAATATGGACATTGCAGTTGGTGCAGTTCATAAAGATCTTGATATGGTTATTGTTGTTGATGGTTATGAAGGAGCAGGAAAGTCAGTTATCACTCAGCAGGTTGCAAAGTATGTTGATCCTACATTTGACATAAGCAGGATAGTATTCACGCCAAACACATTCAGAAAAGCAATAGTAGATGCCAAACAGTATCAAGCGATTGTATATGATGAGTCATATACTGGTCTTAGTTCAAGGCAGGCGATGAGCAGAGTTAACAAGGCTTTGATTCAGATGATTGCCGAGATAAGGCAGAAGAATTTGTTTGTTTTTATTGTAATGCCTTCATTCTTTGACCTTGACAAGTATATTGCACTGCATAGAAGCCGTGCGCTTATCCACGTATATATGACTGAAGGATTTAAGAGAGGTCAGTTCGCTTTCTACAACATAGATAAAAAGAAAGACCTTTATGTTAATGGAAAGAAGTTTTATTCTTATTTTAATCCAAAGCCAAACTTCTTTGGCAACTTTGGAAACCATTATGTTGTTGATGAGACTGAATATAGGAAGTTAAAGAAATTAAGCCTTACTGATAGGGAAACCCAACGTGAAGATGAGGAAAGGAAACGTGACATTGACAATGAACTATTCGAAAGGGCAATGGTTGCTGGAGATGACATAACACATGAGGCAAAAGCCAGGACAATAGGTATGCCATTGCAAACTTATTATTATAAGTTAAGAGCATGGAGGGAAAAAAGTGGAATTATACCTGAAGAATAGGGCATTTTTACTATACATATTACATATTACAATAAATGTATACTCGTAAAACAAGTGGAGAAAAAAAATGGAAGAGAGTATTATTAATGAACATAAAAACAAATTGAATATAGAAAAACGTATATGGCCTTGGGCTATAGCATTGGCTATAGCAATCATAGGACTGCTGGTTGTTGTATACATCAATGGTAGTATGCAACAGAACGCCAACGAGAGATGCATGGACTACGTTGCTGACAACTGTTTTGTAATAGGTCAGAACTGTGGCAATATAAATAAACAAATAATTGGAGGAGAACTTTATGGAATTGCGAATATCAGTAAAGACACCAAAGGGACAGGCGAAGGGAACTCGTAAGAAACTTCAGCCATTCTTGATTGGCGGAGCAAAGAAGATCAAAGAAGTTTATGTGAACAAAGATGACTCAGAAATGATCTGGGTTGTCGAAGGAACGCCAAGAGACTATGTGTCAATAATGAAGAGGCTTCAATTGTATGAGACAATGATAAGCGGAATCTTCAAGAACAAAATAATGAAAAAGTTCCTTGGATCAAAGACAGCGAACATCAGCGACGACCAGCAGAAAGAACTTAACGACATGTTGACAAAAGGAACAAAGATAAAGATAATAAAGAATGCTGAAGCAGAAGAGTGGGTTGAGGCAAACAAGACTTGGTGGCAGAGAATGAAAGATACTTTTAATAAGGAGGATTAATATGTGGGAATTTAGTTGGAATGGTGCTTTGATTGCTTATGGACTTGGATTGTTGACTGCAATAATTGGAATATTTTCAAAGCCAGTTTTAGAATTTGGTTTTGTTGTTTGTGTTGTTGTTTCAATTGTTGCAACTATTTGGGGAAGTTAACAAGGATTATCTTTCCAGGCAGAGCAGTCCCACTTTGTTAATTCCATAATTTTTGAATACATTGCGTAGTATGTTATGCCATCAGTCATATTACATTCTATGTGATCTCTGAATACTGTGCACGAAGTAATCTTCAATGTCAGATCAATCTTGTCAGGAGATATTTGATTATTTGAATTCTGCTGGCTTGCTGTATTAGAACAGCCAGTCAGCAATAGCATTAATGAAACCAGTATTAATACTGATTTAAACGCCCGTTTAAGTCTGAGTGTCATTTTGTATCTTTAAACCACCCTGAATTGCAGGGGGGGTTTTCTTTCTCCATCCCTTTGGTCTGCCACCAACCCTTCCTTGTGACCTTGCCCTAGCCAAACCCATCATTGTTCTTTCTCTTATCCTGTCTCTTTCAAAATTAGCCATAGCAGCCAATACGTTAGCCATAAGGCGACCAGCAGCATTCGATAGATCTAATCCCTCTTTCAAAGAAATAAGTGCCTTATTGGTCCTGGAAAACTCCTCCAGTTCAAGCACAAGTTCGCTCATGGTTCTTCCCCATCTATCCAAAGCGACAAAAGCTACTCCATCAGCCTGGCCAAGCCTTAATAGTTTAAGAACTGCTTCTTTCTGAGGCCTTGTATCCTTGCTGCTTATCTCATCAACGAATTCACCAACTATCTGATGCTGTGTTGCTGCAGCCCATCTTCTTAATTCAACTAGTTGGTTCTCTGGGTTCTGTTCTATCGCTTTGCTTACCCTTGCATATAGTGCTATTCTCATTTCCTTTTGCTCCTTATAATTATCATAACCAACGAACAAGTATATAAACTAATTAACATGCAAAAGAATACATTTAATGGAGTGAATAGTTTATAAAGCCAAAATACTCCAAATCCTGCAGTTGCTGAAATAAATGGTTCAACAACAACAGCATTCCAAGTTCCTTTATTTTTTTTCATTTCTTTTTCCTCCTGCAAATATTACATTTATTCTTCCACATAAGCGTATTCATCTTAAACTTTCCACAATTTATACATTTTACTTTATATATTATTATCATATATAAAGACTTTTGATGTAGTCCTTCACCTTCTTATTTTGTCTATATTGTAAATATTTAATTATTCCCTCATAGTAATCCTTGATGTGATATGCAGGACGGTCATATTCCATTTCAACAAGAACATGGATTACTTCGTCTCTGCCAACAACATCTTCGATTCTCTTCAGGTCCGACATTATTTCCTTTATGCTTCTGTTTGATACTGGTTTCATTTATTACCTCCTAGTTAAAAAATAAACAAGTAGGATTTCCTACTTGTCCAAGTAGACTTTGTAATCTACATAACTGAACTTTGATTTCTTGCTCTTGACTTCTCCAGCAAAATCAACCTTAATCTTTTTTCCAACAAAGTCTTTCTTTATCTTAGTTGCCAAAACTGTCTGGTTTCCCAAGATAACTATATCTCCGTTCAGTTTCTTGATCTTGAACTGCGGTCCATACATCCCCGATTCAATATCAAGCAATACCCCTTCTATGCTTGGGTTCGTTGCGTCCAACTTAACTATTGGATCTCCCTTAACTTCTTCATATGCCATTTTGTTTACCTCCTTAATGCCTTGAATAACTTTTTGTTTTGTCTTCTCAGCCTCTGCTTATGCTGCTCCGTTCCTTCCACAATAACTGTAACCCAGTAATCGTCTACAAGCCTTGGATTTACTTCTTCATAACATTTAAGTCTCTTATCCAAAAATGTTTTTATGTTATCTTCAAGTATTGCCTTGACGACTGCTTTGTTGCAATTCTTTCTCAACATATATAAGTTCTTCATTGTTTCCTTTCCAAGTCACATAACTTTCTATATATTGCCCACAACAAGTTAGCCATATCACTCATTGCAAAGTTCTCAGGCTTGTATATTGCATTTTGCTGGAATGAAATAGCATCCATTTCCAATGCCATCTGCTCAGGACTTTTCTGAGGCTGCCTATTGTATTGCTGCGGTCCGTATTGTGGACTTGGTGGTATAGGCATATCTTGTGGATAAGCCTGCTGACCGAACTCTTGCGTTGCTCCCATTACTTGTGTCTGTGGCGCTGGTGCTACAGGCATTTCAATCTTTGGTTTCCTTCCGAATACCATTTTGTTTTCCTCCCTGCATTTCTGCAATTAAATTGGTAAGCACTTCAACCCTATGCTTAACTATGATTACATTGCGCCTTAACTCTTCAACATCAGTTAAAATTTTATCTATAATCTTCAATCCACTTTTCCTGATCTGGCATTTCTTCTTCTTCATGTTGCATTTCCTCCGTTTCATATAAAATTAGGCAGGATACCCAAGTCTTTAGGCTTGGGAGGAATGCCTACCTCCGTATTTAGTTGAGATTGTTCTAGTCTTTTGTTTGCTATTTCTACTGCTTGGTTCTGTTGCATATTCGAGTGGTTCTCATTGTCATTTTGGTTTGTCCGACTTTATACTTTTCTCGATTATTTTGTCAAGAACTTTCTGGTCGAACTGCTTGACATTCTTCTTCAGCCAAGAAATGTCCTGCTCTGTCAGATCTTTCGGATGCTTGTAATATCCTAACTGCTCTTGGATTTTGTTCTTGATTTTCATATATGCTTCTCTTGTCTTTACGCTTTTGTTAAACACCATGAACTTCTCAAGCATCAGTTCATTGCAGTAAATGCAATAAGTGCTGTTGTCGCACCCTGTGCTGTTGTCGCACCCTGTGCTGTTGTTGCACCCTGTGCTGTTGTCGCACCCTGTGCTGTTGTTGCACCATGTGCTGTTGTTGCACCATGTGCTGTTGTTGCACCATGTGCTGTTGTTGCACCATGTGCTGTTGTCGCACCATGTGCTGTTGTCGCACCTTGTGCTGTTGTCGCACCTTGTGCTGTTGTCGCACCTAATGCAGCCTCTGCAATTTTGCAGTCCATTACAGTCCTGATTGTTTTGTTTGTCTTCCATAGTTCGTTAAGATACCCTACCCTTTAGGGTATGGGAGTATGTCATTAACTTTTATAAACCTGCCTTTGCTGTGGCTTCTGCATCCATTTGAACAATAGTGGGCTAATCCACAAATCCAACCATCAACAAGTTGCCTGCCACAAGCATCACAAGTTACTGGCACATTCTTACAAACTGGACATATTCGTCGTTTCATTTGTTTCAACCTCCTGTTCAAAACACATTTGACAAAATGGTTTATTATCATAAATCCTTACTTCATCATCACTTGGATGGAAGTCACATTTACAACAATCCAACAAAATCTTTGGAAGAGATAAGAAAAACGTACCTTTATCTGAAAAATATGATGAAACACCTTTAAACGCCTTCTCCTCTTGATTTCCCCTAATTTCCCTTATATTCTCTCTATTTCTCTTTATTTCTCTAATTTCCCCTATTTCTTCAATTGTTGTTTGTGGGCTTACGCTTGCATCTTTTTGGGGGAAATTGGGGAATAGGGGAATTCTCGACGCTGAGGGTATTCCCCTACCCGAAACATCGAGGGAAATAGGCTTTATAGCCCGTATTAAATCGGAGGTTGGAATGTCGAACATTGACATTTCTGAGACTTTATAGAACGATATAGGCTTAATAGAGCCTTCTACAGTCTCTGTTTTTTTGAGCAAAAAACCAAGCTCAACCAACCTAGGAATGTATTTGTAAAGTTTTGACAAAGCCAGGATGTTTGGGTAAAATTCATTAAATTCTGATATTTTCCATCGTTCTTGCTTTGTGCTAATCTCCTTAGCAGCAAACAAAATTTCCTTCTGTTTCTTTGATAATTGTATTAACTGCCTATTTGTTGTTGTTGCCTTTATAACATCAACAATCATATCATAATCACTCCAAGTAGCCTCTATTATACCATCACCAATCCATTTCCTTTTAACCTGATGAAAAGCAGCGCACGCCTTTATTAAGTCAAGCATTCTTCTGTAATGTGTTCTTGCTATTATAGAATCGCTAGGGAATATATGTTGCAGTTCTTCTGCGAAAGGAATAATAACTTTAACCCTTTTTAAAAGAGAAAGTTCATCATGAATTATTTTCCTTGGATATTCTTGATCAAACATTAATCCGCACGCTTCACTTGACTGCTTGTTTATTATCAATTGAGTTTGTTCAACAGATTCGTCAAGGTTGATACAAGTCATCCTTCTTAGCAATTCATTCTCCAATTCAACACTGGCAGTTGTTAATATAAGAACAGGCTTACCTCTTATTGTCAATTCAACTGCCTTGTGCTCTATTACAACTGTAACTGAAGATCCTTCAGAGCAGAATACTTTGAATGTCTCTGAATTTATTATATCATTGCTTGTGTCTTGAAGATAGCATATCTGATTGTCCCAAGTCCAATTAGGTTCTGCCTTAGAATTATGCCAATAAACAAATGCTTTTGGAGAAATCGCTGATTTTTTCTGAACATTGCACATGGGAAAGATCTGCAGCGTGTTATCCGTTATATGATCTTTCCCTGCGCCAGAATTAGCGTTAACCAAAAGATTATATGATGTTTTTTTTGCATTCTCAACAAATATGCCTGCGCCATGAAGCAATATTGTTTTTATTGTCAAATCTTCTCCCTGAACTTTCCTATGAACTTCTTCAATCAATGGAATAAATATGTTGTCAGCGTTAAGAATATTTTCTTTATCAATTTCAGATCTTATTAATTTTTCTTTTTTCTCGTCGGATAATTTATTAAATTCCTTATTTCTTTCCTGTAACAATAATATTATAGAATCACGCAACGTTCTTTCTTTTGCCTCAGTTACTTTTTCAGGATGTTCATTAAGGAACTTGTAATGTTCATCAAGCGCTTCTTTTGCATCCATCAGTCTGCAATCTCAATGTATGAGATTATCCTCCCTTTCATTATTGTCATCATTCCAACTTTCTTGTCATTAATTATTAATTCAGAATCATTCTCTGATTGAACGACTCCTTCAAAATTGAAAGGATGTTCGGCGCCAGCATCTATAAGGAATCTTACATTCTTTCCATTAAGGTTCATCATGGGCAGCACAAACTCCATATATAAAATACATATGCAATAAATGATGAAAAAAAAGTAACCAATAGAATAAGAATTAATGTAACAGGATCGATTTCAAAATTGTCATAGTTTATAATGCTCATTTTTTCATCATCCTTTTGACTTAAAATATAGTAACAGTAACAGTAACATTGACATTAACATTTACATTAACGTCTGAAATACCTTATTCTTCTTCTACTTAATAAACCTTTCGTATATACATTTGATTAATGTATATACAGCATATATTATTGCTTGGCGTTTATCTCAACAATATTTGCTATATTGAAAGTATATTGAATACCATACTTGTCCATGAATGTTATATGTGACTTAGTAACATTTTGTATAATACCTGTAAAGAACAAGTTCTTACCGACCACATTTACTGTGATCTTACACTGCCTTCCTAAGTATTCCTGCATTTCAGTGACATACTCCTCACCCATAAATGGTGTGGGCTTCTTGCTTCGCTGACGGAACTATCTGCTCCATCTCCACAAGCGTTGATCCTAAAGGATGTGGGATTTCCCACTCACAGTTTGGTTAAATCAAATAAAAGAACAGCCCATTCTGAACTGTTCTTATTTACGTTCGGCCGCTACTCCAAATCCTCTGATAACAAGTCCTACAATAATTACAAGCGCAATTATTGTTATTGTCAAAGGTAGCCAGTTAGTTGCTAATCTTGTAAGGTTTCCTGCTGATGCAGATACTGCTGTAGTTGCCGCCGTATTGTTATCTTCAAAGGTGTATGTATAGTTTACATATAAACTATTGTTCTCCCATTCACCAAGTACTCCACTTGTAATAAGGCTGCAATTTGTTAGGAACGTATAATTCCCTGCAGTTACTATTTTATTACTTGCAGTAGATACGTTATATACCGCAATTAAGGCACATTTTGTGTTAAAACCTGCAGTTGCATTGTGTTGGAACACAGTATATGTTGAATTAGTTACTGCTCCCAACGATTCGTTTTTGACCAATTCAGTCTTGCTTCCCCAAGTTTGGGCACCGAACTTATCAAGAGTCAATGTACCTACTCCAAGTAGCATACCAATTAGCACGAACATAAGCACTATTTTTGGTAATTCTCCTGCTTCCATTGTTTTTGTTGTTGATCCTCCTAAATAATATAATCACCGCAAGCAATTCCACCTGCGGTTGTGAAACTCAAAATCCACTTATCTTGCCTGCGCAGCACCGAAGCCTCTGATAACCAGGCCGACAATTATGACAAGCACAACTATCGTCACGATTAGTGGAAGCCAAGAACTGGCAATAGGAGATATGGAGTTTATTGTTCCATTTATTGCTGCGATTGAATTGTTTGTCAATCCACTTGTTGACTGGAATTTATCCAATACAAGTATACCGACGCCCAAAATCAAGCCAACCATAACTAACAATAAAACAAACTGATACAGTTCGCCAATTTCCATTGTGTTTTTTCCTCCGTAAATTACTGTTTTTTTTAATATAATCGTCGAGGAACATTCTGCCCCTCAACTAAACTTACCTTGCCTGTGCTGCTCCAAAGCCTCTTATCACAAGACCAACAATTATCACTAGGACAACTATTGTCACGATAAGTGGCAACCATGAAGTTGCGATAGGCGAGACTGCTTTTATTGTATCATTGATTGCAGTTGCTGACGTTGCTGTTAGTCCGCTTGTTGCCATGAACTTATCAAGGACAAGTATTCCAACTCCAAGAATCAGACCAATCATAACTAAAAGCAATACAAACTGGTATAATTCGCCAATTTCCATGTTTAGTTTACCTCCTGGTGTGTTTTTAACATTATATATTATCTGTAATAAATTATTTATATATAAACCTTTTCTATGATTTTATATAAATCAGTCTCCGCCACTCTTTCCCCATAGCCAAAATGTTGAAAATGCTGCTACTGCCAAAAATACAAGCGGGAACATAAAGTTAAGCGCATGTATGTAAACTAAGAATAGGCTTAACAAGAAGCATACAAGGCTGCTGCTGAGCATTGCATGAGTGAAGTCGTATTTCTTAAGCACCAATAGCATTATGAAGAATATTGCTATCATAAACATTCCGACCATAACATTTCCAGTATATTCATTCGCTGCTTCAACTAATCCAACCATACTGCTGGCGTTGCTCATCAAAGTCATGTCATACATTTTTATACCTGCGTCTTGGTTATCGCCCTAATTATTGCGAATACCAAGGCAACTACAATTCCTGCAATTATTAATGCTGTCACCCACGCAGGAACTCCAAACATTCCAAGCCCAACAATCATTGTTAATATGAATCCTACGCTGCTTAACACAAGTAGGAATGTATTCCAAACTCCCATCATGAGTGTTCCAAGTATGTCAAGATAATACATTACTCCTCCTGAAGGAGTTGCTGTAATGTTCATCACTGAATCCTGAATATCAGTTGAAAGTTGAATTGTCTTTTCATATTGATTGAATGTGCTGTTGAATTGATGGAACTTGTCAGCGTCAACCATTGTTGAATCATGCTCCTGGAACATTGAAATTAATGCAACACCACCTACTGAGAACATTGTGAATAGGATCAGTCCAAGTATTAAGTTTTGTATTTCCATTTAAGTTTTCACCTTGATGCCAACAATTATTCCAAGTATGGCTGCAATTATTATGAATGGCACTGTCACGACTGAAGTAAGCCCAAGGAAGAATACCATTATCAATCCAAGGACTGCGCATATTATCGCTCCAACCGGGCTGAACAATCCGAACGCTGCAGTCGTTAATATAATACCGAAGGCCCACCAAGCACCTTCTTTCTCTCCAATAAGCAGGCTTAAAGGAGGAAGTTCAGTATCGAAAAGGTTTGTTATCGTCGGATTTGATATTCCATTTGTTGTAGAATAAACATTTACAGTTATTCCTCCCGGATATGCAGCAACATCACATGGAGATATCCCTGATGATCCAGTTACAGTATTATCACATATCTCAGTAGTTCCCTGCAATGTTTCTCTTGTAACAAGTATTCTTAATGATGTTGTTGACGATGTTGGATCAAGCCATTGTGTTACTATTTCACTTGTTGCATTATTGTAACTGATATCAATCAATAGTTCACTTGGAAATTCTGATGTATATGGAGCTGCAAGAAGTGTCGCAGCACAAAGTCCTGATGTGCATAGGAAATTCATCTTGTCAGTCATATAAATAATATTATTGAAGTCATCAGTTATTAGGAATCTATAATCTACATCCTTCTCAATTATGTTAAAGATAACGTTTCCATAATAATCGCTCTTGTCCATCTGGACATTTCTCCATATCCCTTCTGACATGTAGAATCTCTGCAGTTGTATGTAAGCATTTCTGAAAACCTGATTTGTAATTTTGTTCTTCAAAGTAAGTTGAAGTGTTGAATAGTTTGCTATTGTTGTCGTCTCATAAACACTGTATAGTTTTGTTGTGTTTGATAACGATGTATTTAGTATGTAATAGTTTGTTTGGAATCCAGAATCGTTATTGTATCTGAACCAAAATTCTGAAAGCAATGTTGCGTTTTCATTTATGCATATTCTGAATCTCTTTCCTTGTCCAAGGTATGCTGAATAATTCTTTATTGACAATGTGTTTGTATAATAGTATTCTGCAAATACTGTTGCGTTTGTTCCACTATTGACTGATGGCGCATTCTCGTCATAAATGCTTATGTTAAGCGCTGAATCATTTATTGCTCCAGCACAGGTTGACATGTTCACCGGCAATATTGTTATGTTATTTGTTGTTGAATTTGTTATGTATGAGTTTCCTCCATATATCCCATTTATTTCCCAATATTGTTTTACTGAATCAGTATTTGTCGGGCCATATGCGTATGCTGAATAAATATTAGTTCCAATCAAACTTGCAGGTATTGTTTGTCCATTAAATATAAGATTAACGCTGGCAAGTGTGAATGATCCTGAGAATGTTATGTTAAACATTCTTTCTTCAGTTTCATACATTGAACTAATGTTGTTCCAAGTATATCCGCCAGCAACGATTATTGCAGACGAGTTCTGAAATACCTGTTCAAATGTATCCGTCACATTTATTTCAGCAATCCATGACTGTCCAGCAACAATATAATTTATTGGAATATCACATCCACTCATATTATATAATAAATTCTTTGTCAACACTCCAAGAGATGTTGTTGTATTGCAAGGGAACGAACTATTATATTTCTTGTTTGTATACCATTTAAATTGTGCAGTTATATTATCTCCTAAAAATTTATCACTAACATTGAATGTTATGTTCATTGCAAGTCCATCAGTTGTAAACGCCGCTGGAGCGATTGCAATTGAATTAATTATTGGAATTCCATTGCTTATGTTTACTGCAGTTGAATTCTTTTTAGCAGATGTTGTTCCATCCCAAACTATTGCCTGGCATCTCCATGACTGATAAACCGTTGTATTATATGCTGGCACTCCGCAGGAAGCATTATTTGTTAATGCATTTGATGTAATGTTTCTGAAAGGAGAATATGCCATATCACATCCATAAGATGAATTAGTTTTATTGTTTGTTGTCCAGTTAATTGTTATATTTAATGAATCTGTTGCGTCAACATCAGTAACGTTAAATGAGCAGTTTAAGTAAGTGTCAGGATATCCTGTATTGTTTTTTATTGTAACAGTATTAATTACTGGATCAGTATTTCCTACAATAACCGCTGATGAATTCTTGAATGTTACATTTTCTCCATCGCTTACATTGTATTCAGCAATCCAACTTTGTCCTGTAACAATATTGTTTGCAACTATTCCGCACGAAGCATTTCTATATAATGTATTGCTTGACAAACTTGTGAATGGTGAGTTTGTTGAATTACACTGAAATGAAAGATTTGAAGCATTGTTCGTGAACCATTTGACAAGTACAGTCATTGAATCAGTATCAGCATCGCTGACATTGAATGTTACATTAAGATAAGCATTAACATAAGCATTTCCAGCCCTTCCGCTTTCAGGAGTTATGTTTGCTACATTTATTATTGGATTAGTGTTGCTAATGTTTTGTATTGATGAGTTCTTTTTAGCAGATGTTGTTCCATCCCAAGCAGTAACTTGTAGCGTCCAATTCTGATTCTTGACAACAACATTTATTGGAACCCCACATGATGAATTCATATACAAAAGATTTGATGTTATGTTCCTGAATGGCGAAGTTCCCATTTCGCAGCCGAATGAGCTGTTTGTTTTATTGTTTGTCGACCAATTAATTGACACGTTTAATGAATCTGCTGCGTCTGCGTCAGATACATTAAATGTTATATTTAAATAATCATTAATGAATGCAATTGCTCCTCTTCTTTGTGTTGTGATGTTTGCAATGTTAACGACTGGTGCATTGTTTGTTGCACCACTTTCAACATCAGAAGTTCCATTTATGATGTATATTACTCCTGCCTGAGTTCTTGATGATGGCGTTCCAAGATATTCTCCAATTATCAAATCAGATTTTCCGTCATTGTTCCAATCACTACAAGCAATGAAATTTCCAAAATCTCCATTTGAAGTTATTCCATCATATCTTGATGTAAAATTAAGAGATGAATTAAAACTATCATTTTTTCCTCCTTCAGCCGATACTCCGCCACCAATATAACTTATATTTGTTATTCTAAAAACTGAACCAGCATTAAGTCCAAGAGCGTTTGTTGGCCCGCCGAGGAATAAATCGTTCCTTGAACTGTTTGTAAAATTACAAGTCATTGCTGAAAGAAGTTGATCAGTTGATAGTTGAGAAGTATATTTTATATCATATCTATATTGATTAATTAAATCTGAAACATAATTTGGTAGTAATGACCACGAATTATTTCCATACACAATATAAGCTGATCTACTTGAACCTTCTGATGCCATTATTAAATCTTTATGTCCATCATTATTAACATCTCCAACATAATCATTATATCCAGGATTTAATCCACCAGAGTGATAATAATATGTATCTTGTATTGTTGTATATGTATAAGTATTTCCTGTTCCAGTAATTGTATTGTTGCTATAAATAACAATAACATCAAGTCCCCTCTTATTTGTAATTATGTCTTTATATCCATCATTATTAACATCTCCAACAACAACACTTTCACCAACATTACTACTTGTTCCACCATCAATTCTTACATTAAAATTATTTAATGAAGCATTCAAATCAACGATGTTGCCTGTTCCTGTGTATGAATTGTTGCTATAAAGTATCCATATAGAACCGTAACCTTTATTGTTACTATCGCTGCCTATTATTAAATCATCTTTTCCGTCTCTATTCCAATCTCCGATAGCGACGCTTCTGCTGAAATTCTGATACTGAAGTAATTGGCTATCTATCCTTACATTATAATTATTTGTTGTATTTAAATCAATTATATTGCCTGTTCCTGTGTATGAATTGTTGCTATAAAGAACGTAAACTTTTCCTCTATCAGAACCATATTCGGTGATTGCCAAATCTTTCTTTCCGTCATTGTTCCAATCTCCACAAGCAAGGTCTAATCCTAATTGGTCATTTGGGACTGCTCCATCAATTCTTACATTAAAATTATTTATTGATGCATTCAAATCAAGTAATGTTCCATTTGAAGTGTATGTGCTATTTGAATAAAAACCATAAACCGAACCAGACGCAGTTCTTCCGTGTGTTTCTGCATTATATCCTGCTACAAATAAGTCTTGTTTTCCATCATTATTCCAATCACAAGTTATTATTTTCGATCCAAAATAAGTTGATGCTAAACTCGCAATAATCTTTAGATTAAAATTTGTCCCTGAACTCATGGCGTAATATGTTGGATCGATAACAATAGTTTCACTTGGCCTTATTGTTATGTCAGTGATATTCATCTTAATATAATAACTCCCACCTTCAGAATAAACTGTTATTGTATGATGCAAATCAACAATATCTGAATAATCATATATTGAATTTTCAAATTGTATATCTGCTCCAGTCACACAAGGATAAGTAGCATATGGTGTTGAATTATCTTCTGAAATATTATATACCCCACATAAATCATTCTTGGCAGAGAACACAAATGGTTTCTCTGCTTTTGATAAATCATAAGAAGATCCATTCCAAGTGAATGATGAATCCTGAATCTTTGTAACAACAATAAAGTCGGTTGTTATTGGATCTTTTGAAATATCAGTCAATGAATACTTCTGCTTTATTGATTTTCCACCCATGCTCTTAACATTTTGATCAGTCTTTGAAGCATCAACATAACTGCTGGTGATAACCATATTAGTTAAATTATATTCACTCGTTACAATTCCATTGTCTTCCGGCGTTGGAGTTCCGAATATGAATCTATAAATTCCATCAATTATATCCTGAAGCCAACTTGATTTTGGATTCTCAGGAGTCAAGACAGTTGTAGTGTCAAGTTTGAAAGATATGTCCTTGAAGTTTGTATTCATTCCTGACACCTTTGTAACGACATCTGAATCAGAATAATAACCCTTTGAATCGGCTGGAATTGTCTCTGCGAATGCAATAGAAGCAACTAGTAAAAATATTAGCAAAGGAAATATTAGTTTAGTCGTAGCCATTGCTTGAACCTCCCATATCAAATCTTGGCTTGGCAAACATTACAACAAGTCCAATGAATCCGATAACTGCAGTATATAATGGCAAATGTGCCATTATGTTATTTGCTATAGGAAAGTAAGTAAGCGTGGTATAAACAGTGGCGTTAGTCATCATCGTCTCCCAGGCATTGCTCATTGCTGCAGAGAATAATACTCCAATCACTACTATGCAGAAGTAAATGAACATAAACAAAGGAATGCCAGCAATGAACCATGAGGTTATCAACAGCGCTATTGTTAAACCGCCAAACACGCCCATTACAAGCATATCTATCCTATGAACAGTAGTATCCATCCCTCCAAATGCTTCCATCGCCACATCGCTTGAATTGACTGCAGGAGTGTTTTCCATTGCAGTATTAATGTCATTAGACATAATCACAGCAATTACTCCAACTGTAACTAAGCAGAACAATATTATTGGAATCATTATTACATCAGTTGCGCTCATCTTTTTTTCCTCTTAACTATCTGCGGAAAGTATGACTCTACTGAAGGCTGGCTTGGCGCTCCGCCAAACTTGAATGCAGCAATCCTTCTTGTCTCTCTTCCAACTCTTGCATATTTAACCATCTTCTTTAAAGCCTCTGCAGTTGAATCAATCTGCTCTTCAACCTTTATGCTATCTATTTCATCTATAACAACCTTTGGCCCGTAAATCATTCCTCCTCGTTTTGCCATCAATAAGTCATCCTCTCTTCTTTTTCAGATGTAAGTCTTGTTGTCATCTTCCAAATAGCATAAATTATAAAGTATGAAACTACAGCAAAGAATACTCCACCAAATATCCATATACAAGTTGTTATAAAATTCTGAATACCTATGTTTGGATAATATGTGCTTAATGAAATTCCACCTATTGACATTGATACAAAGAAACATATCATTGAAAGCAACAAAAATAATATTTTAAGTATTGAATGATCTTTTTCAAGATTCATATTAAGCCAAGCAAATACTATCCCCATAAGCATTGGAAGTATTATTAATGCACCAAGTATAACATCACTCTCTTCAACTTTTGATACCATTCCACCCCAAGAAGGAGGATATAATTGTGCACCATTATTTATCAAAAGAGAAGTTGAATTAAGTGCATTGCTCCATGCTTCTCCATCAAACATTCTTTCCTGAACTATCCAAATGTCGTCTCCACTAAGATTTCCAAATGTAATTATTGTATTATTATTAAGTCCTAATTGAACTGAATTAAATTTGAACCATTCCCAACTCCATTGTGGCTGATCATCATCAGGATCATACCATGACCAATTATATGCAGTAATATTTTCTGTTGTCTTGTTCGTTCCATTTGTTGAATTCAAAATTGGAGAAATTGAAAGATATGGAATTGTATTAAGTATTGTAAGATTTGTTGAATTTATTTTGTTGCTATAATCAGTTCCATCAAACGCCTGCAATTCAATTTTCCAAATATCGTGCTTTGTTGTATTTTTATCTCCAATGATTGTATTATTATTTAATCTTGACTGATTAGTGTCATTCATAAACCAACTATAACTAAAAGTTAATGTATCTTTATCATCATCAACATAAGATCTATTTATTGCAGATAAGTTCTCCAATGTCTTATTTGTTAAATTAGTTGATGTTAATAATGGAGAAAGCGTTAATACTGGAGGAGTGTTAAGGATTTTCATAACAGATGTGTTCATTGCATTTGATGTTACTCCGTTCACATCTATTACATTTACTTCAGCTGAAGTAAAT